>Ga0114953_1002341_pt1 | contig 13213 bp, 8 predicted proteins | sample SidtaG_FD_87298 | JGI IMG/M metagenome (GOLD analysis project Ga0114953, IMG submission 87298) | Marine algal microbial communities from Sidmouth, United Kingdom - Sidmouth_Male2 metaG | ecosystem: Host-associated > Algae > Red algae > Unclassified | place: Sidmouth, United Kingdom | collected...
TAAGACTTCGGCGAAGTTTGACCGTGCAACTTCGGAGTTTGAAGTATGTGGGTTTACTGAGGAGTATTTATCGGGGTTTTCCGCGCCTTTCGTGAAGGAAAGTCCGGTGAAGTTGGGGATGAAGTATGTGGAGTCTATTCCTATACCTATTAATGGTACAGCATTGGTCATCGGCGAGATTGAACACATCATCTTACCGGATGAGGGCGTGGATGAGAATGGTTATATTGACCTCGCAGCTTTGAATACCGCAGGTATTTCAGGGCTGAATCGGTATTATTCGCTGAAACGTATTGGGGAGTTTGCTTATGCACGTATTTAATGGATAATGGTTAATTTTCTTAACGTAAAATATTGTTAATCAAGGTGAAAGCTATAAGATTTTTGAAAACCTTATAGCTTTTTTTTGTGGCTGTCGGGTGATATTATTATTCTATGAGAATGAATCCCGCCCAATCTTGCGGCTCGTACCCCTTTGTGCGGAAGTGGTCTTTGGCATTGCGGAGGGCGGTGGCGGGGTCTTGCTTTTCTTTCAATAGATTTTCGTAGAACTTGACCATCAAATCCTTCGTCGCTTCATCATCCACATCCCACAGGCTGGCGACAACGTGATTGACTCCGGCAAGTTTGAAAGCACGCTGTAAGCCGAATACGCCTTCGGTGTTGTGCGTGTCACCTAAGCCTGTGCTACATGCGGAGAGGACGACCAAATCGGTGTTTTGCAAATCCAATGCGGTGACTTCGAGGGCGGTGAGGATGCCGTCTTCTTTTGAACCTAATATTTTTTCTCCCTTTACCCATGTATGGTTCGCCCCATAAAGCATTAATGCAGAACGTTTTAGTGGGTCGCTTGATAGGCGCAGACGGCTTCTTAACTTACTTTCCGAATCCGTTGTATCTGTAGGATTCAAGAAAACGCCATGTGTGGCAAAATGATAAATACTCGGTGAGTTATCACCCGTAAGAAACTGCACAACTTCTTCAGTAGGCTCATTAATCGTCAGTAAAGCTGTTGGGAGATTTACTTGTTGGCAAATGGTATCTATTCTATTGACTTCATCCAAAGTGCCTTCTAACGGTGTGACTTTATCACGTAAATCACCTCTTGTCGAAAGTGCCTGATAATCCAAGGAATCTTTTAAATCATAAAGAATGTGTCCTATCAATACAGCGTCTTTGTAGGTGACTTGTTGTGGTTCGGATTTGGCAAAATCACGCATGGAGGAGTGATAATGAAATTGAAAATACTCGCTGAGATATTGCCTTTTATCATTCTGCAAGGCTTCAAAAGGAATTTTGTGTAAAGCACCGGAAGGCGAAAGGTAAACGGTTTTTACATTTTCCAAATGTGCTTCTAAAGGCAGCCAAAGTTCCTTATAAAGTTGCTTTCTTAGACTTAATTCTCCAATATAATCCTTGTTATTAAGGATAGATGTAATGACAGATTCATCCGTCAGTGAAATAAAAAGCGGCGTTCCACTTTTACGAGTCAATATCGCGCAATACGACTTTTTAAGTCCTTCGTCAATGAGTAAAAAATCTATGATAGCTTCGTCATCATTGAGTTGATTTTGAAGGGTTTGCCATGTTTTGATTTGGGTGTTTAATCTGGCTTTTAGTGTTTTATTTCTGAGTATTTTAGCTGTGATATAATCTCTTTGTTGGCGTAGAGAATTTACACGTCGTTGATTATTAAATATGACTGAATTATGCATCTCTGCACCAATAAGTCGGTGATTGAGCTTGTTAAGTTCTTCTGCCAATTCGGTTAATTCCTCGTCGTCAATTTGAGCCATAATCTTCCGGAAAGAGATGCCGTAATCTAATACCAATGATTTTGTATTGATTAATAAATCAGTGGCTAAACCTATCGTTTCCTCTTGCCCGTGCATAAGTGCGAAGGAGTAAAAGTTAGTGTAGATATTCTGAACAGTATTTAGATACTCTAACCGTTGCTGGTCATGTAAAAATAAATAAGAATTATTTTGATGTTTTATTGCTTCGTGAACAATAATATGCCATAAAGAATCTGCCGAATGGTAGTTGCCAATTCTTTTATACATTTTGGCTAAAGTTAGTTTATAATCAATCGTCTCAGGATGATCTTCACCTTGTCGTTTTTCAATAATACCTATTGCTAATTCTTGAAATGATATCGCTTCATCATATTGCTTGAAAGCAAATTTAGTAATGGCTAAATTATTATAAACAGGGGCTTTATGAGGGTGATTATTTCCTAAGGTCTTTGATAAGATTTGCATTGCATCTTCTTGATATTGCAATGCTTTACCGTAGTCTTTCAATGAGTATAGGATGGCACCAAGTTGATTATATGATTGTCCTGTATATGGATGATACTTACCAAATTTCTTTTCTAAAATTCGTAAAGCTTTCTCCTGAAATTGTTGTGCTTTTTCGTATTCTCCTTTTATATGGTAAACATTACTTAGACTCATATATATTTGAGCTTTTAGAGGATGTCTTCTTGTAATGTTACCTCTAGCTTCTTGCAAGGATTTGTTATAGAATTCAAGCGCTCTTTCATAATCACCTAAGACATAGCATATGTTACCCTTTTGGTTATATGCTTCAGCAATTAATTGCTCTTCACCTATTCTATCTTTAAGAATTTCCAAGTTACGATTGTAATAAGCATCAGCTTTCTCATAATCGCCAAGAGCATAATAAGTATTACCCATATCAATATAAGTCTTAGCAACTTGTGAGTAAGAGCCATTGATTTTACCAGACCAAATTAAGAGTGCTTTCCCATAAGTCTCCAATGCGCTCTGATAACTGCCATTAAGGTGATACGCTTGTCCTTTTAGTATATAAAAATTTGCTAAGTAACGATATCGTGATTTACGACCTCCTGACATTGTAGCCCATGAGACTCTACCTTTATTACTTGGTAACTGGTGTTCTAACATGGTAATTGCCTTCCCACACATGGTTAATGCTATATCATACTCTCCAAAAACCTTGCATATCAATGCTAAGTCATGGTAATATTCAGCACTTACAAAACCTGATGGATTTGTCAAAGTATGTTGGTGTAATTTTAAAGATTGAACTACTTTATCATATTTTTTTCCTGATATTTCACTATGAATTTCGTCAAAAATTAACTCATATTGTGACTTGGTAGCCATGATGACATTGATGTCATTAGATATAATTTTAGCAATTTCAACAAGCGTATAATTAGGGAGTTCAAGATAGTCCATTCTGTAATGAATTGGAGTTAATTTAGATTTTAATTGGATGTTATCATAATTCACCGTATCAGAAACTACCTCTTGCCCATAAACAAAAGTCACCCCGCCCACCACCATCAAAAAACAAAAAACAAAAGCTCTCATAGTCGTTAAGTATTTGGTTTAAAAAAGAAGGAGTTACAGGACTATCCCACTTACTCAATCAAAATAAACCCAGCCCAGCGTTCAGGGTCATCACCTTTATCCATAAAGTAATTTTTAGCATTGCGGAGGGCGGTGGCGGGGTCTTGTTTTTGCTGTAAGAGATTTTTGTAAAACCTGACCATTAAATCCTTAGTCGCTTCATCGTTCACATTCCACAGACTGGCGACGACGTAATCCACTCCGGCGAGTTTGAAGGCGCGTTGTAAGCCGAATACGCCTTCGGTATTGTGGACATTGCCCAAGCCCGTACTACATGCAGAGAGGACGACCAAGTCAGTATTTTGGAGGTCTAAGGCGGTGACTTCCAAGGCGGTGAGTATGCCGTCTTCGCCCGAACCGAGGATGGGTCTGCCTTTGGTCCATGTTTCGTTGGCACCGTAGAGCATGAGGGCAGAACGCTGTAAGGGATTGTCGGCAGCACCGATGCGGTCTTGACTGGTGAGTCCAACCCCCTGATGCTTCTTTCGCAATGACGGCAGAAATACACCATGCGTAGCAAAGTGAATGATACTCGGCGCACGTTCGCCTACAAAAGTCTGTACGGTATCTTCCGAAGGCGCATCTATGGTGAGTAGGGTGGTTTTCAGGCGGGCTTTTTTGCCTATCTTGTTAATTCGTCTGACTTCCTCCAATGTTTCCGGCAGTGGTTTGATACCGCTACGGGTACGGTCTCCTTCTCCGTCGGCACTCACTAATTCATAATCCTCTCTATTGTCCAAATCATACAGAATATGCCCCATCAGTACGATGTCTTTGTAAGTCATTTTTTGTGGTTTTGCTTTGAGCATATCTCGCAGGGCAGAGTGATAGCGAATGTCATAACGTTTACTCAAATAGCCCCCTGCCATATTGTAGGTCAAAGACTCAAAAGGGAGTTGATGCAAAGTACCGGACGGAGAGATGTGTACTTTTTTGATGTTCTCCAAGTAAGGTTCTAAAGGCTGCCAAACGTGCTTGTAAAGATAGTATTTAGCGTCTTCAATAACCAAATAATCAGGCTTGCCATCAGAACTATCTTCAAGGTTTTCACCACCTAAACTATCGACAAAGTATTGCTTTAAAGTCTCCTCATCAGTAAGACGAACAAATTGAGGACTTGAAAGCTCTTTGCTGATGACAATGCCGTAGTATGCCCACAAAGAATCTTGCTTTTCATAGATACGTAGGAAGTCTATGGTGGCTTCGTTGGAAGCAAGGCTATCTTGTATGTCTTGCCATTCTATGGTTTCGGTATTGAGCTTGGATTTGAGTTGGGGATGTTGGAGTATTTGGAAGGACAGATTATCTCGTTCTTCACGTATTTTGGATATATTCCATTTTTTTTGTTTAAGTTCTTTATTTATAAGTTTTTCGGCATCAGCCAGTTTTTTGTTAGTACTATTTAATTCTTTGTACTTAGTGGTCAGGGTAGTGTTATTAATTTCTTTGATGAACTTACTGGTAGATACAGCGTAGTCAAGTCCAATAGACTTGGTATTTATTAGGAAGTTGGTAGCAAGTTCTTTGGTAGATTTATTACCATGCGTAGTGGCAAACGAGTAAAAGTAATGAATAGTTGGTAGTAATGCATTTGAGTATTTCAAACGTTGATCATCAGGTAAGAATAAGCATGTTAATTTTAATCGCTCAAGGCTTTGAGGTATGATTATATTCCATAATGAATCCGCCTTTTTGTATTTTCCTGACTGTTCATATCCTATCGCTAAATTACTATGTGAGTTTACTGTATTAGGATGTTTTTCACCTAATACTTCGAGGCGGATATTCAATGCTTTATTATGAAAAATAATAGCATTTTTGTAATCCCCTATTTGGGCATACGTATACCCTAGTGAACTATAAGAAATAGCAACATTAGGATGCTTTTCGCTATATGCCTCATTCTGAATGCCTATCGCTTTTTCCAAGAAAACGATAGCTTGTTTGAAATCAGCCATTGCGGTATAGACTGCTCCCAAATAATTATATGATAAAGCAACACTCGGATGTTTCCCTCCTAATATTTCAGCTTTCATGTCTAATGCTTGATTATATAGCGTAAGAGCCTTTTTATAGTTGCCGATATGAGTATATGATCCACCTAAGTTATTATAAGACGTAGCTAAATCTGGATGCTTCTCTCCCAGTACTTTACATTGAATATCTATTGCTTTCTCATAAAAAATTATAGCTTTATTATAGTCTCCAATATAAGAATATATAAACCCTAAATTATTGTAGGAAGCAGCTGCATCATTACTCTTTTCTCCTGATAATTGCTTTCTCCTTTCTAATGCTATATTACAGAAGTTAATGGCTTGTTCATAGTCCCCTGCATAGCCATAATTTAGCCCTAAATTATCATATAATGCAGCTATGTTAAGGTCGGGTTTCTTATTAATCTCTATTACTAAGTCTAATGCTGCGTGAAGTATAGATATAGCTTCTTTATATTCACCTTTCTCTGAGAGTGTTACTCCTAAGTTATTATATGATTGGCTCACTGAGAGGTGTTTTTTACCATATAGTTCAATTCTAATGTCTAAGGCTTTTTTATGGGCAGTAATGGCTTTTTCGCATTTCGACATTTTCCTATATTCCTGTCCTAAATAATTGTAAGAGTATGCAACATCGGGATGTTTCTCACCAAATACCTTGAGTCTGATATTTAGTGCTTTGCTGTACAATTCAATGGCTCGCGCATAGTTCCCCACCATACTCTGTGTAGTTCCATGGAAATTGTATAAATTTGCCATGTTAATATGATTCTCTCCCATATGCTTTTGCTGAATTTTAAGTGCATCTTCCAAATGTACTGCTTGTTCATAATTACCTAATTCAACATTTGCTCTATCTAAATACCCCCTTAAAACTGCGACCATAAGTATCCAATCTGTATCCCTTTCTTCTTCGTAATGATTAAGTAAAATCGGAATTGCTTTTTGAGAATATTGTATTACCTTATGCCAGCGTTTGCCTATACTACTATTGGTAGCTATTAAAACATATAACATTGCCACATCAATATGTTCCTCACCCAAACTATCTATCTTTACTTGTAAAGTTTTTTCGAGTACTGTAATCAGGGAATCGCTTTGTGCTGATACAGAGTTGATACAACAGCCAAGCGTGAGTAAAAAACAAAAAATAAAAGATTTCATATTCGTTAAATATTTGGTTAAAAAATAAAGAGGGGAGTCGCAGACTCCTCCTACACACGATTCGCAAAAAAACGCATATAGTTATCAAGCTTGTTTACTTTTTTTTTATTTCGGAGTATATATAGGTATATCCTTTCTCGCTTAATTTTTGTAAACATCTTTTTGAGATATAAAAAATAGTAGCTTGTTTCATTCAAAGCTAATCATAGCTAATTCACTAATTTTCATTACATTAGTGCATTGAATTATTAGATTAAAGATATAAAAAATAATTTATTTTGCAAAAAATGATAACTATTCAAATAAACTATCGAAGATTAAAGTGAAGGGCTTGATAAGTTCAAGTTTAAAACTACTATTGAACACTCTGGCAATTGGCAATAATAAATTAGCCATTGTCTTAAACATTCACCAAAAACAGACTATATGATGTTCAGAAAAGAATATACCTCTGCACAAATCGTCGCGGGTTTGATGTCCGGCGATAAAAAGATATATCAGTATTTGGATGCTGTATATCGCAAGCAAGTCATCAAGCATGTTCGCGCCAATTCCGGTTCGCTCGAAGACGGCGAGGAATTGTATCAGGATGTGGTCATGGAAGTCATCATTAAAGTCGAACAAGATGTGTACGATGAAGAACGCAGCAAGTTCCACACCTATTTTATGATGATAAGCCGTAGTCGGTGGAAAGACCGGCTACGTAAGCGCAAAAGAGCCATCCAAACGACTTCGCTCGACGAATCTTACGAACAAATCAGCGATTTTGACGAAGCCGAACAAAACGAACAAGACCTTTATTATGAACAGGTAGAAGTCATGAGTGGGTATATCTCCCGACTTCCCGAAGATGAACAGGAGATGATTCGCTTGTTTTATTTTGCCAAAAAATCACTCAAAACAATCGCTCAGGAAATGGGTATCACTTATGAATACGCCAAACAGAAACTCTATCGCATCCGAAAAAAACTCAGAGAGATGCTTGATAATGACCCGAATTTCGGACTTGGGTTAGCATAAGCTGCGGTAGTGCGTTATTGGAAATTAATTAAAGGACGAGGAAAAAATTAAGAATGATGAAATTGACAGATACACAACACGATATGGTGGCGGCTTACGTAAAAGGAGAATTGAGCGATAAGGCACTCACCGATTTTGAAGCCACACTTAGCAATGATGCAGCCTTGCGTGAGGAAACCCTGTTTCAGAAGAGCATCCTGAGTGCTTTACACCTTGATGTGGCAGCAAAAGCCATGAAACAAGCCAAAATCGACAATCTACTCGAAGATAAAACCCAACATCCGAAGTTTGAAGTCATCCGAAATAATATGCAACAGGCACGTATGGATAATGCCAATAAGCAAAAACGGATTCGGCGGTGGTGGGTAGGTGTGGCTGCGGCTTGTTTGATTGGCACTGGGATATTTTTTGATTATATTCGTCCTATTGGTGGGGTTAATAATATGATGGCGCACTGGACTGTGAAGTTTGAAAACCCCGACCACAGTGGATTTGAAAATGTCAATGGCGTAGATAACATTGAGAAAGACATAAAAACCGCCGAAGAACAATATGCCACCGGCGAAATGGACGCAGCATTAACCACCCTTAATCTGATAGATGAAGATAAACTGCCCGACCACATTGTACTTGCCAAAGGTAAAATTCAGGCTCAATTGAAAAACTACGAAGAAAGCAAACAATTATTATTACGTGCTACCGAATCAGAAGAAACGATTGTCAAAGATGAAGCCCACGCTGCACTCGGAGTAGTGTATTTGCGGCTACGAAAAAAAGAGGACGCTAAAAAACAATTCGAACAGATAAGTACCGAATCCATAAAAGAGGAAACCAAACTGATGATGAAAGAATACCTTTGGTTTTATCCTGATTTTGAATAACAAAACAAATAAATAAAAATATTATGAAAAAAACACTTACAATCTTGTGGGCTATACTGTGCGTCACATTCAGTTCCTCGGCATTTGCTCAACAAGCGGGCATTTCTGAAAGCATCTTGACCATAGGCATTTATGAATCAGCAAACTGCGGATTGGTAAATTCCGCCGATAGAGCTACAAGTCAAATTCCGGAAGATGAAACCTCTGAAAAAGTGAGAGAACGCATCGCGGCGGAAAATATAGGAACGGGATTTATCTATAGTTATAATGGTAAAAAATACGTCATTACCTGCGAACACGTCATATTCAAAGCGGGGAAAATAATAGGGCATGATTCGGCTTTCAATGAGTATGAACTCAAGTTGGTCGGTGGCGATACTTTTTATGATGTAGCGGTCTTAGAATTTGTCAATCCGAATGATGCCAAGCAATTTGAATCTATACAATTTGAGACACAACTACCAAATACAAATGAAGAAGTACAAAGCATAGGTTACTGGAATCTCGAAAATGTACTTATGTCGTTTTCGGGTAAAGTATTGGACAGTTCAGGCATTTTAAAAAACTCCGACCTTCCGGTGGCTAAATTGGGTTTTATTAAAAGTACCGCAAAACTTCCTAAAGGATTTAGTGGAGGCGTGCTACTCAATCTCGAAGATAAAGTATTGGGAATGAATATTTTGCGTAAAAGAAATGGGAGCGATTATTATGCACTCCAAAGTAATATAGTCAAGCGCATAGTCGAGGACGTGATTAACGATATATCTAATCATTTGGTTGATGTCATAAAGGTAAAACGAGCATTTACAGGCATTCAATTTGCTCAAAATATGAAAGGTGGTGTTGTGAAAATCAATGAGATTATCTCCAACTCTCCAGCTGCCGAACATCGTGACCAACTCGAAAATCAATCCATAAAAAGCATCAATGGCAATCCCATATCTGACATTTACAGCGTGTTGCAAATCATGGAAAATATCCGCCCCGGCACTCCGATAACAATTGAATTGAACGACAGTAAATACAACTTTGTATCTGTACTATTGGAAAGAGAACAACTTCGCCAAATCGCCGAACATGCCGTACAATATCACCCGGACATCGCTATCAGAGGTGAGGCAATAATTGTCAATATGAGCGAAAAAGAGGAAGTCGCAACCATAGCGGGGATGAAAAACAATTTGGTGTATTGTCTCAATAACGTAGAGCAACTTGGAGAAGTCGTCAGAATATTCGGCTTGCACAGACGACTGAAAATCGGCACAAGTGACAACATCAAAGGAAGCGGCAGAAACATTTACTTCTCTGACGATGGCGATATGAGGGTTTTGTATTATTGACCTAACCGTATCGTAATGCCTCTGGCTTGCGCCTCGCGTAAACCTGCACAAGCGAGACGCTTATGCTACGGGAACGCAAGCCGGAGGCATTACGCTACGTTTCGAATTAAAAATATATTAATTCCCATGATAACTTTCTGATTTTTCTGACGAATATAATTATAGAGATTCAAAAGTGAAACTCCCACAACAAACTGATTATTAATTTTTTATACAAAAAAAATAAAAACCTGTAACTCGCTAAAATAACAAATTTTCGGATTCATTTCCGTATGATAATTCAAAAAACAGGTACATCACGAGTGGTTTTATACCGCTAAATTGCAATCGTACATCAAGCGATTCAATAATTACAACTGAAATAATATCGCTACCTCATTTGGGCAAGTATTTGAAGAAATGCTTGGGGTAGAAAAGTGTGTCCGCACTCAAAAAACACCAAGACTTCAAAGCGACACAAACAATGATTTAGACAGCATTTACACAAACTATTTTTTAACTAAAATCAACTGAATTATGAAAATGTATCAAATTATTCTAATTGCCTTTTTGGGCTTGTGTTTTACGGCTTGTGATCCTCATACTATGGCAGAATTGGCTAAGGCACTTAGCCCCGCAGAAGAAATAACGGGTGAGTGGAACGTAGAAATGACCATGACGCTGTCGGACTGTCACCGTAGTCCGCGCAACGAAACATTTACAGAGCGATGGTACATTACACATCTCGGCGGCGGTAGAATAGAAGTACAAACGCAAGGCAGTAGTACAGGATTTCGGGTCTATAAAGGCGAGTTTACCGGAAATGGTTTTAGGGCACACGCCGAAACAAACAATGCCCTTGCAAAAATCGGCTTAAACATCAAAAGTTCAACTCTAATGGAAGGCACAAGAAATGTGGAAATGGGCAGAAATCGCTGTGAGACTGCTTATCAACTTCGCCTGACTCGTGGTAGCTCCCACAGAATTACACCTTAAATCATATCAATCTCAAGGCGACAAAAATAATGATTACTTTACTTAACTAATTTTTAAAACACTTTTTAAACAATGATTATGAAAAATTTAAAGAACGTACAACTTGTTTTGCCCGTACTCGTCGGGTTATTAATGTCCTTATTCGTTGCATCCTGTGTGACTTGCGACGAGACTCTACCATGTGAGAATGGTCAATTTAGTAAAAATTCCTGCAAATGCATTTGTGAGGAGTGCTGGACAGGAAACCTCTGTGAAAACAGAATTGATAATTGCATAACCTGCACTCCCGACTGCGGACCTTACGGCACTTGCAATACAAACACCGGCACCTGCGAATGTGATGAAAACTTCTCAGGACCGACCTGCGAAACCTTTACTGACCCATGCCCGAATACTACTTGTGTAAATGGTAATAAAGATTATAGTAATTGTTCCTGTGATTGCTATGAAAATTGGACAGGGAATGATTGTAGTGTGCAGATTCCAAGTACAATATCTTATTTGCCGGATGACATCAATGATATATGTCCTATTCGCATCGGAGGAGATAGAGAGTTTGATGGAAACGGCCCTGTGGTGGATATTTCATGTGAGGCATTTATACTCAATGAAAAAGATATTTATGTTCATGTCTATTTTCATGTGAAAGAAACTAAATCTGACTGGACAGAGGGCCTGTATGAAGGTGACATTAAGATTTACACTGCCCCTAGTGGCAAAAAAATTAACAGTATAACTTCTGCAACTTCGAGTACAGCCAACTACGTAGACAATGATCATTCGTTTGATATACCTACGGTGCAAGGCGCACTTGTTGATAGATTTGAAGCTATTGGAGACACTAGTGGTTATGACTTAGGACAATGTAACAATAATGCCGATTCTGAATTGAATATTTACTTTAATCCAATGACGGTTGAACTTATAAATGAATGATGTAATCTCCTATGGGATTCTATATTGTTAGCTAATTTTTACAACATTTAAAACAATGATTATGAACATTTTAAAATTGAAATTTGCACTATTCGGATTATTAGCCATGATTGCAATGTCCGTACTGATGACTTCATGCGAGCAGGAAACACTGCCTGAGCCAGAAGTCGAAGAAGCATTTACCAAACAAAAAGAATCTTTACAGGTAGATGCGAATGAACAAGACGAGAAAACGTATATCGTCATGTTCAAAACCGAAACCGGAAAAAAGAAAGCAAGGGAGGACAAACTCAAATCTATCACATCAAGAGAAGATATGAGTAAAACTACCAAGCGAATGGGCGATGACTTTAAAAAGGAAGTAGAAACGATGACCAAAAAACTCAACGTTTCATCCGAAAAAGTCCGCGATTATTACACTTTCTTCGACGGTGTGAGCATGACATTGACCGCACAGGAAGCAAAGGGTTTGGAAAATAATCCACTCATTGAAAGTATTGAAGCTGACGAGGAGATTAAATTAGAACTTCCCAAACCCGAAGAACGTAATGATGAAGCACCTCCACATGATGCCACTAAGTCATTTACTGACTACTACGGTTGGTTTAATTATCGTGCAGGCGGTTACAGTCTTGGAGGCGCGAACAAATACACTTGGATTTGGATAGTAGATACAGGCATAGATTTGGACCATCCTGAACTGAATGTAGTTACCAATTCAAATTATGCTAAATCATTCGTTGGAGGTACCCCGGATGATTGCGATGGACATGGCACCCATGTAGCGGGTATTGTCGCAGCCAAAGCGAACAATTATGGCATGGTTGGTATCTCAGAAGGGGCATGGGTGGTTCCTGTTAGAATTTTGGATTGTTATGGTTTTGCTCCTTACGGTACAACTTTTAGATCTGTATTAATTGCAAGTTTAAATCACATATACTCTGGTGCTATATCAGGAGATGTAATCAATATGAGTGTTCGAGAATATGGAAGTTTGGGAATTTCTCTAACAAATGCTTTGAATTGCCTAAATAATAAGGGAGTTTATACAGTAATGGCAGCAGGTAATGAGACTCGTCCAGCTTCTCAATGCTATCCGGCGAGATATAATAATTCTCGCGCCAGAACAGTTGCAAGCATGGATAATAATCTCTATATGAGTTCATTCTCGAATTACGGTAGAAATCCTATTGACTATATCACTATTGGAGATAATGTTTACTCAACTTATAAAAATGGTAGTTTTGCCAGAATGAGCGGCACCTCAATGGCAGCCCCCGTAGTCGCGGGCATCATCCACGCACGAGGCGGACTACCCACCACACGAGGTTACACTTACGCAAGAAATGAATATTATCCAAGAGCAGGACTGTGACCCACAATCACGCAATCAAAAATGCCGAAGCCCTCACGCTTCGGCATTTTCATTCCCCATAAATCGAGCCACTAATTCCCCACCTGACCCGTCACCGAATTAAGTCCATTATTTACTGACCAAA
>Ga0114953_1002376_pt1 | contig 13130 bp, 14 predicted proteins | sample SidtaG_FD_87298 | JGI IMG/M metagenome (GOLD analysis project Ga0114953, IMG submission 87298) | Marine algal microbial communities from Sidmouth, United Kingdom - Sidmouth_Male2 metaG | ecosystem: Host-associated > Algae > Red algae > Unclassified | place: Sidmouth, United Kingdom | collected...
CTCCTCACGGAGGACATGTTTGGGAACCCAGTATTTCGCATCAACATCTTGCAGAGCACCAAGAATTCGACGAGTGGTCATCGATATTACTTGGAGGGTGGTCCGGGGCTCGTTGGCGACCCTGGCGTTGACCCTGTGCTGGCGCTTGCCATGTACTCGCTCAAGCGCGGTGAGCGCTCGGGTCCTCTCTTTGTCAACTTCAAGGAAGACGCCGGTGACGCCTTTGAGATGGATCCAGTGACGCCCTTGAAGGACAGTGCGTTCCTGAGCGACATACTGGATGCCTTTGACGAAGCTGGGGTGGACTCGTACACGTTTCTTGGCACGCACTCATTCAAGCGCGGTGGCGCGCAGCTCTATCGCTTTTTTGGCGTTCCTGACCAAGAGATCAAAGAGCGTGGACACTGGCAAACGTTCTCGGCGTACTTTGCGTACGTCCAAGCCAGCAATCGGCTTGAGAAGCGGATCACGTACGCGACGGCGCAAGCCGCATTGGCAGACGTCATTTCATAAGGCGGTGAAGTCTCGGCTTCCGTGCTAGACGAGTTGGGGCTTGAGGTGCGCACTGGTCCAGTGGAGGACACGCGCTCCGGCTGAGGATGAGGCTGCATTTTGCATGACTTTCTTGTGTTTTTTGCAGGTGCGCTGCACTACAGTACACCTTTTGGGTCGGGCGAAGCGCGTCCTTCTTTGAAAGACCCTGTCAGACCCGAGTTTGTTGGCGAGTACAGCCGTTCTCCCAAAACTCCCTCACTGCAACAGTTCCAAAAGTGTTCCAAATCGGCCTCTGTGGGGTCGTAGAGGACGACTTGGAACTCTTTTGCAACAGTTGGAGTGTGGGAATTTTGGGAGAACGGCTGTATATGCTTTCTTTCTGCGACTCCATTTGTCAATTGCAATCATTATTTCATGATTGATTGTTGAAATCATAAGTCTATCCCATACACGGTTAGTGCGTTAGTTTCAAATCGATAGAGTCATCCGATAGTACAAGTCTTTCCGTTGTTCGCATTGACTCGTAGAGTACGTGCACAGGTTCTTCTGGGAGTCAACGGACAGCGTGCAACGTTCTCACCCGCGTCGCTTCGCGCTTTCACTCTCACGCGGACCTCGTTGCTGTCATCGCCGCACTTGAGTACACGCTGTACTGCTCTTGCGGAGGCGCGCTTGGCTGTTGTGGCACGTGGCGGCATTGGTGACGGGATGGCTAAAGTCGACAAGCCATCTACTCTGAGGACGGACTCATTGGTCCAGAGGTGCGTTGATGTCCACACGGGCGCATAGAGAAGCCACCACGGCGACGCCCCGGGACCGATCTTGACTCTCTGCTTTCACATATCAGATCATGGCGCGCTGCTCTGTTTCATCATGGGTTCTTGATTCTCAGAATGGCACGGATCTTCGCTCAAGCATCTGACTGGTACCAGTTTCTTTTGCCGGTACTGGCTTTTTTCCAGTGCTTGAGTCCTGTGAAACGTTCTCTTCCGCATACGTGGTTGCCTGATAGTCGCGATTGTCTGCATGTGTTCCACCTGTCCGATATAGTCCGCCTCGTAATGGCATCAAACGACGCCATTGACATTCCTCAGACATGCTCTCCGTCGTTGGAGTTGCTCGGCAGCTTGACGGCGAGCTGCCCCGTGACTGGGTGTCTGATAGTGATTGGCGCAGCCACTCTTGGGCCCGTCTGCTCCAGTGCTCATCTGGCCACGAGAACACCGTCTTTGTGGACTCCCGGTGCAATGGGTGGTGCGGTTTCATCTAATCAAGAGTAGTCGGCACCCAAGCCAGGTGCAGCGGGGGGCGCACAGGACGTTATTAAGGTCTGTTCGCGTCGAGAACCGCCGAGGCTATCATGCCCAGCTACCGGTTTGAAGATGGATCGGCCGGTGAAAAGGTACGTGCCTACTTGTGCGGATGTTTGGAGCCTCTGTTCTCCTTTTCTTGCATCCAGTGCACGTGCGTGCGCACAACTTGACCCTCGATTGCGCGGACGGCTGCCTAACTCCGACCCCTCTCAATGGCTTGGTCTTCATGTACGTACGTTTCTTTTGTTTGTCGTTGGGCTTGGCACCGCACGCTGTCTGAGACCTCTGGTTGCCCAGCCGCTGCTGTGCCCATACCTATTCCCTCGAGGGCATTGTTCACCACATTCTCGTTTCGAACAGCGCGGCTGCTGTCGTCCGACGCGCTCCAGCGGCGCTTGAGAACGTGGGCTCGGCAGCTTCCAAATGCCCAAAGGCGGGCTGCCCACAGGTTGTCGGGGAGAGCACTATAGATCAAGACTCTGCCACACGAGATTGAGGTGGCGCGGGAGTGAAAGCCCACGTGAGGAACCTATTTCTTGCGCGTTTCAAGCACGGGCGGATGTCCGGTAGAGTACTCTTTGCACGATTGTGCACGTCTGACGGTTTCTCTCGTTCACCAGCATACCAGTGCCATTCTTTTGAACCTGTCGGGTATGTCTCTATGTGCTGCGGCCAACTATTCCGTGAGAGGTGAACAGACACGAAAAGAAGGGACGGCGTATTCTTTGAGACGTAGGAGCGCGATCCAAGTGAGTTCCGAGATTCTTCCGCATCGCGCGCGAATCCTGTTGCAGTGCCGGTGGTAGTTGCTGTCGCAAACGGCGTCGCTCCTTTTCAAAAAGACAGCACGACCGTCTTCCTTTACACAATAGAGAAGACGTGAAGCGCAGCAAACAGCCTCCAACTGTGCCACCAGAGCAGTCCTGCAAGGCAAGCGCCAAGCCGAACGAGAAAAAACATGACCGCCATACAGCTGCTGGGAAGGTTAGACGTTTTCGGTCCTATCTAGCACACCCGTGCCGCCAGACGCGCCAGACCTCTCAGTCCCCGCGCCCACGCCACAGTCGTCTGCGCGTGCACCAAAGCCTCACGGCCGAATCATTGCCGGCCACTCGCCGGCATCCGCTCTTTTACGCGCAACACTGCCGGTCGCGGGCAGCATCCGCGGACCGGCCATAGTATCCGGCCATGGCGGCGGCCGAAGCACATGGCACCAGCGCGGGCGTCGCGTACTCCACGAACGTGCGATGGCTTAGTACCTGCGGGTGACTTTTACCAACTTCTCGCAGGCTGAATCCCACACCAGCCCTGTCTCCTGCCGCCACCATCGACCATCGACTCCCCGTCGCACGCAGCCGGTGCTGGCATCCCTCTGGCTTCCCGCGCGGCGGCCGCAGCGGCCGTGGCTAATTTTCCACCACCTTTTGTGCCGTCGCTCTCCTGATGCGTACAGAGTGCGCGGCGTCGGTGGAAAAAAAAGTACAGCCGCGTCGCCGTGGCAAGACGACGCCGACAGAGGCAGACGCACTCTTCGCCGCCGGATAGCATCTTTGGCTGGGTGGGAGGCGGAAAGAGTGGCCGGCGAAAGCCGCGCGGCGCCCACGCGCCCGTGATTGGGTGGCGCTGCGAGCGGGACCGCTGTTCCGCACGTGGGGGGGCCGTCAGACCGCAGATGGGGCGCTTGCCGTAGGCGGCAACCGTCCCACAGGGCGGTGCAGCCGCGGGGTGCCCGCTCAACCACTGCCGTTTCCGAGAGGCTCGGATGCATTGCCGCCACATCGTCTCCGAAATTGATTGATATTGAACGTATAGTATAGTTTTAGGGTGAGATTTTCACAACATGTACAATTATTCATGCAAACGGCAACATCTACACATAGAATTGAACATGTTGCTACCAACATTAGCGCACGGAACTCCGTCAGTCGCACCGCTCAGAAGCACTCGTGAGAGTGAACGCTCATTGTCCGATATCGACCGGCGGCCGCGCATGTAGGAGAAGCGCGGCTGTCTCCTTCCTCAAGGACGTGCGACCACCAAGCGGTCCCATGATAGAAAAGGTGGCGATCAGAGCGGCTGCCGAGGGCATCCTCCGCAACCGTTTCATGCACGAGGACTTCAGAGATGGCCAACTCGAGGCCGTCTGAGCGGTGGTCGACATGGGCGTTCCTAACGTCAGCGTCCTGTCCATTATGGGCACTGGCCACGGAAAGGTACTACTTATCTCATCTTCTCTGATTATGGCACTCCAAGACGCTACCTTCAACTCAAATGTGGCATTTGTTGATTTTTCGGGCTCATTTTGACTCCAGAATCGCTTTTCTTTCTCTCGAATTCTTCTGGTGCGCGTTACAAACAGACCGTGATCGTGGGCGTAGCAGCAACGCTCTTGCACATGCACGAGCGGTCTCTTACGGTGTTTGTGACTCAGCTCAACGGCATCGGTCGGCAGCACGTCCGGACATTCCAGGAGGCTGGCATCGAGTGTCGCGGGCTTTGGGGCAGCACAACCGAGATGGAGCGCCTGAACCATAACGCAGCTGTGGCCTCCCGTACTCTTGTCATCCTTGTTGCGTCTCCTGAGGCCATTGTCAACAACCCTACCCTGATCAGCAAGATCGAAGCCGAGCGACTCGGACTCGTCGCCTTTGATGAGGCCCACTTGTTCGAATCTTGGAGCCGCTGGCGTCCCGATGTCACCCTCGCTGCCTCAAGTTTGGATTGCGGCCGACACCTAGCGCTGTCGGCGACTGTGCCGATCGGCAAGACGTCCATTATACAAGCGGCATTAAAATTCGACGAGCCTCTGGTCGTTCACCGCGGTCCCTTCCTGCGCCGCAACCTTGTCATCCGAGTCATTCGCCGTGACTCTGCTTACGGCGGTGGCGGCTCCTCTCGCATTGACAAGTGCCGTGCCGACCTCGAGCATGCGCAACGCGTTGGGTACGCCTTTCAAATGGCCACTACCTGTCGAGAAGTTGGTGGAAACATGATCATCTTCACTCCGTCTCGGTCCGAGGCGGCTCGTGTCGGCTCGGAGCTTAAGAGCTTGTCCGAGTCGTTAGCGCGCCTTGATCGCTGTCAGGTGGAGCCTCTTCAAGGTGTCATCTACCACGCTGGGCTCGACAATCGGGCCGCGACTGAGCAGCTGCTCGCCTCAACGACAGGGATCGTTGTCGTCGCCACAATCGTCTTTGGAATGGGCGTGCATTTTGCTGATGTGCGAGCAGTGCTGCACTTTGTACGTGTTGCGCATGTCCTACTTCTCACACTCACTTGCTTCCACCCATGTGTGATTGCATCTCGGACAACTGGCCCTGATCGTCAGTGTGTCGACGCTGACCATCGTCAGTTCGACGGAGTGAGGTTCCTAGATCCATTTGTGTGCTTCGTTTTAACTAACTTGTTTACTTGTAATCACTGTGTTCCTGAGTTTGGTACCTTGCTCTCTACTGCCGCTTGTTTCCTACTCTTTTGACGACCAGGGAGGTGCTTGCTCTGTTTCGGAGTACGCGCAGCAGATTGGCAGGGCTGGCCGTGACGGTGGTCAAGCTGTTTGCGTCTGCTTCTTCAATCCACGCGACTCGTGTGGTGTGCGTCACCGCATCAATGAGAAGAGGATGACGGAGAGTGAGTCGTCGACGCTCTTCGCCGAAATCGTCGACCACACAACCGTAACCTGCAGAACCTCATTCATGCACGTGGCGGACTTCCGGGCAGCATGCGTCGGGCCCAAGCAGGTCAGCCACGTGCTGGCCGCTCTCCAGCGTTTAGGTGCCAGCAGGGCTGGAAGAGCCGTTCCATGCCGTGTTGCTGTGCGGCCATGCAAGAGCACCCTCGACGGCAGTGAAGATCTCTCTGACGATGCGCTGCCGCTCTGGCGGGGGCACATTTCTCCGCAGTTCCGTCGGCGCTCGGCACACAGAGTGCCAATGGCGAGGTTCGACGTACGCTCTGTGTGCGGTTCAGTCCCATTTCTGTACCGCGGAGCGGCGGGCCCTGCTGCAGTGCATGAAGCCGTTGAAGAAGTGCGCCACGAAGGACTTCTTGTCGTGGACACCAGCGAGACTTTCACCAATGTCACGCCTCTCGAAATTGTCGCCGACATCGCCCAGGACGGCGGGCCGAAGCGTCTGGTCGACATCCTCAAGGCCGATTCCCAAGCGGACCTCGAATCACTTTTGGACACGCACTTCTTCCTGCAATCGAGCGGCTGCATCAGTCGGCAGCTCGCCTCTCGCTTTGGAGCTGAGTCGTAAGTTGGTCTTCCTCTTTCATATTGCCTGTGCAGCGTCTGCGCTCCTGATGGGCCTTCCTTACGTGCTCGTTGTCCTATCCTTCCGGAGATGTAGATCTGGTCCCCACTCTCTCTTTGTGATAGGCTTCTTTTGTTCTCCCTTCTCTTTTGTTTTTCTTCTTTCGCTGCATTTGTTTTTTTCATGCCTTTCACTCGTTGCAACTTCACTTGTACACGGCTGGATACGCTTGTGTTCTTTTAGTGTTCATCGGGGATGGTGTGGCTCGCTGTGTGGTTCGCGGTCACACGCATCCCACCCCCGCTGTTCTTGCCTGATCCATGTCACTTGTAGGCCGGCGATGTCATTGATTTTGACGTTTGATTTTCAGGTGTGATTCGATGCGCAATGTTGCCTGTTGTTTGAGCTCTTTTTCTTTACAGGATAGATGTACGAACGACGGTATTTTTTGAGCTCTCGTTGGTACATGGATTGTCGTGGAATGAGAGACACTTGTAGAGTCGAGGGGCGCACCGCTCCTGTGCCGAAGTGCCAGGGTCGTGTCGGACGCGCATCCCGCCGCCGCCCTCGTTGGTCCTCGTGTGCGGTAGTGTCGGAGTATAGGGACAGCAGCTGTGCACAGCCCCGCGCACGAAACGCGACATAGCGTAGTCACTCCACGTTGACCTATCACTTTTCCCTTCTCTTTGCGCATCATACCCAGCACTACATGACCGCCTCTTACAAAATGTGGGCCGCCAACACGATAAACGATCTCGATGCCAAAACATGATGATCGGTATTTCCATGCAACGCCGCACTTGGGTGGCCCCCGGCACCTAGTGCGCGATCTGCGGCTTGCTGTTTGGGGCGACGTCGGTGCTGAACCTCAACAGTGTCCGCGCGTGCGTTACAGCTGTTGTCGTACGCACACGTGCGACATTATCGACGGAAAACAAATCCGCAGCGTCGTAGCGCGTCGGCGCGTCGGCTTCTGGCGCTTGCTACCTGCAGGACGTGCGTCCACATCATCCTCCTTTTTTATTTAGTTCTGTGCGTTCGACGGCGCCGCGTTCTGAGCGGCGCGGGCGCCGCCCAGCGTGGTGGCGCGCAGCGTGCGATTCTTGAGGATGCCGAATGGTAAACGAGCAGCACGATCCCGCCCGCCGCCGCCGCCACCCGAGCGCCACCTAAAAAGCAAGATCCCCCCCTGCCATCGCTGCCGCCTTCCGATCGCCGCCAATCATCGCCGCATCACCGACTGTACAAACACCACCAAATACTTGCCGGTGTAGGCCAGCATGGGGAGTGGGGGCTGCAGCGACGGCCAACTCGCACGGCGGCTGCACCGCGCTCGCTCGCTTCGTCCACTTACAGCGCAATCAGCGGCTGCGGGTGCGGAGACGTCAGCTCCCCTGGTCCGCCGTCCCCACCACCCCCCACCGGTGCCTACAAGCCACCGCCGGCGGGGGGAGTGATCCGAGCTCCCACGTCCGGGCGGCGCGCCGCGGCGGGCGGCGCGGAGAGGGGTGGTCGGGTTGCCCGCAGGCCGCCGACGGGCCGCTTCTTCCGCGTGCAAGCCCGCGATGTCCGCGCTGAGCTCGGCTTCGCGCGCCGGAGACAAGAGGGCGAGGGCGGCCAAGATGCCGCCACCGCCGCCGCCTCCGACGCCGACGCCGCCGCCATCACCACCACCAGCACCGCCGCCGACGGGCGTCGGCGGCATCGGCGAAGGCGGCGGTGACGAAGGCGATGCGTTGGCGTCTTCGGCGGCGGCGGCCGCGGCTGCCGCCGCGTCTGCCTCCGCCGCCTGCCCGCCATCATCGTCGAGACTGTCGCAGTCGCCTTGAGAGGCGGCGGCGGCGGCGGCGGCAGCGAGCGACGCATCCGACCAGCCCGTGTCGCTCGTGTAGGGGGTGCCGGCTACAGCGGGGGGCGCCGCGCCACGGGCGGCGGCGGGGTGCGTCGGGACTTTGGTGTGCAAGAAGGGCTCCCAGTCCACTCGTCTTCGGCGGCGGCGTGGCCGGCAGCGGCGGCGGTGGTCGGCGCACCGGCGACGTGCGGGGCGCCCGCGGCTGCGAACGCCGCGTCAGCAGAGCCCGTGATGGGTGGGAGAGACCAGTCCGCTGGCGGGGTGGAACACTCCACGTGAGATATCCGTCGCCCGCGGTGCGCACGGTCGGCTGCCGCTGGCCCCGCGCCGTGAGCATCTTCCGCACGCGCCGTCCCTGATGTTGCCGCCGCCACAGTCGCCGCCGCCGCCGCCGTCGCTGGCGCCGCCCCCCTCGACAGATGCGAGCTCTCCGTCGACAGCGGCTGCTGGAGCAGCGAGTTGAAAACCTTCTCCTGTTCTGCCTCTTCGGCCCAGCCGCCGCCGGGCGCATCCACGTCATCCCCCCCACCGTCCCCGCTGCCGCAGGCAGCAGCCACCCCGAGAGGGCGCGCCGACGGCTGCCGCGCCTCCGTCGCCGTAACGGACCCCCCGGCGGCGCCGCCGCCGCCCGGCGCGCGCGAGGTGGCCGTGCCCGACCACTCCATGGCACCCAAGTACGCTTGGGAGGGGCCAAACAGGGCGGCGGTGGCATTTGCGGCGGCAACGGTCGCCACCGCCAACCCGTCGGGGGACGCCCAGCCCCCGTCCGCGGCCCAGACGTCGGGCGGCGGCGGCGGCGGCCATGGCGGCGTCGCCGTCGCCGGTTCAGCGGCGCCGGTAGCAACGGCTGGGGCGGCGGCAGCCGCGCGGCCGCCGGCGGCGGGGTCTCCCCCGCACTCGACGCGTGGCGTGGGCGGCGCGGGCGCGCTTGGCGGCAGACCGCTTGCGGCGCCGCCGCAAGGTGCTATTGTGATCGCCGCGGGGGGTCCCGCCGGCCGCCTGCCCCGCCGCCTCTCGCGCTCAGTGCGCCCACCCAGCCCAGTGAGATGGCCGGAGACCATCTGGCCCATCGGTGTGCATTTGATTCAAGTCGCAACGACAAATTTCTATACTAAGCCCGATCGTTGTCGCGCAGGCCTTGAGTTAGGGAGGTCGTCGAAGATTAGAGTGCAGATCGACTTATGCGAGTGTACAATCGTCATGAATCCGCATGCGATCATCTGCAATCGACTCGAATTGTCCCCCGGTCGCTTCTCAGCAATTCAGCGATCGGCCAGATTGCATGCTGCAAGGCACCCCCCTCTGGGAAACACGTTCCAGAGCCTGTAATGCGATTTGGGTTTCCCAGACCGCTCTATCCCCAAGTTATGGTGGGGTGAGATGCGCTGGGACCGATAGGTAGTCTGGGTTGGGGTGAAGCGGGGAGAGTACGGTAGGATACTGTTTTGGAATTGGCATGTTGGAGCCGCAGTCAATGAGTGTTAATTAGAGTTTTCTTAAGAACAATCTTTTTCCAATGATACCATAAGACAGCTTCTTGACAGTTATTGAGCCGACCCTTGCCCGCTGAGATTGCTTGGATGCGACCGAGAGTCACAGACGCACGAGGCGCTATATAGTTCCGGCCCACGGGCACCTAGTCTTTCATTAGAGATGCTGACGCCGTCGAATAAGCCCGGGCGCCGGTGCGGCGCTCGGCGCAGATGGCATGCCGTCGTCAATGCCGCCGTCTTTGTCGCTGCCATCCTCGCGGCCTTGTGGGCAGTCGCTGCCAGGGTGAGGGCGCTGTCCTCTGGATCGCATCCAAAGCTGTCCCCACAAGAACCGCGACAAGCACGGTCCTTTCCGAGGCGCCCGTGGAGCAACGAGGTGCCGGCCGAGTACCATTTGATGACCGTCGGCGCCGCGGCCGCGGGCTGTCCCCGAGTCGTGGACATTTCCTTCTCTGACCGCCCCGCCCCTGACCAACCCCTGCAGTGGGGCACGGCCACGAAGATGGCCATGCCGATGGGCAGGAGGGTTTTTTCGACTCGCATGTGGTACGTTGCCCCAAGCGGCGCGTTGGACAGCGGCTACAGGCTAGGCGACAAGCCTGAGTTGAACACCCGCAAATCCCAGTCGAGATCATTTGAAATCGTGTGGGCCATGCTCACAGTGGTGGACGGCTTCTTTCCACACCTCGGGTAGACAGGCGGGCCGTCGGAGGACTTGCCGGCCGAGTGCCGCGCTTGGCTGACCCCGTGGTGGACGTTTTAGGCGTTTTTCATGGCTGGTTCGGAGACAAAGCTGCTGCGGTGGTTGAACAGCTCTCACGGCACGCTGCGGGCAGGCGCCAAGGGAGCGCTGCTCTCAACCCGTATCGGCAACATTTGTGCGTATTCTGAGGCCGGCGCCACGTCATCAACGCCGTGGCCCATTTCCCGCGGCGAGGCAGACCGCTTGTGAACGCCTCCGCCCACTGCAGCGGGAGCGGACAAGGGGGGGTCCTTGACAACGGGCATATGGGGGCGGATGACCATTGGGATTGGCATATGCTCATCGTTGGTTGCGGCACTCGCTGTGGCTTCGGGTGTGGCGGTTGTCCGGCGGCGGCTGGCAGCCGCCGCCGAGGCGCGCGGCGCCTCGGACGGAGACGGCGTGGACCGGAGCGGCTGTCCCACAGCGTGAGCGGCTACACCGCGGACGTTGGCGTCAGCTACCCCGTCCACGCAGGCAGCGTCGACGGCAGCGACGGCGACGTCCGCCCCACTGCCACTGGCACATGTTCCCGGAGCGGCATCGGAGGGATGGGGGAGGTGGTCACCGACGCAGCGGGTGGCTGTGCGGACCTGGGCGCTGCCGGTGCCGTGGCGCACGAGTGGGCGCTCGACAGCACCATGGTCAGCAGCATCGGTGATGACTTGACCGTCGACGGCTTGATCTACACGTATCCGCCACGAGCCGCCCCCGCCGCCCAGAAACCCAGTGACATCATGCAGAGCAGTAGGAGCTCAGAGGGTGGCACGTCCGTCTCTTCTTGTCGGACCACATGGACGTGGACGGCTTGGTGCTCGAGGAGTTACGTCTGCCGCCGCCACCGCCACCGCCCTGATGAGCGGCCGGCGGTGGAGGTAGCGGACGGGAAAGATGGGGGTGAGGGAGGTGGGGTGCAGGCGCGTGGGGTAATGAGAGAGGACGGCCACCAGAAGGGCTGGATGGGAGAGAGGAGGAGGTGCAGCGGGGAAGCCGTGGCGGCGGCCGTCATCCGTACGGGAACTGCGCTCGATGCGAGGTCACGGTGACTCCACAGTGAGTCAAGTTCTCACCTGAGCAGGAACTTGGGAGGAAAAAGGGACCAACCACTGCACGATGGGCTGACTGATAGCTTTTCTGGGAGGGGGGGGGGGCGTAGCGCTTCATGGGTCTGAAGAGGACTGGAAATTGGCCGCGGTGCGCTTCACAGGACCTCACACCAACGGTTGCAACAGAGTTCCAAATCGGCTTCTACGACCCCGCAGACGCCGACTCGGAAGGGTTTTGGAACTGTTGGAGAGCGGGATATCTGAGAGAACGGCTGTAGCAGGGCTCCGGAGCTGTTCTTTATGCTCTGCGCTCCGTGTATAGCAATGAAGAGAAAACGAACGGGATGAAGTAGGACAAAACAATACTCTCTCCCCACAGTCGTATCCCATGGGTTTTCTACACTCCCTCACATGGTCGGCGTCCCGTCGCGCACGCTGTCTGGTAGGCTGTCAATGAGCTTGCGCCACGCCACGATACACCTCTTCTTCATCTTTAACCAGCGTCTCATCTCGTGCAAGGGGAGGTGGAACTCATCCGCGCATTCACCCGAGAAATGGCAGCTGTTCGTGCACCTCATGCAGTCTTGAATCTTGAGCACAGCCCCGGTGCTCGGCCCCGGCTTCTCGCACACCGCAATCAGGTTGTTGCACGTGCTCCTGCCTTTGGCACAAGCTGCGGCGGTGTACATGGACTCTTCGTTGCGCGAAGTTGACGCCAGTGCGACACCTTGGTTGGCCGTTGCTCCGGACCCGGCGGCAGCCATCGACTGTGTGGACGTCCCTGTGACGGGGAGGGCCGACATGGCTGCGACAGGGCGGGCGGAGGACAGGATCGCGGCGGCCACAAAGGATGCCACGAAGTGGACAAGAGTGGAGGCCTTGCGCAGCGTCATGCTGGAGAGAGAACGATGGAAGAGTGAGCGTCGACGGCAGGTGCACGGTGCCAGCAATATGAAGAAGGTGGATTGATACGGTTGGTGGGGATGAGGAGGGTGAGGCTGCGCACGGTGGACCCATTCGGCCAGGGGAACGGGCCAGGACGCTCTCTCGATTTCTACCCTCCCCACCTCTTGTCCATAGCGCCTGCAGCGTCGCCAGTGGTCGCTTGCATCAGAGCCGACCGTGGCACCTTGCCTCAATGAAGCAAGGTGCTGGCGGTCACCAGCTCGGATACCTCCCGTGCGGTGGGACGTTGCATGCTGCCGTCACTGAAAAGGACTGACCCGTCTAAGAGGACTCCAACGTGCCCCGCTGCGTTCCCAGCACCGTCCGTATCAACAGCGACAGGCCGGAACAATGCAGGAAGCGAGGAGCTGGTGACTACCACCTGATCCGGGGTATGTCCCCGGACGAGATCCCCGCAGTGTCCGCCTCTGAGACGATAGATGGCATCGAGGCGCGGTGCTCGACCGTCGCGACGTCGTCTGGGGTTTGGGTGACGAGGTCTCTCTCGACCTATCGATCAAACGTCGGTCCTGCATTGGCCGTCGGTCATGATCTATCAAGATGCGTAGTGATTGGCCGACTGCGATTCAGACAGCGTGTGATCACCTGTCAGTGCCCGGGCAGAGAACGTGTCCCACGGACAAAAACATGTCACCCGTGAGAACCACGTGGTACTTCGTGAAACAAGAACAATGCAAGTACATCGGCACCTCTCTACTGTACCCAGAGGTGTGATTTTAATCATTCCTCGGCTCGGATAAAATGATTATAATCAACCCCTTGATTTTAAATCGTATGGGGCGATTTTTATTGATTATAATCACTGGCCATGATTATAATCATTGAGCGCTTTCAGGACAGAGCATGTTGTCAATCGAGGGTGGTGGTGGTAAAGGTTGTGTTGCCTACCTCTGTGTCCTACTCCCCGGGCTCGCCCTACCTGCTCATATACCCTCAGCGCCACTCGTGCGGGCGCTCAGACCCCGCA
>Ga0114953_1002377_pt1 | contig 13129 bp, 18 predicted proteins | sample SidtaG_FD_87298 | JGI IMG/M metagenome (GOLD analysis project Ga0114953, IMG submission 87298) | Marine algal microbial communities from Sidmouth, United Kingdom - Sidmouth_Male2 metaG | ecosystem: Host-associated > Algae > Red algae > Unclassified | place: Sidmouth, United Kingdom | collected...
GCGGGGGGGGGGGGGGGGGGGGGGGGGGCGTGGGGGGGCGGGGGGGGGGGGGGGCCATCATCGGGGCGGAGGGCGGGGGGGAGGCCGCCCGCCGATAGGGCCGCGGCGTCGTCGGGGTCGCCGCACTGCGGGAGCGAGTCGTTGCGGGCAGGGCGTACGCGGTGGGCGCGCCGACAGCGCGGCCGGCCCAGGTGCCGAGGCTGCCCACAAAGGCGGCCATCTTAATGCTCTCAGGGGGGGAGGAGGGCTGCGGCTCTCTGCGGAGAATGAGGGATAGACGGAGAAGCACAGGAAGAAGAACGGGAAGAAGTGAAGGAGAGAACGAGCGATAGGTTCGGTAAACGTGAGGAGAGAAGAAGCGACTCGTCCGGGGGAAGCGACGACCGCAGCTGGCAGTGTCCGGGGGATGCCAGCGCGGGGGATCCACTCACACCAGACCCGTGCAGCGGCTCTGCACCTTGACCACCGCGGACAATGGAAGCATAGCTCGTGGGGAATTGGTGACACACCAGCAAAAGTACGACTTCACAATAGTAAATGTAACTGTCCGGCCTTGATCCGCACGATGCCACGTGGTGTTCAGAGAGTATCGACTGAAGGCCATCCACCGGGTATTTTGTCGTCGCTGCGGCCGCCGTCGCAGAGCCCGTACCGACATGATGGCACTGCGGCGGTCCGCGCGCATACCATGACACCCCCACCCTCCCCACAGCCATCGGCGTACCCCGCCAATGGCACCTCCCCGCTGCTGACGGTCACGCCCGACAATGACTACCGCTGGCACTCACTGTCGGACAATACCCTCTCCGGCGTGACGCCAGCCGCCCTGGCGGCGATCCTCGCCACCCACTGGGCAGACGTGGAGCTCCTCCACCCCGGCGTGGTGGCGCGGCTGCTCTTCCTCGCCGCCATTTCGGTTCTCAACGGCGTCTTTGCGGCGGTCGATTGGCTGCTCCACCGGCGTGCGGTGGCGGCGACGCCGCTGTGCCCGTCGCCCATCTTTGTCATTGGGCTCCCGCGGTCGGGCACGACCGTCTTGCACAACTTGCTGGCGGCGGACCCGCGGTTGGTGACGCCCGACACCTTCCAAGTCGGCTTTCCGTCGTGCTTTCTGAGCCTCCGTGGCTTGGAAACGGTGCTGCTGCGGGGGGTGTTGAGCCCGACGCGGTCGATGGACAACATCGCGCTCGACTGGACGTGTACGTAGAGAGGTGTCGGTCGTGAGGGTGGCTGTACATGAGTGTGTTGCTTCATGCTCCTTACGTCGGCACATGCAATTGCAGGCATTGTTGAACTGCTTTGCTCGGGTGGGCAACCACCAACTTGAGTGGCGCCGTCCCCGGCTGTTGGCAGCCGAGCGCTGTGACTGTACCTGCTTTTTCCGCGTGCCATGCGAGGCGTTTTGATGCAGGAAACTGACTGGTTGTCTGAGATGCCCCTTGCATTGTGCCGCTTTTGCCGTGCCGTGCCCGCCCCCCTTGCGCCCTCCACCATTGGCACCGTCCCGTCCCCTACCCCCGGTCCCCTCCCCTTGTCGCCACCGCCACCTGCAGCCCCCTGCGAGGATGAAATTGCCACGTGCGTCCTTTCCCACGGGGCGTCCCCCTACATGGCACTCGCCTTCCTCCGCCGCTTCCGCACCTTCCTCCCCTACCAAACATTTGACGGCGCCGCCGGCGCGGCCGCTTTTCCCCGCTGGCGAGACGCCTTCACTCACTTTTGTCGCAAGGTGCTTTATGACGCGGCCCGGCGAGCGCCGGCGGGCACCCCCCCCCGGCGGTTGCTCCTCAAGTCCCCCGTACACACTGCCCGCATGGCGCTGCTGCTCCGTCTCTTCCCCGGTGCCCGCTTTGTCTACGTCCACCGCCACCCGCACACCGTCTTTCAAAGCTCCATCGCGCTCGTCACCCGCCAATTCCCCCACGTCGGCCTGGCGGGGTGGTCGGCCGCCGACGCGGCGGCCTACATCCTCAACCTCAACGCGGCGACGATGGCGGCGTACTTGGCCGACCGCCCGGCGGTCGCGGCGGTGCCGGGGCGGCTCGTCGAGGTGGCCTTTGACGACCTCGTGACCGACCCGGCGGGCGCCCTCGCGGTCGTGTACAAGGGGCTCGGCCTGGAGGGGCTCAACGCCCTCCGAGGCGTCCATGCGCGCGCCGCGGCGGACGTGGCCGCCTATCAGGCGGGTGGCAAGATGAACGTACACCCACCACTATCGGCGGCGGCGGTTGCCGCCGTCAACACCGCGTGGCGCGACCAGTTTGAAGTGTTCGGATACATGGTGAAGCCCCCCGCGCCAAAGAAGGTGGGGGGGGGGTGGGCAGCCGTCCCGCGCTGACGGGACGCTGTGGTTTGGGACCACGCCGACGGCGGGGTGCTCAACGCGGGGGTCCCCTGTGGTGGGCGCCCGCCGCGCTGGCATCCGCGGCAGGCTTGTGCCCTGCGCGCCGTTGCCTGCCCGTTGCGTGCACCTGCCGGTTGTGCTCGAGGCGTAGTTGGGGAGCCGGGAAAGTGGCCAAGCAAGGCCGTCAGTCTGCTGTGGCGGTACACGCCCGCTCGTTGATTCGATTGGGGGCCTGCCGCGGTTCGTTGCCGCGTGCGGAGGGTCAAAAACTGCGGCGCGGGCACCAGCTCCCCCCCATGCCCGCGCTGGCGTGCCGCACGGCGGTCGCGTGCGTGCGGTTGCCGCGGACTTTGCCCGCGGGACCCGACGCACGCCCGATCGGGTGCGTCGGCGGGGGTCCCCACCGTGGGCATCCCCACGCAACGGCCGAGTGCGTTGGGGTCACCCCAACGCACCCGGCTGTTGCGCTGGTGGAAAGTGGGCAAGCGGGAGGGGGAGTGAGACTGTCTCACTCCCCCTCCCGCTTGCCCACTTGGTGAGATGGTCTCACTCCCCCTCCCGCTTGCCCACTTTCCACCAGAGGCAGTGGCGGCGGCGACACACGGGCGATCGCCACGCGTCTGCTGCGGTGCGCGACGCAACCGCCGCCACCGTGGCGGTGCGGCCGCGATTTGCTTGCGCTGGTGCCACCGCCGCACCCGGTGGTGCCTGAGGGGTGCGGAGGGGCCCCAACCACCGTCCGCGGTGCGTTGCGCTCGTCTGTCGTGGGAGCGACCGCCAACCTACACTCTCGAATGGTGGCGCAATCTCGGGAGTGGGTCCTCCCCGGCCTCCTTCCCCTCCTGGGCTCTCGTGGCTGTTGTCTCGCCTCATCTCGCCAGTGTGCCACGCCTCCACAGCTGGTACCGTATGGAGTGGCCACCTGCGGCCGCTCCAGGCCTCTGTTTAAGAAAAGGACCAGGCGCGTCGCCGAGGGACAACAGGGCAATTAGAGCTGAAAAAAAAGCAGGCAGGGGACGGTGTGGAGAGGACTCCCAGTGGGAGGGTGGGGCTGTAGAGACGATCCCACTGTGTGCGCGGGCGTCATCCTCCGCGGGCGACTGCGCTATCGTCTTCCGTGGAATACTCCGCGCGCCGACGAGCCGTTGCGTGGGTGATCTGTGTTTCAAACGAGACTCGGACCGTGCCTCGCATTTGTCTCTCCTTCCGGTGCAACCCTCTCTCCCCCTCCTTGTGCCGCTTGCCCGGCGCCCAGCTGCAGCAGCGCTGCCAGTGGTCCCCCCGCCCCGCGAGTTGTGATGTGGCAGAGCCTGCAATGCGTGCGTCCCACAATCACCTGTCTCCGCGTGTGAGTGTACGCCGCCGCCATACATCAAGACTTATGGCAGGCGGAACAGGATGAAGGGGGGTGTAGTAGCCGCCGGTATTGCTTCACAAGGTGCCGGGGCCGTCCACTCTCATCAGATACGAACCAATGCATGAAAATCCGCAACTGTTGGCAGACTTTTACCCCAGTGGTACGACCCCATACCATCACGGAGCGTCGTCGACTGCTGCCGTGTCGACCAACACGACCGTCGCCAAAACCGGCATTGCGCATGGCGGTCTCAATGGCGACGGTCAATGCCCGATGCGTCGCGTTGCCGCACCCTGCTAGCGGTAGGGTATGCTCGTCGTGGGTCTCGTGTGGGATGTCCAGATCTCGTGGCCGCATGCAAGCGAAAGACCGGGACTCTGCTGTCGACTGAGAGCGCGGTCAGTGAGGGGGACGTGTTGCCACCCGGCAGCGTCGCCTCGGGCTCCCGGTTCCTTCCCCGACTCATCACTAGCGATGCACTCGCCTACTTCCATGTACCCTCATACAGTTGTTGCACAGGCCGACTGTTGTCCCGTGCCGCACCGTTCACGAAGGCGCCCTCCACAGGAACTGCCCTGGGATGGACAACACGCTGGTAAAGCTGCCACGCAGCAACATGCTTTGGCACAAGGGCACGGTGACACAGGTAGACTACAGCTGCGCTGTGCTGCGTCCCATTCAGCCCACTTCCGGGAAGTCAGAGAGGGGAAGGGCGTGCGCAGAAATGGGGAGGGCCCGAAAAGCCACACGACTGCCCTGCTGACTGTGCTGTGAGCCGAGCGACAGAACCCCGTGGATATAGAGCCTGCGCGGGACTGGCCCAGACCGCTGGTTGCGGTGCGTGCCACATATTGGGCAGCCACACGATCAGAGTACCTGCCCATCCACGTCTGGAGTCAGATACCCTCGTCGCCAAGGCGTGGCCCGTGCTCACCACCAGAGGCTAGCGTGCCGCACTCATGCAGCGACGAGTCCTGGCACGGTCGTGCCGGTGTAGTCAGGTGGCCTATTCAGACCTGGTGGCGAATCAGCTCATCTTCATATATGGCCGACGAGTCTCGTGGCAGTACTTGAACTCATGCATGGCCGCGGCGACACCATCGAGGTTTGCTGCAAAAAAGATGAGCTTCCGTACCATTCAATGTTTCCATGTTGCCGGGAAGACCCCCCTGCAGCAGTCCATCGTCTTCTTTGGGAACAGATACCATTAGATCTCGATTTCCGATTGTCGACAATCGACTCCGATACAATATCATGGAGTCATCTGACAGACTGTCTTCACCGGAAGCGACCGGATCGGAGCCCAAACCAAGCCGAAATCGAGCAGCCACCCACAATAGCAATAGCTGAAATGGATAAGGCGACCAGGGGCGGATTTTGATAATGAAACAGCTGATCCCGGAATGCACCTGGCAGGGGCAGGTCTGTTCGCAGTCCGAGTTCTTCCAGGTTTGGATATGGCGAGTACGCGGCACCACACGACCACATACTTGTATGAGGCACGTTTTCATGCCGTACAGATTGCACTCTGTGAAGAAAAGAAGCACAAGTGCCGATAGGCGGTTCAACAGGAAGCGACCAATCTATACAGAAACGGCCACCCGCCTACCGAATGACGTCGCACGCTCACACTGCCCATCGCGCCCGCCCACCCCGCCCACACCATCCACCTTGCCCGTCTTCCAGGACCCGGTCACAGATGCGGTCGGATGAGTGTGCTGGGAGACCGGCAAACCATACAACAAGGGTAGCAACCACGAGGTAGGGCAGTACAACGCTCCTCACAAGGTTCAGCTCTTTCGCTGTTGGTCCGTACCCCGTCTCTATGGAGGAGAGGCGGACATTGTACCACTTCGAGATGGTTCGCATTGCGTAGGACAAAAGAAGCGAGGTACACATGGTCTTGTCTCTCACTGTTCTTGCTTTGTTGTTTCCCTCAGACACAGCGACCGCCACATCGTCTGGTACTGAGTCGCGTCTGGTATGCCACGAGTGACTGCCATGAAGCTCAGTTGGAAGTAGGTAGCTGTACTGAAACTCAAAGGTCGGATGGGCAGCTCGTGGCCATTCGGATGCGACAGCTGCAGCATGCGCAGCGGTGTGAGCGCGCAGCGTCAGCGACCGATCTCACCGCGTGCTGTTCGTTCCCATCGGGACATGCCACTATTGTCTGGCGCCCCTTCGGAGCTGTTCGTGCAGCCTAGGTGAACACAGTACGTCCAGAAAGTAAAGTACGCAAGACAAGAGTAGCCAACAGGGAGACAGCGCGGATGAGCGCCCCGAGGACTCAACAAGGGGAGGGGCTGGGATCCGACCAGCCGCTGCGCGGCAAGCCCGGGATGTCGCTGATCGAACTCTTGTTCGATACAGAATTAGGACTATCGTCCAGTTGGCCCATGATGTCGCAGTTTGAGTATTGTTCAACTTTCAGAACTTGAGTATACCTAGAAAAAGAATATGTCCCTTGTCCGGCATCGGGTTCGGCCGCCGGCACTCGGTTCGCCCACTGTCTGGCACCGGACTCCGCCAACCGCGGTGGGCCACACACACTGCTGGCTTGCAAAGATCTGGTTCACAACTAGAGGTAGACGCTCCTCGGCGCCACCCTGAGCGCACAGCCAGCGTGTCGCAGTGTCCACGGTACGTTAGGCCGTGGCAGTCGCGGCTAGCCGAACCACGTCGCTACCTGTGCCGTACACTTCAGCAGTGTCACTCGTGCCCGGCGCCCGCAGTTCGACCTGTACTGGCAGCTCTGTCTCTCGCCGTGTGGTGTGCGGACTTTGGCACAGCACCGGCCCATAACATTACGTCGAGGGCGCGCCCATCGCGCTATGCGCACCTGCTGGGCCATTTTATCTCACCGGGTTGTGCTTTTGTCGCAACACACAACTGTACGTCGGGCGTCTTGCCAGCAGGTCGTGGAACATGGCGTCAGTGTTCTTCTTGCCATCCGCACATATTGACACACGAGGCCAGGGCCAGTCAGCTGAAACGAACGGTGCCAACTAGACGAAGGCAGCTGCAGTGCCACGGCTCTCGGACAACATTTCTTTTCGGGGGGGGGAGGGAGAGTCGGTGAGCGTTCCGTCTTTCCTTGCAGGCCAGGCACCTTGGCCGCCACCTGCAGGGCAACGGGAGAACGGATGCAAGCCGGTGAATGAGATTCGATCCAGTCATACTTGAGAAACGGCCACCGGGAAGGCCCAGCATGGAGATTGAACCAACCAACGGCAATGTACCAGGTGGAGTCACCGGGGCCTGTACAACAGGTGTTGACGGAGGCCTCCCCCGGCACTGGACCTCCACCGTGGCACCTGCCCTCCAACTGTCTCGCACAATGCGAGCGAACCGGTCTGGCTGGCGCCTGAGTGACGACTGACAGAGGGCCAAACAAACGAGTGACGCCCCCTATCGGTGACAGTCAACGCCATCCAGTCGAGCAACGCAGGCATACCATTGGTGGTTACGTTGGGGTCCGTGCTGGTCTCGAGTGTTGTTCTGTCTGCCAGTCCTCAGCGCTTTCAATTTAGCCATCTGAGCGCGCGCCGCTTTGCGCGCCCGGCTGGCCATCCGCCCCTCCCGAGGAGGCAGCTGCTCACCGGCCATATTCGGCGCTCGACTGCATGCCACCGGTCGCTGAGGAAGGCGGCGGATCGAGTGCATCGTCGGTGGTTGGTACCACCCAGACGGAAGACAAACGAAACGTACGAAGACCAAACGCGCGCTTTCGTACGATCTTCGTCTGTCGTTCGTTTGTCTTTCGTTCGGCAAACGTTGTCGTTTCGAATATCGCTTTCGTAAGCTTGTCGTCACGCAGCTGCAGCTGCAGTAGCACGTGACAAGCAAATCAAGGCCTGTGAGACGTCGACCGCTCGTGGCGTCTCCAGCAGAGCCCTTGATTGGCTCTTACTGGGCGCTGCTGACGCCTTCCCGTTGTCCATGGCAGCGACCTGAAAAAGAAATTGTCGATCACCAGCGCTACTTCATTGACCTGACCTGGCTGATGGCTGCTCTCGCGGCCCCCGGGACCACCTGAACATCTCAATAATTAAGTACACTGATGCTTCTGTCGGGACCCTTTCTTGAGGCTGTTGAGGTAGGCCTCGGGGCTACTCCTGTTCAAACATTTGAAGACACCAGCAGTGTAGACAATCGGAGAGGCCCGCCAGGCTTGAGTGGAACCTGGGAGACTACTCCCCTTTCTCTCGAAGTGAGGCCTTCCCTCTCCTCGTCTTCCGACGCGCAGGTGTAGTGTACCGCTCTCCGTTTTGACATCGTCTCTTCAGTCCCCACCCCGCTGCAACGCTCCGTCTTGTCCCTCTCTCGTCTTCCCGCCGCCGTGGCCACCTCCTCTCTCTGCACACCATTGTACGATTTACCCCGTACCTCACCATTCGTACTGCTGCAAGTGTTTCTTACTCCATTGCCTCCCGCACCTCTGACCTGCCGCACCTCCTCAACCTCTTGCGCACCGACCGTGCCCCCCCCATCTCTTTCGTCGTGACCGACGTGGTTGTGTTCGGTGCCGGCCACGACGGTTGATGTTAAGGCAGTTTGACGTGGGGAGGAGCAGGAGGGATTTGGGGGAGAGTGTGTGCGTTTGGCCCGTGAGGTTGGGGGTGGGGCGCAGTGCCATGTTGACCCGGCTTGGCACGGGAGCAGATACGTGGGGGACGAGGTGGCGGGGCTTTGTCGCCCGTTCCCTGTGAGGGTGGGCACTGTAGGTATGGAGAGGGTAGGAGGCAGGTGGCGTCATGTGGGTGTGTGGGGGAAAGCGACGGCGAACAGGGGCAGGCTGGTCCCATTAAGCTTAGTACAGCTCACTAGTAGCTTTTGACCGTTAGTGGGAACGTACTGGGCAATCAAAAAAATTCTTACTTCCGATGTTCGAAGTACGCCCCTCACTGCCAGCATCTTGTTCAGAAGGCTTTGTCAGTGGGGTCACCGAGCACAAACGTTTCCCTTACGAATGACAGACGAGGCACAAACGAAAATGCACCCTTACGAACGGGCAGACGAATGGGTATTCGTCTGACCATCGTTTGACAGACGAAGACCTTACGAATCCGGCATTCGTCTGAGGGGTACCATGTACAGACGATCTCCCCGCGCAGGCCAGCACCGAGACCCGGAGCCCCGTTGAGCGCGGCCTCCTCGAGAACAGCGGCTCGGGCCTCGTGCTGAATCGGCTCGGGTAGAGTCGCGGATCCCACGTGGCCTCCTGCGGAGCTATTGCCGTATGGCTGGCCAGCCGCAACCTACCCGCTCCCTGGCTTGCTGTTGTCCTCGTTGTGCGCGTTGAGTCGGGCTCTCCTCGCCCCTCGCGCAGCCCCGTCATACGAATCGAATCAGGGAGAGGCCAGAGTGTTGGGGTGTAGCTGGCGGGGGGGGGAGCTTCAAATTTACGCTGGCACCAGCAGCAGCAGTCCCAGCGCCTGCCAGAGGAGGTTTTCCGACAGCGCGGGCCGCCAGACCCCCCCCCTGTCGGCCTGTCAAGAGGGCTCCGCGTCGAGCAGCCCCTCCACGCCCCCACTACGGGACTCTACGGCCACTTCCCGTTGAGCTGGCCTCAGCGTGGCGCGCCCCCCGGGCGCGCGCTGTCACGTTCTGGCGAGGGGGGCGCCCTGCTCTGGTCGCGCGAGGCGTGGCAGGCGAGACACTTTGCCACCCCGTGAGGGGTCCATGAGGAGGGGGCTGCCTTTTGAACTCGACGGCCACGCTGTCCGCGACATACGCCTTCGTGCCCCGGCCAAGCTCTCAGCGGGCAACAGGGGGCGTGCGCTGGAAGCGTGGGCGCCTAATCCCCTCCCCACCCCCACAAAATGGGCTGACTGGGAGGTGCGAGCCAACGCCAACACCACTGCCTGTGCGCTGCCACCCCACACGATGGGAGCCGCATCAGGATGGGTGTCGAAGGCTTGCCATGCTCCCCCCCCCGCCTCCACTGACCTCCACAGAGGCGACCCGCACACGAGGTTGACGCGCCACGGAGGCGGGTAGACCACATCCAATTGTGGTTCTGTTCCCCGGCCTGGCCGTTTCCCAGAGCCGGCGTGGTTCCGCCCCATGGCGGGGTTTGCGCTGGGGCCGGGCGCGAGTGTCGTGTGGGAGGCCTCGACGCACCCACCAGGCGCGCTGCGACATGCGTTTCGCACCCCTGCGCACCGGACGCCCTGGAGGGGGGGGGGACCACCACCACCGCTGCCCCAGTTGCCCGCCCGCCCGCCCCTCCCAGATTGTCGCCACAGCACATAAGCGCAAGGAAGTCCCGGCAGAGCACTGTCACCTGCCATCCCCGTTTCCACGCGCCAGCCGACTGCCCGACTCCGCTTTTTTCCCGAGGTCGCCACCACCACGCGTGGACACCATCGTCTTGCTCCCCGCCTCCACCGCTGCTGCGCCCCGCCTCCCTGGTGAACGCGCCAGCAAGCGCCGCTACGCTCCGCAGGCCTATTGGCGGCCCCCACTACCCGTCGCTGCTCTTCGCCCATGGTCAATACACCCCCTGTGCGAGCAACCGACGTCCGTCCAGCCATGTCGACCCCACCGCTGGCTGCGGACCTGGGCCGCTCTCCCCTCTCTACTTTGTCACCGACATGCCCCGACGCGCATCTGTCGTTGGCATTGACCGAGTCGCTGGCCGCAGGGGTGCCACCCGTGTCGCCTGCCACGCCCCCCTCCACGCTGTCAGCATCGCGGGCCCCTATGGCGGCCAAGCGCCCGCGGCATGGCGCGCCGTCACTTGCCATCCGTCCTCCGCTGGGCGTGGCAACCGGTCGCACCACGACGGGCAAGACGACCCGCCGCCGCCGGCCTGCTGCCAATTTGGGCGGCCGTCCCGGCCGTCTCCCCACCGCGCGGCGGCTGTGGGGGCCTGGCGGAATGGCACCCGACCCGTCCAAGGCGCTTTGCTATTGGGAGGACCCCCCCCTGGGCGTTGGGGCCGGCCCCGCCGACGGCAGTGACGGTCACGGCGGCGTCGGCAGCGGAGCCGGTGAACTGCAAAGCGACAGCGCGGCGGCCGAGGCAATGGACAATGCGACGGCGGCCATGGCGGCTGAGACGTCGGCTGCGTTCAAGGCGCGCTGGGGTTTTGACATTGCCCAAGGACGACCCGTCTCCGACGAGGGAAAGTCGGGCTGGACGTGGAGTATAGTGCAAGCGTGACGCATGGGCTGGGGCATCCGCAGCCGCAGCTGCCAGACGGTCCGAGGTTGGGGACCATCTCCGAGGTCGCCAGTGTGAATCTTGATGGGCGACGATTGACTATTGGTTGTTGGCAGACGATGGCCGCAAGTGTGTACAAAAAAAGCTTTGCTTCTTCAGCTACCACCGTGGCCTTGCACGCGGTGTGCAAAACATCAGTGTGGTTGGCATACGGCATCACCTTGTTTGACTTCGTCGTTTACGACGGTCGGGCTTGCTCGGGACAGCACCGGCCACACCGGTTGGGATACGGCAGTATGATCCCCGCCGACGAAGGTACACGGGGAGGCTCCTGGCTGCCGGTCTCTGTTGGTGCACGTCGTGTGAAGTGTCTTTGGGTGGGTGCAAGCGGGTGCAATCGGAGCTCCTGCATCGCCGAGACACCAAACGACGTCTGGCTGTTGTCTCGTCGCCGGATCCTTGGTCGGGGTCGGGAGCTTTCACCGTGGGCACCTGCCAAGCGCCGCCACGCGAGTGTGGGCGCTCTGTCCCTCTCCGCATAGGCATTCGCACCCGGCCATAGCCACCCGGTCGTCCATGCCACACGCCACGTCCCGGTGCTGCACCAACCAATGCGGGCCGTTGGGGTTCGCTGATGCGCCCCCGCACCCCGTCGGGAAGTGCCGTCACGCCCATAGAGGCGTGCTCGGGAACAAGCGTGCTAGACGCCGTTGAGCCATGGGACTGCGCGGAGAGCAAAAAGACAAAAAGACGTAGTCAGTTGGTGAGGGCCAGATCCGCTTGCTGCCGACGCGGCCGACCCGCACCCGAAGCTGTTGCATGCTGCACAGCACGACTCTCTTTGGACCGACCGACGCGCGGGCGCTGCACGCGGCGCCACCCACGCGCAGCAGACGGGAATGGCAGCGTGCCGACACGGCCCCGAGTGGGGCGCGACCCTATCGACCGGGGCCACTCCCGGCCGCGTCCCCAGTCTGCGTCCCGCCGCAGACGACCACTGGCGGGGGGCCCACCACCGCCCGCCGGCCGGTCAATGGTGCGCCGCCCGCGCGGCGGGCCGCCCCCACGTCCCCGGCGGGCCCACGCGCGACGGTGGCCGGCCGCCCGACGCGGACGCCCCGCGGCAGCGGCGGCGGCGCCGTCGCGCCGGCCACGGCGGCCGCGACCGCCGCCGACGCCATACGGCACCGCGACCGCGGCCGCGCGCGGCGCCGTCGCCGCCGCCCGCCTCTGCCGCCGCCGCCGCGCGGCGCCGCCGCCGCCGCCGCAGCGGCCGCCACCGCCGCGGCGCCGGCCGTGTCGGCGACAACAACCCCCGGCGCCGCAACGGCGGCGGCGCCGGCGGCGCCGGCGGCGCCGGCGGCATCGCCCGCCCGCATACACACACGGTGGCGCCGCCCACCCACGGCGCCCACCGCACCGCACGCCACGCGACGCGGCGGCTGCCGGCCGTCACCCCCACGCCGCGGCGCGGCAGACACGCCGCCGCCCGCCACCCCAGCCGGCCCTGGCGCGGCGCGTCGCGCCCGCCCCCACCCGCGCCGCGTCGCCCGTCGCCGACGCAAGCGGCGGCGGGCGGCGGGCGGCGGGCGACGGCGGCGGCGGCGGTGCCACGCCGCGCACCGCCGACACTGGCGGCACGCCCGCCGCCACCCCACTCCGCGGCGGCCGCCGACCGCGGCGGCCGCGGCGGCCGTTGCGGCACGGCTGGCGGCGCGGGGCGGGCGGCGCGACCCCCCCCCCGCACGGCGGCGCGCGCCGCACGTGTGACGCTGGGGGGGCGACGCGCCCGACGGGCGGCGCCGCACGGGCGGGCGGCGGCGGCGGCGGCGGCGGCGGCGGCGGCGGCACCGCCGTCGGCCGCCGCGCGCGCCCCCTGCGTGTCGCCGCGGCGGGCGCGGCGGCGCGCCCCCGTGCCGGCGGCGGCGGCGCCGCCGCCGCCCCCCGCCGCCGCCGTCCCGGCCCTGGCGGCGGCGGCAACGGCGGCGGCGGCCACCCACGGCCGCCGCCGCCGCCCCGTCGGCAAGACGATGGCGGCGCCCGCCGACCGCCGCCGCCGCCACCGTCGACGGCGGCGCCGGCCGCGCGCCGCGCGCCGCCGCCGCCGCCGCCGTCGCCGCCGCCGCGGCGGCGGTCGCACCGCCGGCGGCGGCGCCCGCCGCCGCCGAGGGGCGGCGCCACCCCTCCGGCGCCGCCGCCGCACCCCCCCCCCCCCCCCCCCGCCGGCGGCCGCCGCGCCGCCCCCCCCCCGGCGCGCCCCC
>Ga0114953_1002396_pt1 | contig 13074 bp, 6 predicted proteins | sample SidtaG_FD_87298 | JGI IMG/M metagenome (GOLD analysis project Ga0114953, IMG submission 87298) | Marine algal microbial communities from Sidmouth, United Kingdom - Sidmouth_Male2 metaG | ecosystem: Host-associated > Algae > Red algae > Unclassified | place: Sidmouth, United Kingdom | collected...
CGGCGCTGGGCGCCGCCCCGGCGCGGCAGCGGCCAGCGGGGCGGCGGGTGCACGGGGGGGCCCGGCAGCGGTTATTGGGGCTCCCCGCTGCTCCCCCCCCCCCCACCCCGCCCGGCGGGTTGTGCCCGCCTTTTGGCGCGCTGTTTTTGCGTCGTTTTGCGGCGATGGGCGCCGCCCCGGCGCGGCAGTGGCCGGTGGTGGGGCGGGTGCGCGGGGCGGCTCGGCGGCGGTTTTTGGCGCTCCACGCTGCACCTTCTCTCCTCCTCCACGGCCTGAACCTTTATGGCGGACGATCGCGCTCTTCCTAGTTTCTCCCAGCCTGTGGAGTTTCCTTTTGCCGGCTCGCTTGATGCAGCGGCGGCGTTGGCTGCTCGTGTTGCTGTTCTCCCAGTGCAACCGGGTCCGAGCAGCGTGCTGCATTGCTCATCTTCCGCCAGTCGTAGCCGTCATGTCGGTCACTCGTGGAGTGCGCTGATGCGGCAAGCTCGGCGAGATGGGGGCGTCCCTGACCGCGCTCCCCGCGTCCCGAGGCGGTACATCGTCAGGACTAAGGACGCCGCCACCCGTCGGCCGCCTTCTGCCGACGGATCTGGTGGTGGAGATGGTGATGCAGGCGATGAGGTTGAAGACGCGGCCAGCGCTGTGGCGGCTTGGCGTCCTGCCCCGCGACGACGCGCTGAGCGCCCCGCGGTCCTGGTTGAGGACTACGTTCAAGAAGCCCTCGTGGCCTGTATTCAACGGGCCTGCGGACGGCCGACGTCCCAGCCGCTTGTCGCTCGATCCTCAACGGTCACTGCTCGCGTAGTTGGCGACAAGAACTCGCGGTCTCGAGCCGTCGTGCTGCGCACCGGTGTCGGCAAGAAGGACATTGCCATCATGTGGGTATCCTGTCGCGACGGGCTCCTGTGCTCGTGCTTTGCGGGGACTCAGAACGCCCTCTTCCTCTCGGCGTCATCCCGGAGCACCAAGTGCTCGCACACGACCGCAATGGGCAAGGCGCTGGCGGCATCGGGCGTTGACATCCAAACCTTCCGCGGGCGGATGCGGCTGCGTGCCGACGCCGGCGACTTTGCGGTGCCCGACGTCTACGGGTCGGCGGTTTTTTGGGCGGTGCTGTACCGCTCCGTCTTCTCCATCGTGTCCTTCAGCTCCAGCAACGCGCCGGCGTGCATTGCCCCATGTTGTCGCCGTTTTCGTGGGCGGTGCGGGCATGTGCGTGTTGCTCGAGACCGACAAGGGCCCGATGGTTTTTTGGACGTGAGTACCGGGACGGCGCCGGCTGCCGTCAAGGCGCGTCTTCATGCCCGCAAGCACGCCGGTGCCGAACGCGCCAAGGTGATTAACAACGAGGAGGAGGACGAGGGCGTAGAGAAGGAGGAGTCGGACACTATCCGCGGCCCCAACGACGCGGACCAAGCCAAGATCTCCCGCCGCGTCCCCCGCAACCTGCTACCTTGCTCAAGTGAAGCCGACCAAGGAGCGGTGTGGATGAGGACGGCCGATTGGCGGGCGCTCTACGTCAAGCAGCGGGCAGCTGCGCTGGAGGCAGGGAATCACGCCGACCTCAAGACGCTCAACGAGCTGTTCCTCATGGCCATGGCGGGGGGGCACGTTAGAGACGTACGGGACGTGCTGGTGGAGCCTTTTTGCGGAAGCTGTGGCCAGCAGCGAGCGGATCGCCACAAGGTGGTTAAGGAGCCGGCTCAGTTGACGACGCACCACCCAACCGCACCATCCCTTCAGGTATGCTCCGCTTTGCTCATTTCCTTTCTCTACCTCGTTCCATCTCTGTCTTTCTATACGTGAGGCTCGCCGTGTTGGGTCCCGCGCCGCGTCGCGAGGTCGGTCCAACTAACGGTAGTGCCGTTTGCTGTTTGCATCCTGACCGGTGCCCCTTCCTTTTTTGTAGGTCTGCATTGGTCGATGGGAATGTGACGCGGCTGATTGCAAGCGCACCGTCGAGTACGACGGCAACGCCGACGGGGTCTTCTCCATGCGGCGGAAAAACAAGGCCCGGCAGTGGCTGTTGTTCACACGAGGCGTGTTGGACAAGTTGGTGTCGTTCATCATTGCTGGGCGCACCACCTACACGGCGGCCACGCGGCACATCTCCGCCGACGTGCAAGCGTTTCCTCTGCGGCGGCAAGACGTCGTGAAGCTGGGCACGGCCATCATGAAGACGTTTGAGATCCCCCCGCAGTCGGGACAATGCCCCCTTTGCGGCCCCAATCCTGCCTTCATCGTCATCGACGCTCAAGCGCTGGGGTGCTCCGACCCGGACGACACATCACCGCTGCGCCCCGGTGAAAACTGCCCCGTGCTCGACATCCCGGCGTCAAAGCTCTGCATCATTGAGAAAGCAACATTGCGCGACGCCATCAGCAGGGTGCTGCGGAGCTCGACGGCTTTGAACGCGTCACAAGTAGCGGCGCTGCGGGCTTGGCAGAGCTCTGTCGACTCACCCGGCCGCCCCACGCCGGAAGCCGCCGCTGCCAAGGTCTTTTTTCACTTCTTTCCGCTGGGAAACCCGCAGCGCGCGCCGCCGCCCCCACTCCCTCCGGCCGACGAGGAGGATGCCGCCGCGGACTCCGCCGTGCCCGCGGGCACCCCCGCCGCTCCCGCACCAACGCGGCGCCGGTCGTCCATGGGTGCGACCCTCGAGAGCGCGGTGCGCGTTGACATGGACGGCAAGCTGGTGCTTGGCGGGAAAGGACCTGCGCCCAAGAAGCCCGTGGAGATGTGGTACGACCGCGTCGGTTTGTGCCAGCCGGCCTTTGATGTGTACCCGCGCGAGGACGAGGACGTGTGGTGCGCCGTGCGGCCTTTTTTGCACGCGATGCTGACGGAGACGATCTGCGGTATGTTCCAGAGCTTCGACGAGAAGGCGGTCGCGCTGCTCGCCAACGCCATCCGCATCCGCGCGCGGCTCGCGTGGCGCAAGTTCACAGCCGCCGCGGACGGGGTCGGTTACGTGGCAAGCTTCCTGGGGCGCTTTGCGGACGAGCTCGATGAGGACCGCTCGCTGCGCACGGCGGTCGGGGAGCTGCTGCTGCAGGCGGTCTCGATTGAGAAGATTGTCGACGAGGCCTATGACGTGCAGGCGAGCAAGAAGAGCACCCTGGACGCGGGGTGGCACAACGCCCAGTACTGCTCGAGGTGGAAGAGAACCCCGACGCCGGCGGACTACCTGCGGTGGCGGATGGAGCAGACGGACCTGTCGGTGATGGACGAGAATGACCCGCTGGTCAGCTATGAGTATTTTGCCGGGCTGCCCCGCGTGCGGCCGGGCATCTTCGACTCGGAGGCGGCCAAGCGGCGTGTCCAGTACCGCGGCAAGGACCGGCACGCGGCCGACCTGGAGGGGGAGGGGGACGCCTGCAACAAGGCCTTCTCTATCAAGGCCGGGCTGACGCAAGGCGTGTTCAACGTCGTGTGCCCCCACGTTATTACGCTCGGATTTCGCTGCCTGTTCCGGGCGGAAAGCGTGGGGGAGGCGCTGTCGATCGTGTTGGAGCGGTTTCCTAAGCTGCCGGACGTGATTTTCTACGATGTCGCGTGCAAGCTGGACAAGAACGCGATGCGGCGCGTGCGTCCGATTATGCGCGCGCATGGGGTCCGCTGCATCCTAGACAGGTCGCACTCCATCACGCATTCGTGCTCCCCCATCTACATGCCGGATGACAGCTTGGGGTCGACGGCTGGCGTCGCCACCCAAGCCGCCGAGGTGTCCCATTCAATCGCTGTCGTCAACCGGACGAGCTTGGCCTACATGGCCCCGGCGACCTACATGGTGCATAAGATGGTACAAGTTGCCTTCATGAACCTGCGCAAGCTGTATCGCCTGCACGACGACAACTCCTCCGGCGAGAACGACCACGTGTCGCTCGCACCTTTTTTCCACGCCAAGGTCTCCCACCAGTGCTCGCGGGTCTCCGTGTGCGCGTGCAAGCAGTCGGGCGTCGCAGCGATCTCGGTGGAGGAGGAGCATCAAGCGGCGGCGGAGGTCAGCGCGGCGGGGTTGGCCAACTCGACGGGGCAAGCCAACACGGTGGGGGAGGTCAATGCGTCGGGGCAGGCCAACATGGAGGGGCAGGTCGACGCGATGGGTGTGGTCAAGTCGGTGAGCCGCGCTCCCGCAACAACGGGGGCGGCCACTGCGTCGGGGCGGATCCACGCCACGGGGAGGGCCAACGCGGCGCTGACTGCTGCAGCTGCGGTGGCCGCTCTGCCTGGTGTCGCAGGTGCCCACTCACAAGAAGACCCCGGTGACGAGACCGAACAAGCAGCTGTGGAGGTGTGTGCGGCTGGCTTGGCCGACCTCGGCCGGTCTGACTTTATCGACTTGTCCAACGCAGTGGACGACAACGCGAGCGTGGCCGTGACCGACGACAAGGCCCTCGACCAGTTTGAGTACGGGTGGCTGCTCGAGGAATACGAGCTCTCGGCCACACTTCGGTCGGTCCCCGCCCCCAACCCCATGGACACCCAGCCACTGTCCAAGGCGGTGGCTCGGTTGGCACGCAGTTTGGTGAAGCAGCCGGCGGCCCAAGCTGTCCGTCCGCGCAACAAGGCGCGGATCATCCTGACCGGCGCTGACTTCCTGCGGTTGGCGGGGGAGAGCTGGCTCAACGACGAGCTCTTGAACTCGTACGTGGCGCTCATCAACCACCGCGACGGGCTCTTCCGCACCCCGGAGCAGGGCGGGGAGCCAACGTCCTCCGCCGCACGCCCCGCCGTGCCGAGGACCAGGATGTTCAACACCTTCTTCTTCTCGCTGCTGGCGCCGAGCCCCTCCCACTACAGCTACGACCGGGTACGCAACTGGGGTGTCAAGCTGGGGCTGGACCTCAACGACGTGGACAGGATCATCGTTCCCGTCAACATTGGCCAGCTGCACTGGGTGTTGGTCGTCGCTGATGTCGGCAAGCGCATGTTCTACTTCTACGACTCGATGACCCCGGCCGACCGCAACGGCGTGGTTGACACTTTGCGGCGGTGGTTGAGCGACGAGGTGCGCTGCCGTTTGGGCGCGGACATGGTCGGCCGCTGGGACATGGAGACGTGGGCGGTGCGTGCGGACCCGTCTTGGCCACGTCAGACCGATGCTGGCAGTTGTGGTGTGTTTGCTTTGATGGCTGCAGAGTGTTTCTCGCTTGGTGCGCCGCTCCTGTTTTGCCAGCAGGACATGCCTACGCTGCGGGAGCGTACTGCCATTGCTTTGTTTTTTGATGAGGTTGGAGTGGATGCAGACGTGCTCTCGTTGCCTGATAGTGACACGCCGCCGGCGTCTGATAGTGAAGGCGACGTAGTAGAAGAATGAACGGTTTGTCGGTTCCTTTATGCTTTTCGGCGTTGCCGTGCCAGCCCGTTTGGTCCATGACACCGGTCTCTGGTATGCACTAGAAGTGAATGTGTATGGGATAGTGCGACCAGAGCGACGCCACAACGTCCAGTGGGCACGAAGGCGGACAGCGCCACCACAAGAGTGCATATGACCGGTGTTGCAGGAACTATGTGGCCCGCCGCAGTGCACCCAGATGGAGTACGACTGCGAGCTATGCGGCTTGTGCCTTCCTCTGAGAATAAAGCGTGCAGCACATAACCCAACGTCTGTATTCATGGCCACTCGCGGGATCCCAGGGGGGCTTCACGCCGTACAAAACCGATACGCCCAGTTGTGCCAAGAATGTACTGGGCCAGAGAAGCATGAAGTTCACACGTGGGAGGCCACCAACTTACAGTCTAACTACAGAAGCGACAGGAGCAGCACGCGGGGATAGCGCGGGGACGGGAACCTATCAATGTGCAACCACGGAGACAGACCCCAGAACAACCAACCGTGTGGTGCACAACAAGGAGCAGCACACCCTCTTCAGACATGCGCGGTCATGAAGGGCGATGGTCCCAATTGTATCAAAGAAAGTGTGTTCGCGCCGGAGCCAAGGCCCTGACAGGAAGACACAGCCGAGACTGCACAGGGTCAGGTGCGCCGCACCAGTGGAACAGTCACACGAGCATCCCCTCCTCACACATGGACACCTGTATGACCGATGTACAGGCACAACGGAAGAGTCTCTCGGTCTTGCTAATGAGCATCGCGGTGCACAGCGAGGAGCATCGATACTGGAATACATCTGCCACAAAGGTCGGCTCAAGGCTCGGAGTACATACCGGCAAACCAGTTGCAGGTGCATTCCATCGTGACAATGACGACGCCTGGTTACGAAACTGGATGATAGGGTCTGCACACCACAGGCTGGAAAACATCAGACCTCCGTCTGATCAGGACGCCGGGCTTATGTAGCACGCACCAAGTGTGTACTGAAGTGGCACAGGTGAGTGCACTGACGAGAAGAGGCAGATGGACAACGGGGTGCACGTGGGCAGCCAACTGCCAGCTGGTATTGCTCCGAACCACGTTTTCACGGACATGCAGCTGCAACCTGCTCGTCGCGAAGCGCTACCGTCTCTATCAGTTTCATGGGTCAGCCGGCCATGCTCAGGGGGTATGCGGAAATCGGCACCTTCATGGCTGATGGGACCGGGTCGTGGAAGCCTCGGGGAAGGCCAGCTCCTGATCTGCAGCAGTCCACTTGTCAAGGGAATTAGCTGACGTGTACCCTATTCATTGCTGCACTGCGATCTTCGATGGCGTAAGGACTGCCGCGCCCCGTTGACACGTCATTAAAGTAGCCCCGGCAGTACAGTGGACAAGCGGAACGGACTGAACAGGGCGGACACCCAGGGTGTCCGCAGTTGCAACGTGTCGATCTCACGTGCTTGGTGCCCGCGCGAGCTCCTCTTTCCCGCGCTCTTCCCTACTCTTTCTTTTTTCCAAGCGCTTGTTGTCCCGCGCGCCGTCGCCGTAGCTGACACCGCCGCTGCTACCTGGCGGCTCCTGCCCGACCGCTCCTGTTCCCTGGTAGACCTGCACGGCGTATGTTTCTTTTCATGTGCCGGGGTCCTCCCGCTACGACCGCCCGCGGGAGCTGCGGGACTTGTTTCCGCGGCAGTGCCGATATGTTTCTGTGTAGATGCACGGTACCGTCTTCCCTCTGAGGCGTCCTTGAGCTTATGTGCTCCTGCCTGTTCACATCGTACGCTGTCGTGTTGGTTCACTCACAGCAGGGCATCGTGTTCTGTTTTTCTGTCGTGTTGCCGCGCTCTGGATTTTCTCATGGTCCACAGACAGGTCAACAAGCGAAGCGTTGTCCGGGAGGCGCTGCGGTTTGAGTACTTCCACTCGACACGGAGCCCGCGCGCCATGGCCGTCGCTATCGCCAATGCGTGCCGGTATGTCGCCGTGCTTTCACCCGCTGTGTGTGTCATCCACAATCTGACGGACGGGGTCGACATTACGCGTCGCCTGGTGGCGGTTGAGCAGCAAGGCGTGCTAGCTACGCGGTGCTTTCCTTCCCAGAGGGATGATCTATGCTGGCTCACAAACCCCGTGCACACTGAGGCGGTGGCGACTGCCGCCGTGCTCGCTGAACGGGCCGGGCCCATCTCCTTTGACGGCAGCGTCGCCCGCATCGCGGTGGTGACACAATCTTCCTCCTGCTGTTTTGGCATCGACGCGGTTGGTGTGGCGTCGGCGCTGGCCATGGTGCGCGACCCGGCCCTCGGTGCCTGCGTCTTGCACGGTTTTTCCTCTGCGGCGCTTGCCTGGCGGTGGCTCGCCAGCGACGCCGGACGCAATTTGCTTGACGTCATCCGGTGGCCGGTGGAGGACAATGCGGCACTTGCCACTCCCGCCCGCGCGTCGCTGTGCTCGTCCCGCTACGGTTCTCCCGCACGGCTCCTGTCCGCGCGATCAACTGCAGGTGCCGCCGCTGCACCCAATAAGGCGGCCGGTGCCATCAAGGAGCCGCTGGCCAAGCCGCGTATGCCGGATGTTGAGATTGTCAACAGCTCCTGTGCGTCGTGGAGCGGGGAGTCGGATGGTGGCGCATTCCCGCCGGAGGCGGTGCGGGCCTCCTTGCTGGGCAAGCGCGTGATGGCCCCCGGTGGCACCGTCGCGCTGCCAAGCACATCACCCTCGGCATCGCGCGAGGTCGGAGCGCGCACGAGCTCGGTGGCTTCTCCCGAGCGGCGTGTGGCCACGGAAGGGCCCATTGCAGAGCTGGAATTGACCGGCGGCAGCCCAGTCAAGCGTCGGCGGCTGCCGGTGGTCGCGCAAGAAGCCCCTTCGTGGCCGCGCAGCTCGCGTTCGACGAGCGCCAGTGCGCCTCAGTCGCAATGGACAGCCTCTGACGCAAGCGACCTGCTCGACGCCGCCCGTCACATGGTGACGCCGTCAGCGCGTGCTTACTTCGGGCAGCGACCTACCCTGCCCGCGGCCGATCCTGCTGGCCGACCGCAGCAGCATGGCCGACACGGGCCGAGCACCCGTCGCCTTGGTGGCCGAGCTGGGTTACGGCCTGCTTCCACTCGTTGTGAAGACGACCGTGTCAACGGCTCCTTGCTTTCTCCCGACGGCGTTGGGCCGATTGGCCTTCTCGCTGGCGCCGGGAGGTGGGACGACGTTTGCGAGCAGCTCTTTGCTCGAGTGAATAGCGCGTTCATCTCTGGGGGACCTGGTGCCGGCAAGTCCACCATGCTGCGGCGCCTCCAAGTCTTCTTGCGGCAACGTTACCCGGAAGAGGGGGATGTGGTGGTGCTCGCCCCCACCGGTACGGCGGCCAAGACGGCCGGCGGCATGACGTACCACTCGTTCTTCGGGTTTGTGCGGGACTACAACCCGGTGCGGCTCGATCCGAGCGTTGAAGCTGCCCGCCTACTGCGCACGGACCGGTTCCGCCCCATCAAGACACGGTTGGGCCGGGTCCGCGCCGTGCTGCTGGACGAGGTCTCTCTCGTAGGGGCAGACAAGCTGGGAATTATGCACGAGCTCCTCTGCCAGTCGCGGTCTGACTCTGCCCGCCCCTGTTTGTGGTTTGCCTTCGGTGACTTCCTGCAGCTGGGCCCTGTCAAAGGCGCGATGGCATTCACCGCCCCGTGCTGGCGCCAGCTGTTTGGCGACTCCTTCCTGGACCTACCCGGCTCCTTTCGGCAGAGTGACCCGGGCTTCATCCGGGCCGTCCGCGACGCGCGCGCTGGCAAGTGCTCCGACGCGGTCCAGGCGTTGGTCAAGGAGTGCTGGGTCGACGGCTCCAAGTACGAGAGAATGAAGTACAAGATCCTCCACCTGATGCCTCATCACAAGGGGGTCTTGGCACACAACCGTGCCTGCCTACAGCGCCTCACGTCCGGTACCGATCCGGCTGTGTTTTCAGCGGTGGACGACGTTGAGGAGGACCCCGACCGGGACGCCTCGCTTCCCAGACCTGTGCTCGCGGCTGTGTCCGAGACGTCACGGAGGGCCGCGCTCGTGGACTGTGTCGCCCCGGCGGCGGTGCCCCACTGCGTGCACGCTCGCGTCATCATCAACAACAACCGGCGGAAGGCGATGGGTATTTTCCACGGGAGCGTTGGCTTTATCTCCTCCTACACTGACGACGGCATCCCCATTGTCCGGCTGGACAACCACAAGCTGCCGTCTGGCGTCGAGCGCGAGAGCGCAGGAGTGCACGATGCGGGTGATGATTGGATTGAAGTTGCCTGCCCTCCTGTCAAGTTCACTGCCCGCATCCTTGCTTACCCTGGCGCTCTAGCTGTGCGTCTGCAAGTGCCTTTTGTGTTGGGCTGGGCTACGACCATCCACATGTCGCAGAGCTTGAGTATCTCCCGTGCGGTCCTGGACTTGGCCGATTGTTTTGAGGCGGGCATGGTGCAAACGGCCTTGAGCCGGGTGCCTTCCAAGAGTGGGTTGCACATCAAGTCTTTTGTGGCGTCTCGCTTGCGAGCCGACCCAGTTGCTTTGAGTATGTATAGGGAGTGGCGCCGGCTCTAGGTCATAGAGATTTTCTAGGAGGAACAGATAGTACTCTTTTAGTCGCTATGGGTACAGAAAATGCTCTTCTAGTCGCTGCGGTTGACCATCAGAGCGCACTGGGGTCGGTCGTACATGAGAAGCTTGAGCTTCTGTCAGGTCAGCCGCCACGGCTTTGCTGCATCTCCTCGGCAGTTCTCCTGCGACCCAGCCCCCCCCCACTCTGTCTCTATGGACTGATCAGGCAAACTGGAAAACGTAGGAGATACGGTAGGCAGTGCTGCAGTGAATGCTGAAGGAGAAACCCCGACGCCAACAACCACATTGGGTACGTCACGCATCCACGCCCTAGCCACATCACCCGATCGACTTGCACCTGCAGACGACACAGCATGCCCCGCAAGGGCGCCTTTGCCGGCTCCTTCTACGGGGGCTAAGGACGGTGGGACTTGTGGAGTGTGCCCGGCCGGTGCTACTCCACTACCACATTGAGCACCGGCACGCGCAGGAATGACCGCAGGGGCAGCCTGCTGCGCAGTGCTTGCAGCGACCTTCCGCGGTCGGGGAGCGCGCGCCTTCTTAGCGCCGTTGGGTGGTTGCTTGGGCGCGGTGGAAGAGGCGCCGCGCCGCACGACAGTCGCACCGTCATTCGGAACACCAGACGGATCCCCTTCTGCAGCAGCAGGTCGGGGAGGACGGCGTCCCCTCGTTGCCACCGGCGACCGCATCGCCCCGCGAGGGCCTGGTGCGGTCGATGCAGGTGCGGGCGCCGCCGCCGAGCCGTCGGAGGCTGTGGATTCGGATGCCGCGGAAGCAGGGCGGCCGGTCGGAGGTCGACCAGTACGAGGACGAGGCTTTTCCTTGAGCATTTTCTTCCGCTGTGCCCGACGTCTGGTCGCCTCCTTGCTTTTGTCGGCTGCCACATCCGACTCCATCGCGGCATACTCCACATCGAGGTCTTGTGGGAGATAATCTTGGAGCGCGGGCACATCAAAAGATGGGGCAGCCGGGGCAGCCGGAGCACCACCAGTGGAAGCCGAGCCGGCCTGCTGAGCCGGGCCGCTAGTAGATGAAGACGGCCCCAGCCCGGCGGTGTAGAACTCATGTCGGGATGCCGTTGTCAAAGGCGCGTTCTTGTTGACGTCGGACCGCCCGGCAAAGGCCAAGTCGGTCAGGATGGGCCCAAAGCCCTCCTCCTTTGTCACCATCAGCAACAGGCAGGCGACGACGACCGTCAACTTCATTGGCGCCTTGCCGCTGACCCGCTGCACGCACTCGACGGCGGGGAGCTCGTTCTTCTTGAAAAAGCGAGACGTCTTGACGCTCAAGTCCTCCAGCGCGCTGTTGGTGCCGGTCATGTTGACGAGAATGGCCCACCGAGAGGATGCTGCCAGGCGCTTGCGGTTGAGCAAAAACGCCAGCGTACCGTCCGGGGGTTTGGTGCTGCCTAGATCTTGGGGGGCTTTCCAATGAGGCCACCAGGCGCGACACATGCGCCAGATCGCGTCCGCCTCCGCCTTGGCGCCGGTTGGTCGAGTGGTGCCGGCAGGAGGAGGCTCCAGCCGGGAGCGTGCCAGGCAAAGAAGCCCATCAATGAGCAGCTTGCGCAAGACGTCCTTTCCGTCAGGCTTGTCCATAACCGTCCGCAGAACCGAGACGACCACCTTGACGGCGGATGCGGAGGGTTGTACGGTCGGCTGCTCGTCAAACAGGGCGTACGGCGGGATGGTCCAGCTGTCGCCGTCGTCGATAACCTCCGTGTCGTCCACATCGGCCGCCGCACCGGCGCCTGCTGCCTCGTGGATGCTGGACGAGTCGGCGTCATCGGCGTCGTCGCCGGCGCCGGCACTGCCGGAGGCGCCGGATCGTCGGGCGTCTCCGGCGCCCCGGGAAGACCCGGGCGCAAGAATCGTGGTGGACACGACCATGCCCCCTGGCGGCAGCAATCCCTCGCCCTCCCGTCCATCCCCCACAAGACTCCCATTGCGTCCGGCGAGCTCACCCGCCAGCCCATTGGCGGAAATGACGCGGCCTTCCATAGGCACTAGCTGCTCACCATCGTCACCACCCCTGTCCATCTCCCCAGGCTCCAGCTCCACGCGACGGGCAGCGGCCGCCGGGTCGTCGGTCGTCGTCGACACAACAGCCCCGCCACGTGGTAAAGCACCTGCCGTAGGGGCCACCTGCTGGTTCGAAGCCGGCTGCGACTTGCGCAGCAACAAAGCATTGGCCTCCGCCAGCGCGTCCGCTTCGAGATGGCGGTACGCAAAGGCGAGGCCGAGGTTGACGATGCGCTCGGAGTGGCTGTTGGCGTCCGTGAAGAAACCCAGCCGGTCGACCACCCGGATCCAGCGATGGGTCGGCGCTTCTTGCGGGTTTGTCGACACGACCATTCGGCTGACGGCACAATGGAGCGCGGCGCCGTAGGGCGCGAGGTGGAGATCCAGCTTGGAGGCCGCGTCGTACAGGTTGCGCAATAACGAGCACAGGAAGGTCATGTTCTTTTGCTCCGTGATGCCAAGATGCTGAAAGAACTGCACGTACAGCCGCCGCTCCGCCGCGTTGGTGCCCGGCTCCGCAGCGTTGGTGCTCGGCTCCATGACAATTCTTCGAGCACAGGTGAACAGCAGCACAACGAGAGCAACATACAAAGGAACAGGCAAATAAAAATGAAGCAGGAGCGTGAGAAAAAGAACGAGGCAGCAGCAAAACTGTGCACCAAAGAAAACGAGGTGGCGCTCCCTGTACCCCGCACGCAGAAAAGCCATGCAAACGTACAGCTCGGCAAGAGTCTCTTGTCCAATCCACCGTCACCACCACAACGTCCCACCCCCCCCCACGGAATCCTCAGTACCGCGCAGGGATCCCACAGCCGGGGCAAACGAGGGCGTTAACGTCAACCAACAGCCCCCGCTACCAAGACCGCCGCGACACCGCTCCCGTCGAGCACAAAGAGCCCAGTAGCAGGACTACCCGGCAGCAACGCAGTGCACGACATAGCAATCCGCCCGCGTGGCCCGGTCGTGCTCGCTGTCGGGTCGTCCTGCACCCACCGACGTGGCGCCCAAGGGCGCCGCAAGACCGTCAATCGGCGGCCGCCAAGGAGCGCGCGCAAAGCGCTGGGGCCCCAATCTCAAGGAGCCCATCCTTGTCAATGATGTGGTGGCCGCCAATCCATGGCAATCGCAGGCAGCCGACCAAAA
>Ga0114953_1002398_pt1 | contig 13064 bp, 16 predicted proteins | sample SidtaG_FD_87298 | JGI IMG/M metagenome (GOLD analysis project Ga0114953, IMG submission 87298) | Marine algal microbial communities from Sidmouth, United Kingdom - Sidmouth_Male2 metaG | ecosystem: Host-associated > Algae > Red algae > Unclassified | place: Sidmouth, United Kingdom | collected...
CCCCCCCCCCCCCCCCTCCCGGTGCTGGAAGGCGCATTGAGCGCCCGTCGCCACCTGAATGGGTGGGGGGGGCTCCACCTGGGCGGGAACCGCCAGCTGTTGTCGCCCACGCCAACCATCCTCAATATTAACGTCTTTAAAGACGAACGGCGGGGCCTGACGGACGCCGACCGTCGATGTCTGCGGACGCGAGTGGCCTTCGCTATCGACAAGATCCTGAAGTCGACGGGCCCCTTTTGCTCGCATCCAAGGGAAAAGCTGTGCATCGCTGTCGCATACCTCGAGGACTGCGTTCCTCGCCTCGCTGTTTGCGACTCGAGCTGGGGGGCATGCGAGGTCTTGTCTCGGACCCTGCGTAACCGGCAGCCGCGACGGCCGCGTGCGGCGGCGGCGGGGGCGCCGACGGCGGGGGCGCCCACGGCGGGCGACGATTGTGACGTCCCAGTGCAGGTGACGCAAGAGCAGCAGCTGGCGCAGGAGCAGCTTGATTTTTTGAACCAGCTGTAGTAACAGGGAAAGAATAAAAACAAATGATCGCCTGCAAACAAACAGAGAAGAACATCACAACTAAGTTCGGCACCAAAAGTGTGCTGCTCCAAACTGTAGCCTACGTGCCAAGGCTGTAAGCCTGGCCAAGGACCTGTTCTGACGCTGACGGATTGACGCAGAGGGCGATTGTGAGCCAATCAATGTCTGGCAGATCGCGGTTTGATCGCGGTTCTGACCATGGCCCAGCGTCTCTGTGAAACAAATACGGGTCGCGGTTTTATCGAGGTTCCGTTCCCGTAGGGCTTTTGTGTGGCGTTTAACGCCCACCAAAAGTTTTTCACTGCGTGCGACACTTGCAAGGCCCTGCGGCACCGCGCTGAAGGAGATCCTCACAAGCATGCCATCTACTGGCCGCTACTCCCGTGTCTCAGGATGATGCTCGCCGACTCAAAAACTGGGACGGATATGGTCAAGGCTCTGAAAGAAGCGCGGGAAGCAGCTGCAGCGAGCCCTGTTCAAGGTCTTCGTGATTGGTTCGACGGCGCTACATTTCGCAAGCTTGTAGAGCTGAACTACTTCCCGTCGAACACGTGCGCTGCGCTGAGTATTTCGACCGACGGTTTTCAAGCTTGGAAGCAGAAAGGTCTCGAAGGTTGGCCAATAATAGCGACCTTACTTAACGTTCATCCGAGCTCAAGAGTACAAGTCATGTCGCAATTGATTCTAGGGATCACTCCTGGACCTGGGCAACCTGCCGAATTGAATTCTTCTCTGCACCCTGTCGCGGAGGAGCTGAACGATTTGGCAGCTGGCGTCAGCGGCGTGACTGTCGCCGGCTTCTCAGAGCCGCAGATTCTGCGCGTCTTGGTGGTCCAGTTCGCAGGCGACATGCCCGCAGGTGAAAAGTTGCTTAACGCCATCGGCGGCAACGGCGAGTACCCCGGTGGGTTTCGAATTTACGCGGGCGATCGGCTCAAGCATCGATACTAGTATCCTCCCTACGCTTTTGACGACCCCCCCCCCTCAAAAAGACGAAGATTCTCCGTCAATGGCAACACGACGCCTCGACAGACGGCGGCGAGCATCGCGGCAAGAGCCGCAAAAGTCGAGGACGCGCGCGCGGCGGGACAGAGCAAGGCAGCCATACGCATGCTGGCCCACAATGCGGGCATCAAGGAGTATTCGCTCTTCTTCTCGCCGAGCCCCGAGGACAAGGCTCGCTACCCGGACTGAAGTATCTCCGGGAGATCGGGCCGAAACTCCTGCCGTAAGAAACCATGACCCTGTTTTTCTGCAACGTCGTTCTTCTTATATGGGAGCTGTTCGCCGGCGAGAATGAAAAGATCGGTGGCGAACAGCTCTGGGTCATCTCCAATGCTGTTTGTGAGGTCATAGGCCGCGAGATCGGAGCAGGCCGCTGGACTGTGCTCTCAACTAGGCGCGCTCACTTAGGGATATTCGCAAACATTTGGGCTCCTACGAGGGCATCGATTGGTTGTACTTCCTTCTGAGTGTCGGTGAAGTCGTGCTGGCCGACCGAAGTCCCTACTAGTTTATCAAGATGTTTATACTGGTTTCTCAAGCGGGCCGCATACTCTTTAAGCCAAGTTTCTTGACGGAGAAGGAGCTGCAGACGGTGGATCAGCTGCTCAAGCAGTTTTTGCTGGACTTCTAAACCCAGGTGTACGCTGGAAGGCAAGAGCGGCTTCGGCTCTGTCGTTCAACCATGGTGGCCCTGTTGGACATGGCCCCTAACCTTCGTGCATGTGGCCCTGCATGGTCGTATTGGAAATTTCCCGCGGAGCGCCTCATTGGCAATCTTACCCGCCTCATCCGGTCTCGGCTGTTTCCTTACGCGTCGCTGACGACCGTCGAATCGGCCAAGTATTCGGCGGAGCTCGTCAAAACCTTTGCCGAGACGCATGTGCCGGAGGTATGGGCGGAGGTGACAGGAACACCCGCACGACGCGACAGTCAAACTCCGGCGGGCACTTTTTCGGTTTGCAACGAACCCAAGATTGATCTCCTCACTCCAAACAGGGCGGCGGCTGCCCTGGTTGGCCAAGAACTGGTGTAATTGAAAGCCGTGCTGTAAATAGCAGGCGCCTCCAACGTTCCTTCACGCATATTTTCCAAGAAATACTTTCCCATGCGGCTGGCAGCGGACACATTGCGGGAACGGTTCCTCCTCGGATGAGGCTGGTGACCGCCGCCAGGAACAGTTGGTGCCGCTGCATTTCCACATGCGACAAGCGGTGAGGCGGGGGCGCGATGTGGAGGAGGTCCCCGCTAACGTATACATGGCGATGCACCACTACGCAGTTGTTTTGATCGACTGCGCGCCCAAAGCATGAGCGTACCTCGAGTGCGTCAAGTCCTCTGCGGACCTACACGGCTCGTAGAGGCTGCCAGAAAACAAACTTGAGCCCGACTGCTTTACAAGCTTGGGGGGCACTATGCGCTACATGAAGGTCACGGCCATTGATGCTGTTCTGGGCACTCTTTTTGCGAGGGACAGGCACGTCGTTTTGTACACGAGGGAGGTGTTCAGTACTGGGTAGACACTTGGGTTTTCTTTATACACGTGTTGATGGGTCCACGGTTCTCTGTCTGGACCAAGCATTGTGGCCATGCCGTCGAGGGATTGGCGAAGAGCGACCGATAGGCACAGAGAAAAGGTAGTGATGCGGCAGTGGGGGCCATTGTGGCGGCCGCTGAACCGGCCCAGACTGCCGCATAAATCAATACGGGCACTGTCAAGTCGCGACTTGGGAGACTTCAAACAGTTGTCAAATTGTATTTATATTTGGCCTGCACCCACAATTTGTTGCCACGGCCTTGGCCACTGTGATCTTGCACACGACGACGTTTTCGCTCTGGCATCGGTTTGCTTGAGCTTATCCTGCGCTGGCCGCCGCATCCGGGAGAGCTTTTGAACTACAGTTCCGCGCCACTTTTTGACGTCCACAATGGTTTGCCATCGACGCAGGCAGTCTGGTGTTGCTAGATCTACAAGCAGCCACGTTGGTCTGTATCACGGAGATCCACCATGCTGCTCGCACGGTGTAAATGCTGTCGTATTCCCTCTGATGCGTAGTGTGGCTTCGTGCTCTCTGTACGTTTCCTCCACTGTTCGACATCTAAAACAAATGTGTGCTCTGCGGCATTTTCTTTTCTTGTGATCGATGCTCAGACTTGGGTGGTTTCATGGCCGCCTCACAGGTGGCCGCAACAATAGGGTCCCCGGCTGGAGAAGCGGAAAGCGCACCCCGTCCTTCTCCCACCCCCACCCCTAGTCAAGCACTTTCTGCAGCAGCTGCGGTGGCAGCGGGGGTGGCGACGGCGCCAATGGCAGCTCCATCGGGCCGGGCGCCCCCTCGTCAATCTTCTAGCCGAGGCACCCCGGATGGCAGCACGAACCATCACTCCCCTCTCCTTGAGGCCTTACGAACTGGAAGGTCCTGTTTTGGCAGCTCCTCCGCCCTCGGTGCTGCTGTAACCCCGCCCTGCCCCTCCTCGCCACCGTTTCGAGCCGGCTCGCCTCCCCCCCCTGCTTTCGTTCCTGCTGCCCCGGATCTCTAGTCCCCGCTTACTTTGCCCCCGCTTCCTCCCCCTCCCGCGCCTCTTTCTCATGCACCCCCGACAGCCCCGTTCCCTCTTCGACCTCCTGCAGCAGTTGACGATAGCCTGCCGAGTGCTCGTCGACGCACCAACGGGCGAGGCGGCCTATCTGTAGATGAAGACCGGCCGGTGCCTCCCCCCAAGGCAACCATCGCCAAGATTAATGTTTTCAACGACGGCGACCTGGGAATATCTGAAGACGGCCACAAGCGCATCAGGCGGAGCATCAGCTTGGCCATCAAGCACATCCTGGGAAGTACAGCCCCGTTTCGCGAGCACGTCGAGGACAAGCTGCGGCGGGCGGTAGTCTTCCTGGAGGAGCGCGAGCCGCGACTGGTGATGTGCGAGTTGGGCTGGGGTGCTCGCGCTTTGCTGTCGCGCGCATTTTCGAACTGTCTACCACGGCGGCCGCGCAGGCGGCGTGTGGTAGCCGTGGCGGATGCCAGGGCGGCAAGAACTGAGACGGGCGACGGCACCGGGTCCAGCGCGGGCGATGGCGACGCACCCCCCGCGCAGGCGACGGAGGAGCAGCGGCTGGCCCATCAGCAGCTGGCTGTTCTAAACCAACTGGAGTGATGGGTAATAAGAGCAAAAGAAGTTGCACAAACAGGTACACGAAGTAGGGCAGGTCGCACCAATGCTCCGGGCAGCGGACGCACACACTCACAGAGGCGTACTCCGGCGCGGCGCGCATCTCTTCATCAGTAGCGTTTGAGGATCAAAAGTAGTAGGCCGGAGCCGGCGCGTTTCCAGCAACATTGGTCTTCAACTGCGCATACCGTACTTTGACCCACCTGGGCCAGCCATGTTCTTGTGAAAAAGCCTCGTTTTCCCCGACAATCGGGGGGAAGAAGACGTCCCGCACCGTGAGACCCAACAGGTTCTCAGGCCGCAGCATAGTGCAGAAACTGAAAACCATGATGACATAGACCGTCAGCCGCTTGTACTGCAGCGCGGAGAGCGGCTCGTCGAGATCTTCAATGTCGACCGCGTCTGTCGCCAGGTCGCACGCCACCACCATGTTGTCTGCCATCACAGGAGGGGTCTGGGACGACGCCTTGCCGAATCTGATCGCCTGCTTCTTGGAGCCTTGCAGCCATCCAGCGACGACCTGGGACTTGAGCGGGCATCCGAAATGCGTTTCGCCGTTGGCAACCTGAGCGGGCGTGCGGTCGTCCAGCGGCACCGACTTGTACGGCTCGTCGTGGTCGCCACATCCCGCCACATGCGCAGTCTTGCCAGCAAAATCATGGGTGGAGAAAGAAAAAAAGTAGCCCGACGACGAGGCAATATTGCGCACGGACACCATCGCCAAAGGAACGTTCCGTACACCAACAAGGTGCTTGCGCCCTCGATCGCGCAACAAAGCCAAAAAGAGATGAAGGCGGAACGGAAAAGCATCGTCCAACGTCACAGCCATGCGCTCGACCTGTGCCGCCAGGTCCCCGCCCCAGGCGCCGTCGACTACACCGTATGCGAGGGCAAGAAAGCGAATGAAGCGGACGGTGGCACTCTCATTGGCTGTCCAAATGTGCAAGCCTAGCGCGCTAGACGCAGCGTTGTTGGACGAAGCCCGTCGCGCCGCCTTCGCGGCGCTCTCGATCTCAAACGCAAGTGGGCCCTCCTCGGGGACGCCTGAAGGTTGCATACGAGCGAAATGGATAGCACCCGGGCCGAAGTTCACCACCTAGTTACTCTCATCTTCCGTGTCCTCATCAGCCGCGTGCGGCAGGCCACCCGCAGCATCGTTGGCGGTATGTAGCAGGAGCGCCGGGTCCATGGTCTGTCGCGGCACGCATCGCGGCCGAAGGCGCACAAGAAAGTCCCAGAGAGTAGGGGACTGCAGCGCAGTAGTGACTTCGACGGCGGCCGACGATGCGCGTCGGTCGCTCTAGACTGCTTTCGTGGCGTCAACTGAAAGCGTGGACGCCAAACTGTGCGCAAACAGTGAGCGTACGACTCGAAAATGAGCGCCAGCGTTTCTTCCCGCTCTGTGACAGAAAGAGAAGAGGCATTTACGAGCTGTGCGGCGTGGTACCAGCCACACGCGCGAAATCCAAGCTACGAGAATGTTCCAGTGGCGGGAGTTCCTCTCGAACCCGAAACGCCACAAACATGCCCGCTACAGCCCGCCGCGGCCGCGAGCACTGCTGCGAACGTGGCACGTCCACATTTCCCCATCATATTTCCATTCTCGAAAAAACCACTTCCTGCATCAAGCAGGTCCATAGACTTGCCTGACTAGTGTATACTTCAGTTTCTGGGAACGGGCGTTACAGGGAATTAAGTAAAGAGTGGGTACCCTGGGAAGTCGCCACTTCCCAGCCAATAGGGAGACTGGAGTTCACTTCCCACCGTGGGGGTGTGCAAAAAAGGTCGGGTGCCGTTCTTGTGATACTTTTAGCGCCCTAGTTGACGCCGTGCTTCCACTGCGGGCCTGTGAGGCGTGCTCGACCACATAAAGTTCTAAGCATGTAAATGAAGAGCCTTAAAGCTACTCAGAAGTTGAAACTGAGCCGTGCGCAAGTGCTGGCGGTCGGCTCCAAAAGAGACGCGCTGGCCCTTGAACATGGTTGGATGGTTACATGTCACTCGCTGGTCGCGCAGATTAAGAAGCGGGCGGCTATCTTTCGATCGCATGTGCCCGCATGCGACAGGTCCTTCGATGTGGTTCCCACAATCAAGCCGGGATCCGAAGTAGCACCCTATCAATTTGAGTGCACTGTATTTATCTGGCGGATCAATGTTGCAACTGCAATTGCTGAGCTGGAAACCGGATGCAGCGCTTCACCTGTGGCGCGCGACCCACACGCATTCAGGCGTTACTCGTATTCGCAGACCCTCTTTTCTGCGTACCGCCGGAACTCCCATATCCTTCATCTGCGAGAGTTTGGCCCCTGGGTGTCCATTTCCGACGATCCCACATGACTTCTAGGACAGGTTTTAGTGCATGGGATGTACCTTTAGTCAAGGTGGCTCTTCTGGGTCTGAACATGACAGCGACTCATTGAGGATCATGGAGCAACTTGCTAGATTATGCGTGGTGCATCTCGATTTGCGTCGCGACGTAGATGCGACGCCCCCGCAGAAGCCTGAATGAGGGGGGTGAGGCATCACCAGTCGCAAATTTTGGATGCCGACAAAATATCTCGTCTGTCTCGTCGCCGACCGTGGCTGAGAGCGATCGGTACCAAATCTTGCGCCGACCGAGCGGAGCCATCCTCTAACGCCGCTTTCATGTAGCCGTCGTCCCGCGGAGGTTCACAAAGTGGTCGATAAGGATGACAACCGGAGGTAAGTCTGGTCTCTTTGGCTCAGCGTAGGAAGTTGGTGCAGATGGTTGGGCACTGCGAGCATCCTTTTCCGCATCCATTCATGTAGTGGTTCCTGCCTCTCGAAGCCGACGGGACGCAACCCCGTCGGAAACCCAACTCAGAATGTGGAGCGACACAAGGGAGAAAGAACGCGAACGCCTGGATCACAGGGTGCGTAGCGCACAGGACAGCCAGACCAAACGAAAACGCAACGCTGATTTATTCGAAGATGCAGGCTGACCCCACCGCACATTCTCATATACCCTCAGAAAAAGCAATGTGGAGAACCCCGGCCTACGGACGTGGCCATGGGGGGACTGGTGCCCGGCGGACCAGGCTCGCGGACCTGGGGCCCTGGTGGCCCCTGCCCAGTCTCCTCGAACGCCCTTACACTGGAAGGGGAATCCACGCCCCCCCTCAGGGGGCGGAATACAAGTTTTTAAGGCCAATATATATTCATACTTCGCCCAAAATATTTGTCTTCGGAGTTAGCCCAATAATTTTCAGATCATCTGGATAGATATCCGGTGGGGTTTCATCCCTGGGCAACATCGGATCTCGGCCCGGCTTCCGCTCGAATTGCGGAAGCTTCCACAAGCTTCCCTGTCCCTCTAGATGGCCCGGGTCGAGGAGAAGCGTGTCCCCTTCGGTTGTGTCAGGCCCTGTGATGGGGTCCGATCGGGTGCTCCTCACCCGCCGCCCCCGAAGGGGTCATTGCGTGTGCGGCTCTAGGCCTCCCTTGACACCCGCCCGAAGGGAGCGCCAAGCGCTACCCCTTAAAGGGGGTGTTTCGTGGATTCTCGCGACCAGTGCCCCGGCTTGTACCGAGGCCCGTACCATCCGATGACAGGGGGTATCCCCCAAAAATCCCGGTCGAGGCCACTAGACATCAATTTTGCTCAAAGCGTGTGCATGGCTAACCACTAAATACGTGTGTTCCGCTCTCCAGTTCTCTCTTCCCTTTCCAGTTTTCCATCATGACCTTTTTCTTGTCCAGAGCTACGACGGAGGATAGCATGGTGGCATTCTAAGGGCCAGTCTGGGCCTACCAGTGCGCCACATGCAACCGTATTCTCCTCAAGGGCAAGAATATGGCTGTGTGGCGGGCAGGGGCGTTAAAGAATCCTCCTGGAAGCCGTCACCACTGCGTAGCCCAGGGTTCTGTCTCCCGATGTAGACGGGGCGGCTGTGATACGTGTTCATCAAGGCTGCGCAGAGCAGCCAGGCTCGTGGAAGTAGATCAAGCGGCATAGATTGGTATGGACCGCTGCCTACCTCACTATGCGGACCATCCTCCCTCGAAGCGAATGCGTCTGCCGCTGTCGGCACCCACCGCAGTCCTTTCCACCCCGCCCCCCATGCCTGTTCGATGCAGCAGAAAATTATTCCCCTCCATCTGTTGGGACGCCCGCGGTAAACCTCGTGAAGGACTTCCTCTGCACATCATGCGCCTCGGCGTGGCTCGATGCCGACCAGGCACGACAGGGCAAACAGGCGGCGGTGCGGGCAGCCTCTGAGGCTGACGCACGCGCACGCCACCTGGAGGTGCAGATCAAAACGACTGCTCGTCACCTTCACCTCACCCCGGCCTTTGACGCTTGTGCTGTCCCCCCTCTCACCTCACAAGTCTGGGTCTCAGCATCGCACAGATCCCGGAGCCACGTTGGGAATTCCGATACGCTCTAAGATATTTGGTACGCGTACCAAATAAAACCGCAACGACGGGATCTCGGGGGGGGGGTCCCCAGACGGCAGTGATACAGACAAGACAAGAAGAGCTTCTAATTGATTCATTCGTCATCCGAGTCCTTTTCTTGTGCTGGACTGACCGCGCACAATAGAGCGCACTGTGCGGACGGGGCGCGCCGATGGTGTCAGCAGCCTCCTGCTAAAACGCGCTGATCGCATCTGTGCTCGGCGAGCGGACACACACCGTCACCAACCTCCAAATCTGCGCGCAGTGGACCCAGAGAAGGAGACGAAGGAAGAATTTGGACAACAACAATGGCGACATGGTGTACACTTGTTTAGTTTTTTCTGCGATTCTGCTGTAGGGAGGCAGCCGGGGTATATTTGTGCGTTATAGGGAGATGCGCGTGTACAAAGATTCAAGCCCGTGTACGGCGTTGTGCTGGGATTTAACATAGCCCTCGAATAGTCGTGTCAGATGGCTTTGCATGTGGCACGGCAGCATCCCTGGTATGTTGTGCTCCCCTGGGGCAGGTTCTCGGCGGCAGACATCGATCAGACCTTCCCTGGTGACGTTTTTGTGCTTGAATACACAGGGTGCGGACGCTGGCTCTTCAAACAAGGCGCGACGAGGGTCGATTGGCGTGCCGAAGCGCTGATCCAGCTGGAGGCCACACCCAGAGACGCGTTTGCTCGCCTACCTGTAGCCCCATGCTAGCGCAAGAGCGGGGTGGACAACGACATGGCTCCCATACGTGTGTGTGGTGGGTGCAACGCCAAGCGGTTGGTAGCTCAGAATCGCCTGGACCGCCCCACTGCCTCTTCTTCCCCACTAGCCCGCCCGGCCCGTAGAGATAACCCGCGTACACCGCGCAAGTGGCTCGAATCCTGCTCCTCCGTCCAGTTCTCTGTCCTGCGTCTCTGCGCCTCCCCGTTGTACGAGGTGACTCTGCGTTCACCATGTGCTCGCCTCCCACGCTGGCCGTGTGCATCCCCACGGCTAGAAAGAAAGCCCCTCATACCTCCCCTCAGTCGCCTATCTCCACTGGTGCCCCTCCGTGCGCCTGGTTTTGCAGCCAGCTACGGGCGTGGGAGACTGACCAGGAGAAGGACCGCGAGGTTTTGGCCAAGATTGCGAGCGCCATTTTTCTTCCGGCCGGGAGGACCAAGTTCCAGTTAACCCACCGCACCGGGCGGGTAAGCACCTATGCCAAGCTGGCCGCCCAGGCACGAGCCGTCGTGCGGAACAGCCAGGGCAACAAACGTCGCGCGGCGGGACAGGAGGCTCTGCGTGGCATGGGAGTTGAGCCGTGGTCGGGGCAGTCGGGCGCTCGTGGAAATGCTGCCAACACCTCTCGGAGCGCCGCCAATAGCTGCCAAACTGGTCCAATTCTGCTGACACCTACGAATTAGGTGGGTCTCTTGGAATTCGTTGGCGCGCAATACGCGCCATATGATTCGGCTAGAATTTGGTGAGGGTCGCAGCGGCATGGCTAGCACCGCAGCTCTGCGGGCGGCCAGGCGCGACCTGGCTTTCATTAACGCCAAGCAGGTGGTCGTGGACGGCACCTGCGCTCACCTGGTCAGCCTCGCTGCAACTGTGCAAGAGAAAGTGTCTGCTCTAGTGCGGTCCGGACAGTTCTTCGGAAGATACGTGTACGACGCATTCTCAAACCTGTCGCCAAGACTGGTGGCCTTGAGCGAGCGCCGGCGGCGCTGCCTGCTGGATTCCCCGAGGACAGCGCCCCCTAGGTCCAGATCATGCTAGCGCTTGACAAGGGGGGGCGCCCGGGATCGGTGAAGATCATGGCTTCGGTGATCAACCAGGTCTGCCCCAACAACCCCTACGACATCATCCTCGTGGCTGTCTGCCCTTGTACCGAGGACGAATATGACGACTTCATGGGTATGCTGTCGAGGAACCTGCCTGAGGTGAAGCGCCTTCTACGGGAGGCGGTACAGGTGGGAGCTTCGCGGCGGGTAGTGCGCCTGCTTCCGGGGTGCGAAATGGCAGCTTTGTGCATGCTCTTTGGCCACAAGGTCCAGACGGCCACTCAGGCTTGCCTGTTGTGCAAGGGCCTGAAGGTGCCTTCCCGCACGCCACGTTGCGTCGTCGCTTGCTGTGGAACCATGCAAAACGTGACAGGGCAGCGAGACCTGCGCGACGCGGCTTACCCGGCCATTCGTCTGACGGCTCTGGCCGATCAAAATTCCCCAAGAGTGTCCCAGGAAAATCAGCTGTCGATTCAGAGCAGGCTACTCTTGGTGGTAGATCCGCGGCAGATCGTCCCAATTCCGCTTCACACAACCCAGAGAGTTTGTCGACGGCTGCTTCGCCTCTGCGTCCAGTCGGTAATTTAGGGGGGCAGTGAGCAGGCTGGAAATGCCTTTGCCATCAGACTGGCCGACCTATTGCACGCGCATGCGCGCGTAGAGCCCGAGCCCGACCACGGGGTGGTGTCTTCGGGCGTCAGCAGCCACAATATTGGGGACTTCAGCGACGCTTTGTGCGACGCGCTGCGGGGCTTCGTATCGGAGGACAGTCACGCCGCTCACGTGCGCGTGTGGTTGTTGTGAAGTCGGGCACGAATGGTGCTAAACCGCGCCGCGGTGACCATCTTGGCGGACCCGCGCCAGGTTCGGGCCGATACGGAGAACTATGTACGGCACCTAAAGACGAGCTTCCCCTGGATCTACCTCTCGCAGAAGCTGCACGCGCTATTTGCCCACGCCCCTGAATTTTGATTGCGTTTTCGCAGCATCGGCCTCTACGCGGAACAGGGAATGGACGCGTGGCACACCATATAGAATCAGAGCGCCAACCGCTATGCGGGGGCGACCCAGAATGAGTCGGCAGCTGCGTTCGTGAGAGCGATGGCCATCGCGGAGGAGGCGAGCCTGTCAGTGCTGCGGAAGCACGCCCCGAGCAGCGCCCCGGAAGCGGAGGGTGCGCGCCGAGCAGCCCAACCTGGCTCTAAACGCCAATGAGACGAAAAGCCTGACACGCCGGACGTGCTTTTTTTCTGGGAGAAGGCAAAGAAGGAGAGGAAATCGTGGGCGGAGGATTTATTTTCAGAAGCGCAGCGGAAGATTCGTACGTACCGAGCTAAGGGTATCGTGCATGAGGGCGGTGTGTGATAAGAAAAGAGTGACATCCACTGAGTACACGCAGGCACACACCACCGAAAACACCCCGCGTGCCCATGGGAACTACACAGAAGAGAAAAATGGCGGTTGTCCGCAGCCGACCGACAGCCACAGGAGAAAGAAAAGCCAACGAAAACAAACACCAGATAAAAGCCATCCCAGCTTCGTGGCATACTAACAGCGACCCCCTGACCGCCACCTCCTGCAATGTCGCTCGTGACTTATCTCGAAGCGGCCTACCTGCCGCCTTGAAGAGCTCAATCACACGGCGGACCCCACGAGTGCCGACACGAGGAGGGAGGGGAGAGGCTGCGGCGGGACTATCAGCGGGGGGTTGATCGGCAGCAGCATCGAGACGATGAACGGCAAGGAGGTCGAGATGAAGGCCGAGCTCATCGGCGAGTCAGCCAACATCAGCATTTCTTCGGAGATGGTGAGAGGCGGCGACGAGGTGACCTCCGGCGCGGACGATGTGCAGGAGGTGCCCGGCCTCGAGAGCACGCTGGCGGACTTGGTCGACGAGAGGATGACCAGCACCGGTGAAGAGAAGAGGGTGAGCAACGCCAGGACGTTAAAGATGATCTGCAGCAGGAACGCAGACGAGTAGTGGGGAGACCCCGACGACGAAAGGTATGGAGACATGGGGGGGGAGCTTGCCATACAGGAGCGGGGGGAAGGGTGGTGGAATCCCGCATCGGGGAGGGCTTTGAGTGGCCGCGGGCGGGGGGGGCGGTGTCTGGCCTCATGTGGGGGGGGGGGGGGGTAGGGGCCCACGGGGGGGGGCACGGCGCACGACCATGGGGC
>Ga0114953_1002400_pt1 | contig 13050 bp, 17 predicted proteins | sample SidtaG_FD_87298 | JGI IMG/M metagenome (GOLD analysis project Ga0114953, IMG submission 87298) | Marine algal microbial communities from Sidmouth, United Kingdom - Sidmouth_Male2 metaG | ecosystem: Host-associated > Algae > Red algae > Unclassified | place: Sidmouth, United Kingdom | collected...
CAACTCTCAGCCAATAGTTCGATCGTGACTTGTCGAACAGCCAATCCGACTTCATTTCTACGCTCTGTCGTCGGCTCTGCCTCCCTTCTCTCTGCAACCGCCATTTTTTGGAGGTTAGCAATAGTTCTTCGCTGATCCGGCAAACTTCAATTCGACATGACGATTGATAAGACGATACTGGCGCGAGCGCGGCCAGCTCTGGCTCATAGCCGTGCGCCCGACAGCGTCAATGCTCCTTCGGCCGAGCCTGGTGGCACTCTCGCTGCTATCAACGCTGGCGTGGAAGTGGAGAATTGCTCTGTGGGCGTCGAGAGAGCCGTCGCTGGAAGTGAACCTCCTGGGGCCGGCACACCGGCCGATGGCGGATGTGACGAGAGCGGTGCGGGTGTGACGGACGGCATCGCGGGAAATGGCGTTTCTGGGGTTCAAGAACCGCCTGCGCTGGGCGCAAGCAACCCGAACGACTGCGGAAGCGCTCCAGCGGACGACGCCGCTTTCGGTGCGTCCGCTTCCAATGCATTTAACTTTGCAGCCCAAGTCGGCCCCGGAAGCGCCGCCGCTCCACGCGCCCCGGTAGTAGCTTCGACGGAATAGGTCTTGATGTGGACTGGGTTGCTGCTGCGCTCACGGCTGGTGCTGCCGTCAATGGATCGCGCCCGGCACGCAATACACGCCCTGCTGCCCTGTGCGCACCCCCAACGTCGAGCCCGTAGATCATGACAAGGGCTTTAAAGCGCCGAGCGGGTGCAGCGCGCGCGACTGCCGCAAAACGGAGTCGCACTGTCCCTGTCTCAGACAATTTGAGTGCCACGTCCTCTGAAGATGATCCTAACTATACCACGCGGCCGGAGTCCTAGACGCATGACTGCATGATGTTGCTGACAGTGGTGGTCCTTTTCGAAAAGTTTCTCCTCTGGTGTACTCTTGTGCCAGATCTTCTGCATAGGATGGGCGCATCCGGGGCTTGGAATGAAGATGGCCAGAGCACTCTGTGACAGCAGGACACGTGGCCCCCACTCCGGGATCCAGGTCCCTCTCAGTCACGAGGGGACACGTGGACTGTCAAAATCAGCCGGTCGGACCCAGTTCACGCCAAAAGGACACCCGGCCCTCGTGAGGTCAATATGTCCAACTAGGGCATCTGCTCAGCTTCCCCGGTGGTGATTCACTTGTGAGTCGCTCGGGACTCACAAATGTCAGCATCTCAGTGCCTATTCCCTGCGGCCAATGCCACCCACCGAGCGGTGCCCCCACTACGGTCCCTAATTTGAGTAAACCCGGCTGAGCCCTCCGAAGAGTATTACGCCGGGTGCCCGACACGGGGGCAGCCCCGGGTGTCACGTATCTGCGCTCAGCACCGCGCTTTAAGGCGGTGCCAGAAGCTTCGGCATCCTTCCGAGATTCTGGCCCGTTGGGCCCTGGGGGGAGGGTGTGTGTTAGTGAGTGTTCTGTAGGTTTCCGGATGGAAGGAGCAGGTGGGCCGTTTGTGCAGAGGGTCTTGAGGGGTTTAAGAGGGTCAGGCTTGGGCACCGCCTCGGATCCCTCGACCTGGGCAAATAAACTTGCGGTCCCGCAAATCGTGTTTTACGCTCGGGGAGCCTTCCCCGGGTCGTAGCCGTGCGTGTGTGCTCTTCGGGGTTTCCTTTCGAGGCGGTTATTCTCCGACAGAACAACCGGACGATACGGTCTGGCCCGCCGTCCCCCCATGCTGGGTAGGGTTGGCTGGGCGCATTGTGAAAATCTCGACCGATGGTCCTAGAATCCTTCCCCACAATCTCCATCATGCATGGGACCACAGTCTCGATCAGAATTTTCCAGCCCTGTTCCGAACCTTTAAAAGACAATCGTAGCATGATGCGTTGGCAGAAGGCTCCGCGTCCGTCGCCACACTCTGCGCCCAATCCGTCCAACCCACATTACCGGACGTCCGTGGAGCCGCCTGAGGATGAACTGTACACCAGCGTGAAGTCAAGAGCTGATGCGGGGCGAATACTCCCCCTTACCACCCCCTACAGCATCTCTTAGCCGTTGTCTCGCATATGCCCAGCTCTGCCTGCACAGGTGCTTCACGGCTCTTTCGCCGAAGAGATGCATGCAAATGCGGGTACGGCATGTGCCCCCCCCCCAGCGCACATCCAGATACTCTTCACTCGACCGCTCGGGTCCATATACGCTTCGGGTACAGCAATTCACGCCTCCAATGCACTCCGTGGGAACCTCCCTTCGCGCCATCGGAGCCATGCGCGCTGTTTGATGGTCCCGAAGAGACAGGGCTCCACCATTGGCGTGGACGTAGCGCTTTGACCGGAGAAGTCCTCGAAGGGGGTCGTGGTGGGTACAGTCGAGGCCCTCGCGGCGGCAACGTCAATTGCTACGGTTGATAGGAGGGGAGCATGAGATGACGACGGCTGTGCATTCCGCGTTCGGAAGGCAGAGAATATTTGTCTGCACGGCGGTCGGCGGGAGGCCGGAGTCGGCGGCAGTTCAAGAGCTGACTCTATCTAGCATGTGCCGATAGGCATCGAACTCTCCACGTCAATCCGAATCTTTCATTAATAGATGGCGACCTGCGACCGGGCGACACCAAATGCGGCTCACCTGGTGGGAAAGTGCCCCACAGAGTGATCGTGTGCTCGGAATTATATGAATGCGATGTATGGTTATCAATCGCCACGGCTGCAAATGTTGTGTCTGCTTCGGTTGTGAATTGATATAGCCTGAACTGGTATGTCTGGAGAGGACCATTGTACTTGTGTGCGATGCTCCATAACAGAAATTCGCGCGCGACCTCAAACACGTGCTGCGGTAAGTGGTGCAGTGACTCTTAGGTCAAAGGATAGATATTCATTGCTCTCTTCACCATAACACCACGTTTCAAATTGCAGCGCCGTAGTCGGTCGTTATGCATACTTGAAGTTACTTGACAGTGAGAACGGGTCGCATGCAATCGGAACATCAGTCCCGACTCCTATCGCGTCCTGCATGTTTTGGGAAGACGACAGGAGCGTTCTTGCGCGGGCGCTCGAAGCGCCACGAAAAGCATTCGTCATTGCGGCGCCGCCAAGGCCCACCCCCCTCCACCACGCTCCCACGCTCTTCATTCACTGAGAGCGTCGGAGGAAGCCGAGCGCGTAAAATGGAATCCGGGCCGCGCAAACGGAAATCTGCCCCTCCGCAGCGCACAGCGGAGCCCTGAGCGGCGTTTTCGAAAGAAGCGGCGCAAGAGAGGCCACGGCTCACATCACCAGCTCCTGCGTTGCGGGGCGGAAGTGGGGCGACGAGACGGCTGGGAGACGCTGACTGCCCATGTTTTGGAGGTGCCGCGGCGCCTGGCAGGACAGTCGTCTGCCAGCACCCTCGCCGCCGTAGACGCCCCCACCGCGCCTCCCCCCCGTCGCGCCGCTTGCGGACGCCGCCGCCTCAAGATGACGGCAGAGGCGGTGGTAGTGCCTTCGCACCATCAAATGTGCCGTTCTGCGGCGCCGCCGAGCACCACAGCCGCCACCCGCTTCCAGCAGCCACTAAAAATGTACGACGAGGTACGTGCCGCTGCTATCCGCCGCTGCGGTGCTCCGGCTGTCGTCTTTCATCGGTCCGACAGTCATGGCAGTGTCAAAGTAGCCCCCCAGAACTGCACTAGCCGCAGTCCATTGCCAGACGTGAACGAAGGCCGGCGGCCAAACACGCCGCAGCCGAAGGCCGCGGAGGCAACGCGCACGCTACTTTTCCGGCATGCGCAGGGCACCATGAAAACTGGCGTTGGGGCGCACCTATTACAGCCGAGCGTTAAGGCGTCGCCTAGCAGTTTCCATGCGAACCGACGGCAACGCCGCAGGACAGACGTTATCGTTGGTGCGTCTGAGGCCGCCGTGCTGGATCCGGAATCCATCAAGCCTTACCCCTGCCTGTCGTCGGATGCAATCAGAGCGGAGGTGGTGGCGGGGTGGGAGCTTGTGGAGGGGGGGGAATAGCGGGGAGAGGGGGGGCTGGGGAGGTCCTGATATGGAATTCGGCCCCCAACAAGCACATGGTGCTCGGGAATGCGCTGTAAGTGCGCCCGAAGCAGCACGACAACGTCGGTGGCGCGACGGCCAAGGGCTTCGACGCCATCCGACTTTCTGGTTGCCGCGTCTCCAACGGCGGCGAGCCCCAAAAGAGGAAGAAGAGCCTCAGGTCCAAGGGGAGGTTTTGGAGGCGGCCATCGCAAAGGGTGGCCGCATGCAAGACGCCCGCTTGTGCACATGCCTTGGTTGCAGCAAATGCAAAAGGCAAGTCCACTGTTGTTTCCGCCGCAGACTCCACCACTTGTCTCCGCAAGAACCGCCCCTCTAGCAGTCGCTTCAATAACTCCACGCAGCTCTTTGTCACTCGTGGAGGCCTGGGGGGCGTCCGGGAAGCTGCCGGCCATTCGCCGGTCGCCGTTTTGCTAGCCGCCAATTAAACGGTGGAGGCGGCGCCGCTGCTCAATGCGCTTGTCACCTTGAGTCATGCGCGGCATTGCTTCCGGTCAGCTTCGTCATTCTGCAGGGGCTACCCGTTCGACCGCCGCGTTGCACTATGGCACAGAGACTGCGAGACCGGACAGGAAGACCGCCGTCGCTGTTGGAGCGACGAGCGGCCTGGCATCCGCATTGGCCGTGAGGGTCGGGCGAGAGGGAATAAAGGAGAACTACGATGAGGCGGGAGGACTCAAAGCGGGGAGAGTGGGGGACGTGACAGAGGCGTCTCAGAGGATCGTCACACAGTACGTTTGCGTGCACCGTCACCACAGATTTTGAGCACCACAGTGTACCGAAGAGCACCAGGAAGAGAGCCGTTCTCGAACCCAAAAGTCACACACTTTCGTGTGCAGGAGCATTTATAAGGTTTGGGGCATCGAGACCGGCATGATCGAGTTCCCTGGTTCTATGTTCTGAATAGAAACGTTCGAAAAATATCGGCTAGTGGCCCCACATCCACACCACCGTCGCCGTACTGGCCCGCACCTGGCAGCCTCCAACCCGTACCAGCTTCGCCCCAGCCCCCGTTGACAGCGGGCAGCGCCCAACCAGCACCAGGTCCACCGCCGCCGCCGCCCGTCGCGGTTGGTGACCGAGGGCTTTTGAATGAGACGCTTCGCATAGAATTGCAACAAGTTCAACGTCCACTGACGTGCACTCGGATTTGAGTTCGTGATGAAGTCATTTATCCGGATTCGGATCTGAATTCGCCGGTCGGAGTATGGATCAGTATTCTAATCGGATAGATTATCGCTCCGATTTTCCTTATACCGTGTGTACCTAAAATGAGGACATTCCGTCCGAGGACTGGTCCGCACAAATAGCGGTCAGCACATTTTCAAACGAGAGAATGTTCGACGACGCCGCAAAAAAAAGACTGTGGTGCCAGCAACCGTATGGTTTGAGATGGTCCAAATATCCTAGGAATTCTGAGTTGTCCGGTGTGCCGCCACAACCCCAGCGTGATTACCAGAAGCAGAAATGTCGTCCTCGGACACTGAAGAGTTTGTGGTGCTGCTGGAGGTACTCCCCTCATGACAAAACGTTCCCGTCGCAGTGCAACAGTGCGGGTCGCGGGAGAGTCTTGGCAGAGCAAAGATGCGAGGTGAGTATGAGTCTGGCGGCAAAGGGGGCATGGCCGCTTCTCACCTGAAGAAGAGATGCACATGCTGCTGATAGCCAAACACCTTCAAGTAGTGGCCCGGGCACCCGCCTCGGGCGCACCAGACACACGGCCCTTGTAGTCGTGACTTTTTGGCCACTATGGCCGAGCTGGTGAGAGAACTTGGCATCTTCTCCGCCTGCGCAGTCGCAAGGACTGCCCCAGAGTTCTTGTGCAGAACACAGCCAATAGAGGGAGTCGGATAAAGTCAGAAAAAGTAACTCCACGCTGCTTACAATGCATCTCGCGTTCGAAAAACTCATAAGGCACCTTATAATCGACGTTGCATGGACGGATCTAGTTGTAAATCCGCAGCTACGGCATGAAATATGGATAATAATCAGCAAATTGTGCTAAATATCTGGCTCAGATTTTCTACCTCAGCCCGTGGTGGTGACACCCCCATAAAAACTGCTTCCGCCATCCCGACCAGCAGTGAGTGGGTCCCCGCCCACACTTCAACCATCCACGCAATCACCGCTACAGCCGACGGGAGGAATCCTACGCACATCCCATCGGCTTCCGCTACCGCGGGTGACCGGAGGCGCGCTGTCCGCTGCGAACTCGCCGAAATGTCCGCCTCCATCGCCGTGGACGCCATCGCCGTTGCCTTCTCCGGCACCTCCACCAGCGGCCCGAATCTCACCCGCGACGGCTCCATACGCCACTTTCACGTGTCCGCCCCCATGCTCAGGCGTGGAATTACTTTGATCGGCATACTACGCCGACCGCTGGCGCGAGCCATATCAGTGACGTCGCAGGACGGTGATCATGGTGTGCACGATCGCAACTGCACGGGCGGTGGTCGCGATGTTAGCCATATGAAAAGCCTGGACAGGGCGGACCGCCACGAGGATGCGCGCGGTCATCACAGCGCAGAAGCGCTCAGTATTTCTGACCACCGCTTCTGGCAGACGGTTGAGTGCCTGTTCCACGAACGTCACAGGGATGGGGTAGGGCGACAAAACGAAGGGGTACTGCGGGTAAATGCCCTGGACGAGGTTGTAGGACATGGAGCGGGGTCGCCCGTCGATGGAGAACAGGCACGCAAGAGGCCAGAGACGCGCGCACACTTCAGAAAAACGTGTTGCAATATCCAACACATTCAAATCATTCAAGAAAACAGGAGCAACAAAAAATATGTGACGAATGTAAAGGTCCTGTTCGCAAATCGTTTCCATAACATCACTGCGCGTCCAGTGGCGGTCTTGGTACGGTCACGTGTGCTTGGGGCATGCCGCCCACTGCCAATGAGATCAGTCGAGACGCCCGATTTAGCCAGGCACGCCTCGCATCTCGTTGCGCGCCAGGATGTCCCGCAACTCGTCGATCGTCGGCTTGCCCCGGTAGCTAGACTGGTGGCGATTCACAATGAAGTGCGTGCGATGCCCCTGGGCCTGTCGAATGGTAAGACTTGAAAGGCGCACGTACTCTTCAGCGCGGTGGGCTTTCTCGCTATATGAGAGCACCCGCAGAACGCCCACGATGTTATTCAGGGGGTGTGCCGGGAGCTGTCCCGTTTCGCTGATACGCTGCTGGAAGAATGGTACGTCCTTTCCATCTTCGTAGATCCTCTGAAACAGCACCTGTGCAGACGCAGAACGGGCGCTAAAAGTCCCAGTCATCGTAGATAGGTGGCAGCCGGTGCATTCCGAAGTAGGTGCGCACGATGTTGTGAATTCCAGAGCGGAATTCACGCAGATTGATTTGGAGTCGTCGGAGGAGAGAACCACAAGTCCTCGCCCATCAAACAAGACTGGAAACGGCCGCGGGCCGATATAGACGGATGCTGTACAAACACAGGTACCTGACTACCGTTCATACCCCCTACGCAACTGAATATCGCCCTACGGGGTCTCCCAGGCACGCATGATGGGGCGGACCGCCAAAAAGATGCGGTTTCCCTTCGGCGGAACCCCGAGTCTTAACAGGACGGAGCCCCTCGCGATCTTATCGTGGCTCGGAAAGTTCATCAAGGCCTGCGACCAAAACGAAGAATCGGAGAGGACGGGTCTCTACCTCCTTCCCAGTTTCCTCGCGGGAGAGGAGGAATCTCGGTCTACGCGGAACATGACCCGAGTCGGACGCTGGGGCGGATCGTGGGTCCCTCTCGAGGCTCCCCGCTGCGGTCAACTGGTTCCTATATACCTATGCGGAGCCCCATGGGTTGGGGCTGGCGCAGGAAAACTTTCGTCGGGCTGTACCAGCGGAGAACGAAAGGGTCGACGCCTTCGCTACGCGCGTCCGAGGTCTCGCAGAGCATTGCGAAAACATCCACTCCGAAAGAAAGATGAAGCAGCAGCTGATCCAAGGCATGCCAAAGTATGTTCGATGGACGCCTTCGTGTAAAACACAGCGCAGAGAAGCTAACAGCCTCTGGTGACCTACGTGACGTGGAATCATCGGGCCGCCAGGGACGTGATGGCGTTGGCTAACCGCGGGACATCAGGGAAGCCCCCACGGCGGGGTCACACCCCAAATAGGCCGCGCAGCCTCTCCGAAAACCTCCTAGCCCGCCCCGTAGTGACGACCGACGGGGACCCACGAAGGACTGCTGCGGTCCTGCCCTCAGGTATGCCAGATGCCCGGAGACACGCGAGACCCACATATCCTGGCCGCGAGGCACGTACGGGGCCGCCCCTGTGCTATATGTGCTGGGCACGTCGCCATCGGGTCCCCGACTGAGCGCTCCCCACCGAGAAGCAGCGTGAACTCGTGCGAGCCGCGCGGAACACCTTACTCGGCCAACGGGGGAAAGGGATGGAGTCGCCGCAAGACCGGATGGCCATCTTCGCCCTGCTCTGGGATGACGTTCTCGAGACGGGGGGGATGGCGGGGCGGATGGGCCGGAAGTGACTCCCCCCCTCAAGAGGCGTTGTGGGCTTGGAAACGCTTAGGGGGGGGGGCTGACACCCCCCGATCCATCTTCCTTGCTCACCAAAACCCCGGTTGCCCCATGTCATGTGAATTTCGCCGCTGAGGTGGTGAACGCGACAACGTCCGTCCCAGGCAGATGCCCCAATCGCGGCGGGCAGTTTTGTCCGAAGTTCAAAGGTACCTTGCTGATACTGCGAAAATACATTTTTTGAGACTGGCGCGTCATACCAGTTGGCGCCGTGGCAGACGCCCACCGCCACGAGGGTGATCGACGACACGAGTGCCGGACCGAGTGTGATCCGCGCGGACATGGTGCGCGAGATATGGACGGACTAGGCGACCCGGGCTCCCCTACGTACGCAATTAAGTGTCGCCCCGGGGCAACTGCTCATTGTGAGCGCCGAAGTGTGCCTGACCATCAACGTCGGGGGGTTGGCTATGGAGTATGACTTCCTAGTGGATATGTCGCTGCCCGTACCCCTCATGCTGGGGAGGGATTACCAGCGGTCCTCCGTGGACACTATCTCCCCCAAGACTCAGAAATACAGTGGAACGAGACGTCCCCGGTCTTTTCAATGCCTGCGGTGCCCTGTGAGGAGACTGGGCACGACACATTGGGGGAGCTACCCCCGCCGCGGCCGCCGGAAGAGGCCGCGCCGAAGCCGGCTGTCCACTGGGGCGGTGTCTCAGGGGAGCGACGTGGCGCCGTGGACGCGCTTCTCGGGGAGTACCAAGGTGTATGGGCGGTTCAGCTCGGAAAGATCGTCGTAACCCGCCACCGGATCGAGATTGATGCCTGTGCACAGAGTTCTTCTACGCTAGACTGCAACGCCGGGTATCGGAAAATCCCGGTGGCGGCCGAGGATTGCGACAAGAAGACCTTCGTTTGTCACAAGGGGGCGTACCGCTATGGGCGACTTCTCTTCGGGCTGTCGAACGCCCCAGAGACGTTCCGGCGGGCCATCGACATGATGCAAGGGGAGATAAAGTGGAATATCTGCCTAATATATCTCGAAGGCATCATCGTCTTCTCGCAGACGTCGGACGACCACGTCGAGCACCTCCGCGAGGTCTTCGCCGCGTTGCGCAACGCGGTCGTATCCCTCAAGGTCAAGAAATGGTACTTTTTCCGATAGAAAGTGGAGTACCTGGGCAACATTGCGGGCCGGAGGAAAGTCAAAGTTCAAGATAAGAACATTCGGGGGCTGAAAGAGGCGTCTCGCCCACGTTGCAAGAAGGACCTGCGGAGATTTCTCGGGATGTGCAATGTCAACCAGCGGCTCTTCAAGGACCACGCCCAAGTGGCCTGACCATTGGCCTTGGCGACAGGCACTAAAGCACCGGACCGTTGGGGGGCGCTGTTCGCCGAGGAACTGGAGGCATTCGAGAAGCTCCAGAAGCGTTTGACGGAAGAGCCCGTCCTCGCGCATCCCCTGCCACTCAGAGTGTACACGTTGGACACAGACGCAAGTGCCAGTCATGTGGCAGTGGAAGTCCTGCAGGAACGACACTACCACTAGACACAACACGTGGGGTATGGAGCCGCTCCCTTAATGAGGCGGAGAGTACCTAGAGTACCTAAATGCGGTAGTGCATCGCGGTCGTGTGGTCAAGCCTGCTCTCACAGCCGTGCATCGAAGGGACGCGGTTCAAGATCCTCACAGACCTCGCGGCGCTCAAGTGGATGTTGCACATGGACGCGGCCCACGAAATATTGGCACGGTTGCGACTACACCTGGCGGAGTTTGACTACGTCGTCCATTCGACTCCGGGTGCCTCAGACCACGCTGTGCACACACTGGCCCGTATTTCGACACCCGCCGCTGATGAGTGCCCAGTACCCGACCAGATCCCGTGGTTCGCCCTCCTCAACTGACGTCTGCGTGGCAAGTACCGTCGCAGACGACAGGCACAAGATTATCCCGCTCACGCTGGCCGAGTTCTTCGAGGGGCCGGCCGAAGCGCCACGATGGACGTAAACAACACGTCGCGCCTGCGAGAGGATGCCGCCGGCCTTTTGGTTTGCGTCGCACCCCTCGACGGCTCCCTCGAAGTCAACATGCCTACCCAAATGCGCTACGGGGTGATGATGCAGGAGGGCTACCCACCCCAAGCGGGGCAACAGGGGGCGAGCAAGATGTTCACGTCAATGCGTCGGTGGATTTGTTGTAAATCTGTGGTGGTGGATGTCTACGCGTTCGTGGATAACTGCGTCCAATGTGCGCGGAGCCGCGTGGGCAAGAGGCGCCGAACCAACTCCATCAACACGTTTCCGCCGGCAGAACCCCTGACGGACATACGCTTCGATCTTCTGGGGCCCCTCCCGCAGAAGGACGCGGGGAATGTATTGCTGGTCCCCCAAGTTTGTCCTGCCGGCCTGGGACTAGGACTGTCTCTGCGTTGGTGATGAAAAAGTTTCCTAGAAAAATTAGGAAAATTCCAACGTTGTTTCAAAGACAAAGTGCACAATTTACATGGCCTGCCGAGTAGTGGTGGTCACAGTTAACGCACACGAGGCGCAGAGCTCATGGCCACATTCGTTCTCCACACCGTCGACGTCGCGACCATCGTCGTCGACGTGTGGTCTGTCACTGTCGCCATCCAGCGCCAGGCTTTCAGCAACAGGGTTCCTGTTTGTCATCGAGGCTTCCGAGCATGGCCGGTGGTCCTTCTTCCTCTGGAGCCTCGGCCAGCGCTCATGCCACAGGGGCGCCCCGGACGTCGGGTACGCTCTTGGCATCTTCTATGGAATGCGTGCGGTTGGGGGCAGCTCGCAGCGGCTATAACTGTTGAGTTGCGTTCGCTCAGACCTCGATCAAAATTTTCACACCGCTGTTCTGCATGCCACGAACTGCTTGTCACCGATCTTTCCCCCGTTTTGGAATTCCAGCATCATTTCATGTCAGACGATGCAGAGCATGCAGGATGCAGGGTCACATGGTTTCGACCTGCTCACTGTTCTTGTTATCAGTGCGTCACCCGTTGTGGGCAGACGACGTGCACGGTGTGCCCTCTGGCATGCATGACAGGCAAGATCCCGGGCCACACAGAGAACATGCAGTCATGCGTGATTCCCAAGGGGCGTGGGGCTAAGTTCGTGTACGAAATGCACGATATTGCAGCAATGCATGCCCGGTTCCAAGAGATCATCGATGCGCGGGAGCTTACGCCTCGCCAATTGAAAGAGAAGCGGGATCGCGCTGAGCAGTCTCTGATCGCGACGGCTGGCAATTCTGGGCGGGAGTCGCACGTGGCGTCCCACGTCGCCAGACCAACGATAGTGGAGGTCGCGGGACTCGGCGGTGCGGCAGCTCAGCCATGGACCCGAGATCCAGATGCTGCAGTCGCGGCCGCTCTGGAAGCCGGTGCGAATCCTGGGGCTGACCGGCTGGCCGGCGCCCTTGAGCGGACCGAATGCGCCACGGTCATCGCGCTGTACCGGATCTCCTCGTTGTTCCGGCATTTGGCGGGGCTAGCACCATCGAAGAGGCGCGAGCGGCCGCCCTCGGGACCCTTGACCAAACGTTTCGGTCAATGCAACAGCCGAAGTACACACCGGCTAAGCGAAAGAGCTTGAGCGACGTTTTTCAGACTGTTGGGGTGCAAGCGAGGCGGGCCGGTGCTAACGTTGAGATCTACGGGTCAGAGAACCCCTACTCCACTCGCTCTGGTGCTCAGCTTCGCACTGCTGGGCTGAACTTGGCGAATTTATCGGACGTTGAACTCGCTTCTCAAGTGAGGGACAACCTAAACGCCTCTTTCTGTGCCCCTAACCATTTCTACGGTCAAGCTCTAACCGCTGAGGCGCTCGAGATCCGTGCTCTTGTTGCCACCCTGATGGAGTGCGCCGACAAGGCCGACCTCAAGACCATTTCAATCCGAGCAGCGCTGACGCAGTCTGTCACCGAGATCCGCCGCGGGAACGATGGCCTCCAGACGCTGTTTAATGTACGTTCCCCGTCACACCGAAGAGCAGAACGAGTAGTCCAAGACATCAGCCGTGCCTGTAACGAAACAAAGACGCAACGAGTCCCAACTCTGCCTCTGAAACACTATTGACCGACGACATCTCTGGTGAAGCATCTGGTACCTCGCAGTGACGCTCGCGTAACAGGCGCGCTGCAATGGTCCCCAGCTCGCCATCATACCTGGGCGGCGCTCTGTCAAGCAGCACCCCCACTGACGGATCCCATCTTGCGTTTGCCTCATCTCAGGAATGAGCTCAAGCGACGGGCACTCGAAACGCAGTCACTAACTCATCAGAAAAGCAAACCGCTCGTTCCTGTTCCTTCTTGCATGGTATTCTTGATTGTGACGGCACCACTGAACTCAACAGGGGCTTAAACGCCAGATTCCGCGGCAAGCGCTCGCCGTCGGTCCGCCCGCAATGGGATGCTGCGTGCGGACCGGCGGCGCGACCCTGGCACGACGGCCGGCGTGATTGGGCAGGCCGTGGTGGCGGTTTGGCGGTCGGAGGGGCGGTGGGAGACGTTTTGGCCTCCCTGGATGACA
>Ga0114953_1002401_pt1 | contig 13043 bp, 10 predicted proteins | sample SidtaG_FD_87298 | JGI IMG/M metagenome (GOLD analysis project Ga0114953, IMG submission 87298) | Marine algal microbial communities from Sidmouth, United Kingdom - Sidmouth_Male2 metaG | ecosystem: Host-associated > Algae > Red algae > Unclassified | place: Sidmouth, United Kingdom | collected...
CCCGCCGCCGCGGCTTGCCGCCGCCGCCGCCGACACCGCGCACCCCCCCCGCACGTCCGCCCCCTCCCGCGCGCCGACAACGCGCCAGCCGCGGCCGCCGACCGCCTCATCGCCACCGCCTCTTGCCGCCACCGCCGCCTTGTGCATTGGTTGCGGCAGCGGTGACGCGTGGCGGCGGCGGCCGACGCCGCCGCAACGACCGACACCGCCACGGCTTGTAGCCGCCGCCGCCGACACCGCGCACCCTCCACGCACGTCCGCCCCCCCCGGCCCCCCCGCGGCGGGAGGCCGCGGACGCGATCCTGCTCCTTGCTGCCGCCGCTATTTGCCGCCTTATCGCAGCCGGCGGCGGATCGCGCCGGCACTCTGAGTCGCGGCCACCGCACGGGCGGCGGGGGCGGGGGATGGCCACCGGCTGCCAGGGGTGCCCTTCGCGGCCGCTTGTGGTGGCGGTTGGAGCCTCTCCCGCCCCGCCAAGTGCTCTGGGGGTATTCATGGTAGAAGATGGTACCGCCAACCAGTCATATTGCTGCAAACACAAGGGTAAACGAGCAGAACAATGAGGACATGGCTCTTATCCAATGAAAATCGTCTCAGCGCACCTCGCCGCAGGGAAAAAACACGGTCAGTGTCAGAGTCCCTCTGATACTGTCATCGCAGTGCGGCGCCAGTCAATCAGAGGCAGAATTCACCGGCACGATTGCTATGATAGACGGCGGAGGCCGGTCTGCTGCTGTCCTCACCATTCCGTGCTGACAGAGATCTCGCCTGAGTGCACCAGGGGCGAGGCCCCTCCTGAATTCGTGAAACTGCATCATTACAGTGATACACAAGCCTGGGACTTGGCCGTGCCAGCTTGATTCTCGTTGTCTTAGCCGTTGGACATGCCATCCGAACCGTATAACTGTGTCGCCAGATCCCCGACCGGCCATTCCAAGTCGTAGGCTGCGGTTTCGATGGGGCACCACACTGTGTCGCCCTCAAATCGCTTGAAAGTAAGAGGGTGGATAAACCAGTTCAGAAGTCGACGTCCAACGCAGCCTCCATGCAACGGTCGACCCACCTCGGCCTCCGGCCTCCAGACTGCGATTTCGGCACCAGATGTCGACACCTCTCTCGTGTGCTGCCCCAAAAGTGCCCCTCTCCGAGCGGGTCCAAAATATCGGTCCACGGGCTTGGAATGGCAGTTCAATGGGTGTCGTGGACTGTCGACGGGGAGTTGTATTCGTCTGCATGGGAGACTGTACTTTTGGGTGGGTGTACTGGCAGCTCGTCTGTGATCTGGTGGTGCAGCGTGCGCCAAAATCGGCGCCGCAGATCTGCTGGCTGTGGCGGCGGTTTCGCCAGCGCCCGTACACCTGCGCTTCCTGTTACCGCTGCCACCCCGCCGGCTGCGGGCTGCTACCGATGCTTCCGCGCGGCTCCCGCGCGCGTTTTTGGCGGGCCAGCACCCCGGGATGACGGGGCGCTTCCCGCTCGGTGCTATGCCGTCGTTCCCGCTCGGGGTTTTGCCGTCGTTCCCGCTGGTCCGCGGGTACGGGTACCGCGGCTCCCCGCCTGCTGCGGGCTGCTACCGTTGCTTCCGCGCGGCTCCCGCGCGCGGTTTTGGCGGGCCAGCGCCCCGGGATGACGGGGCGCTTCCCGCGCGGGGCGATGCCGTCGTTCCTGCGGGTCCGCGCATACGGGTACTGCGGCTCGTGGCAGCGTCCGCGGCGCCATCGTGGTCGCGCCCGGTGGCCTCGTCGCCCTCCGCCGCGCCCGCCACCCCTACTTAAGAGCGCGTGGCGTCCTGCTCGGCGGCTGGTGTGCGATCTGTGTGCAGCGGTGGGGGTGCGGTTTGTCGCGCAGCGGGCGCCGGTGCTGCGGTTTGGGGGTGGTAGTGTTGGTGGGGCGGGTGCTTTTGGGGGCGGCGGCTTCTGTGTCGGGTGCAGTTGCGTCTGCGGAGCTTGCCGTAGTCCGTCTCCTTGAGTTCCGGGCCTTCCCGTTGGCGCCGACCGCCAGGTGGTATGGGTTCCCGTGCCGGTCGCGCGGCGCCCGTCGGCTCCCTTTTGTCGTTTGGCGGTGCGGTTGACTCTGCCTCGAGGGGGGGCCCGGGACACATCCCCCCTGCTCACCCTCTACCTCCACTCGCCCCTGGCACAACCTCCCTCCTGCTCTCCCCGCCCCCCGCGCTGCCACCGCATTTGTGGCCCATCTCCTTTCCTGCTGGCGGCGTGCCGGCGTCTTTGGACACACCCGTCGGGTGGGTTGTTGGCCTGTCGGCCAGTGCGCTCACGGCGCCACCGGCGGTTGCGGCAGCGACACCCGGTGCCTCGTTCACCTGCACGCCCGTGCCCGTGGCAGGCGATGCACCGCCACCCCCCCCTGTTGGCGCCGCCACCCCTCTCGCAGTCGGTGGCACCGGTCCCCGTCCGCCTCCCCCCATGGCGGCGACGGCATCCCCCCCTCAACGCGGGCCAGTCGCCGCTCCGCCAAGCCAAGCTCCTGCCTTCCCCCGCCCCCCACCACCCGTGGAAAGGGCGTCGGCGGATCCGCCATCCAACGTCTCTGCCGCTCTGCCGCCGTCCACCACCGTTTGTCGGGGCACTTCCGGTCACCCTGCTGTGCTCGGTCTGTCCTCCCCCCCCGACGCCGATGTAGGCGGTGGCTATGCAGAGCCGGTCGGCGGAGCGGTGCACAGCCCCGACTCTACCGCCGACGCTTCCGGTGCTCCTCAAGGTCTGACGGTAACGCTGCGGCCTGCTACCGCCACGGATGGCGGCCCGTGTCCTGCTGCGGCTCCTTCCGCCGGTGCTGCGTTTGTGTCGCGGCAGACCGCCACGTCCCAGTTGCTCATCCGCCACATCTCCCAGATGGGATTGGACCTGATGGCGCACAACACGAGCGAGTGGAGCAGGGTCTACATTGTCATCGAGAAGGGCATCGGGGCGGCGACGGATCCGTACGGCGGTGCGGTCATCGACTGCTCCTCCGCGGAGCTGTCGGTGGCGTTTGAGCAGGCCTTCATGCGCACGTGGTCGACGTGCCGTCAGCGGTTTATCAAGATCGCCCCGCACAAGTTGGCGACGGCCACGGTCGCGGACGGTGGCGAGCGGCCGCGCACCGACGACCGCTTGCTCGACTCGTCCGAGACGAGCAGCGATGACGCGCAAGATGCTGTGGACGTGTGCCCTCCCCTGGAGCTGCATCCCCCCTCCGTGATGCTCAGCATTGACGATGTGCAGATCGGTTCCAAGACCGTTGCGGCGTCCACGATCAACGAGATGCTGAGGTTGCTGGGGTTGCGGTCTATCAACCAGGTGACGGGCGTCCGCCTCAAGAACATGTTCAAGGCCATCAGCAAGAAGCTGGACGCGCGCACCGTCGGCGACGTGCAGTGGTCATGGTCGCAGGCGTGCCCGCGTGAGATTCTGCACAACAAGTGGGCGACGGAGGACAAGCACGTCAACGTGGACGCAATGTCCCTCTTCCCGCCGTGGCATCGGGATGCGGTCAAGCTCAACAAGCGGCAGGTGGCGGTCTTGCTGGCGGCGTCAATGTGCGACTTTTGGCGCCACTTCCTCTTCCGCGTGTTTGAGGTTCCCGTCGGCCCGGACGGCAAGCCAACGCCGCGCCCCGCGGCACGTGCGGGATTGACGCCCAAGGAGCGGGGCGCGCCCACAACGAAGGCAAAGACGGTGACAAAGAAGGTGCGCACCGCCGCGTCGGGTATGGGCAAGCGGGGTGGCGATCCTGTGCACGACGCTCAACACGATGCTGACGTTGGTGGCGGTGGTGGAGGCCAAGGGCCCACAAAAACCCCGCTCCTCCCCGCCGCTCGCCTCGTCTCCGACCTCGCGCGAGACGGTCGCTCGCTGTCTGTGGCGGCACTCGCATCTGACGGGCACGTCGAGCCGGTGTTGACGCTGGAGTCGCCCGTCGTGGAGAATATCCGCGTGCCCGCGGCGGAGCAGGCCGCGCTGGTGGCGGAGAACGCGGGGCTGCGGCTGCTCTTTCCGACGGAGCTGATCAGCGGGTGCCGCGAGTACTTTATCGAAGACAGCGGCACCCCCAACCCGGCGTGTGCGGTGTCAGTGCACAGCCTTGGCCGGCCGTCGATCAAGGTCGTGCTCAACTCCCTCAAGAATATGACGGCCGCGCACACGTAAAACATGCGCGTGAGCGCCGCCAACAAGAGCTTCGCGTGGCTGTCCCTTTTCGACGACGAGGGAGACAACGACGGGGCGTCGTTTCCGCCGGGATCGGGGGCTGTGTTGTCCCCGGCGGTGACGCAGGTGGCGGCAGCCAGGGCCGTCAAGAACCTGTTGGCGCGGTGTTGCTTCACCGACATTTCGTGGCGCTTTTTCGACGAGGCCGCCGAGGTGGGGGGTGCAACCGTCGGCGCTCGCGCGTACGGGGGTCAATCCCTCCAAGTAGCAGACATTGTGGAGGCGGCGCAGGCCGCGTACATGACCAACGGCCTCATCGACGCATCGCTGGTGGAGCTTCGCTTGGCCGTCGCCGGGTCCAAGACGTTTATCCTCCTCTCTGCCCAGTCGGCGTCGCTGTTGCGCATCGACGCGAACGGCCTGCGCGTCCCCGAGGCCGCCGCCAAGGTTGCCGCGAGCGAGATTGCGGACCAGGCCAACAACCCTGACGTCCTCGCCATGGTGATCAACCTGTGCAACAAGCACTGGATTGCCGCCGCCATTGACTTTGTGGCGTGCACCATCTTCATCTACGACTCCTCTCCGGGGCCTCCGAGTGAGGAGAAAGCGGTCGCGTGCGCGTGGGTGCGTCTTCTGCGTGACGTGCTCCTGGAGCAGCGGCCGCCTGTCGCGGCCGGCAACGCCGGCGGCGTGCGGCAGTGGAAGGAGACGCCCTGCTCCAACATCCTGCAACGGGACGACTACAACTGCGGAGCGTTTGCAGTGGCTCGCGTGTTTTGCACTGCTTTGGGACTAGACCTTCCCGCTTGTGTTGATGGGGACCTGTTGCGGTTGGCGTTGGTTCGTCATGTTGTCATGCGTGGGATGGTGTATGAGCGTTCCCGCCGCTCTTGTGGTGATGCATCGTCGGCTCGCACCCCAGGGTCTTTTTCCCTGTCTGGTGGCTCTGGCTGTTGACCGCACTGTTCCTACGTTTCCTTAGTTCTAGCAACAAAACGTGTAGTTCTTTTGTCTCCTCTGCTGCTCGACACGGGGTAAAGGGGTAGTACGCCTCTGTCGCCAGAAACAAGGGCGTGCTACGATTATAACGAGGTGAGGCTCCGCCACTCTCACTCCTGCCGCTCTCCTACCCTCTGTATTCCCTGCCTGGCTTTGACAGCGACGCATCGTACTTCAATAAGAAAAGGGGCCACGAGCGAGGCAGACAAAGGCTGGGTCGGTAGGGATGGCCGCTGCTGCATTTGCGGCCAGAAATTGGAAGGGGGGGGGGGCGCCGTAACGGGACTGCCCAGGGGAGAGCGGGTGTAGGGGGGGTCCATGGGAGCACACGGGACAGCGACCGTTCGCAGTGCGGCGGCGGGGGCGCGCGATGGCGGCCGGTCAGGTGGTGGCCGCGAGGACAGCGCCGTCGCAGCGGGTCAGTGGCCACCTACTCACTGCCGCCCCCATGGGCGTCGGTGGAGGCGGCTGACCCGCGATGCATGCGGAGGCGCAGGTGGGTGACCGCCGCGTCGACCCGCTCTGGTAGCGGCGTCGACGAGGCCGGGGTGTTGACGGCCGGCGGTAGGCCTTGGCGGCGCGACGCTGAAGTCGGAGTTGCAGCTGCGTTGGTGGGGCGGGGGTTGGGCGGGAGGGAGGAACAGAGGGGATGGGGAGCAGAGAGTGCGGTTGGGAGCGCCGCCCCGAGCGGGGGGAACAGGGAACGGATGGGGCGGGCCGCTTCGGGATGCAGAGACGCACAAGCGCCGGGTGGTGGGCTGCGGGAGGTCCACCAGCGGCCCTCCCCTGCGGCGGGGAAGTCTGGGAGGCGAAGTGGGGGCGCCGTAGTGCAGCTGGGGCGCCGCAAGGGGGGAGGGCCGGCTTGGTCGCCGCAGAGGGAGCGTCGCCCAGGGCTCCGAGGCGAGGCGGGAGCGAAAGCTGACTGCAACGACAGCGGCCCGGGCATGACATCTGGCCATTTGGCGGCCTGGACCCGATCAGTGTGGATTCGTGCAAGGCTCGCAATGTGGACAGATCATCGATTTTGGCCAGTGCAGGGGGGGGGGAGCGCTGGAAGTGATTTGCGGGAGGGTCGATGGCAACGGTGTCTGGGGGGTCTGTGCGGGGGGTGGTGCATCGGTGCCTGCGTGGTCTGTGGTGGGGGTATGCAATGGCTCCTGCAGGGTTTGTTTTACCAGGGCACCTGGCGCTGAGGGACAGCAGCCCCAGTCTGCTGGAATCCCACCATTGACGTGCTCGGGGTAGGGCCAGGCGAGCACGTCTAAACACCCGTGGCGTCGCCAGCTGGGTACGATGAGGGCCGCCCGCACTACTGGCGTGCGGATCGTGGGGGGAGGGGGACGGGGGCGCCACATCTGCCGTGTGCTTCGATCATGCTAGTGAGAGAGGGCATATGGGCGGTGGTTCTGACGGGCGTCGGCGTTGCACGGGGGGCCGCAGCCGCTGTCGACCTGACGACGAGCAGGCGCGCGCCAATGGGCCCCCGCACCTCCGTGGCAAAGCAGCAGCAGGTGTCGGCGGGCGCGGTGTTGAAGGCGGCGGATGGGGCCGATGCCAGCACCGCTGCAGACGGTTCGGTCGGGTGGTACGTGAAGGAGGGGGGATTTGAGAGGTGCATGGGTGTAGGAAGAGCGGCGATTTGGGGGTGGATGGAGGTAGAGTGGGAGGAACTCAGTCGACGCCCGCAACCATGGCGGCGACCGCCGTCATCCGCGCGGCGGCGGCGGCGGGGTGCACCCAGACAGTGGGGGGGTGCACTTGGATGGCAAGTGAGTGTGAACGGCGGTTAGGGGGAGAGCCGGTGTGGTTTTGCGGTGCGCAAGCGTACGGCTGGCGTGCCGCCGCCACGAAGCGAGTGCCCAAGCGGGTCCAGCCGATGATGCAGCGTGCAACCGCGCGCCCCCATGAACGGCCCACAATGCCCGGGCTGCACCACCTCGCTTGCCTTTTCCATGTAAACCCCTGTGCCGCCTGGTCGCTGGCGCCGCTCTGCCCCGGGCATTGAACTGCATCCCCTGTCCTACGGTGCCCCTCAGTGCGCTGTCACTGCGTTTCCCATTCCCCCGCCACAAGGCCCTTCCTCAGCAATCGTGCCGCTCTCTCAGTACGCAACCAGTACAGCCCTCCCGCCCGCCCGCGCACACGGCGCCGCGCCGCCAGCTCCCCATACCGTCGAAGCCGCCCCGACCGCCTCACTACTTACACCCCCACCTCCACAGTAACAGCCAGCACCGCTCCTCACCCGCTGCCCCTCGCCCCGCTTTTCTGTCTTTATGCCCCGCCGCAAAGTGCCGCGCCCAGCCCCCGCTCTGTTCATATAGGCGTATGGGCGGCTTGTATCCATTCGGAGCGCCTCCTCTTGTCGCCACCAACACCTGGGCTAGCACTGCGCATGCTCATTTGGACATGTTTACTCGTGGTACGCTGATGGATTGCTGAGTCACTGGTGCCATGGACCTATCTGGAAAGCAATAGAATGAAGTGAGTGCATGAGATTTTATTAAGTGCACAGAGCAGTGTTGCCAATCACGTCCACATACTGCTCTCTGTACCACTTGGGCCACTTGCACGGGGTCAGCTCCGTCTCTTTGTCGCGGAACATGGCGATGACATTGGAGAGCGCTTGCTGGTATGTGGTGAACAGCATGAAGTTCTCCTGCTTCATCAGACGCAGGTGGTGCTCCTGCCGCCGCGACAGGGCGTTGCGCTTCTCAGAGGACGAGGTGTTGACGCCCTCCATCGACGTGTACGAGTCCGGGTTCATGGCCTTGGTGCACAGCTCGTGGTTCTTGTGCCAATGGAAGCGGTCGACGCTGAACTGCACGGCGAGCGCGACGAAAGGCAGGCGGCAGAGTGCGGTCTTGAGGGTGGCGCACGCAAAGTCGTAGATGACCCGCGACGGCAGCTCCAGGCAGCGCTGCACGATGAGCTCAATGGGCATGCGGTGCCCCTCGGACCCGTCCAGGACGACCACGCCGATGCACTTGGGGTGGGCGCACGTGCAAAAGGCCCCAAACGTCCCGCCCGTGTACTTGTTCTCGCTTCCCATTAGGTGGTTGCAGTCGGGCTCGTCTGTTGCCGCGGCAGCGTCGCCGTGGAACGCGGGAATCGGCCTCACGACTGGGAAGCTCGGCGCCCACACGCCGCTGGCCAGGAAGTCCCCCTCGAGACTGAGGCGCGGCGACGCGGCGTAGGCCGCCTTGTACGAGTCGACCGACGCATCAGTCTCGAGCCACGTCTGGGTGTACTGCGCCGGGGTGAACGTCTCGGACGGGTGGGCGCACGCCATCGCCAGCTTGGTGAAGAAGGGGCGGAAACCGCCTGGGGCGCGCGGGCGATCGGTCACGCACTCGAATTCGCTGCCGCTGTCCTCACCGACGACCTCGCTGTCGTCGACATACTTCTTGTACGCCGCCCCGGTCGCCTTCATTGCCAGCAGCAGGCCCCTAAAGGCGGCGCGCACATCGGGGTGGATGGCAAAGGCCGGCCCCAAGCAAGCAGTCGCGTCACGGAGGAGACGCAACTCCCGCACCTCCTCGCTCTCGAGCACCTCCGCCAGTGCCCTGGACGAGTACCGCCGCCTGCCCAGTACGGCAATGAGGGCGTCGAGCGCCACCCACTGGCCACCCGGGTCCCACAAGGTAAAAGGGTCCACCGTCACGGCGCGCGCAAAGTGGATCACCTTGAGTGACGCCGCGGCGGTCGTCGGGATGGTCGGCTGCAGCCGCAGCCGGCGCTCCAACTCGCACTGCAGGCCCTTGGCGCCGCCTGTGTCCGCCAGCGCGCGCTCCTTGAACAGCTCAGCGTAGCGGACGAGAGGGGCCGACGCGTTCCACACAAGCCGCGGCGCGTACTCGTAGTTGTCGTCCTCGTCCGACATGCGGTCGTCCGCCGAGGACAGCTCGTCGTCCGACTGCTCGTACTCGGTGGACCCGTCACTCCGCTCGTCCTCGTCCCGCCTTGCGACCCCGCCGCCCGCTGGCGGCTCAGTTCCTCCCGGCAGTGGTGAAGCTGCTGCCGCAGACTCGATGGACGGCACACCACCCGCCCCGCGACCACCTTGGCGCCCAACTTCTTCCACATTGGCCTCATGGCTTCCCGCAGCCTCGCCCACAGTCCTCCGAGGCAAAGGTCCCGACTTGTCGGTGACGACGAGATCCTTGATCCGCTCCATCAACACCTTTGGGACGCGCCGCCGCAGGTCCGACGAGGCCGCCGTGATGTCAACGCAGAGGCTGCGAGCCACGAGCTGGCAGCAGAAAACGGTGCGGAGGAAGTGGGTGAACTCGGGTCGCACACCGCCGTCCTTTGCCGGGTCCCACCCCCGGTTGGTGGACTTTGACTTCATGCCGTGCTGCTCCTCCCCGGCCAGCATGGCCACGTCGGCGCCGGGGACGTTGCCCAGCAGCACGGACACGGCCATCGCCCAGCCGCGGATGGCGTTGATCGTGGTGATCGTCTTGGAGGATGCGATGGCCTTGTGGGGGGACGCGTTCAGGACCGTGCCAAGCGCCTTGGCGACGGCGCTGTCCGTGACCACGTGCGCGTGGAGGCTCGCCCTCGGGATGGCGCTCGTGCGGACCAACGTGCGGATGAACGGCTTCTTGTATCTCACCTTGTACCCGAGTTGAAGGCCATCAAAGCAGATGACGTCGATGCGCCCGTCCGCCCCGACGCAATTCGAGCAGGTCGACACATGCGCCGGCAGCCCCCTGATGGCAAGTTGGAGGTAAACGATGATGCCCCGTCTGAGCGTCGTGAGGGAGCGCAAGCGGCCGCAGTCGGGCAGGTACTTGAACGGGGCGGACAGCTCGCTGAAGCCAACGCGCAGGTCCGACGATGACCGCAAGGAGCAGCCATTGCGGGACAAACTCACGGCCAGTTCAAGAAGGAACGTCTCGGTGTACGCCGTGTACGGGGAGGCGAAGACCAGCCCGTACTCGCGACCGTCCAACATGACACGGTACTTGCACGACGGGCACCGCCACGAGAAGACCATGATGCCGACCGAGCCGTCAATGAACTCGACCCGGCAGTCGTGCGGCGTCGTCGTCTGGCCGGGCGCCTTGCCACTGAGGCAAAAGGGACACTGTTCGGGGGCCTCGTACTCAATCATCGTCCCGGTCGTGGCCGCCGCACAAAAGATGGGAAGCTTCCATTTGTGCCGAGTTGGGGGGGACGAGGTCGCGCAAGTTCATGGACTGATGCACCTGCATGTAGCGCGATGGGAGCACGGTTGGGTGCGCGGCCACCCGAGGAGGCCATCCCGCCTTGGCCACCGGGGTCATCGTCGCCAAAGGTGTTGTTGGGCTGACCTTCCCCGTCGCCGTCCGACTTGTAGCCGCTCCCTGCCACCTCGCTGGCAGCGCTGCGGTGGAGGCACTCCCCGTCCGACGTCGGGCACGCAGAGAAAATCCACCTTCCGGCCGCCGTCCGCCGCACGACCTCAAACGGCCAGCTGCCTGTGCCGCTCCGCACGACACAGTGCGACCTGCCGTACGGCACCGCCGTGCCCACTTCCAGCGCCGGCCCGCTGACCGACGCCGCGAGCACGACAAAGACGTCCTGCAGCGTCAGCACGCTGGCCGTCCGCACCGCCTCGATCGCCGCCGCCATGTCGGCCCCAAACATGCATCCAGCCATGTCGAGGCCCTGCTCCGGCCCGCTGCAGGAGCAGACCACGCGCCCCGTCGGACCGCGCGAGATGGCGATGGCCACGGACGAGTGGCGGCAGCGGTCCAGGCGGGAAGTGGGCTTGCCAAGGTGAGGCAGCACGCCTACCGCGCCGCTCCGCGACAGCATGCACGCTCTCTGCCGCAGCGCCTTGTCCGTGATGTGCAGCATGGACTCCCGCAGAGCCAGAAGCCCCACGCGTGCACGTTTAGCGTCTAGACCGGCGTCAAAGTGATTGACCAGTTTGCGGTTAAGCTCGGTGAAAAGAAGCACCGTCAGGACGGCGGGCAGGTCCCGTCGCATCTTGAGGCGCGACCCCCGCGGGGCGCCCGGGCCGGGACCGTTGACCCACCCGGCGTAGTTGCCTCCCCGCCTGCCTGTAGCACCTGTGACAGCCTGGCCGGGTCGCGGACCGCGTGCATCAGGCGGCAGGCCACCAAACGAGGAGAAGTCACCCGCAGCGAGTTGCCGCGCGTCGTGGAAGCGCATGCTACTGGTAGCAGACCGAATGGACGACCGGCTCGAAGGGGGAGCGCCACCTTCTGGCGGCGGGGTGCTCCACTCGGGCGGCACCAGGTCCGACGCCAAGGCAAAGTGCATCCTCGTGACGGCACCATGGCGCGCCGACGGTTCGTCGGCACCACCGCTAGAGCCCAAAGCGACGCCGCCCATGCTAACGATGGCGCCGAACAAAAGAACGGGGCCAGCCGCTGGAAGTGTCGCGCCAAGGAGGATGACCACGGGGAGGTTGCGTCGCCCTTGTCGGCACCGGTTGGAAGCCATCTCAATCTTCCCCGCGGAGGCGTCCAGCGGGAACCTGAACGCGCCGAGAAAAAAACCAGCACAACAAGAAGAACAGGTGCGAAGAAAACAGCGACAGTCAACCACAGACCGTCAGAACAGGCCCAGCTGTCAACACCATCCTCCGTAGACGGGCACGACCCACGTAGCCACCACCACATTCAATGAAAAGAGAGCAGTGCAAGAGGGGGCGCGCGGCATACCGCAAAATCGTGGAGGGTAACTGACACGAGCGAGGCGGGACGCAGAAGGCGACCGACGGCAGGGGCGGGCGGGCAGCAAGCGACCAGTGGCGGCAGTGGCGCAGCAGGAAACCGGCGGCGGCGGGGGCGGTGGGGGACGCCGCGGGGGCGGCGGAGGTGGCGGCGGGAGGGGTGGGGGAAACGACAGGGGCGGCAGAGGGCGCACCGCAGGCGACCGTCGCCACCGTGAAGCGGGGGGGCGGGCCGTCACGGTGGTGAGCGTCGCGACGGGGACGGGGGTCGAGGTGCCGTGGCGGCTGCCGCCACGCTACCGCGGCGGTGGCGGTCGCCGCCGGCGGGAGCAGCAGCGGCAGGGTCCGCAGCCGGCGGGAGCAGCGGCGGGAGCACCCCAGAGAGGCCCGAGGGAGGGGTGGGGGATCGATGGCGCGCCGCGGCCGCCCGCGGGAGCAGCAGAGGGGTGCCCCAGGGAGGCTCGTGGAAGGGGGGCGGTCGGTGGGGCGCGGCGCGGGCCGGCGGGAGCAGCGGCGGCAGCCCCCCAGGGAGACCGGTGGGAGGGGCGGCGGATCGGTGGCGCGCCGCGGCCGCCCGCGGGAGCAGTAGCGGGGTGCCCCAGGGAGGCTCGTGGACGGGGGGCGATCGGTGGCGCGCGGCGCGGGCCGGCGGGAGCAGCGGCGGGAGCCCCCCAGGGAGACCGGTGAAAGGGGCGGCGGATCGGTGGCGCGCCGCGGCCGCCCGCGGGAGCAGCAGCGGGGTGCCCCAACGGGGCCCGTGGAGGGGGGGGGCGGCCGCCGGCGGGCGGGAGCAGCGAGGAAAGCGCCCAGATGGGTGGCTGCGGTGCGGCGGCGGGCGGTCAAATTCGCCGCGAGCGCGCGTCGAGCGGCCGGGAGATATGGGGAATTGTATGATCTGTGCAGCGAAGGGAATTCTTCCTTGTCAAGTCCCATTGCTATTTGTTTTCGAACTGCCGATAGGAATGAGAGTCGCCTCCATTGTGCCCCTATGCACCGGTCCGCCACCATCCCTGGGCCACCCAGATCGGTCCAGATGCCGCTCATGCGCGTGTCACAAAATAGGCCCTCAGAGGCTGGGATCGGTGTGTTACCCCCCTCCATGGCCTTGAGAGGGCGATTCGTGTCGGGGGGGGGGGGGGGGGAGGGCCTCCCATCAAGGCGGGGGTGGGGAGGCAGCAAGAAACGGGGTAACCCTTTAAGAAAAGTGA
>Ga0114953_1002403_pt1 | contig 13043 bp, 10 predicted proteins | sample SidtaG_FD_87298 | JGI IMG/M metagenome (GOLD analysis project Ga0114953, IMG submission 87298) | Marine algal microbial communities from Sidmouth, United Kingdom - Sidmouth_Male2 metaG | ecosystem: Host-associated > Algae > Red algae > Unclassified | place: Sidmouth, United Kingdom | collected...
GGGGCGGGGGGGGGCGGGGGGGGGGGGGGGGCTCGGTGGCGGCCTGGGGGGAGGGGTCGCGGGCTCAATTTTGGGCGCGCTTTTTGGTGCCGCGGCTGCCGTCGTGCGGTTGGGCTATCACGCGCGCCCCCTGGACGTTTCGTGTCATACGGGGTGCTATTGCGCTCCTGTTGTGGTGCTCTTCGTCGATTGTTGGAACCTGTTGCTCGCAGTGGATGCGGCGTCGGCGCTGCATGCTTCCTTGCGGGCACCCACATCGATGGCGGCGGGCGCTCGCCGTTGGGGCGGCCCCTATTTAGGGCCCCTCGAGCCTGCTTACCGGAGCCACCGCTTTGGCCACCAACACATGACACATTGCCCTGAGCCTTACCCTTTCTCGGCCCCTCCTCCACTCCCTCTCCGCCGTTGCCTCGGTTTTCTTTCTCCTCTCTGACCCCTCAGCTCCCTCTTCCGTACCACTTGTTGTCGACGCCCCCCCTGCCCGCGATAATGGGTCCGGCGGAAGAACTTACCAACGGCTCTCGGCGCCCAGGCGCTCCCGCCGTCCGTGTCGTCTCCCCGGCGGTGCCCGCCGCCGTCGCTCCCCCCCGCCTCGCTCTTCGCCCTACCACCCCCGTCATTCGTGTCGTCACCCCGGCGGTGCCCGCCGCCGTCGCTCCCCCCCGCCACGCTCCTTGCCCTACCACCCCCGTCGTTCGTGTCGTCGCCCCGGCGGTGCCCGCTGCCGTCGCTCCTCCCCGCCTCGCTCCTCGCCCTACCACCCCCGTCGTTCGTGTCGTCGCCCATGCGCTGGCCTCATCTGTCGTGCCTCCCCGCCCCGCTACTCACCCTGCAGTCCCGGCCTTCGCTGCGGTTGTCCCGGCGGTGCCGACCGCCGTGGCTGCCCCCCTCGTCGCTCCTCGCCATGCCGCGCCCGTCGTCAATGCGGGAGCCCCGGTGGTGTCAATGCCCGACGCGCCTCCTCGCCCCGCTGCTCGTCCTGCAGTCCCGGCCGTCGCTGCGGCTGTCCCGGCGGTGCCGGCCGCCGTGGCTGCCCCCCTCGTCGCTCCTCGCCCTGCCGCGCTTGTCTTCAATGCGGGAGCCCCGGTGGTGTCAATGCCCGTCGCACCTCCCCGCCCCGCTGCTCGTCCTGCAGTCCCGGCCGTCGCTGCGGCTGTCCCGGCGGTGCCGGCCGCCGTGGCCTCCCCCCTCGTCGCTCCTCGCCCTGCCGCGCCCGTCATCGGGGCAGTTGCCCCGGTGGTGGCCACGACCATCGCGCCTCCGCGCCTCTCTTCTCGCCCTACTGTCCCCGTCGTCGCTGCGGCTTCCCCGGCTGTGACGGCCGCCGTGGCTACCCCGCTCGTCGCTCCTCGCCCTGCCGCGCCTTTCGTCGGGGCGGTTGCCACGGTGGTGGCCACGACGATCGCGCCTCCCTGCCCCACTGCCCGCCCTGCAGTCCCCGTCGTCGGTGCAAGCGCTACCGACGGCGCCGTGCGAGTCCCCATACCTGCCGCACCGGTGACGATGGCGACGACAGCGGCCGCCTCGGGTGGCTCTCCACCTGCCTCCACGGCTACCGTGCCTGCTACGCCGGTGATGCCGGCCACCGCTGCCCCAGCCACGCCGGCGGATCGCGGGGCGGCGTTTGTGCATGACGTGTCGGAGGACCCGCCTCTGGGTGCGCGCTTCAGCCTCGCCGAGCACGCTCGCTCCCGGGCCCGGTCGCTTGCGTTGCGGGGCAGCCAGAATCCTGCGCTTCACAGGCTGTCCCGCTATGTGGCGGCGGTCAAGGGGGTTGGGCGGGTGGATGACCCCACGCTACAGGCGACGGCGGCGATGGTGTCGGCGGCCAGCACCATCGAGAAGATCAACACCGAGATGCGACTGCTTGTCCACATGTCTGGGGTAGACCCGGCTGGCAGCGTCGCTTGGGCAAAAATCTACGGCGCCGGGCGGGCGGTTGACTCGGACGTGCTACGCGTCATGTCGCAAGTGCACCAATTCACCCGGGGACGAGACAGCCTGCGCGGCATCACGCTGCCAATCGGCGGCGAGCCTGCCCGCCTGGTGGACGACGACTCGAGTATCGACGGGGTGCTGCCGGAGGGTACGACGACGAAGGACTACCTGGACATCATGAACTCAGCGGTGGATTCTGACCTTCCACCGCCGCTGAGTATCCAGCGCATGGCGCGCCGCATGCCGCGCACCGCGGCGGGGTTGTCAATCGACAAGCTGAACTCGGAGAGCGACTCGTCCGGATCTGAGGACTGGGTCCGGCTGCTCTTCACCCTCAAGTCGGCGGTCCCCCCACCGCCGTACCAGCCCTCAGAGAAGGCGTGCAGCTTCATGGAGACGCTGATGGTCGCCAACCACACGACCGCGCTGCTCGTCCGCCTCACTCTCTGGACGGCCGTCGCCCACCTGACGGGGCGGGTCCAGACGCTTCCTCGTTACGTGACCGGGTGCACCGGGCGATGGTGGCCGCACAAGCTGCCGGCAGCCGTCGTCCCCAACGATGGGCTCCCGGGGGAGCGGTGGCCAATCGGCGTGCTCGTCGACCGCCGGCTGCTTTCGGTGACGGCGCGGTCGCGGAACTACGGCGCGACGGGCGCTAAGCTGGTCACCCTGTTTGGGATCCCTGCCAACAAGGCGACATGTACGCAAGACGAGGCGGTCGCGGCGATGCTTCTTTTGTGGGACAAGGAGCCGTCAGTGAATGCAACGATGCGTCACTGCCGCTTCCGAGCGGAAGTCGTGCAGCTGGGCCAAGACAACCTGGCGCAGGAGGAGGCGGCAGCTGCTGTGCAAAGGGCGTCCGCCACCCTCGACGCCGCCGATGCTGTCGATCCCGCAACTGTCGTTGCTGCCGCAACAGCGGTGAGTGTCCCCTCTGCTGCGTCGGTGGGAGCGCCCGTCTCCGAAGTGCCTCCCTTGGAAGCGGCCATCACGATTGCCCCTCGGCCGGCCGTCACGACGTCTGCGTCGCCGGCGCCGGCGGCAGGAAGCAGCGGCGTTGAGTCGGCTGGGGTACTAGCAGCTCTAAGCGCACGCGCTGCATCTCGTGCCGCCGCCGCTGATGCGGCTGCCAAGGCCCGGCGCGCCACCCGTGGGAGGAGCAAGCGGACGGCTCCGTCCACTGTGACCAGCCCTGTCAAGCGCACGCGTCGCGCTCCGACCGGGGCCGGCCTCAACGCCGCTGTGCAGCCGGGGGCCGCCAGCCTACCTCCTCGTAGGTGAGTACACGTGCTGGTGTATGTTGTTCGCGCTGTTGATATTGGCTTTACGTGTGCGGCCGCGCCTCTGGGCGAGTGGCACAGGGACCGTTGTATGCCTCGCGTGTTTTTCCTTCGCTTTGTGCGTTTCTGTATTCGTAGTCCTCGGCATACTAGTTAGTACCTTTTCGCGTATGCATGTCCAGTGAACCGTTTGTCTCACCTTGTGCGTTTCCAAGCACAGAACGCGGCGTCGTTCGGCATATTTCTAGTTGCGTCAGAAGGGGCGGGTTGTGGGCGGTGTGGACGGCGAGTCGGGGGTCGCTCACACTGTTTCCGCCCCGCTAGTCGTCGCGCTTATTGCCACCGCCGCCACTGCCGGCGACATGGCGGGTGGCGGCGGCGACGTCGGCTACAAAGAGACGTTCTTCAGGGAGGCGCTGACCCCCTGGACGAGGCTGTTGGCCGGGTTGTGGGCGGGGCTCCTGGCCGAGGCCATCGACAGTGGGGGTCACTTAATCCATGCAGGTGAGAGTGCGTGGATGGGGGGGGGAGGGATGACCCGGCGGGCGGCGCGGGTGGTGCGGTTCTGGGTCCTGAGTAGGCAGAGTCGTCGGCTAGGTGACAGGTAGTGGCTAGCAAAGAAAAAGGCACACGATGCGCGCTGCTTGGCACGTGAAACTGAGGGTACAAGTATCTTGCATCTGCAGCCTCATACTCTTGAAGCAAAAGGTTCGGAGGGCGTGTCACCAGACCGTACCACGGAAACGATGCAGATGCACTGAGACACAAGCAAAGGGAAAAACACTACCGATGGCGGCTGGCTGCGGCCACGTCCATTGCTCCCAGCTGCGCACGACCAGCCCTGGCAGGATAAAACTGTAAGCTCCATCGCGCCTCCCATACATGGAAACGTGGGGTGAGGCCGCCCCCACGCGCGCTCGCGTGCAGCGCGCGGGTCGGCGGTCAGCAGGCCCCGGTTAGTGGGGCGCAGCGGGCGGGAACTGCACTGCGGGTGGCGAAACCACCCGCGAGCATGCCCAACTAGGCTGGCCCATGAGCAGCGTTCCGTGGGAGTTGACGACAGGTGGCATGGGCTGGGTGTGTGCGCGTCCTGTGCGCAGAATGGCAGAGCAGGCGAGGCGGTAGTGGTAGATTGACTGGTGAGAGCGGCGAGGTCGGGTGGAGCGCTCGGCTCGTGTGCAGGGCGCGCGCGCGCTTTCGTCGCCGAGCCGTTAGGCGAGTCTCGTGACGTTCTTACCGCTTCTCCGAATCGTTTCAAATGCATTGATTTGGGGGCCAGCTGTCGGGACAGCTGAAAGCCCAGCAGAATGCGGAATGGACAAGTGGTCACGTGACATGGTGGCGGATGAGCCTGACTCCTTCAGATCAGTGGGCGGCGGATGAGCCATACCCCTTCAGATCAGAGGCTGTTAGTCAGCGGCGTACCATCCAGCGGAATTTTATTGGACAGCACATCGAATCGGCGCGACGATATGATGCTGCTCGTGAATGTCATTGTCATCCCCCCGACGACTGTAGCGAGCGGCAGCGCACGCGCCCCCCCCTATCGCATCGCCATGCGAGGGTGGCACGAGATCGAGCAGCACGAGCAGCGGCGCCGGCGCGCCGCGCCTCGCCCGACGACCAGCCCCACCTACAAGCAGCGCGTCTCGTGGACGGCAAGGCAGTCGTGGCGTGGGAGCAGCCCCCCGGTGAAACTGGAGCACAAGCGTTGCGTGCATCACAGGTCCGGTGTCCCGTGTGCGTGAGCTGCCGTCACAAAGATTCCCCGACGGGATGCTGGTGGCGCCGACCGTCCCGTTCGTGCCCACCGTCGATACAGGACCACAGAAAGGCTTCTGGTAGGCCTGCATCTTGCTGTGCTGCTCTATGCCCCCCAGACATCCGATATCTGGGGTACGATAGCAGGCAGTCACCCACCGCTTTGCATGCGTCGGATGCGGCGGCTGACTCCTAGCGGTATTGGACAGGTGGGTTCTTCATGTCCCCGTGAGCGCTACGTCCAATACCAAGTATGTGCGGGAGCATCCTGCACGTGGAGCCGTGCTGTACACAAAGTGTACGCACCACGTTGTCAGGGATGAAGTAGGCTCTTGCTTGCTTTCAACTGTATCGCAAACAGTATCCCGTGTGCAGATTGATAAACGTACACTTCCTCGGCCGCTTCATCCTATCATTGCTCGTGATGCTGAACACATACGGTGGCTGAAATATGACGCCGTAGGTCACACCCCTGTAAACCTGTACTCGGATGCCTTGGTTGCAGTCGCTGGAATCTAGGCACGAAAGGGACAAGTGCCATGTTCTTCACATCAAAGAGCTGATACCATAGAAGAGAGCCACCCCCTTAGAGCCCATCCCATTCATGAAAAAGACTACAGCACAAAAGATTTTGTACTCAGTAGAAGTGTCTGTCTGAGTTCTGCTCCACTGGGATGGCCACCAGCAATGCGCACGTGGTGCAGACTGGGTAACATGAACCTACCGTCCCATTCTACAACTGGCGTCTGTCGCATCACCTCTAAGGGCTGCTAACTCTAGGGTGATTCCCACGTGATTGTCAAGTCGTACCAATCTTCGCGCAGCAGGTTAAAACCCAGCCCGGCAACGGCACGGTGCCTCCCATGCCACCAAATTGACATACTCTTCGGCACACGTGCATGGCATCGTATCAAGAGTCCAACGCTGTGGGCCTTTCCAAACCCGAAGTGTCAGCTGTGGCGCGCTGTCCGCTCTATCGCTCAGTACGCTGTGTTTACTCTTCACCAATGAAGGCCAGCGTGAACCGGTCCGGTAGCAGGGCGGTTGGGACTGCACTTTTCAACGACCACCTGGGTGGAGCGCTGATGCGACTCTGCGCGCTTGCCTTCTTGCTTGACCCAACCCTGCTTCTACCGTCTGTGGGTCGGACTCGACGTGCTTTTATTTGTGGGTCCCTCCCCCTCACTTCCACCTGTTTTTGAGCCCCCCTCCCACCCACGTTTTTTTTGTGGATACCTGCTCACCCTCCTCTGCGACATGTTCTACTGATTGAGCGCAATGGACGGGGATGGGGATGATGCCGCAAGTCCCTTTGGCGGACGAGCACCGCCCGTGGCCGGCAGGGACCCACATGTACCCCATTTGGCTTTGCGTCGGGTCGCCCTGGCCGCCCCCCACATTGTGCCGCCCGGCCTACAAGCCGCCCTGCTGGAGGTGCCGCTGCCGCCAGCGAGGGCCGCCCGACCCTCAAGGGAGCGTCGCCGGCGTGCGCGCCCACGCCCCAGCCTCCCTGCGGCGGGCGCTCCGGCATTGCCTCGCCGCCGAGTACCCGGAACTCGTGTCGCGGCGGACGGGCCGTCGAGCTCTCCGCCTCCCCCTGGCGCTCCTTTTGACGCTTTCGGCGCGGCCGATGATGGGACGTCCTCAGCCGAGTCGGACGCGGACCCGCGTGACATGAGCGCTCGGGTCCTCAACCTCATCGACTTGTACAAGGACCGCATGGTGCGGGAGCTCGCAGCGGTATTGACGGGCGAGACGAGGACGATGCTGAATGGGGGCACGCTGCTCCGCGTTGCGTGTGTCGCCGGGGTTGCGGCGGTCGCGTTGTGGGAGGGGGAGCGGGCCTACGTGACATGGTGCACTAGTGTGCATGGCGCCGTGATCTACCTCTGCACCTGCGGGGGCCACGGCAGCGCCGAGTCGATCGAGGTGCGGTAATTTGTAGGCACCTCCTCCATGTGCAGCCACGCTCGGGCGCTGAAGGCGGCATTCGACGAGCTTGCGCACGCGGTCGGAGTAGCAGACAACTTGGGGCTGATCGACGCGTACCCGGTGCTTAACAATGCCGCTGTCGAGCCGTCGACAGAGTGCGCGGTCTACTTGGCGACCAAGACGGCGACCAAGATGGCCGTATTTTCCGTACTGGACCAGGGGGCGTGGGCGGCCGTGACGGTGCGGCGGCGGCTCGGCAAGAAGAGAAGAAACCAGAAGCGGGCGCAGCTGCGCGTCGCCTGCACGCAGGTGAGCTGCGCCAAGCACCATTGGTGGTGCCCGCACGCGTCTGATGCTTCCAGGTGGAGCACCGAGCTGCGCCTCGCCGCGACTTTGGCCGATGGGATGGGAGGCAACGCGCTACCTGGCGGGCTCCATGACGTGCGCCTACCCGCCAGCGCGCCATCAATGGCGCCCCTGTCTCCCAGTCAGCAAGGGGCTGCCGACGCCGCCTTCTCCGACGAGACACGATGGCGAATCTCTCGCAACTTGCTCCCGTGTGAGGGGGAGGTTGATGACTCTTTGCTGTTTGACAAGTTGGCGGCGGCCGGTCGGTCTGGCGGCAGCCCGTCGTTCCTACCAGAGGTGCTGTGCGAGGCGCATTGCTTCGCCTGCGGTGCCGCGTACAATGGTTTGGGCGTCAAGAACACCGGCGCGGTCTTGCACACGCTCCGCGGCCGGATCTCCGTCTCTCTGCGCCAGTGGGTCTTCTCGTGCGGCAAGGAGGTCCCGTACGACGGGGCGCACGAGGCGCTCTTCGCGTCGACGTCCAAGACGGTCTTCACGCGCACGTTCATGGACGTCATGTCGCAGATAGTCTTCACAGGACACAGTACGCTCTCGTCGGCCGCCTCGGTTCTCTGTTTTCTGTTGGAGGCCACCGACTCGCTCTCCAGCGCAACCTCTGGCTTGGCCCGCCAGACGCTCATCGCGGCGGCTCATCGGGACGCGCGTACTCTCATCGTGCCGGCAGTCCTCTTCCGCTGCGACAAGTGCAAGGTGCTTGGCGACCGGCCTTACATCGCCATCGTTGCTTCCGGGGAGGTGCTTTCTATTCTTCGCAATCAGTCGCAGCCGCTCATCCGCGTGACGGAGGACGTGCGTGTTGTTCCGATGGACACCAACCACGGGTCGTGTGTGCCGGTTGCTGCCATCCGGGGGGCTGTGCGCAAGCGCTTGTCGGCAGACCGCAGTGCTGTGGTGCGTCTCACCAAGGATGAGCACGCCGCGTGGTCGAGATCAGGGGAGGAGCTGCTCGCAGTTCCAGTGGCGCACACGGTTGAGGAGCAGCACAGCTCCTTGCGCGCCGTCATGTGGGCTGCAGCCTTCCTTTTCTTTTCTTTCTACACCAACGAGCAGGCGCACGAGTTGCCGGTGGTGGCAGGGGCCGAGGCGGGTGCCGACGACAACGCGGAGGCGGCAGGCACAGACGAAGGTGCCACTGGTGTACCGGCTGTTGGCGCACATGCCGGTGGTGTCATTGCTGGTGGCGGCGACGCGCCCATGGCCAACGCTGCAGCAGAAGGTGTCGCTGACGGTGTCAAAGGTGGTGCGGCTGCGGTAGCTGGTGGTGGTGCTGCTGGCGCCGCCGCCGCCAACGGCCCCACGCTCTGTTTCAGCCGGGACGTGACCGACGCGTTCGGCGGAATGGCCGGCAAGGGGCGGCTGGCAGATCTGTGGCGCGTCGTGCGGCGCTTCTTGACTACCTTTGTCGCGGAGCCGGTGCTCGGCGCCTTCGCCGGCCTGCGCAAGCCGCGCATCGAGCGGCTCGCCCAACAGCTTGTGCTTGGCAAGCCGGTCGTGGAGTGGCGCCCCAACGCCAAGGCCCTCGAGTCCGTAGGGGTCGTGTGGCCTTTTCTCCGGCTGACTGGAGGGGCCGATGCGGTCGACCCGCTGACGACCCGGGCGATTGGGGAGCTGCTGCTCTTCACGTGCGGCGTCGACGCCTACTGGGAGACGCTCTGGTGCAGGCAAGCGTCCGACGGCGCCAAGGCGTTTGAGGCGCAGTGGAAGGTGACGTCACCCGACAAGTACAAGGCGTGGCTCGCCTCTCGCTCCGACATCCTGCCGTCCAATCCATTGCTGGCGTCCAGCGTGCACTCGCGCGCCCGCGCCGTCGCACAAGCCATAGAGGTGCGCAGCGGCCACGTGTGGCCGGAATTGGAGATTGTCCGCCCGTTCATCACCGACGGCTAGGCGGACGCCGTCAACGCGGCGCGAGCGGCCAAGGCCAGCGCCGACTGGGAGACACTGCAGGCGTTGTTGAGCAAAGAGCTCGGCGCGGACGATTGCCGCCACAGCACCCTCAACTCGGAGACGTTCATGCCGGGAAACGAGAACTTCCTTTGTCCTTGCGGCTTGCTCATTGGGTACGATTTCCTCGACCGCGCTGAGAGCCCGGCACACGTGCTGGCATCGGTCTCCCAGCGCTTCACCCTCCTACCGTCGTTCATCTACTTTGATACAGCGTGTCAACTGGCGCGCAATGCGTCGCGGCGCGTGCCATGGCTTTTCAACCGGTCGGAAACGGCTTGCAGTGTGGATCGGGCACACCACCAGAAGAAGCAGCACAAGTGCTCCCCGGTGTTTGACGCCGACGCCCACCCGTCGCGGTCGGTGCCGCATCGGACCGCATGCGCCGAAAGTCGGCACTCACTCAACAAGGCCTTCAAGACGCACTTGGTGCATCTACGTCAAGATCACTTCATCGTCCAAATGCGGCTCCTGGGTGCAATGATCAACCTGCGCGTCAAGATGCGAAAGTCGCTGGGCAAAGAAACAAACCACCGGCGTTTGTGCGCGTTCTTCCACGAGCACGTCCAGTCGTACTGCGACCGCCGTAGCTGCACCTGCACTCACGGCCGACAACAAGAAGCTGACGCCGCCGCTGCTGTCGTTCCTGATGGAGCTGCCAACGACGCAGCAAATACAAACAATGACTACGGCGCCGCCGTCGCCATCGGAGCGGCCGCAGGTGTTGGCGTTGCAGCAGGGGGTGCTGCCGCTGCCTATAACGCCAATGAGTCGGCGGCTGGACAAGCTGGTGCTTCTGCAGTGGGTCACGGAGCCCTCAACGCTGTGCAAGACATGGTTGCCGATGCTGTCGTTGAAGCGGCGGCATCGGTTCTTGAGAAGGCTGTTCTATCCGCCATTGCACCCATTGGCTACTCCGTGGGTCTCGCAGTTGGCCAAGCCGTCGGACAGGCAGCAGGCGAGCGCGCGTTTATGGCCGCTGGTGAAGCCGCTGTTCAAGTCGGCGCCATTGGTGCCCGCCGCGCGGTCGAGACGGCTGCTGGCAGCTCGGCCGCGTGCGCTGACGTTCAACGACCTCTGCACGCAGCGGTTCAAGCCGCTGTTGATGCGTCCCTCCAAGATGCCGCTCGTAACGCCGGGCACGCTGCTGCTGTAGCCGCATGCCAGCAAGCCGGTGTCGCTGAGGGACTCGCTGCTGCTGTTCCACTTGCACGCAATTCCCAGCCCATGGCTGCGGGCGACGGCGGTGCCGGCGCGGTGGGTCAGGTTGGCGCCGCCGCCGCTCGCCAGTCCAGTGGTGTCGCAGGTCGTCAAGTTTCCGTCGCCGCTGCTGGCCAAGGCGGTGGTTTCGCCGGGGATCAACGCGGTCTTGGCAAAGATGCCGCACGGGTTGTCTTTGGCCAAGCCTCTGTACAAGCGGCTCTACGTGCCGCACTCCAAGCACAACGTGATGACGGAGATGACGGCCGCCAAGACACGATTGGCATTGGGGCAAGCGTCTGTGGGGGAGATGCCGGCGATGGTGGGGACATGGCCGATGATGAGGGGCCTCGTTTCGTCGACGGCGTTGGCTCGGGTGTGAGCCCGGGTGAGGGGGTGGACGAACACAGGGGAATGGGCACGGACGCAGGGGTGCCTGCCGATGAGGTGGGAGTTGACACGGGCAAGGAAGAAGCAGCGTTGTCTTCCAGCGAGGACTTCTCGAGCTCCAGCGAGGAGGAGCACATGACAGCCGTGGAGACCCCGAGGACTGGTCAAGAGTGATGCATGTCTTGTTCTTTTTGGACGTTTTCTTTACTTTGCATGGCGTTGCTTGTTTGCCCTTTTCTGGTGGTTTCTGCGTAGGCTCGGTGCCGTTCACTACGTAATAAGGGTACATTTTTTTCTGCCTTTGTCACCGCCCTCGTCTGTGCCATTGATAGTCCTTACAATATGGGCGCTGTCAAGTAACAGCGCTGTGTCTCTACATGTTTGGAACAAAGTGCGGGGGGGCTCATGGTACCATTGACTTAGTAAGGAGCGGCCACATTGACTTTTACAAGTCAAGCTACTATCGTGAGTCGAGCGGGAACGCATCCGCCACGGGCGAGAACTCGCGTGCTAAAGGCCAGCCCGTCGCTGTAGCTAGTGGCCGGGACCGGCTGCCGGTGCGTGCAGCATGCGCGGCAGACATGGTGAGGTAGGGCGCTGCGGGAATGTGTGGGCAGGGTCGAGGCGCGCACAGTCACGGCGGTGCTGAAGCGGGGACAGCGGCAGCCGGCGGGTGCGGCCAAGGAGCCCCAGGCGCGGGCAGCGGCGACGACGGCAGACGGTGCGCGCGGGCGCTCTGGCAGTAGGCCGCGCGCGGGGTGGTAGGCCTCGTGGGAAGGCGCGGCGGGGGCAGCGAGGGCGGGTGGGGCGGGAGCGGGCTGGGCCGGGGTGGCGGGGGCAGGGCTGGCCGGAGCGGGCGGGGCGGCCGCGGGCGCGCGGCCAGGGCGGGCGGGGCGGGCACGGGCGCGGGCGCGGCCGGGGAGGGCGGGGCAGGGGCGAACGCGGCCGGAGCGGGGGGGGCGGGGGCGGGAGCGGCCAGGGCGGGCGGGGCGGGTGCGGGCGCTGCCAGGGCGGGCGCGGCGGGGGCGGGCAGCACGGGGGGCGCGATTGACGGCGGCCAGCGCCCCCCCGTGGCCCTGCTATTCGGCGGCACCCAGGGTCCGCCAGGTCCACGTAACCTAGCACACGGTGGGGCCCCAGATGAGGCTCGGAAGGGTGTACTCGTACTTGTACCCGTAAGAAGAAAGATAGCGAGAACTGGCCACTTTGGCGGCGGGGGTACGACTCGGTCCTCGTCTGTACTCCGCGTGGGAGCTGGAAGAAACGGATGTCCTCCTTGCGGTCGACAGGTGTCCGTTCGTCAGTCATCGAACCGGTTTCGGTCGAGCAGCACGCGCCCGATCGACCATGATTTGACCCTGTCCGATCGGTCGGGGCCGCTGTGCGAGGACGCGACGCCATTGGAAGATCATGAGTTTGCTTGGGCGGTGTGGGGACGTGAACTTACTCCATGGGGAGGTGGCCGATGCCCACGGCTGCGGCCCCCAGCCGGCCCCTAGCCTGCCCCCATCTGGCCCCTGCTGTGGACCGGCACCCCCCCCTTAAAAAAAAAAGATGCAGCGAGCCGCCTGTCAAAAATAAAAACATGGAATAATATCATATATTACAATATGTCTTTGTTTTTATTGTTTCCAGTTCCTTGCATCCCAGCATTGACGCAGCATTGACGGACCCTGGTCAACCCGAGAGATATCAAGGTTCGGCTGCTGAAAAAAGCGACTGGGCGATTCTACGCGACAGGAGTTGGCAGAGAAATTCACAGTCACCCCGCCGGAAACGAGCTGTCACGACCTTTTCACAGAAGGCTTCTAACGCGCGTTGCAAAAACTCTGTAGTGCTTGTGGGGACGTGAGGCTGTATTGAGTAGAGGTGCGGGTACAGTACTAGTGTAGGGTGAGCCGAAGGGGGGTTGTTATGGTGCCGTGGTTAGCCGCCGCCGTCGTTGCCCGGCACTATCGCGGCGGACGTGTACACGCTGCCACCGCCGTGGCCATCCCCGGCCGCCCCGACCGCCGACCGGCCCTGTCGGCAACTACTCCACCCCGCTGTCGCCCTTCTACGGCGTTGGCGGCCGATGTCGGGCCGCCGCCGCCGCCGCCGCCGACACTGACCGACGATGCGGGCACGGCCGGCGTGGACGTCGGCGTCCCCGGCGTCCCGCAGGCGCGGCCGACGGCGCGATTGGGCACGAACCGGTAGCCACGCCCGCCGCGTTGTCGCCCCCCCCCC
>Ga0114953_1002406_pt1 | contig 13036 bp, 12 predicted proteins | sample SidtaG_FD_87298 | JGI IMG/M metagenome (GOLD analysis project Ga0114953, IMG submission 87298) | Marine algal microbial communities from Sidmouth, United Kingdom - Sidmouth_Male2 metaG | ecosystem: Host-associated > Algae > Red algae > Unclassified | place: Sidmouth, United Kingdom | collected...
CGCGTGTCCTCCGCTTTCCCCGATGTTGAACGGCTCGTTTCGTTCAGGTGTCATGTGTCCGGCCCATGGAGTCAAGGTACTGGTGTGTCCCTTCGTCCGGCGTCCGTGTCTCGCTCGTACGTTTCGACGCCTCACGCCGGCTGTGTCTGACTGGGAGTGTCCAGCGGTCGGTCAAGCGTTCGGTCATATGTCAGATACAGCCCTGTCTGCCGCGTGCGATCGTTTGCCGGTCATCGTTTCAGGTTATCCGACGCCGTGGGACACGTGGTGGATCCATCTCAATTGACGATCAGCCAATGGGAGGGCGTCTAGGATAGTCCTCGTGTCCTGCATAGGGGTGCCGTGCCGTATTTTGCCTTCGAATAGAACATGCACCCCCTATTGTGTCACCCGGACTATCGGACCGAGAAGGAGTTACGTAAATTGTCGGTGGTGGTTCGAGGAGATTCGACGTTGTTTGGGGCACCGTTAAATTGACAAGAGGGTGGTTCGTGGACCAATAAGCGAGTATAGACACGTTGCACCAATAAAACAGACACGTTTCGTTAGTCCATCATTGCTAGGTTTGCTCTTTGGGGAATAAACCCACGCTTGCGATCCGGAGGGTCGCAGGTTCAAATCAGCAGTGCAAAAGCCGATGGCTTGGAAATTGGTGCACCCGTCGGGGTGATTAACACCTCCCAACTCCGAAGACCGCTGACGCTAAGGTTCAGATATACGAAGGAAATGGCTTGTTATCCGCAATGAATGCTCCCTTGCTCTCGGGCACTGCCGGTCCCCGGATTGGGTTCTCCAGGCTTTGCCTGGCTAGGCGTTGGCTCCTTGGTTCTAATCTCGCAGCGCCGTAGTAGTTCGTGGTTCATCCCTGGATGCAATTCAGGTGGAGTTGGGACGCACTTACAGAGGACGAAGTCCTTCGCTGTCTTTTTTTTTTTCATTTTGCCACTGGTTTTAATCACTGCTGTTGTCGTTTTTATCCAATGCTATTTGCCTGTCGTTTTGCCAAAATTTAGTCGGCATCGCTCGCCGCCGACCCGACGTCGTCTGGAGGCCAACCGCCGTGTGTTGCCAAAGACGGTGCGGTCGACCGGTAACCACGACCCCGCTGCCACCCCCTCGGTCCGACGCCACCACCGTTCGGGACGTTCATAGCACAATACTGTACCCAGACGCCATGCTGCCGGTCTGCGAGGGTCCCGATGCAACACCTTGCGAGCGGTGGCTTGTACTGCCGTGCGCATCCTCTGCGCACCACCCCCACCCGCGGGGATAATGCCCCCTCCCCTCACCACATCTATCCACGTAGCCCCCGGCGTGGCCCTCCAGGGTTTCCTCTACCCCCCATCCACCCCGACGGCGGCGGCGGCGGCGGCGGCCGCGGCGGCAGCGGCAGCGACCGCCTCCGCCCGCCACGTGGGCGCTGTGCTTTTGGACCCTTACCCCCGCCTCGGTGGCGCAGCGGACAATGGTGCCATTGTCGGTTTCGCCTCTGCCGCGGCCGCTGCGGCCGTCACAGCGCTGGCGGTGAATGCGCGGGGAGCGCGCAGCTCTGGGGTGTGGAGGAGGTGGCTCCGCATCCCCCCAACCGCCGCCTACGATGCGATCGCGGCGGTGGCGTGGCTTGCCGCCCTCTTTTTCGGTAGTAGGGGCGGTGGGGGTGGAGGCAGCGCTGGGTGCAGCGGTGGCGGTGGCGGCGGCGGCGGCAGCGGCGGCGGGGATGTCGGTGGTGCCGCCGCCGCGCCGCCGGCGCCACCCCCAACAGTCGTGCTCCTGGGCTACTCGTGCGGCGCTGGTGTTGCGCTGCCGGCGGTTGGCCGAAGCACCCGCAGCTGCGCGCGGGTGGCCAGTTTGTGGGCATCCTGGACGTGACCAAAGAGATGGCCGAGGAGAGGGAGCAGGTCGGAGAGCTCAAGGACCTGGTTGCGGCGGGGGACTAAGCGCCGCCGACGTCCGGAGACGCTGCCGCTCGGCCGGCTGCCAATGGCGCGGCGGAAACCGATGGCGCCGTGGAGACGCCCAATGGGGCGACGGCGGCCAACGGGGCGGCGCCTGTGGCGCCCGCGGCGGCAGCGGCGGCGGCGGCGGCTACAGCGGCGGCTGCGGCGCCCGCCGCCCCCAAGCCCGCTGACGACGCCGACGCGGAAGACACCGACGCGCTGGGGCGACTGCCGCTTCTTCTCGTCTCCCTGCTTGTCGGCGTCGTCGCGTCGTTTGCAGTCGGCGTGAAGGTCCATCGCGGCGGCGACGGCGGCGGCCGCGGCCACGGCGGCGTGCCCGCCCTGTCGGTCTCTGGCGACGACGATGTGTTTGCGGGCGTGGCGGACGAGCGCCGTCCCGCAGCTGCGGCGATCGCGGGGCGGAGCGGGTCGGGCGTGGAGGTAGTGGTCGTGCTGCGCGCGAGGCACTTTTGGGAGGCTGAGTTTGTCGCCGTCCACCGGACGGTCGTTGGGTGGCTGGTCGTGCTGAACCCCGTCGTGGGCTGGTCGACGTGAGCGCCGCACAGAGGCTCTGGCGGGGTGGCCCTCGTGCGCAGCAAGCAAGCGCCCGACGGGCACACATTTCCGCGCGCCCCTATACGCACACCATCACAACACCTCCCCTCTATTCTGTCGCTGACGCCACCCCGAGCGCCACCCCATCTCAGACTTTTTTTTTTTCCGGAAAAAAATCTAGCTCTGTCGCGAACAACATTCCAAGTACACTGTGTTCTCGTTATAAGATAATCGTGTACAAGAGAATATGGGTCTCGAGTCGTCGATTTTAGGATGTGTAGGCCACGTTTTATTCATATTGAGCTGAATCAGCTGTCTCTTATAACGAGAACACACTGTATACTATAGACTTCCCGATTCTGGAAAAAGAATAACTTGCAGTGTTTACGACTTGTGATTGGCCGAGAAGCCGTATCCAGCCCAACGAAAGGCTTTCGTGCATCTGCAGAGCAGTTGGGTTTTTGTCGGGAGACTGCATCAGAGAAAAAGCAGTTTACAGACACAACTCGGGGCCGCCACGTAGTCTTGCCCCACCCCATGCCACTGGTTTCCCCTCCTCCTCGTCCGTGCTCTCAAGCCCCTCTTCCACGTCGAGAGTGTGGAGGACGCCCTCAACGCCGCCGTAGTCGTCGGCATCGTCCGTCGTGTTGGCAAAGACAGGGGTGCGGCCGATGCCGCTCTCCACCGGGGGGGACGGCGAGGACAGGGTTTGCGCGGCCGGCGCGCCCGCGCGCACGATAAAACTCTCACTCGAGTCCTCTCCCGACACAAGGTTCACTTGCTCTTCTGGGGTGGGCGGCACGGCCGAAAATTCGGCAGTCGTCGGCGACGGCGACGCCGCCCGCGCCGAAACCAGGTGCCCCGCCATCTCGATGAGCTTCCGGTCCGGGATGCTGCAGGACATCATCTGCTCCTCCAGGAGTGCTTCGGGATTCGGCCCGTCTCTGGCAGCCGCCTGGCGTGCTTGGACCGGGGGTAGCAGCAAGCCGCGAGGGACGGAGGCTGTGACGCCTTCAAAGAGCAGCCGAGGGGGCTGCGATGGCGTCGGGAGCACGCGCCCCCCGTCCGCAGCGGACAGAGCAGCCGCGCGCGCCACCACGCTTGCCCCGCCCGCCCCCACAGAGCTGCTGCCGACCACGCCCGCCGAGTCGACCGCCATTGCCACATGGTCCGTCGTGGACGCCTCGTTGTCCTCGGGGACTTGGTCTAGAATCCAGGTAGGCCCCTCGTAGGAGCTTTCCCAAATGCTGCGCAGGCGCTCGACCTCGTCTGTCTGGAGCGCCATCGGAGCCGGGGACGCCCACACCCCAGACTGGTTCGTCGACACAAACGCTTGGAACCGCACAGGCACCATGGAATCGCCAATCCGGACACTCTGTTGAAAGCCCAGCTCCCGCGACTTGGTCGACGGTGTCGACAAGTACAGCAGGACGTGCTCTGCCTCGGCGTCGTCAAGAATTGCCAGGATGTCCGACAGCTTGTTGTTGGAATTACAAAATGAGGAGCGCTCCCCCTGAAAGTCCTCGCAGCGGACCACCGCCCCGCTGCTGGAGGCGTCCACATCATTCGTAAAAATGCGAACGGCCGTGAGGAAGTTGGTGCACGCGGGCAGCGACAAAGCCGAGGAGAGCGGGACGGGCAAGCCGCCGCGGGTGAGGTGCGCGTTCAGCCCGACTGGGCGCTCGAGCATAGGCAAGCTCGTGGCGTGGAACGCCCCGCCAGACGCCGCCGGTCGAATATGCACCTTAAGAGAAAACGTCCGGTGAAAAAAATAGAGCCCAAGGAATGCCAAGAGCGATGCGAAAAGATTGGAGAATGTTATAATTGTCAGCGAATCGTACAGTGCTCCCACAGAAACGGAATCTCGCGCAAACGGCAACGCAAATGGGCCCCTGCCCCTGGCCCCTGCCACCATGCAGAAGATAGCTAGCATAACCACCACGACACCGACACTCCCAGCCACCCGAGACCACACAAGCGCACCTCGCCAACCAAAAAGCCAAGACGCTTAAAGTTGTCGACGAACTGGACGTACTGCCGTCCGGTGAGGAGGAGCCGCAGAGGCCCAGACAGGTCCATGAAAATTAAGGTGGTTACACGGGACCCCGACGGCCGTGCGGCGCCGGCCGGGATGAAAGAGTTACAGAGTGCCGCGGTGACGCGCACGTGACCCACCGTGTCGGGCTTGACGTCCGCCAGCGCCGTGATAGAGACCGCCGCCGCCAAAGCCCGGCCACGCGCCTGCACCTCCGCGCGGTGCTGCAGCTTGGTGATGGGGGAGACGGGCATTTCGGATTTGAGTGGAGCAACTAGCAGGGGGGGGGAGGGGTTGGGGGGGAGGAACACAGATCGCGAGGCTGGGTTGGGGAAGAGAGTGGGTGCGTCGTGCCGTCGAGGGTCACACCAACAAGTGACGGGTGGGCGACGTGACTACAAGAGCAAAGGAGCGAGGGGCAATTCTTTAATAGTCTGAGGAGAGCTTCCGTATGACGTGACCCTCAGCCCAAGTGCCATCCTTGGCGTCGAAAACCGGGCGCCGTGTGTCCGCCATGGGGTCATCGCCAGGACGAGCGCGAGAACAGGCGCAAGCCAGGCACGAGGACTGGCGTTAGGACGGGCGCGAAAACGGGCGCGAGGCCGGGCGCAAGAATGGACGCAAGGACGGGCGCGCGGACCGGCGCGAGGACAGGTGCGAGGACTCGCTAAGGGGTCCATACCGGGACTGATAGGACTGCCAGACAGCGGACGCGCCGGGGACGGGCCGCCCACAGGGATTCGTCATGGGAGCTGCATTGGCTCAAATTGTCCCAGCAAATCCCAGCATGAAGACAGCAACCTCATTGTACTCAGCGTGGTGCTCTGTGCGGGGATACACGAAGTATTCAGACGAGCAATTCGTGAAGCACGAATCTACTAAACATGCCGACAAAAATGGAAATCCGATCTCACAGCTCATTGCTCACACCACTGCACGAGGCACACGTTTCAGACCCTGTCTCACCACGGGAAACCAGTGGAAAGGTCCGCTGAAAACCAAGTGGGGTGGCTCATGGATGGCACCGATGAATATGACACGTTTATGTTTGAATTTAGCTTACATTATTGATTGATTGGTTTTCTTTCAGCGCATTGCATCCATCTTGCTAACGTTTGGTGAAACTGCTAGCGCTGACATCCAGCGGCCGCTCTGAGGGGAACAGAGGGACCCTTTCTGTGTGCGTCGACGTATGCTTGAGAAACCAATTAGTTGCATACAAAATGGATAATTGATGAGTAAGAGTAAGACTCTTCATGGATTACTTCATAAGTTCATCGAACGACCATGCAGCTGTTCTGTACTTTGTCACATTTTCTATCGATCAGATGCCTGCGTTTCGTAATAGCTCACTCATAGGGATCAATCGGAGTGGAAACGTCGCCCGAGTCCTCTTCGTTTGGAGGCCGGAACAATGCGGAGAAGCGCATCCTGAAGTACTCAACGTGGTCCGAGATATCAGCAATGGCTTTGACTTGGCCTCTTGATGAGAAATCTTCCAGGGAGATGGGGTGCACCAATGTCACATCGTCGCGGCTTCGAACTCGTGAAAGCGCCACATACCACGACGCCGGAGCAAAGAACTTGGAAGCGTCGATAACTATTTTATCGATCGTCAGAGCCTGCGTTTTATGTACATTAACAGCATTTGCCTGTACGAGAGGTAGCTGATAAACAGTGGCCGGAACTGGTATCTGTATCCCTTTGCGGACTGCAGAAATCGCAATGACCCCGGGCGTTACCTTGGAGAGAGAGGGTTCCCGGTAGCCGGATGAGTCAAGCTGGACCAAGACTACCGGCAGGTCATACGGTGGATTATCTTGCTCGACTGAGGAAGCCATTCTGTTACATGCCTCTTCCTTCGATTCATGCGGATCAACATCCTTTCCGCCGAAAATGCGATACACCACGCCAGTGGCACCATTGAATAATCCCAACTCGACGAACATGTTGTATGTCAGCATTACGCGTTGACCCACGTACAAGCTGAGCGAATTAGGAACGAATTGATCTATCCCTCTCGTGGACCTCCTTCGAGACAAGCATCGTCGAATAATGCTTTGCTTTTCTTGCTGAGTCCTCACTGGATCTCCTTCTTTGTCTCTGCCAACAGCAATCTGCTTCCAAGCTCTGGCTGTTTTCTTTAGTTGCCCACGGTCGTCAGGAGTCAGGCAGTCCCGTTTAAAAGCGGCATCGTTGTACGCCTGCACCTCCTTGTTCATTCCCACGATCACGGTGCTGTCCGTCCAGCGACAATCTGGATTCAATTTCAATGCGGGATCGTGCCTTGAGTTCAAGTACCGAAGCCCCTCCGCAGAGGGCTCGCCCACTTGAATTTCAGAGAGCGCATCGTAGAATGGGCCGTGGTTGCGTTGACCTACAGACAGTTCAAAGTATGCATCGCACTCGATGTACAGATCGATGCCCATCCTCTCTCGTATTGGAATGCTTGGGCTTTTCTTTTGCAGCCATAGCGGCCGTGCCCCAGCTGGACTGAGCTGGAATGGGTCCCCGCACAAGAGGACATGGAGGCCTCCAAAGGGAAGGTGCGAACGGGATGGGAAAAGTTCTCCCAGTCTCTGGCTAATCGTGTTAAAACTAGCGGCTGAGACAAAGCTGATCTCGTCAATGACCAACACTTTGACGCTTTCCCAGTCGCGTTGGAGACGGAGAAGCGTTGCCTCACTCATTTCTGACATCATTGATCGCCCGGCGCACTCCAAGGCTGAATGGAGTGTAAAGCCACCAGTATTTGACGCTGCAACGCCGGTGAACGCGGTTTTCACGAGCAGCGTGTGTCTACTGCCACCTGACGTTTCACCTTCGAGCACATTGTCCAGGCCCAGGCTTCGATTAATCTTCAATGTCATTGTATCTATCAGGTACGACTTTCCGGTGCCCCCTGGCTCAATCAGGACTACACGTTTGCTCGGGAGACCCTTTTTCAGATCATCTTCGAATTCCCTGTACACGTGACGTTGTTCTGGATTGAAAGACTTCACGCGGTCCTCCAGTGTTCGTCGTGCAGTTTCTTCCGAAGCAGCGACATCAGCACCCTCCTTAATATTTTTCTGTTCACCACGACTCTTTATAAAATCTGCAGTTCGCTGCACGCTCTCTTGTGCCAGTGCGCACCAGTTAAGGTATTGTTTTCCATTTTATCGACCGATCATGTTTCTCTGCTCAAATTCTGGCAAGCCAGTCGCACTTTCTCCGCTTGCCAGATCCTGATCCTCCTCTTGCTCATCCAACGTATCGCCCCACGTCGATCCATCGTCACTGTCGCTATTCTCTTGCCCAAATTCAGACTCTTGGTTCTCTGCTGCTTGGGCCGCATCTAAGCTTTTTTGCGCATCGAGAGCGGAAGATGTGGCATGCAAGTCTTTGTAGTGGTCAATCATGGCCCGGGCGTGGCATGTTCTGTCCATATCTGTGCTAGAAAGAATGCTTTGGAGATACTCGCATGCCGTGGATCCTTCCAGGAGAATTCGATCTAGCCGCCGCCACGGTGCGTGTAGAAACAGTATGCCCTTCGAGAAGGTGGCGGCTTCTGTCGGGTTCAGGCGGTAACGACTGGCAACGACACACTTCTTATGCCTCTTCGTGGCATACCTGTGCGTTTCAGTCTCCACCCGCCCTACCATTCGAAGAGACTGGTCCACGTCGTTTTTTCTCGTTGTCGATGTGTATTCAGGGAGCCACTCGAACAGGGAGAGTTTCTCGCGAGAAATTGGACGGTCTTCGTAAAACCGCACGTTTTTATTTGTGACCAATGCGGATCCATCCGGCCGAATGAACACATCTTGAACTCCTCTGTCGTCACTCTCCCCAGAATTTTTAATGTGCAAATGGAGCGCCGGCACAGTGATGACTTTTCGGCTCGATTTACACAACGGCCGATCAGATCGAATCCAAAGGCTTTCTTGCATGCTGACCTCCCTCGAGTTCAGAATTCCCATCATAACTTTCCTGCTCTGTTGCTTGACCGTCAAGTTGGACGCATTTTTTGAAAGCTTGTAAAGAGTCCGAGATGAGTTCTTGCTCTTTTCCTGTTTGCAAATATGTGACGATGTGTACACAGCTGCTCCATACGCATCAACAAGACACTGGATGTTCATGTTTCCTGCCCAGCACCCTAGAATGCTAGGATTGTAGTAAGCGTTGACGCGGGCATGATTCCGACGGGTGCAGACGATCTTTTTTGTCTATTTGTTTCGAAACACGGTAGCGATCGATGTCTCTTCTTGTAAGCTCCATGGAAATCTACACCCAGTTTTCAACCGTTTATCCGAGCAGTAGCCGGTGCACTCGTGCGTCTGAGCCGCTCTGGCTAGTGACTGAACATGTGCGTCAACGTACTTGTCGCCTGAACTTGCTACGGGGGTTCGCACGGAACATGGATGCCTTAGCAACGAAATATCCAAGTCTCGCATGGCCGGCGCAACGCTTGTGCACACTCGAGAATCCACAAACTGCTTTTTTTTCCTCAGAAACAGGTCCATAGGGAAGACTAGTAGAGTTGGGGGCATCTTTTATCCACAGCATCATGTGCACATGTGGTGATCCTCTGGCTTGAAATTCAATGCGCCAGAAATAGTCTTCTATCTCCCCCAATGGTTTCGATTCTCCATTGAGAATCTCATCCCATAGAGCCATCCATCTATAATGAAAGTGTGACACCGCCAAGTCTGGGTTTTCCGCCAGCACATCATTTCTTTGGGACTTCGTCATGGTCGCAATATCTTCATCAGACATGTTTGGAAGGGCGCTTGCCATGAAATCGACCCAGAAAGCATTTGCTGCGCTGAGAGTCATAAATATTGTCGGCGTTTTCATAATGGGGGAGCACACCGTAGAGAGAAGATCTCTGCTTCTCTGCCGCCAGTATACCGGCGATCCTTTGATTGTCGAGAACTGTGGCGTGAGCTTCTCCACACATTTGTCTAACTTTTTCGAAAGATCATCTGAGGGTGTGGCACCACCTTCGATATCATAAAAAATACGGGAAAGAACCTTTTGGAGGGCAGCTGACTCTGATACGGTGGCTGTCACGCCGTTCAAAGACCTTCTCTGAATCATACAATGGCTGTAGTACACGAATTGTGCATTTGAAGCAAACCGTCGATGATAGAGTCGCTGGAGATGCTTTATGAGGTCATTTTCTGACACTTTCTTAGTCCTGGCGTGGGATGGACCTCCAATTCCCCTAAAGAACAAAGTTGGAAACGCCTTTTCATACGTGCAACACACTTCTGCTGCATTAACAAATGTTCAGGAACTGCGATCCATGACCGTCTCAGCAGTGTGCCCTGGCTCTGGCATGACTGGACGACTCTTTCCTCCGAATGCTGCCAGCGCCAATGCTTTTATTGTATCTCTTTCGTTGTCACCCACAACAAAGACATTTGGGGTGTCAGTGTCTTCAACCCAGCCGGGGGCGCTCTGGTTTCTTCTTGGAGTGTCCTCTCTGCATACAATCTGCTGCAGATCCGCGTGTTCGCCGTACCTGTGTACACCTTCAGGTTGGGGCATTCAATACCTTGGGGAACCGGAATAATGTTGGGCAGAGTCCTGCGGGCCCCCGCTATCTGCGCACAGTGCGCCGTAACTGGCTTATTCCTCGAGCTGAGGTTCCGGATCTCGCTCCGTGACGAATGCACATGGCGAGCCCTGCAAATTGTCTATGGCCACGCAGTCGATAGTCACGCTCGAGTACTGTTCATTGTTCTCCTTCAAATACTTGAGAGCAGCAGAAATAGCATGTACGTGTAGAGGAGTATCATCCAGCACATTATTTCCGTGCTCGTCTGCAAGAATGAGAATGCTGCTGTCGTTCGTTCCGTGAGGAAGGCTCGTTGCCACCGTCTGCGTCGAGTTCCGGAACGTCAATGTCTGGCCGATGAAATGTGTTCGCTGGTAGTGATGCCGCCGAAGCACCCGATTAGTTGGTATAATTATGCTGACGAGAGCTGTTTCTAACGGGTTCAGTATTTCCAGCTCTTCAGGGTAGTTGTCAAACATATCAAATCCATTTCGCTTGCTGAATTTGTGAAGGTCGCGTCGACTAAGCGATACCCTGCAAGAAGTGCACAGACATATAGTGTCTGTCACAGGACTCACCGCATCTTTATACAACCAATACTCGCAGTACGTGCCTAGGTCGAAGCTACCGTCCTCCTGACGATCCATTGTCAGTGGCTCCAGAAGAGTCGCGGTTTTTCGTTCTGTGGTTGTCATGTCGTGCGTGTTTCCGCCCAGTTTGAATGGAAGCTGCACGTGTTGTGTGGGGTCCGGTACGGCGCCGCAGGAACCGCATGGGAGCGAATGTGCGGCCGTCTCTATTCTTTTTCTGAATCGCCTCATCTCATGCTCGCTGCACCCTTTCCCGACGTCGTGTTGCTCGTATGATTCCGTCCGGGAAGGCCTTTTTTTTTGTTCGTACCCTGTCGTAGTTCTCTACCCATTGCGTGCATTTTTTGCAGTGTTTGCAGCAGCTCGTCTTTTTCTGTCTCCGATGCGTGTACTCCTCTGCCATTGGGTTGCTCATTATTCTCCATGTCCCCATTATTAACAACCTCTTGCTTTTCGTCTTCAGTTCCGTTGCCGTCATCGTTCAAACCAAAAGAGAGAGTGGTCGAAGAGTGAGTCAAAGAGGCGGCGGCAGACCGGGCCTGCCGACGAGCACATCGGTGTTGGAGGAAAGCCTCTTGCTCACTCACTCCTCGGCTGCTATGCAGAAACCTATGACGAGCACCGTGGTCCGCCCGCACTGGGCAACCGCGACTCAGTCCCCCTCGGTCCGCAAATTCCCTCCGACGATGCACATGCCCACAGCCACAGACAACCCCCCCCCCCTCAGTGCGTAGCTCCCTAATTCCACTGCCGTCCACCGCCAGTGCTTCCGGAAAGCCGCAAGCAAGATGTGCATCGGCCATCCTAGGGAAATTCCAACAGGCCAAACAAAAATTCCCAAATCGGAACGACCAACGACAGGCAAGGAAAGGAAGGATACCGTCCTAAATGCTCAGTGACTGCGCAGACGACCACGAGTCGAGCTCACCACACAGGGCGCCACGCTTGGCGCAGCACACAATCTGGAGCACTCTACACGAGGCCAGGAAAAAAGAAGCGATGCACGCACTTGACCAAAAGGAGGACCGCGGTCGTGGGATGGGGGGGCGGAGGGGCAGCTCAACCGTGATAATACAATGGACGGATCGGGGACAGAGGAGGGGGGGTGGAGATGGACATGTGTTGAAGGGGTGACATGGAACGGGGCGGAGTGCCAGTGTTGACGACGGCTGTGTGCGGGGACGGTGCCTCTGGGCAACCTCTGGGCACTGGGGCCGACCAGCGGTCTGCTGGCCATGCGCGCGGTGCTGACATTCTAGACCATGCGTGGGTTACAGTGGATTCAGTTCGATGCTTGTAAACTCTATCGCCTTTCTCTGTAATCGCAAGTCAAGGTCAAGTCGTGAAATCGATGTTGTCCAGACCGACTGAGAACCATCGATTTTGCAGCGTGGATGCGATTGATTAGATGTGCAAGGATCATCACCCAATTATCAGGCCTAGAGGGTGACCATCAAACCGACCAGGGACATCCATTCTATGCAACGTGGCTGCCTCAGCGTTGAGAACGCGATTGGATCCCCACTAGAAGCTTCGCTAAAGAAACGAAATGGAAAACGTACCCGTCGATATCCTCAGTTAGAGACTCACTGGTGATCGATCTTCGTCGCAACCAAACACGTTATGACGTCTTCGGTTTTATGCAGTCTTACACTGACCTTACAGTCACTCTCAGCCAATCATGCTTGCCACGTGGCGGATTGTGAGCGAACCAGAATCCTAAAGATCCCGGGTTGTGATAGCTCCCCTGGAGCACCATGCATCCATGTATATACCGGGAAAGCCGGTGTGTTGAGGGCCCTGGACGGCCGTCTGAGAGGGGTTTTCTCCTGCATCAACCCCGGATATCGGGGACTCAAAACCCGGGATGTACCGGGTGAATTCTCTTGTAGGGCTGTCCATCGGCGTTGTACTCCGCGCCGGTCCCGTCCGCGCACGTTGACCGTGGCGGCCTGCATCTGCGAGCCTCCACTGGCGGGAGCAGGCGGGGTCGCGGGTGGTGCGGCGCGACGCCGCCGCCGCCTCCTAGCCGGCGATTGGCCGTGACGCTCGCGTGGCGGGTGTGCCGGGTGCTCGACCCCACCGGGGGGGTGCCCGCCCTACAAGAAAAATCACCCGGTATATCCCGGGTTTTGGGTCCCCGAAATCCCGGGTTGATGGAGGAGAAACCCCCTCTCAGACGGCCGTCAAGAGCCCTCAGCATACCGGCTTTCCCGGGATATACATGGATGCAGGGTTCTCCACAGGCCTCCAGGGGGAGCCATCGCAACCCGGGATCCTTAGGATTATGATTCGCTCACAGGAAGCCACGTTGCATAAATGATTGGCTGAGATGGGTTCTGTCAGGCAACCAAATTGACAAAGGTATGACCCACCA
>Ga0114953_1002409_pt1 | contig 13024 bp, 17 predicted proteins | sample SidtaG_FD_87298 | JGI IMG/M metagenome (GOLD analysis project Ga0114953, IMG submission 87298) | Marine algal microbial communities from Sidmouth, United Kingdom - Sidmouth_Male2 metaG | ecosystem: Host-associated > Algae > Red algae > Unclassified | place: Sidmouth, United Kingdom | collected...
GCAATTTGCGATGACTTCGCAATGGACTTGCCATCGTCCGAAAATAGCGCGCACGAGGAGATCTGCTGGTCTCTGTCTACCTCGCACTGGGCGGTCAGCCAAATTGGACGACGGGCCCGCCTCAGCGCTCTGAAACTCCAACGGGTCATGTGACCCCTGGGACGCCCCCGAGTGGGAGACCAGCCAGAATGGCCGATGGGTCCGGCTCCACGATGTGAGGAGCCAGAAAGAGTGATGGCGGGCTCATTCCTGTCATGTGCTGCCTCGTGTGTCTGAGCATCCCGCGTCTGATGAGCCCATTCCCGAAAAAGGTGAAGGCTTCCAACGGCACTAACCGGTCGAGGCGTGACTTGCCTCCACGCTGTCCGAGAGCCGGTGACGAGTGGGGTATCTATTGAAGGGCCTTTTCTCAATGGAGATGCTCTCACGCTCTCTCATTGGTCTATCAGATGACTGAGAAAGTGGGCAGTGCCTGGTACACCCTCGCGCCAATGAGAGCGCAGAGCCGTGGGACGTATTGAGGCAACAATTTGCCGGCCTGCGCAATAGTGCACACCACGTGTTAACGCGAGCGACATTGAGAAGCCATGTCTGCAATGGACATGCCACAGACGCCGAAGTCGTGCGCGGCGTCGGCTGTCAACAAACGTTTGTTTCAGAAATCTCAAAGCCCTCACGAGAAGGTCCCCGGGGACCGCTGGGCGTCTCCTGGAATCGTGGATCGGTCGCGTTCAAGGGAGTTTCGAGAGCGCCTGTCCAAAATGGAGAGCGTTGCATCGAAAATGAGGCACATGTGCGATATCGAGGGCACTTTTGATCCCGCCGGAGAGCTAGGTTTTTTGTGGAACGACTGTAAGGTGAAGAAACACCACACACAACAAAAACGTTTCAAGAAAGGATTGACTCAGGACAGTTTTTTGGCACGAGACAGGCGTCTTGGGCACTTTTTGAGGGCACGCGTGACCACGCGCTCGAGCTTATCAATGGGAACAAATCACGTGCCATTGATCATGATTCTGGGAAATGTAGCTTATCCCGATTCTCGAACGGACACGAATCCACTTCGCGATTGCCTGCGGGCTTTGGACAGCTGCCCATTAACAACCCCCCCCTCTTTGTGCTGCCACCAGGAAGGCGATTGATTCTTCGCTCCAGATGGGCCACTTCGTCGGCGGGCCCGTATGCAGCGCCACCGGTGGCGGCGGAGCCCGCCAGAAGTGAGGTTGGCGTATCCAGACGCTGGTTCGGGCACGGGGAAGGACAGGCACGGAAAGGACGCTGTGTCAGCTCCCTCCAACACGTCCGGCACTAGCCGGTGGTGGTAAAGCAAGCCCGTGAGTGGGGCGAGGTGCCCTAGTTGGCATTCTGCTGGCGGGGGTGACACTCCACAGTTTTTGGAGGCCCCTGGGCTGGGTGTGAGTGATCACTGCCGCGTCCGAGAAGGCGGGGAGCGACGAACCCGACCTCGCCAGAGCACAAATTAGGAGGAAAATAGACCCCGCATAGGGTTGAAAAAAAACCTCTCCATTGTCGTCGAGCTGCTGCTACGTAGAGCTACTGTACCAAGCACACGGATAAACGCAATCTGTTCGTTATTAAGTGTCCAATGTGCAGACCGTCGTTGTCTCCGATTCGCTTCTCTGTTCAAGGGCGCGCGTGGTATTCAAATTCTGCTGAAGTGCCTTCGAAGCAACATGCTGTTTGGCGGCTTGAGACTTTGTGCCCCGTCGCTCGCAACCCTCCCGGCTGCCCAGTGTCTTCGACGCCGACCGTTGTGCCGCCTTCATTGCCAGACTCCGGTCCGCAGTAGGCCCTTCTGACACAGGCGCCACCGATTGCTCCCACCCCGGTGGCACACGAGCTCCTGCGGAAGATCCAGCAACCGGAATTGCCGAACACGTTGCAGCCGCGGCGGCAGAGGTAGCGGCCCAAGCAGCAACGCCGACGTCTACATCCACAGCGTGAATCTCATCAGACACATTGAAAGTACCTAGCTCGACGGGGCAGGCGGTTCCGGCGCCGCCACCATGCAGGCACACTTCATCAACGTTTTTAACACCGCTTGCATGTACTTGGGTGCCTCCGGTGTGTTGTGCACGGCAGTAGAGTCGAAAGAACAAATTGCGTTGCCCTCCTTCTGCGCCGCAGCGAGCGTTTTCACCACTGTCATGCTGGATTTCACCTGCTCCTCCATTGAGGCATCCTAAGACCGCATCTGCTTGGCAGCCTTGATGCCGCCGGGATGGCGCTGGTAGGCCAAGTTGGCCGTGTTCGTGCTGCTCGTGCTGCCGCCCTCGCCCTCTTTGTCCGACGAGTCGTCCACCTCCATTTTCCCTCTCGAGCTGTTGGTGGCGGCACTATACTTGTCGAACGTCCGGAGCACCCGGCAGCACGCCACCCACTTATAGTGGGCCAGTTGAGCCTTCCGCTTCGCCGTCTTGCCTTGGCGCCTGTACTTCTCCCGGTCGTTGCTAATGGCCACATAGATGTCGAGCAAGCAGTATCGGGACACAGGGCTACTGATGATGTCCTCCTCGGAGAGGCGTCCTGTTGTTTTTCCGTTCTTAACAGGCAGGCAGTGCGACGTGAACGTGATCAAGACCTCGCGGATCCTCTTGAACTGCTTCTCGGGCGCCCTTACATTACTCTTGACGCGGGAGGTACCCTTATTCATCACGTTGGTCCACTTCTCTTTCATAGCACCCTACAGCTGCTCCTTGAAGGGCCCGGTCGCCGTGACAGGATCTCCACTCACAGCCAGGTACACCGCGCTTGGCAGCACGCGGTGCTCGTGCATCCATCTTTAACCAGGGCCCATTTAGTCTCGCAAGTTGTAGAGCACTGCTTGAACGCCTGCGGGAGGTAGAGAGGGCCCGAGGGGGGACGCTGCGGCCGAGCTGGAACTATCACAAAGGTCTACGCAGGCGAAGCTTGGCTCCGGCCCACAGCATACACTGGGTGGGGCGCCGCCTCCAGCGTCGTCGACTGCGGAAGCTGTTGAGAAGGAGGCGGGGCTTCATTCCCCCGCGCAAGGTGAACTGCTGGGGGCATCGCTTCCAGAGGCGTCAGCGGCGGAAACAGCTGCGACGACGGGGGAAAACCAATCACCGGCACTGGTGTGCTCGACGGTACGGCCGCTGTCAGCGTCCACTTGACAGCGTCCCGGCCGTCACGCTTGGCGGATAGCTCGCTTCTCCAGGATGCTGGGGGGATGATCACAGCGTGGGAAGGTGGTCGCGCCGATAGCGCCCTGTTTCTCGGTAGGTCGTCGGTGCTCGCGGGCAAGTGCCCACCTCCGATAGGATGAGGGCGAGAGTCCTGCTGGTACAATGGCGAGACAAACGTGGAGCCCGTGGCACAAAGCGAAAGGGGTCTTCCGAGGGCGGCCAAAATACGTCCCTCCGGTCGCAGAGAGGGACTATAACGACGGAAGACATCCGGAAGGCCCAGCGGGCGTCGAAATGGACACAAACATGGAGGACCGTCTCGGCTCTCCGGCGGGCGTCGCGCAGTCCTCCGGTATAGGCGACCGTCCGGGCGGCCCGGCGGGTGTCTCGAGGGGCTACAGTGAGGAGGACCTGCGGGGTAAGCGTCCTCTCATGGGTGACACCGACCCCGGCATGAGCCGGGATCCTGCCGCAAACAACAACGTAACACGCCGCTGAGGAGGTTGCGTGTGACACCCCCCTGGGATGGGTGACCAGGGAGTCCGAGAACCACACGCAAAACGACTCCTGTAGGGGGGCGTGGGCTGATGAACACCCGATCAGGACCTCTGGAGGGGCTTGGAAGATGTGAGAAAGACACGCGTCTTCCCAAACCGGGCCCTATGGAGGGTCCAAGAAGCTTGTGCAAGCTTCCGTAAACCCAGCGTAAGCTGGACTGAGATCAGATCTCGACTAGGGAAAAATTGTCGCACGACCACGGAACCTAACGTATTCGATCGATTTCGAAAATGAAGTACGTTTCGCACTGCTCAGAAATGTCCGAAGGGCCATCGCTCTGGAGATACGGACCATCAACGGCACAGAAAGGGTGCCTCCACGGGGTCTCACTGGGATCCACTTGGGCTCTGATAGCCCTCTATACAGCGATGCGCAGTGACCACGTGCGCCAATGTACCCGCCGAGCCGGCGGTGGCCGGACGTACCAAAGCCCTCGCGATGTCCCGCTCGCCGAAACGTACCCGCGGAGCCACATCATGCTTGAGAACGATTTTGACGCCCTCACGCCGAACCCCGCGCCCCAGAAGTCCGCAAATTCTTTCGCTCGGTAGACTGGAACCAATGTAAAATGCAGTGAGACACGCGTGCCTTTCGACGGCCTCGGGCCGCGTCGCTCGCCGATCTCGAAGGATGTGATCTGGACGTGCACGTAGGTCCTTGGATTGTTGGTGGTCTGAATGCGCCGAAATTCTTGCCTGTCCAGCAATCCATTTGATTGTCAAGGTAGCCATTGTGCGCAGTTCTATTCCGCGGCTGATCTCTATGGCTCTGATCCAGGTGTCAGTTCGTGTCCTTCTTGAGTTCGGAGGCAGACTGCGCTTAGAATCTGGTCCGTCCTGCAATGGATTTCTTTGACCTCGTGGCCCGCAAACAAAGAAAGATTCCCTGCATCCCATTGGTGGACGGTGAATACGTATATACATACATACGTTGCGGACCACCGCAAGCTTCATGTAAACGGACTATGCAGGCCCCGCACGGGCTCTGGAAGCCCACCGCATTTCTCACGTGCTGTCTATTGCTGATCTCTGAGCTTTTTCGGAATCGCCGGAGGACGGGAGTGCAACAGCTATGCAGGGACGTTTCTTATTGGCCAAGGGGATCGACACTGGTGCATGTCGTGTCCCATCTTCACAGAATGTGCCCGTTCGGCCCGCACACGCACAATCGGCACACTCGTTTTTGTGAAATTATGAGAGAATCTCGAAGAAAATCTCGATATCAGACTGCTTTGGGCTACTTTTGCCGATGAGGTGAGAAGCAAGGGAAAGGAAGAATGTCGCAGGACAACGAAGAATCTCGTTTCTGCTCGGACCTGGCGGTTGAAAAGCCAATGGCGCGTCCCAGATTCGCACTCAGCTGCTGTTTTTCGCTGTCATATACCAATGGCTGGCGTGTTCTACAAAGCAGACACAGTCTTGACCGATGAGGGTAAAGTTGGGCAATCAGCAATAGTACCCGCTAAGGCCGAGTCGAGAAGTCGTCACGAAGCCCTCGCGCCGCGCTGCTCGTCGAGAGGCGCAGTATCAGCAAGGCCACCCTGGACGATCACTTTGACAGTACTCGCTTGGCTTCCGACAGCCCGCGAGGCGCGATATGTTTTCATTCGATGCTTGAAAAGTATTTTTTATTGCTATCTGGCGCAATTTTGCCTGATACTTAGTCGTTCTTGCACCTGATCTGTTCTTTCTAGAGAGGTTTGTCGGGTAAGCATTTTTTCATCAGTCTCATCCTCTCAAACGGAAGCCGGGATTATTCATTGGACTACAACAATCTGCCACAGTGAAGAATGCCCGTGTTTTCTGAGCCCCTGAAACGCAGTCCCTGTCCCTCCAACGCCGCCGACCCACCCCCCGCCCCCGCCCACCCCGCTGCCAACCCGCAAGTGTCGCCGCCCCCGTCTCCGCCTCGGTCGCCCTGGTCCCCGACCCCGCCGTCGCCCGCACCCCTGCCGACCCGCCCAGCACCCACCGCCGACTGTATCACCGCCGTCGGCGCCCCCTCCCCCACAATCGCCCCCACAGCTATGCCCATTCTCCAGCGTTCGTCCCCGCTTCCGCCCTCACGCCCTTCGTCGACCCTGACGTTGCCGCCCCTGCCGCCGCCGCCGCTGCCTGGGTCACCACCGCTGCGTCAGCCGCCATGGTTTTCGTCTCGACCCCTTTCTTCGCCTCCGCTGTCCTCGCCCACTATCTCCGGCGTCCTCCCGCCGCCGCCGCCGTGAACACGCTCGCAGCCGCCAGCACGCCGCCGCCCAGCCGCCTGCCGCCGCAGCCTGCAACCCTCCCCTCACCGGCGCGAAGCCCTCCGCCGCCGCGGCCCTGCCTCCGTTCCAGCAAAACCCGCCGCCACCGCCACCAGGCCCCAGCCACATCCGCCACCTCCGCCATCCCTCCCCAGCCACTGCGCAGTCTTCGGCCCCGCCTATTCCGCCGCCGCCCACCACCCGCCCCTCGCCCCCACAGATCCCGCCGCCGCCCGCCACTTGACCCAAACGCCGCCGCCACTGCCACCTTGCTCTCGCCACCACCGCCGTCGCAGCCACCCCGGCCCGGCCGCTGCTCAGTACACGACCCTGCCAACTCCTCCGCCGCCCGCCACCGGCCCTTCGCGCCCACCAGCCCCGCCGCAGCCCGCTACATGCCCTTCGCCACCACCAGCCGCTCCGCCTCCGCCGCTGCCGCCTCCCAGCCGCCGCCACAACCGCCGCCGCCGCCGCCCCGCAGCAGTTGCGGCCACTTGGCCATCGCCGCCACCGCCGCCCCCCCACCGGCCCCGCACCGCGTCTAGGTAGTATCCGCACAGGTGCTTGGAGCCCGCAGGCGGTGCCGCATGCAAGAGGTCGCTGGCTAGTGGGTGTGACAACAAAACACCTCTCCGCCCGACCGTTTCTGGCCCATCGGCGAAACTGCAGTTAATTGGTTCTTTTGCCGGAGGTTTTCCGTCAACCTTTCACGCGCGACTTTCTTGTACCCGCACAGCCACCCCACACCCCGCCGCTTTGCAGCCCACTCCACGGCATGCGCCCTCACGACCCGCCATAACAGGGCGGGCGGGATGAAAGAGGCCCTCCCCCCCGCAAGCGCCCGACCCAGCTCCCCCACGCACCAGCGCCCATGCGCACCCTACCCACCCGCGCCCACCCTTATCCGGCGCCCGTTCTTCTCACCACGCGCTTCTCATGACACGCCAGTCACGAAATGCATGATGGAGCCTCTTTCTTTTGGCACCTTCTGAGTATTCTTCTGATCGTGCTCGAGGCGGCGACCCCCATCCGACCACTCGCCACGCCAACGCACACGCCTGTTTTTCTGCATGGCACCCCCCCCAAGCCACCTCCCACGCCACCCCGCCCGACGGCCGGCAGGGGAAAGGAGGCCCTCCCTCTCGCGCCCACCCTCCCCATCCCCGTCCCCACCCACCCATGCCCACCCACACGCCCCACCCCATCGTACCCCACCCCACTCGGCGCCTTCAACAAAGAGATTTCCACTCCCACATGTCAGCAAGTTTCACGGATTCTGGAAGAAGTCAGAAGAATCTGACTCATTAAGCGATCGAGGAGGCCGCTCTCAAGTGCCCCACAGGTGCGATTCTCCAAAGTCGTCGGAGGGCTACGGGACCCAGCTCATTCCTGAGCTTGCAAAAAATGACGTGCAGTTTGCGCTGCTCAGTATCGTCCGAAGGGCAACCGTTCTGCAGATACAGGCCGTCAAAGACAAAAAAAAAGTGCGCCCCAGAGGATTTCATTCCCCGATTCTTCCATGATGCGCCGGTCGGAAAGTGATCCGGGCCGCTCCTGCGTGTCTTTGGAATTCTCGGACGGGCAATGCCTTCAAATCTGGGTTATTTGTTGCAGCCGCATACAGGCGCTCAAACCTTACACCCTCACACTGGACGGCACTCCTCAAATTTCCACGATGAATGTGAATCGGTAGAATCGAACTAAGTTGGATTCCGGATAGACAGGCGTTCATTTCGACGGCCTCGAACCAGTTTGGGCGGGAAGACAGGCGCTCATCTTGACGGCCTCGCGCTGCGCCGCTCGCTGATCTCGATGGACTTGACCCGGACATGCATGCAGGTTCTTAGAATGTTTGTCGTCGGAAAGCGCCGAGATTCTGGCCCGGCCCGCAATCCATGTGTTTTCTATTGTAGCCCGTGTGCGCGACCCGATCCCGGGAGTCTCATTGGTGCGCTGCACAGACAGACAGACAGATATACAGACGGACAAACATGTTGCCCAATGCAAGCTTTACATGGAGAGACTAAATAGTACCTGCACCGGGTCCGAGAGCCCTCCTCCAGTCACGTTTCCCAGCATTACTAGAATCGTTTATCAAAAAAGGGCGTATGCGCACACTTCCTCCCATGCAGTATCCGCATGCGCTGATAGAACCCACCATAGGGGATGCGTAGTGATCCCTTTCGCATGTGTGCCGACTCCACGTGTGGCCGACGGTCGTGTCGACGCCCTCGCACTGTGCTGCTTGCCGAAGCGTGTCACCCAGGGCACATTCTTAGGTCGGACCCGCTCGGGCTCAGTGAGCCCACCATAGGAGAATAGGCAAAGACCGCATGCGCCTATGTACCCACCAAGCTCGTGGCCGGCGGATGTGCCGACGCGCTCGCGCCGCGCCGCTCGCCGAAGCGTTCCGGCGATGCCACATGCCCGCAGTAAAACTGCAAGCCCTCACGCGGCGCTTCGCGCCGCAGACGTCAACAAATCCTATGGCTACGCCAACTCCAACCAAACTGCATTGCTGAAGCACTGGCAATCAATGTGACACCCTTTCACTGCGCCGATCTGCGATGTGAACGGATTTGATCCGGAAGTGCATGCAGGTCCATAAATCGTTTGTGGGCGAAAGGCGCCGAAATTCTGGCACGTCCCGCAATCCATTTCTTCGTCAATGTAGCCCATGTGCGCAATCCAATTGAGAGACGAAGTTGTATGCAATTGATCTGGGCCGCTCTCGCGTGTTCTTCGAAAGTTTGGACGTGGAATGCCCTTAAAATGTGGGTCCTCCCTCGATTGTAATTCCGAGGCCCTGTGCAGCTGAGCGATTGGGCTGTTCCGAAACGCGAACAAAGGACACACAAGTAGTATATAGCGCGATTTGAAAAGATGGACTGGGTAGCACCTGCTTAGGTCAAGGGGGCCCTTCATCGGGGGATGCACAATGACCTCTGCAGCGATCCGCGCGCCGAGCTTTTGATCGACGGTGATGGCGACGCCCTCGCGCTGCGCTGCTGGCTGAAGCGTACCAACTTGTCAACATTTTTAGGTTGGACCCGATTGTGCTCAGAGAGCCCACCTCAAGAACATGCACCATGACAAATCGCCCATGTGCCTGTCGAGTGTGTGACCGATGGTCTCGTCGACGCCCCGGCGCTTCGCTGCTTTCCGAAGGGTACCACGTGGGCTACATGCAAGCTCTGAACATTTAAGACCTGACACCGCGCGTCGAGCCCGAGATGTCAACGACTCCTGTGGCTGGGCAGAATCGAACCACTTTGCATACCGTAAATGCTGGATATTTATTTGGACAATCTCGCTATCTTCAGCTCCGTGATCTGATTGGATCTGCTTCGGACGTGCGTGGAGGTCCTTAAAGTTCCGAAACGCGAATAACGGACAAGCAGGTCGTGTAACGCGAGCTTTGGTGAGGCCTTGTCTAGACGGCTGGCCGTCGTGCCCTTGATTGGGCGTGAACTGCAACGCATATCCGTAAAACGGGCGTGACACGAGCACTGCTTTCTTCACTGCAACACGGCATGCATGAACGCGACGTGCTCGAAAATCGGCTGCCAAAATGAGCAGATCAGATCACGCTCGCAGAGGTAGAAAGTCACCTTGGGGATCGCAGCAGTTCGACCAATCAAAAGTGCGGAAATGATCGCAACTGGAAGCTCAAGTTGAATTTCGAACACGTTCACGTGTGCGAGATATAAAAAGAAATCTCGCACACGTGAACGTGTTCGGCCCAAGAGGGACGAAATGGCACATTCTGGCTCATAACTCTTTCGTGTGCCGAACAGGGGTTGTCAGGGTATGGTTTTTGGGCCGTAATCGGATACGGATACACGCCGATCCTTCGTATCTGATTACGGAGAACTCCCTCAGCTGAGATCCGGATCAGGATATCTGCCTCCGGAGCCTGATATTTGAGTAGATTATATTCGTATCCGGATACGATTATTGGATCCGAATATATTCCCCCAAGTCCGACGGACAGCTCAATTAGAGCCCAAGAAGAACGCCATCCAGCCGTTATTCGAGTGCTAAATGGACGGCAGTACGACTTGAAATTCACACTTGATTTCAACGCCCCAACGGGCGCCGTCGAGGCGATTCCCCGCCGTTTGTCTAAACGGACGTGAGAATGACCGTTCTGAATCTCGTGTTACACTCTGACAACAACGCAATCGGGTCGAGTCGTGTGATTGAACGTTTCCACCCGGGTCGGGCTGGATCGCCGCTTGTCGCTGCCAAATGTTCGGACATTAATCCCCCGATTGTCGGCGCGAAAAGAGAGGTCGACTGTGTTTAACCAGAACTCTCCAGGCGCGGGAAGTCTCATAGTCCTATATATCCCGGTATCCTGACTCTCATATCTGGGATACGGATCCGATATATTCTCGCAATTTCTGTCGGACTGGATAGATATATGCTCTCCTCCTTTTCTCATAATGCATTTTGGATATGCGTCCCCGGCTCGTTTCCGAAGTGGATATGGATACAATGCACGGATATAATACTCGGGGATATATCCATGACAACCCCTGGTGCCGAAGCATCCGATCAGTCCGTGAAGGACGAATATGGCCCGCATGATTCGCGTGTGATTGCAGCTGTGCGTTCTGATTGGCTAGCACTAGTCTGTGCACGCCATGCACTCGTCGTCTAGACAAGGCCTAAGATAGACTAGGTGCCCGTGGGCCGGCGAGCCTCTCGTGCGTCTGTGACTCTCGGTCGCATCCAAGCAATCTCAACGTGCAAGGATCCGCTCAATTTCTTCCAGACAGCTTTGTGATCATTGGAAGAAGATTGTTCTTATGAAAACTCTAGTTCACACTCCTGGACTGCGCCTCCAACATGCCAACCTAAAACAGTATCCTACCGTTCTCTCCCCGCTTCACCTCGTACTCTGCCCGCTTCACCACAGCCCAGCGCACTTATCGGTCCCAGCGCATCTCACCCCACCATATCTACGGCAATTGCACACCCCATCCACCCCACCCACCCCACCCGACCCACAACCACCCCACCCCAACCTACCGCGCCCCGCCCCTCACGCACCCCACGCACTCCACCCCACACACACCCACCCTCCCCTCACGTACCCCTCGCACCCCAGTGAGCAGCTCGTCGTAATATGTTTTCTGTCGTCATTCGTCTGAGAAAGCGTCAATTGTTGGGTTCAGAATTCTGACATGGGGGCTGGAATGCCGACCGATCTTCACTTCATGTGCACGCCGTATCATGAAATCCATAAATACGTGTGAGCACTGGCCCACGGGCTGGTATCGGGGGTGAACAGTGACACCGTCAGACGATCAGCAATTCGGGGTAGTCGTCTATGCACAACAAGTAATCTACAACCGTCTTTAAGCAAGTAGCAATTAGATCTGTGGATATCAGTCTGAGACTGAGCCGGCTGCCACCTTGTTTGCCCAGGACCTTTCGCAGACCGATTTCGCAGAAGACGGGGCCCGCGATTCGACGCTCCTATTGGCTCGTGACGGCCGCGACTGGCTGCGCTGCAGTGTCGCATAACGCGATGCTTGGCCGCGGCACTGGCCGGTACGGTTGGCAGCGGGGCACCGATCGTCGGGGATGACATGGCGTGTCCCGGATTGGACAGGTCGCCTTTTCCTTGCTGGCTGGTATCTTGATTGATTGTGGGTCGTATTCATGTGAGTGTTTTTTGCTTGATATATCTGCTCGACAGTAGAGGGGTCCACTGGTATGGATCCCCAGATGTCGCCATGGGGAGGCTACTGCGTGGGATTCGAGGCCATTTGGGCCCGCTCGGTCGGTTAGTTTAAGGGGACGGCGGGGCGCCCGTGGACCGGCTTCCCCACAAAAATATAACTACGTTCTCACCTCCTTCCTTTCTCTTTGCGCTTTCGGGTGTTTTCCTATGTGACCGTGTCACCGGGCGAGAGTAGAGCAAGGGTGTGCGCGTGGGTTCCCTCTGCTGGGCAGGTGTCCCTATCTGTTTCTGTGGGCTGGGATGACACAGCGTTTTATGCGACAAATTGGTGGAGCAGCGGGGGAGTTTTTGGCTGACATCCGGTGCCGGTACGCGTGCAACGGGCGATCTCTCCCGTGTAACGCGTGAGCTCTCGTGTGCGTGGCCTTGCCCGGACGGGATTTCAATCTCCCGACTCGTGTCGGGATTCTCACCTTGTACCTCGTTGCCACCCCCTCTTTCTTGGTCGCACGTGTCTCCCGGTTCGCCTGGTTCTTGAGCGCCAGAGACTACTATCGTCGGCGGTTCTGCCCACTCGCTTTTTCGGGTTACTTCTTGGTAACTTCGAGGCGACAAAGGCGCGAGCTGTGTCGCCAAGAAGTCGCCAACGGGGGCTACAAAGAGGGTCATACGGTGGATCCAAGGGGACACCCAGGCAAACGGATAGCTAACCGGTTAGTCCGGTTTCAGGCATAATCTGCGAAACACATTTACCACTGATTTTGGGTATACGTTTCAGTACTGTTTGGCGGATGCAGATTTGTTGATCCAATTTAGTGCCAATCAATGACTGACACGCGACCAACCATACCAGGGGGACGTGGTGGGGCGGCGCCCCCCGCCGCCGCCGCGCCGCCGGTGCAGCCCGCCACCTTGCCGCCGGCCACGGCCACCGTCGCCGCGCCGTCGCCTGAAGGCGGCCGGCCGCGCCGAGGCATTATTGCCGAGTCGCCGCCGCCGAGTCCCTGCCCCCGTCGGCTGCCACGGCGCCGCCCCGCGCGGGGTGCCTGTCACCTGCGGGCGCGAAATCCGCGGCAGCCGCCGCGGCGCCACACCTTGCCGCCGCTGGCGCCCGCCCCTGACCCGGGGTCGAAGCGGCGCAGGCGACGCCGCCCCCCCCCGCAGCCGCGCGCACCTCCTTGGCCGCCAAGACTACCGCCGCCGCCCCGTCGCTGTCGCCTCCCGCCGCCGCGGCTTGCCGCCGACGCCGCCGACACCGCGCACCCCCCCAGCACGTCCGCCCCCCCCCCCGCGCCGACAACGCGGCAGCCGCGGCCGCCGACCGCCGTATCGCTGCCGCCCGTTGCCACCGCCGCCGCC
>Ga0114953_1002413_pt1 | contig 13005 bp, 10 predicted proteins | sample SidtaG_FD_87298 | JGI IMG/M metagenome (GOLD analysis project Ga0114953, IMG submission 87298) | Marine algal microbial communities from Sidmouth, United Kingdom - Sidmouth_Male2 metaG | ecosystem: Host-associated > Algae > Red algae > Unclassified | place: Sidmouth, United Kingdom | collected...
AACATGAGCCTCAAAGAAAGAGACAAAAAACACCTCTGGCACCCACTAAAGCAACACCAACTACAACCAGAAAGTACTGCTATTATTAAAGCCAAAGGTTGTATTTTAACTGACGAAGATGGCAACGACTATATAGACGCGATTTCGTCTTGGTACACTTGCATGTTTGGACATTGCAACGACTATATTATCGACAAAGTCTATCAACAAATGCAGCAACTAGACCAAGTAATGTTTAGTGATTTTACCCACGAACCTGCTGTTAAACTTTCAGAAGAACTCATTAAAATACTACCCAAAGGTCAGACTAAAATTTTCTTTAACGATAATGGCTCTACTGCTGTAGAAGCTGGTATAAAAATGGCGCTGCAATACTACTTCAACAATGGTGAAAAGCGATCAACATTTATTGCTTTTGAAAACGGATTTCACGGAGACACCTTTGGTGCGATGAGTGTTTCTGGTTTATCGGTTTACAATGGTCCTTTTGAGGATTTTCTAATTGACGTCAAACGGATTCCGACACCAGATGGAACGAATTATCAAGACATCTTAAATCTATTGCGAAAATTTGTATCAGAATTCGACATAGCAGGTTTTATCTACGAGCCTTTAGTGCAAGGTGCAGCCGGAATGAAAATACACGATGCTAATGGTCTAAACGAAATTCTTAAGTTTTGTAAAGCGAATAAAATCTTAACTATTGCTGATGAAGTGATGACTGGTTTTGGAAAAACTGGAAAACACTTTGCTTCAGATTATATTGAGACAACACCAGATATTATCTGTTTGAGTAAAGCTTTAACTGCAGGATTAGTGCCTATGGCAATTACAGCGTGTACTCAAAATATCTATAATGCATTTTTGAGTAATGATATGGCAAAAGGTTTTTTTCATTGCCATACCTATTCTGGGAATCCTATAGCGTGTTCAGCTGCACTTGCAGCCATTGAATTATTACAATCTGAAGAGATTCAGAATAATATAAAACGTATTATCGCCTCACATCAAGCATTTGATAAACACGTAAAATCACATCCAAAAGTAAAATCAACACGACAAATAGGTGTTATTTTCGCCTTGGATCTCAACACTAAAATGGAGCGCTATGGTGATTTGCGTGATAAACTGTTGAAATTCTTTATGGACAGAGGTGTGTTTTTAAGACCGCTTGGAAACACAATTTACATACAACCACCGTACGTAATTACAGAAAAAGAATTACAAAAAGTGTATCATGTCATTGAAAATGCTTTAGAGATTATCTAAATTAGTCTTCAATATCAATGGCTGTTTCTAATAAATTAATAGCTTCAGTTTCTCTATCAATTTTCACAATCTTTTTTTTCCTGCAAGGTCTTGAAGACCTTGTAGGTATTAAAAAATATATAAACCTTAACCTGCAAGGTTTTAAAAACCTTGCAGGTTAAGGTTAGATAAAAATGAGATCCTTCTGCTTTTAAAATTTATTCCAGAAGATTTATGGTTTCAGTTTCTCCATCAATTTTCACATAAAGCTCGTTATAAGCCCATTCATCATTTATTTTTTCGGCATCCACAATAATGCTGCCTTCATCTTTAGGGCCTTTAATTGGAATGGTTAATTCGGCTTTAGTCGTTCCGTTTTTATAATTATAGCTCGTGCTTCCCATACCATTAGTTTCAATCGGACTGCCTAAAAATTCAATAACGCTTTCGTTTTCCACAGTTTTAGCAAAGGCTTGTGTATATACCTCAGATTCTTGAATTGAATCTGTAACTTTATAAACTAACCCACCTATAACTAAGGCTGCTATTACAATTAGTGATAAACAGCCTCCACCAAGGATCCATCCCCAATTTCTTGCAAACCAACTTTTCTGTTTGTATTCTTCCATATCTATTTTGATTGATTATGTATGTAAGCTAACCTAAACGCAATAATGTTACAAATTAAGAATAAATTTTAAGTGTACGCTTTTAGACTTAGCTTTAAATCTTACTTTTGTTTTAAACAAAATTTCTTTTGAACCAACCTATTTCTATAACTGCTATTTCTTCAATTTCGCCTTTAGGTTTTCAATCAGAATCGATTTGGAGTAATTACCAATCTAAAAATCACTTTTTTTCTAAAATTAATAATGATTTAGTTGCGCAACTTCCTGTTGAAGCCAAACAGGAAATTCTAAAATTAAGAGATTCAAACTCAAAATACAAGCAACTAGATGATGCTGTATTATTCGGCATATTTGCAGCAAGAAACGCCGTAAAACAAGCTAGATGGAAGGCTTCAGACAACTTCGGAATTAATATTGGGTCCTCGCGAGGAGCCACAGGTCTGTTCGAAAAATATTTTGAAAGTTTTTTAGACAAGAACAAAGCCGAAACTCTAAGTTCACCAACAACCACACTTGGTAATATTTCGTCTTGGATTGCACACGATCTTCAAACAAAAGGTCCTGAAATTTCCCATTCTATAACTTGTTCAACAGCATTGCATGCTATGCTTAATGGTGTCGCTTGGTTACATTCTGGTATGTGCGATAAATTTTTAGTTGGTGGCAGCGAAGCTCCATTAACGCCATTTACAATCGCGCAGATGAAGGCTTTAAAAATTTATTCAAGAGGAAATAATGAATTTCCATGCCAAGCTTTAGATTTTAATAAAATTGAGAATACCATGATATTAAGTGAAGCTGCTGCTGTGGCTTGCTTAGAAAAAGGGAAAGTTGAGAATGCTATAGCATATATAGAAGGTATTGGTTACGGAACGGAATTATTAGAACATAACGCATCGCTTTCAACAAATGCGGATTGTTTTCAACGCTCAATGGCAATAGCTTTAGGTGATTTAAATCCTGATGAAATAGATGTTATCGTTACGCATACTCCTGGCACAATCAAAGGAGATTTAGCAGAATACAATGCGATACAAAAGATTTTTTGTAACAAAATCCCTGCATTGACTACTAATAAGGCACAAGTTGGTCATAGTCTAGGAGCTTCCGGAATGCTCAGTATAGAAATGGCCACACTTATGCTTAACCATCAAACATTTATTGACATTCCATATTTGGAGCAATCGCGTCCAAAAGAGATTTCAAAAATTATGATTAATGCCGTCGGCTTTGGTGGTAATGCTGTGTCTGTTATACTTTCAAAATAAAATTAGATACCTATTTTGAATGATAAAATATAACTAAATGTCCGTTCGAGTGATTTTGAGGAACGAGAAATTGTATGGAGAACGAACTTTATAGTAAAATTCTTATTCTCGATATAAATTTTACTCATTTTCAATCGCAAAATTCAATCGAATTGACGACTTTTATTAACCTTTAATTCTATTCATTATGTTAGACTGGTTCTCAAACTTAGAATTTTTACCAAAAGTATATTGGTTAGTTGCTATTATTGGCTCATTAATTTTTTCAATAGTTATGGTTATGGCGTTTGCCGGAGGAGATACTGATGGTCTGGACGATATGGACTCTGATTTTGATGCTGAAGGAGCCGGATTTCAATTCATCTCTTTTAAAAACCTAGTTGGTTTTTTTACCATTTTTGGTTGGAGTGGTCTTGCGTGCCTTGATGCAGGACTTTCAACATCATTAACCATCGTAATTTCTGTAATTTCTGGATTGTTAATGATGGTAATTATGGCATCTTTGTTCTTTTTTATTAGCAAGCTTACTGATAGCGGAACTTTAAATTACAAAAACGCTATCGATGCTGTTGGCGAAGTCTACTTAACCATTGGTGCTGATCGCTCTAGAATGGGAAAAGTAAGTGTTAGTGTGCAAGGTTCTATGCGAGAGTTAGATGCACTTACAGATTCATTAACCGAACTAAAAACAGGCGCTATAATAAAAGTCGTTGATGTGACGTCTAATGGCATACTCATCGTTGACCAAACGCGCAAACCAATTGAAGCTTCTCATTCTGAAAATGAAGAATTACCAGCTGGTGAAAACCGTTTATTAAGCAACGATTAATTTAAAATAACACTAACCTTTAAAATCTATACTATGACATTACTCACTATTCAAGAAAAATTTAACATGGAAGGCTTTGGCGGACCAATGCTACTCATATTCGTAGCGCTATTTATTGTGCTCACCTTAATTATCCTTATAAAACGCTACAAACGTTGTCCTTCGGATCGTATTTTGGTAGTCTATGGTAAAGTTGGCGGAGGCCAATCTGCCAAGTGTATCCATGGTGGTGCAGCATTTATCATTCCTGTAATTCAAGATTATGAGTTTTTGGATTTAACTCCGATATCTATTGAAGTTAATTTAGTAAACGCCTTATCTAAGCAGAATATTCGTGTTAACGTACCATCGCGTTTTACGATTGGTGTGTCAACAGAGCCTGGTGTTATGCAAAATGCCGCTGAACGTTTATTAGGTTTAGGAGCTCAAGATGTGCAAGAATTGGCAAAAGAAATTATTTTCGGTCAATTACGTTTGGTTGTTGCTTCTATGGACATTGAGGAAATCAACAACGATAGAGATAAATTCTTAACCAATATTTCACAGTCTGTAGAAACCGAATTGAAGAAAGTCGGATTAAAATTAATCAACGTAAATATTACAGATATCGTTGATGAGTCTGGTTATATTGAAGCACTTGGTAAAGAAGCTGCTGCACATGCCATTAACGCAGCTCGTAAATCGGTTGCAGAAAAGACTAGAGATGGGTCTATTGGTGAAGCTAATGCTGTGCAAGATGAAAGAACTCAAGTCGCCGCGGCAAATGCACAAGCCGTTGAAGGTGAAAATGCGGCGAAAATTTCGGTAGCAAATTCAGATTCGTTACGTCGTCAGCGCGAAGCTGAGGCAGAAAGAGTTGCAATAGCGTCAGAAAAAGTACAGAGTGCAAAAGCTTTACAAGAATCTTATGCAGCTGAGCAAGAAGCAGAAACGGCAAGAGCAGAGCGTGAGCGTTCTTCTCAAATGGCTGATGTTATTGTACCTGCAGAAATTGATAAACGTAAAGTCGAAATTGATGCAGAAGCAGAAGCTGAGCGCATTAGAAGAAAAGCAAAAGGTGAAGCAGATGCAATATTGTTTAAAGCACAAGCCGAAGCACAAGGGCAATTTGAGGTCTTAACAAAACAAGCTGCTGGTTTACAAGAAATTGTAAAAGCGGCTGGTAATAATAGTAGAGATGCTGTATTGTTATTGATTGCTGATAAATTACCTGAACTAGTTCAGATTCAATCAGATGCTATTAAAAACATTAAAATTGACAAAGTTACGGTTTGGGATAATGGCTCTGGTGGAGAAGATGGAAAATCCTCGACGGCTAATTTCCTATCTGGTATGTACAAATCAGTACCACCTTTGCAAGAAATGTTTAATATGGCTGGTATGGATTTACCTGAGTATTTAAAAGGTAAAGACCAAAAAGAGATTGAAGCAGAAGATGCTAAGATTGAAAAGCCTGAAGAGAAGTAAAATTTTTAAACCTGCAAGGTTTTTGACACCTTGTAGGTTTTTTTAACTTAAAAAAATTGTGATTTACAGTAATAAAAACTCTTTCATGAAATTACTTATTGTAATTACTCTGATCGTTTGCGGAGCTGTATTACTATATTTTTATGACTATAATGGAATTTTTCTTGTCGCTCTAGGAACTATAATTTTCTACTTTAAAAAAGGAATCGAACTTGATTTACAGAAAAGAAATTTTCGAAATTTTATTTCATTGTTTAAATTTAGGATAGGAAAATGGAAAGATTTACCAGACATAGAATATGTATCTGTATTTAGTACCAGAGAGTTTTCTTTAAATCCTTCTTTAAGAGTGGATCATGAGCCTGGTGTTCCTGAAACATTTGATATTATTCATATCAATTTGTTTTATGAAAAAAATAAAAAAATCACAGCATTTAGAACACAAAATGATAAAGAGGCATTCAATGTAGCACACGAAATCGCTTCCATATTAAATATCGATATTTTAGACGCTACAGAACGAGAATCTAAATGGTTATAACTATTTTTGTTTCACTTAGACATAAACCTATATGAGCGTAGTAAGACACAACTGGACGAAAGAAGAAATTCTAGAGATATACAACAAACCTTTAATGGAATTGCTTTATGAAGCAGCAACACTACACAGAGAGCATCACGATCCTAATACGGTTCAGGTGTCTACCTTATTGTCTATTAAAACAGGTGGTTGTCCAGAAGATTGTGGTTACTGTCCGCAAGCAGCCCGTTATCACACTGATATAGAAGGGAATGATTTAATGAGTGTGCAGCAAGTAAAAGCGCAAGCTTTACGTGCTAAATCCTCTGGAAGTTCTCGTGTTTGCATGGGAGCCGCTTGGAGAAATGTAAAAGATGGTCCGGAGTTTGACCAAGTATTAGAAATGGTTCGTACTATAAATAAACTCGATATGGAAGTATGCTGTACCCTTGGTATGGTCACTGAAAATCAAGCACAACGTTTAGCCGAAGCTGGTTTATATGCGTATAATCATAATTTAGATTCGTCTGAAGAATACTATAAAGAAGTGATTTCTACACGTGGTTTTGAAGACCGTTTAGAAACCATTGATAATGTTCGTAAAACGAATGTCACGGTTTGTTCGGGTGGTATTATAGGAATGGGCGAAAAAGTAGAAGATAGAGCAGGTATGTTAGTTGCTTTATCTACTTTAGATCCTCAACCAGAATCTACACCAATTAATGCATTAGTTGCTGTTGATGGTACTCCATTAGAAGATCAGACACCAGTTTCCATTTGGGATATGGTACGTATGGTTTGTACAACGCGTATTGTATTACCAGAAACGCAAGTGCGACTATCTGCAGGTAGAACGCAAATGACACGCGAAGGTCAAGCCATGTGTTTCTTTGCAGGAGCCAATTCAATATTTGCTGGTGACAAATTATTAACCACACCAAATCCGGATGTTAGTGAGGATATGGAAATGTTTAAACTTTTAGGCTTAAATCCTCAAAAACCATTCATCAAAAAAATGCAACCCGAATCAGTTGAAGCCAAAGATTCTCAATACCAAACTTTAGGCGAAAAACCGAAATGGTCGCGACCAAATCATAAAATAGAACGTAACGAAGATGCTAAACAAAAAGCTAAAGCATTAAAGTAGTTTACGTTTCAATTAATTAAATTTCAATCAAGTTTTTTAAGATGCATAAATATCTTAAGTGACACTCCCTTTGATTGCAAGTTTTAACAAACAATTTATTAATTTTAGTGACGTTTTGTTAACTTTAATCTTTAAAAATTTTAAATGTCTTCATTGAATTTACAAGACATACCACGTGTAAAAACAATCACTAAGGCTGATTTTATAAAGCACTATTTTAAGTCTCAGAAACCTGTGGTGATAGAGCAGTTTATAGACCATTGGCCAGCTTATTCTAAATGGAGTTTAGACTACATCAAAGAAATTGCAGGAGACGTCACTGTGCCATTATATGATGATAGACCTGTAGATTATAAAGATGGTTTTAATGAAGCACATGCCACCATGAATATGAGTGACTATGTAGATTTATTGAAGCGCGAACCTACTAAATATCGCATTTTTCTTTGGAATATCCTAAAAGAAATACCGCAGCTTCAAAAAGATTTTAAATTTCCTGATTTTGGTCTAAAACTTATGAAAGGTTTACCAATGTTATTCTTTGGAGGTAAAGATTCGCACACCTTTATGCATTACGATATTGATTTGGCCAATATTTTTCATTTTCATTTTGAAGGTGAAAAGCAGTGCATATTATTCGACCAGAAACAGAGTAAGTATTTATATAAAGTGCCTCATGCTTTAATTACCAGAGAAGATATTGATTTTACGAATCCAGATTTTAAAAAATGGCCAGCATTAAAACATGCTAAAGGCTGGATTTGTAATTTAAATCACGGAGAAGTTTTATATATGCCAGAAGGCTATTGGCATCATATGAAATATATTACGCCTGGGTTTTCAATGAGTTTACGTGCTATTGCCAGAAATCCCAAGAATTTAGGAAAGGCTGTTTACAACGTTTTTATAATGCGGAATTACGATAATTTAATGCGACGTATTAAAGGCCAAAAATGGATAGATTGGAAGAATGAAAAAGCCATTTCAAACACAGATCAGTTTGTTTAAATTCTTTTTTATTCTTATGAAAACAGGACTCAAAATTTGTATATTTGCCCACATTTTTTAAATACATTTAATCATGAAAAAAATTGTTTTAATAGCAGCTTTAATAGCATTTAGTTTTGGAAACTCGCAAGCCTTTGAGGGTAAAGGAGATCAGAAATTTCAAGTTGGTGCTAACATTCAAGATGAAGCCACAGGAATCAATGTAAGTTTTGACTACGGTTTAGGTGATAATATTTCTATAGGTATATCATCCGCTTATGCTTTAGGTATTGATGAGCGTTTAGATGCTGATTTTGGTGACCGTTTTGATTTAAAAGCGCGTTTTAATGCCAACTTAGGTAGCGTATTAAATATCGATGAAAACTTTGATCTCTATCCTGGTCTTAGCCTAAGTTTAAAGAATTTTGGTGGCCATACTGGTGCACGTTATTTCTTTTCCGAAGGTTTTGGGATATTCGCAGAAGCGACGTTTCCTTTAGCAAAATATAGTAACGACGAAACTGACATTGGGTATTACATTCACAATCAATTCGCTATAAATATTGGTGCTACGTTTAATTTATAGAGCATCTGAAAAAATAAAAAAAGCCTTTTCAATACATTGAAAAGGCTTTTTTTATAGGTATTCATTTAGTTTTTCATAAATGAGGTGTGATTCCCAACCACGATACAGCAAATAATCTGTTACTTTTTTTCGCTTTTTGTAACTGTTACTTTCTTTAACTTGGCTAATTCGTTTTATAACCAGATCGTCTAAAGTTTTACAATAATCGTCTGGTTCAATTTCTTTAAGTGCGCTATCAATACTGTATTTAGAAATGTTACGAAACTTCAACTCCCTAACCAATCTATTTTTTCCCCATTTTTTAATTCTGAATTTCCCACGCACATACGCTTTCGCAAAGCGTTCTTCGTTAAGATAATTGTGTTCAATTAAATGCACTATGATCTTATCAACAGCCTCAGGAATCATTCGCATCTCTATAAGCTTAGACCTCACTTCTTTATGGCAACGCTCTTGATAAGCACAATAACTCTCAAGTTTTTTCTGTGCCTGATCTACAGTATAGGTTTTTTGTGCGTACATCTGTGCTAAAATATAACTTTTTGTTAATAATTTCTTATCTTACAGTCCCTTATGTTTTAACGGTAACATATATCTTTGAGACAGGTTAATAATTAATCCCTATGAAAAAAAATTACTCCCTTAGTTTACTGGCATTCCTTTGCCTTGTTTTGTCTGGTTATGGGCAAACAAAAATTGACGAAATCACTTTTGAAACTGCTGGTGGTTACACCACTAGTGTAGCCGAATTTACAGATAATGGTACAGACTATTTTACAAGAACAGATGGCTCTAATATAGGAGGTGCTGTAAACTTTACAAACATTCAAGGTAGTTATTATTTTGCTGTTCAAGATACCAATGGTGATGGTGGTCCTGATAATTTATCTTTAAATTTTAACGGTATTAATATTAGTGGATATAGTAATCTAGAACTACGTATTCACATAGCTGAAGATGATGATGGTACTAACCAAGATTGGGATGGAAATACTTTTATGCATATAATGGGCTCAATTGATACAGCCGTGGCTCAAAATATTTTATGGGTAGAAGCATCAGGTGATACAAATGCAGAACCCAGAATTGACACTAACTTTGATGGAACTGGAAACGGGACTGTTATTTCTGATGATTTCTCTCAATTTACAGCAAATATTGCTGGTGTGGGTTCTGATTTAGATTTAGAAATAGAGTTCAATGGTTTAGAAGCTGGTGATGAAGATATAGCCATAGACAGTATAGAAATTTGGGGTATATCTACTTGCACAGATGCTGTAGATTTTGAAAATATATACTTACCGACAACTTCTCCACTGACTATAAATCAAGGAGATCCGTTTATTGTTCGCACACAAGCAGTAGAACCAGGTGTAACAACCTTTCCAGGAGAAGCAGCTGGCATAGAAGCCTGGATTGGTTATAGTACTACGGATAACAACCCTAGCACTAGCTCTGGTTGGACATGGATTGCTGCAACTTATGAAACAGATATTGGTGCTAATGATGTCCATTTAGCAGATATTGGTTCTTGCTTATCACCTGGCACTTATTATTATGCAACACGTCACAGACTTAATGGTTGTACATATACTTATGGTGGGACTTTAGGTCCATATTGGAGTAATGACTCTCAAGTACTAATTGTTAGCGGACCTCCTGTTGCTGATGTAGTAATTACAGAAATTATGTATAACTCCTCTGGTGCTGATGATGAGTGGATAGAAATCTGTAACGTTTCTGGTAGCAATCAATTTTTGAACAATTACACTATTGAAGTTGGCGGAACAACTGAATTTACTTTTCCTTCATGTGGTGTTGAGCTTGCAAATGGTGATTGTATTACTATTGCTTTGGGAGAGGATACGGTCAATCCTGATTTTAACCCAGATTGCCCTTTTACACCAGACTATACTAATGGCGCAGAAACAGGAACTCTAAATAACACTTCAGATACTATTTCACTTATTGCCTCAGATGGAACTACAATAATCGATACTGTAACCTATGATGATGGTGATGGCGCTGACAACACAGGAGAATCGTTACATGTTGTAGATGCTACATTAGATAATTCTGTTACAAATACAAACTGGTGGGAAGTTCTTAATGGTGGTTCTCCAGGTATAAATTCACTTATTTCGCCATGTACACCAGTTGGGCCAGAAATAAACGTGGAAGGTAATGTTGGTAATTTTCCGGATTTAGCAAACCCTGATATGACTCCAAGTACATTTGATGGCACTGATTTTGGAGATTTAGCTGTGAACTCAACGCTCATTAGTGAATTTAGAATTGAAAATTTTGGAGGGACTCAAAATTTAAATATAACTAGTGTTACTGTGGTTAGTGGAGATGTTGCCGATTTTGCAATTACAGCCTTACCTGCTTCAACAATTACACCAGCCAATCCGACAGGCTTTAGTATTTTCGAAGTACAATTTCAGCCTACAGTACCTGGCACCAGAACTGCATTCATAGAAATAAGAAGTAACGATGTCGATGGAGATCCTTTTTTGTTTACCGTAACAGGAAATGGTCTATGTGTTGCTAATGCTATTACAGCATTACCGGCTTCAGGCCCTGCAGGAACTTTAGTTACAGTAACTGGTACAAATTTAGCAACTGCCACAGCCTCGTTTAATGGCTTAGCTGCTACAGTACAAAATATTTCTGCTACCGAAATGGTGGTAACCGTACCTGCTGGAGCAACTACTGGTAATTTAGAAATTAGTGATAGCCTTGGTTGTCCTGGTTCTGCGCCTTTTACCGTTTTTGATAATGTGATAGGTTCATGCGAAGGTAGTGGAGGACTTACTCCAGCGGAATTATTTATAAGTGAGGTTACTGATAAGTCACCTGGTTCTCACTCTTATATCGAAATTTACAATGGTACTGGTGCAGATGTGGATCTTACTGATTACAGAATAGAAGTTTGGAATAATGGAAATCCTCCATCAAATCCTGCTTTCAACATTGCAGATTTAACAGGTACTATAGCAAACAATTCTACCTATGTTATTGGTATTGGTAATGCGGATGCAGGTGACATGGAAGGTGGTTACACCGCAGATGATACTTTTGGGAATGTGAGTGGAATCAATAATAACGATAATATTAGATTATATAATTTAACTAATTGGGTTGATGTTTGGGGTGATACTTCTGGAAACCCATTTACGATTTCGGGTAGTGATTATACTTACAGAAGAAAGAATACAGGTATAACAGTGCCAAATACGTATGGTGGAACCAACTGGAATCCAACTGATTGGGATTCGTTTTCTCCTGTAGATTATACAGATATTGGAGTATTTGATTTTTCTACTGGTTTACCTCCAATCTTCAATTCAATAGTAAGTACAATTACTGCGTGTAACGAAGCTACCGTTTCTGTAGCTGCATCTGAAGGCTTTGTTAATGGTGCTGCTTTACAGTACATTTGGTATTATTATAACCCAGCACAATCTGGCTTAGGATGGCAAGTTGTACCAAATGCTGGTGTTTTTACTACAGACCCAAATTCTTCAGATTTATTTATTTCTGATGCAGCTAGTGTAATCACGTATCAATTTTATTGTGAAATAAGAGAAGACGATGCCACTTGTTATACTGCTTCTGACGCAACAAAGGTTATTGTAGGTACTGCCACTTGGGATGGCTCTTGGAACTGGGACGACGGCACCGCAATAAATACAGTGCCCACAGCTACAAATAATGTTATAATTGATGCTAATTACGACACTGCAGTTGGTGGTCCTCAAACCAGTTTTGAAGCTTGTAATTGTATCGTCAACGCTGGTACAGTTCCTAATCCTACGACGTTAACGATTGCAGATAACACTTATGTACTTGTAGAAAACAATCTTACTGTAAATGGCAATATTGTGGTTAGTCCTTATGGTTCGTTTGTACAAGTTAATGATGCTGGGCTTGTAGATGGTGATGTGTTAACAGATAAAACGAAAATCTCGGTAGAAAAACGCACTGCACCTTTAGCTAGCTATCGTGAATATACGTATTGGAGTTCTCCTGTTGTTGGTGAAATTATAAGTGATGGTTTATTTGAATCTGGATTAGGTCGCGTTTATCGTTTTTTCGGAGAAAACTTTTCAGATGGTACTGCCGAAACAAACAATGATGGTGGAACAGTAGCTGGACAAGATGACATAGATGATGATGCCAATGATTGGCAACGCATCACTGCTGCAAACGCTGGGACTACAGTAATGTTGCCAGGTACGGGTTATGCTGCTACTCATAGCTCTGTTGGGTTTATACCTGCTCAATACATTTATACTTTTGAAGGTCCTTTTAATAATGG
>Ga0114953_1002416_pt1 | contig 12993 bp, 2 predicted proteins | sample SidtaG_FD_87298 | JGI IMG/M metagenome (GOLD analysis project Ga0114953, IMG submission 87298) | Marine algal microbial communities from Sidmouth, United Kingdom - Sidmouth_Male2 metaG | ecosystem: Host-associated > Algae > Red algae > Unclassified | place: Sidmouth, United Kingdom | collected...
CAAATTTACCCAATAAATATCAATCATTTCTTTAGAATAACAGCCTCTTTCATGTCACTAGGGGAGTCGATTCCCACATTTTTGAAAATAATTTCTTAAATGATCATTTTGTGACCATATGTGACTCCAATTGGCATAGTAATTGAAAGTTCGCTTTGTATAATTGATACTGCATATCCCTCCTGGTATTAACTTTCCCCTCGAATTTAGTTTTCCCCTCTTTTAAATATTTATTCAAAAGAGTACACAACCATGAAAAAATTTCTTCTATCACTTTCTGTGATCCTATCAATGTCCTTAGTTGCTTTCGCAAATAACGGTGATCCCGTTAAAACTGAAACGACTACTACTTCTACTACTGAATCTATTTCTCTCAACCACATATTTATTGCTGATTACGAAGGCGAAGCCCTATTTATTGACTTCGAAGCCGTTAATGATCCAATCGTTGCTCTGACTGTCGTGAAGGACGACAAGGTAATGATGGAAGACAATGTGGTTGACTTGCCAGATAATACGATTTATGAATTGAACCTAAGCGTCATGAGAGCAGGGACTTATACCCTTGAATTGTTGACGAAGGAAGGGATTAGTATCCAAAAGGAAATTGTAATAAAATAATAATACCCAACCTGATTAGAATAAGCAGGTTTTTCTTTGAGATAAAATTTTTTAGATAAAAATTGATTTTGCTGTTTTAATAAATTGAATTTTTCGTAGTTAAATCGCTCTGGATGAGGAACCAGAGCGATTTTTTTATGTATCTGATTATCAGTAGCTTACAGTAATTGCGAAGAAGAAGATTCCTGAAAACAGGGAAATAAAAAATTCTTCCCAAGCGACAAGCACGAAAAGTCATAAAAACTGAACTTTTTTACCGTATTTTGCGTCTTAATACTAGCGGTACTTCACTATTTAATGAATGATCGCTACATACATACCATTCAAAATCAAAATAAATTCGAGTGAGACCCGCACTAAGCGTTTCGATTTCAATTTTGATTTCGAACTGTCCGCGCAAGAAGGCAGTTTTCGATTTCGATTTCAATTTTGATTTCGAACTGTCCGCGTAAGAAGGCAGTTTTCGATTTCGATTTCAATTTTGATTTCGATTAAAAAGGGGCTGTATGGAATCGACAGGAAAGCCTATTGGTTAGTAAGCATGCCGGAGCAAGATTGTTCACTCCGTAACAAATGACAATCAACAATTTTTATATGGCAACTCTAAGTTCGCCATGGCGGCCTAATTCTAGGAATTAGACGCCTTTGCTCCCACGCTTGACTTCCGATACACAGCGTGTCGAGTATCAAACAACCCTCGGGATAGCGACTTAACTTAGCTCGACTAAGTTGCGAAATAAAGGGCTTAAGGAAATAGCATGGGTGGGTTTCCAAACCTTTCTATTTCTCGAAAATTCAAGAGGAAACTAAGCATGTAGAAAGCTCTCGGATACTTTGTCTGGACCCGGGTTCAACTCCCGGCAGCTCCACTAACTAAACCTCACAAGACTTTTGTTTTGTGGGGTTTTGTGTTTTATTTGAGTTTGTTTTACAGACTTTACAAAACTGGTTTTTTCCGGCTGCATTTTTATCCTAGAGATAGAATACCAAAGCTTATAAATTCTTAGCCCATGATTTTTCACCCTTGATCGTTGTTTTTAGTATTTTCGCTTTGATTGTAACCTAAAGACACAAGTGAGAAGATTGATATAGTTGTGCTGAATAAAGAGATTGCTGCTATGGTGAGCAAGTTAGATGCGCTACCTACAGATATTGATAAAATGGTAAACCAGTTAGAAGTATGAGTAAAGAAACTAGAAAAGTAATCATTTACAAAAGCGCTGACGGGCTTTCTGAGCTTTCTGTTCAATTAGAAAACGAAGATGTTTGGTTAACGCAAAAACAACTTGTAGACTTATATCAAGCTGCTAAATCTACAGTGAGTGAGCATATTAAAAATATTTATGCCGACGAAGAATTAACGCCCAAAGCAACTGTTCGGAAAATCCGAACAGTTCAAATAGAAGGTAGCAGAGAGGTAGCTAGAAACCTAGATTATTATAATTTAGACATGATAATTGCTTTAGGCTATAGAATTAATTCTAAAATTGCAACGCGTTTCCGCCAATGGGCAACCCAACGCCTAAAAGAATACATGATCAAAGGTTTTACCATGGACGATGACCGCCTTAAAAATCTCGGTGGTGGTTACTATTGGAAAGAACTACTGGACCGTATTCGGGATATACGCTCTAGCGAAAAGGTGATGTATCGGCAGGTGCTTGATCTATATGCGACAGCTACAGACTACGACCCTAAGAGCCAAGACAGTATTACCTTTTTCAAAATAGTACAAAACAAACTACACTACGCCGCTCATGGCAATACGGCTAGTGAGATGATTTATCTTCGAGTAGATAGCGACAAACCTTTTGCGGGCTTGACCAATTTTAAAGGTGATCAACCTACACAAGCCGAAGCCATGATTGCCAAAAACTTCCTGGAAGAAAAAGAATTAAAAGTACTCAATAATTTAGTGGCTGCCTATTTTGATTTAGCTGAATTAAATGCTATCGAAGAGCGAGCAATGAAAATGGCTGATTATGTCCATGAGTTAGATGCTATTTTGGGGTCTACAGGGCGTAAAGTTTTAAAAAATGCAGGTACAATTTCTAATGCAGCAGCGAAGGAAAAAGCGAAACTAGAATACAAAAAATACAAAGCCAAAACCCTGAGCACAGTAGAAAAAGAATACCTCAAAACCATCTCAGATTTAGAAAAACAAGCTAAAAAAGGAAGTAAAAAGAAATGAGCAAAAAACACTCACCCCTCATCCCAAATATTCCATCCCTCTAATCCCAACCCCTCACCACATCTCAAATTTGTATAACATGTTGACAATCAATATGTATTATCAATGTTAAACATGTATTTTTTACCCTTTAATCAGATTGCAAAAACTAAGGGTTTGTCGTATTTTTATGGCTTCAGGAAATTACGTAAGCAATTACTACTTTTCCTACAGTTTAAGGCAATTCGTTTGCCCTCTATTCACACACACAAATTTCGGAATCCCTCAAAGCCGGTTTCAACACAATTGGGAACTTCAATTCATTGAATTGTAAGAACCCTAAACTACTTTTTCTATAAAGAGGTTTTCCGCAACTGGCGCAGATGCACATTCCTTCCCCCCGCAAACTTTTATGCAGCCAGATGTTTACAGATATTTTATTGCCCAAAAATTATGAGCGATCCGGTAAAGACATATTCGGCTAGTACTCAAAACAAACCTATACACCAGGTCTTTGAGCAAGTGGTTTCTAAAAACCCTCTAGCTACCGCTTTGGTTTTTAATAACAATGTCCTCACCTACGATCAATTAAATAATAAAGCCAACCAACTCGCTCACTATCTCATCAAGAAAGGTATCCAAAAAGAAACATTGATTGCTATCTCTCTTGAGCGGGGTCCCGAAATGATCATTGGTATTCTCGGCATCCTCAAGGCAGGGGCTGCCTACGTACCCATAGATCCACAGTCGCCAGCCGACCGGATCGAATATTTACTAAATGCAACGAAAGCGCCTCTTCTACTGACGCAGAAAAGACTCAATAATACTTTTCCTAAAATCTCAACTCAGACACTATTGTTAGATACCGATTGGGATGAGATTGCTAAAGAGCCTGCTCACAACCCCGATCTGGATATTCCGGCTTCCAGCTTGGCCTATACGATTTTCACCTCCGGTTCTACTGGCCGACCAAAGGGTGTGCAAATTGAACATCACTCAGTTGTCAATCTGGTGGAAGGACAAATCAATTTCGTACAGCACCCCGTTACTCGTTTTTTATATGCCTACTCCTTCGCTTTCGATGGTTCGGTCTTACTGATCTTTTGGACGCTCTTGTCCGGAGGTGCATTGATAATGGCGGAAGAAGGATTGGAAAAAGATATCAATAAATTAGCAGACTTCGTATGGCACCATCAGATAACACATCTGCTCACCTTCGCTTCTCTCTATGGTATTTTACTGGATCGGATTGACCCGCAATTGTTGCAAAGTTTAGAGTCGGTGAGCGTAGCCGGAGAAGCTTGTCCGGTAGCACTCGTTCGACAACATCATCAGCTATTACCCAAAGTTGCTTTCTACAATCAATATGGACCAACCGAAGCAACGGTAGGTGCCACCATTTACAAAACCTCTGCTGATTTTGAGCAGGAGAAAGTACCTATTGGAAAAGCAATTGATAGCGTAGAGGTGTTTGTCCTCAATGAAAAATTAGAAAAAACAGGACCTTACGAAATCGGTGAAATCTATATCGCCGGACAAGGCCTTGCTCGCAGATATTTAAATAATCCGGTACTCACAGCCGAACGTTTTATTCCAAATCCTTTTTCCGAAAAGGAAGGGGCTAAAATGTATCGAACCGGAGACTTAGGCATTCAATTGGAGGATGGAAATATTGACTTCGTTGGACGAGCCGACTTCCAAATCAAACTACGAGGCTATCGAATCGAATTGGGAGAAATAGAATCTGTATTGACAACGCATCCAAGTATTCTAGAATCCGCAGTGCTCCTGAAAGGCTCCGATTCAGTCGATCAAAAGTTAGTAGCCTACATTACTTTGAAAAAAAATCAATCCATCAATGTAAGCGAAGTCCGTACATTTCTGGCCAAACAATTGCCAGCGTATATGATTCCCGCAAACATTCAATTGATGGATAAGATGCCGCTGACCACAGCAGGCAAAGTGGATCGCGGTGCCTTACCCGAACCAGGTAATCAACGACCTAATCTCGAACAGGCACTAGTCGTTCCAAAAACAAAAATTGAAAAGTTACTCGCAAAACTTTGGTGCGAAACACTCGACCTCAATGAGGTAGGAATTCACGATAAGTTTTTTGAACTAGGTGGTAACTCCTTACAGGCTGCTGGTTTTATTAGCAAGTTACAAGACCTGCTAGGGGAGACAATTTTCATTGTCACGATCTTCGATCATCCGACCATTGCCGGTTTTGCAGCGATGTTAGAAAAAGAATATCCTGCTGCCATTCAACGCCATTTTGGAGGTGAGCAATCTCAGATAAAATCTAAAAAAGAGATGAAATTGCAAGCAGCTGATTTTAATGAATTTGAAAAGCTGGTACCTGCATTAGAATTAAAATCAGAAAAGAATTCAAAGAAAAATCCACCAGCAGTTTTCATCCTCGCACCTCCTCGATCGGGTACCACCTTGCTACGCGTCATGCTGGCAGGGCATCCCAAATTGTTCGCAGCCAATGAATTACAACTACTAAGTTTTAATACCCTTGCTGAAAGAAGTGCGGCTTATACCGGACGTTTTGCTTTGTGGAAAGAAGGCCTCGTACGAGTGGTCATGGAACTCTACACCTGCGACGCTGATGCAGCTAAAGACATCATCAACGATGCGGAACAAAAAGAGTATTCCACAAAAGATTTTTATCAACTACTACAATCCAAAATAGGTGACCAGTTACTAATTGATAAGTCGCCTTCATACGCATTGGATCCAGCAGCACTCCAAAAAGCAGAACGCGATTTTGAAAATGCAATCTATATCCAACTCGTTCGACATCCATATGCGATGGTGAGCTCCTTTGAGCGCATGCACATGGATCAGGTGATGTACCTGCAACCACATGATTATAGCTCGCGTGCAACTGGCGAATTGATTTGGACAGAAAGCCATCGTCAGATTAATAACTTTCTTGACGACGTTCCTAATAACAGAAAAGTACGTATCCGATACGAAGACTTAGTTCGTGATCCGGAAAAGGTAATGAAAGGCCTATGTCAAAATTTTGATTGGGAATACGACCCCGCCTTGATTCGACCTTATCAGGATTTGGAAGGCAAGATGACCGATGGGATTTATCAAAATTCCAAACCTATGGGCGACGTCCGTTTGTTGGAACATGGAAAAATAGATCCCAAATTAGCAGATGCCTGGGAAGGGGTTAAGAAAAATAATTTTCTGGCAAAGACTACCTGGCAATTGGCCACTTCAATGGGCTACCCTGATTTAGAGTCTTCACGCTTAAGTTCAGATGGTACGACTTCTCAATCCGTGAATGTTCAAAAATCGATGGATGCGGGCGGACTTTCCCTTCAGGGATTAAGGCCAGTGCGAGGAATTAATGATTCTCAATTAACAACCAATAAAGATATCGCAATAGTTGGTATGAGTATCCGGGTTCCCGGAGCAAAAAATATAAAGCAGTTTTGGGACAACCTACTAAGTGGAGTAGATGTTAGCTCGACTTTCACGGCTGAAGATTTAATAGCAGAAGGTCTCGATCCGCAATTACTCAATGATCCGGATTACGTCAATCGGGGTATGTACCTCGAAGGTGCAGATACCTTTGCTGCCGAATTTTTTGGTTACCATCCAAGAGAGGCGGCATTGATGGATCCGCAACATCGCGTCTTTCTCGAATGCGCTTATACCGCTTTGGAAGATGCGGGTTATGACCATAGTAGAGCCGATCAACGAATTGGTGTCTTTGGCGGAATTGCACGTAATACTTATTTGGTCAATAACGTCATTACACACCCTCAATATTTTAAGTCGATTGATGATTTCCAATTGGGGATTACCCTGGAAAAAGATTTTCCAACTACGCGAGTGGCATACAAGTTGAACTTAAAAGGGCCTGCCATTAATATCCAGACCGCCTGTTCCTCTTCAGGAGTAGCACTTCATCTGGCTTGCCAAAACCTGTTGGCAGGAGACAGCGACATGATCCTGGTCGGAGGTGGTCGCATACAGCCACCCGTTGCGTCCGGGCACTTGCACAAAGAAGGCCACGCGCTTTCACCCGATGGTTATGTTCGCGCCTTTGATGCCGACGCCGACGGAATGGTGCGCGGACATGGAATGGCTTTTATTGTCATAAAAAAATTAGACAAAGCGATTGCCGACGGCGATACGATTCATGCCATCATAAAAGGTTCGGCAGTTGGAAACGACGGAGATGATAAGGCGGGTTTTACGGCACCGAGTATTAGCGGTCAGTCCAAAACGATTATGGATGCTTACGCAAATGCGGGGGTCGATCCTTCCACTATTTCATATGTAGAAGCACACGGAACTGGAACGAATATTGGCGACCCAATCGAACTCGCCGGGCTGACCAAAGCCTTTAGAAAATATACAGACGAGAAAAATTTCTGTGCCATCGGTTCAGTCAAAACAAATATCGGACACCTCGATGCCGGAGCCTGTATGGCCGGTATTATCAAAACGGTGTTGGCACTAAAAAATGAACAGCTACCAGCTAGTCTCAATTTCAAGAAACCTAATCCGCAACTTCAAATTGATCAGACACCTTTCTTTGTCAATAACAAATTAAGCGATTGGAAAACTACCGACCAACCTCGTCGCGCAGGGGTAAGCTCCTTCGGTTTGGGTGGAACGAATGTACACGTCATCATTCAAGAAGCACCACCAACGACAACAGCTGCAAGCGAAAGTAAAACGCAGTTGCTAATGCTTTCTGCAAAGACAACAACGGCCCTTGATGCCATGACGATTAATCTGGGTGAATTTTTAAAATCAAACCCTGATACCGTTTTAAATCATCTTGCCTACACCTTGCAAAATGGCCGTAGAGCATACAAACATCGTCGCTGCATCGTCGCTGAAAAAATTAATGATGAACTAACAACCGCTTTGACGGAAGTCGATAAAAGTACCTTAATTACGAAACATACTGAAGTAACTCAAAACAATATTGTCTTTATGTTTCCTGGAGGTGGAGCGCAGCATACCAACATGGGGCTGGAGCTTTACCAAACAGAAGCAGTCTTTCGAAATGCCGTAGATAAATGTCTTCAAATTTTAGAAGAGGCACATCAGTTGTCATTGAAAGAAGTGCTTTATCCTGACCACGGTAGGAGCGAACCCATCACGGATGCCTTACATGGAATTACCCTTTTGTTTACGATAGAATATGCCACAGCTCAATTATGGATGTCATGGGGAATTGTCCCCACCGAGATGATCGGGCATAGCTTGGGTGAATATGTAGCAGCTTGTTTGGCAGGCGTATTCTCACTAGAAGATGCAATGGCCTTGGTCGCCAAGCGTGGTAAATTATTTATGAAATTGGAAGAGGGTGGTATGCTAAGTATTCCAATGACGGAAGCGGCTACCAAAGAATATATAGGAGATGATCTGGATTTTGCAGCCATCAACAAACCAGACCTTTGTGTAGCGTCGGGATCAGCGGCCGCAATTGATTATGTCAAAGCAAGATTAACTAAAGAAGAAATTCATGCGCCTCGTCTGCAAATCAAAGTGGCAGCGCATTCATATATGGTCGAACCCATTTTAGATGAGTTCCACACCTTTTTAAAAGAGGTGACTTTCAATGCACCAAAGATTCCGCTCATTTCTAATTTGAATGGTGCTTTTGCAAATACAGCATCGATTCAAACGCCAACTTATTGGTTACGTCACTTGCGTGAAACCGTTCGTTTTGCAGATGGGATTGAAACCTTATTGAATTTAGATAATCGTTTGTTTCTGGAAGTCGGGCCTGGACAAACGTTGAGTACCTTTGCCCGACAACATGCAGCAAGAAAAAATAATCAGACCATTATCGCTTCGCTTCGACATCCAAAAGAACCAACCCCAGACCGTTCTTTTTTATTGAAGAGTCTTGGCCAACTCTGGCTTGCCGGAGTACCAGTGGATTGGTCTGGAATAATAAATGACCAAAAGCGAATCACCTTACCTACTTATCCTTTTGAACGAAAACGCTACTGGATCGATGCCAAACCACTGGTGGGTAATTCGACAGAGCAAACAAACATGAACGTGATGAACGACGAAACATTAAGCAAAGGCCTGGGGCAGCCGGTGAATCCGATTAGTCGGAAAGAATTTTTGATAGGGGAGTTGAAAAATATTTTCCATCAGCTAAGTGGTCTTCCAAAAGATGATTTGGTAGAACATGCTACTTTTCTGGAACTCGGATTTGATTCACTTTTCTTAACTCAGTCGATTGCTAAAATCAAAAAGGCATTTAACATCAAGTTAAACTTCCGACAACTTTTTGATGAAGCTCCGACACTGGACAAACTAGGAAAGTTTATTGACCAACAATTACCAGCCGAAGCTTTTCAAAAAGAATTGGCAACACTCAACGCAGCTAATCAACCAACGGCTTCTATTCAACAAAGTCAGATAATACCTACTTCGCCAGTACAACAGATTCCTGTTCAGCCTTTAAATACGCAACCACTCAATAATGTGGAAGGACTAATCCAGCAACAGTTGATTATTATGCAACAGCAATTGGCTTTGATGCAAGGTGGCATTCCTGTGGCACTAACAAACAACCAGGTTAGTCAGCCACCAGTCAATATAACACCACCTTCCGAATCAGCCAAAAACGAAAATGGAAGTTCTAAACCCAATGTCTCAAATGAACTTTCAGGTGCGATCTCAAAAACGGGAGAAGCTTTTGGTCCCTGGAAGCCGATTGAAAAGAAGACCAGAGAAAGTCTGAACGAACGAGAAACAAAATACCTCGACGACCTCATCGCTCGCTACACCAATAGAACCAAAGGTTCACAAGATTGGGTGCAATCTCAACGCAAACATTTGGCGGACCCAAGGTCAATAGTTGGTTTCAATAAAATGTGGAAAGACATGGTTTATCAACTATTGGTAGACCGATCTAAAGGCTCAAAAGTATGGGATGTCGATGGCAATGAATATATCGATTATCGATCTTCATTTGGAATAAATTTATTCGGTCACGCACCGGACTTTATCCAAGAGGCCATTAAAGAGCAGGTGGATAAAGGATTTGAATTGGGGGTGCTCACTCCACTTGCTAAAAAAGTAGCTGACCTCATTTGCGAGTTGACAGGTTGTGAAAGAGCTTCCTTTGTCAACACTGGATCGGAATCCTTATCGGCGGCTATACGAGCTGCAAGAACGGTGACTTACAAAGAAAAGATTATCGTTTTTGAAGGCGACTATCATGGGATTGCGGATGAGTTGTTGGTGCGGGCAGTCAACCGAAATGGAAAAAACTATTCTGTTCCAACGGCACCAGGTATTCCTCAAAATTTGGTGGAACAAGTCATCGTATTGAATTATGATGATCCTGATATAATCGAAAAAATAAAAGAACATGCCGATGAACTGGCAGCTGTATTGATTGAACCAGTTCAACCCAATCGTCCTGATCGACAACCTTTCGAATTGTTTAAAGCCATTCGAAAAGTTACAGAAGAGCATGACATCGCGCTGATCTTTGATGAAATGATTACGGGCTTCCGACTTGGAGTTCGTGGTGCGCAGGGTTGGTATGGAATCGAAGCAGATATAATTGCTTACGGCAAAATTCTATCAGGTGGTTTACCAATGGCTGCAGTGGCGGGTAAGGCACGGTTTCTCGATGTGTTTGACGGTGGTCAATGGCAATATGGCGATGACTCTATTCCCGAAGCAGGCGTTACTTTCTTTGGGGGGACTTTTTGTAAACATCCGGTGAGTCTCGCATCTGCTTATGCTGCTTTATTGGAAATCAAAAAGCAAGGTGAACCAATGTATGAAGCACTCAACGACAAGACCATGCGTTTTGCCGAAAGGCTTAAAAAACTCGTGATTGAGACTAAAGTGCCCTTACAGATTTTGTCCACAGCTTCGATTATTGCCATTAAAATTACAGATAAAAATCCGTTGTCAGGTCTATTCTTTTATTACATGCGACTCAAAGGAATTCACATAAAAGAAAAAGCAGCGCTTTTATCGATTGCGCATACAGAAGAAGATTTAGATTTTACTTATCGAATGTTTGAAGAAAGTATTCGTGAAATGCAGACGGCCGGTTTTTTTCAAATTACCGTAGCTGATACGCTGGACCTGTCTGATCCCGAAGGGAGACATGGACATAACATCATTGTGGCACCTCCAGGTTTGAATAGATCAACTGCGGTAGCGACGACTCATTTGGTTAATCAAACCATCAAAAATGTTCCTCTCACAGAAGGACAAAAAGAGGTTTGGGTTGAACAACGCCTTAGTGATGGTGCAGCTGCGGCGTATAACCTGTCGAGTGATATTACCTTGAAAGGAAAACTGGATTTTAATAAATTAAATAAAGCATTACAGCTTTTGGTCCACAGGCATGAAGCCTTACGAACGGTATACGACCAGGAGACAACTACCCAGAATATATACCCTTCATTGGACTTTGATATGCCGCTCATCGATCTTTCGCATTTACCAGAGGATGAACGAACCAAACAGTTCGCTGTCTTACATAATGAAGAAGTGGAAGTGCCAATGGATATTTTTACCGGACCACTTTTTCGGGCAAAAGTTATTCGTTTGACTGCCGAAGAACATCACTTGTTTTTGACAGCTCACCATGGAATCGCTGATGGTTGGTCTTGTGGTGTATTAGTGAATGACTTGAGTAAAATCTATTCTCAGTTAAGTGAAGGAAAAACGGTGGATTTAAAACCACCAAAACAAATCAGTGACTATGCGCTTGAACGAGAAGAAGATCGACATAGTGAAGAGCGAAAGGAAGCAGAGCAGTATTGGGTAAACCAATTTGAAACGGATATTCCCATCCTTGAATTTCCAACAGATCGCAGCCGACCAGCGGTAAAGACCTATGGCGCAGCATCCAAAAAGATACTCATCGGGAATGAACTTTTCGATCAACTAAAAGAAGTTTCCAACAAAGAAGGAGTCACTCTTTTTGTGATGATGTATGCTGCATTGCAATCGTTTATTCAAAGGCTTTCCAATCAGGAAGATTTTGTGCTGGGGATTGTAGCAGCCGGACAATCGATTGCTGGTAATCAGGATTTGGTAACCCATGGTGTGAGCTTGCTTCCGATTCGAATGCAAACACTTCCGGAACAATCTTTTGCCAAACATTTAAAAGAAGCAAGAAACAAAATTTTTGATGCTTTTGAACATCAAAACTATACTTTAGGTTCATTGGTCAAAAAACTAGACTTGCCAAGAGACCTGAGTCGACAACCGTTGATTTCCATTCTATTCAATATGGATTCGGAAATGGGCGATCTTAAATTCGGCGATCTGGATACAGCAATGAATCCAATCCCACGAAATTATGAGACCTTCGATATTTTCATCAATGTAAAACCAACTTCGGAAGGAGTCGAGTTTGAATGGACCTACAATAAAGATCTCTTTGATGGAACTACGATTGAACGAAGGCTAGAAGAATTTAAGGTACTCTTGAACAGTATAGTTGGTGATGTAAATTCCAGGATATGTGATCTTGATATTTTGCCGGAAGCAGAAAAAGATTTAATACTGAATAAGTGGACAAATACACAGGCTGCTTATCCAGACAAACTCTGTATTCACGAACTATTCCAACAGCAAGCAACCAAAACACCTAATCAAATTGCTGTGGAGAGTCAGGACGTTCAATTGACTTATGATGAATTGAACAAACGATCGAATCAACTAGCTCGACTGCTGATAGAGAAGAATGTGCAAGTTGGTGAATTTGTAGGAATCTACATGGAGCGTTCTGTCGAGCTACTAGTTGGCTTGATAGCGATTCTGAAAGTAGGTGGAATTTACGTACCGCTTGACCCTGGAAATCCAAAGGATCGTCTACAGGTTATTTTGGAAGATGCAGATGCTCGACTATTGCTGACTCGTGAAAATATGATGAATCGGATTCCGGAAGATGTCCGGGAAGTAGTGGTTTTGGAACAACATAATTTAGAACAAAAAGCGGATACGAATTTAGATATAGAGATTAGTTCTAAAGATATGGCTTACATTATCTACACCTCTGGTTCAACAGGGAAGCCAAAAGGAATTGTCATTCCACATACAGCGGTTATTGATCATCATATAGCTATTGCAGAAGCTATGGAATTTGAAGCTTTTGATGTCATATTATCTGTAGCTTCAGTTTCTTTTGATCCTTCAGTTCAGGATTTTTTCATGCC
>Ga0114953_1002421_pt1 | contig 12971 bp, 13 predicted proteins | sample SidtaG_FD_87298 | JGI IMG/M metagenome (GOLD analysis project Ga0114953, IMG submission 87298) | Marine algal microbial communities from Sidmouth, United Kingdom - Sidmouth_Male2 metaG | ecosystem: Host-associated > Algae > Red algae > Unclassified | place: Sidmouth, United Kingdom | collected...
AGACGGACCTCGCCCAGTTCCGTCGCGCTGAGCGCGCCCAGCGTGGCCCCCATTTGTGCCAGCACGCCCGTCACCTGCACCAGCCAGTCGGCAATGCGCAGGACCGGAGCACGGTCGACGTGCCAGCTGCGCTGCGGATCGTTCAGGCCCAGCCCCTGTGCCAGTGCGGCGCGGGTCTGTGCGGCATGCGGACCCAGCGCGGCCGACGTGCCCGCCGCCCCCGACAGCGACACCAGCAGCGAGGAGGCGCGCAGCGCGGGCAATCCCTCGGCCAGATCGCACAGCGCGTGACCCCAGCCCGCGATCACAGCGCCCCAGCTGGTCGGCGTGGCATGCTGGCCATAGGTGCGCGCCGCCATCGGGGTTTCGGCATGGGCTTGCGCCTGCGCGCCAAGGCTGTTGATGATCGTGCGCAAATCCGTCTCGGCCAACAATAGCAACTGGCGCAGCCGCAGCATCAGCCCTGTGTCGATAATATCCTGCGAGGTCGCCCCCCAGTGCACAAATTGCGCATGCTCTGGCGCGTTCATCTCGGCGCGAAAGGCGGCGATCAGGCCCGGCACGCTCACGCCGTTTTCGCCGGTGGCTTTTGCAATCGCACCCGGATCGATCTGGATTTCCATCGTCGCGCGCTGGATCGCGGCGGCGCTCAGCTCGGGGATGATGCCCTGGGCGGCCTGGGCGCGGGCCAGCGCCCCCTCGACCAGCAGCATGGCGCGCACCGCCGCCGTATCCGAGAAAAGCCGCCCCGCCTCACCTGTCGCGAAGAGCTGCGCAAAAAGCGGGCTGTCAAACACCGATGCGGCCATGTCAGCCCTCTGCTTCCATCTGTGCCCATGTCTGTTTGGCCAGTTTGATTGCGTGGTTCGCCCGTGGCACGCCGCAATAGACGGCGACGTGTTGAAACGCCTCCATCACATCCGTGCGGCTGGCACCTGTGCGCGCGCAGGCGCGGATGTGCATCGGGATCTCGTCAAAATTGCCCGTTGCCGCCAGCAGCGCCAGCGTCAGCATCGAGCGTTCGCGCAGGGCGATCGCGTCCGACGACCAGACCGTGCCCCACGCCCCTTCGGTGATCAGCGTCTGGAACGGGGTGTCGGCGTCGGTTCGGGCCGCCTCGGCGTGGTCCACATGGGCATCGCCCAGTACATGACGGCGGGTTTTCATGCCCTGCTTGAAACGATCAGACATGGCCGACAGCCGTCAGGAAATCACCCAGTACTTGCGCATATTCCTCAGGCTGCTCGACGCAGGGCAGATGACCCGCGCGGCGGATCAGGTGGAATTTCGAGCCGGGGATCAGATCGGTCGTCTCGCGCACCAGATCGGGCGGAGTAGAGCCGTCCTGCGCCCCTGCAATGCCCAGACAGGGCAGGCGCAGACCGGCGGTGGGCGTGTAGAAATCCGTGCCCGCAATCGCGGCCGAACAGCCGGCATAGCCCGCATCGGCCTGCTGCACCAGCATGTTGCGCCACAGCTCGATTTCCGGCGTGGCGCGAAAGGCGTCCGAAAACCACCGCACCATCACGGCGTCGGCCAGCCCCTCGATGCCGTCCTTGTGCACGGCGGCGATACGCTCGTCCCACAGCGCGGTGTTGCCGATTTTCGCGCCTGTGTTGCTGAGCACGACAGCCCGCACAAGATCCATCCGTTTGACCGCCAGCCCCTGCGCGATCATGCCGCCGATGCTCAGGCCCACGAACACACATTCCCTGACGCCCAGATGATCCAGCAACCGCTCGCAATCGCGGATGAGCGCGCCCATCGTGTAGGGGCCGGTCGGCACCGTGGACAGGCCATGCCCGCGCTTGTCCCATCGGATAATCCGCAGCCCGTCGGGCAACAGCGGCAGGACCGGATCCCACAGGCGCATGTCGGTCCCCAGCGAGTTGGCAAAGACAACAGGCGGCCCGTCCGCAGGCCCGTCCACGCGGTAGTGGATGCGCACGTCCCCCGCATCAAATATCTGCATCTTCGTCTCCGCTCAGGTTGAAATGCGCCATGATCTGCCCGTGGTCCGAGGCCAGTTTGTTATAGGGCGCTTCGGGGTGGCTGCCGTCGGTCAGGTGGTCGTTGAACACGCTGAAATAGTCCATTTCGCCGATGCTGACCTCGGTGTCGGGCAGGAAATGGCGCGACATGTAAATCTGGTCGATGCTCTCGTAGACGCCGCCAAAGGCTGCTGTGAACACCATGTCGCGCAGGGATTTGCGCACGAACAACCGCTCGGCGGCATGCAGGCGCACGGCCTCGATGTCGCGGGTGATCTGTGCCGCATCTTTGGCCGAATAGCGGTCGCCACGGTGCTGCGCGTCATGGCGCAGCATCCACTGGTAATTCTTGAACGGATGCTCCCCCGAGACAATCTCGGAGCTGACGGCATTTTCGGCATCGTTGAAATCGCCCAGCACAAGGACCGGATTGCCGGCCTGCAATTCCTGCACGACTGCCCCGCGCAGCACCCATGCCTCGGCCATCCGGCGCATGGCGGCGCGGGCGGACCCCAGCGCGCGGCCCACGGGATCATAGGCGGTCAGATCGGCCTCGGGGGCGGTGCCGCCTGTGTCGGGCGGGATGAATTCGCCCAGTTTCGATTTGAGGTGGCAGTTAAACACGGTCACGACATGGCCCCCCACAGGGATGCGCACGCGCAGGATCGGACGGCTCAGACGGCTGATGCGGAAATACCCACCATCTGCATCCCCGTCGGCAAACGGAATATCCAGCGGCTGCCCCAGATCCTGAATGACCTCCGGTTCGTCCACAAAGCCAAAGCGCGACAGCACCGCCAGACCGGGCCGCCGCGCGCCCGGCCCGCCGTCGTTGATGTTGGGGGCAAAGGCGATCTCCGCCTCGCGGTAGCTGCCATAGGCCAGCTTGTCAAAAATCGCGCGCTTGCGGTACCGCTTGGACCCGTCGGGCAGGGAAAAGTCGTTTTGCGCCTCCCCGTGGGCATCGGCCAGCGTGATCATATCCGTCAGGCTGTCCTCGTCGAATACCTCCTGAAAGCCCACGATATCGGCGTCCAGCGTGACCATCTGGTCGGCCAGCCAGTCGCGTTTCCACGCGTATTCTTCGGGGGTGTAGGACTGGAAGCGGTAGTATTCGCTGTCCGCGCCGATCAGGTTCTTGACGTTGAAACTGGCGAGTGTGAAGCGGGTCATACATGCTCCAATGCGCGGGCGAACAGCGCCGGATCGACGTTGCCGCCCGAAATGGTGACGATGACGTCCGTGCCTGTGATCGCATCGGCGTGCGACAGGGCGGCGGCAAGGGCTACGGCGCCCCCCGGTTCTGCCACCAGCTTGAGCCGTAAAAACGCCTGCGCCATCGCCGCCAGCGCCTGTGCCTCGGTGATGACCAGACCTGCGCCGCACAGCCGGTGCAGCACGGGCCATGTCAGATCGCCCGCCTGCGGAGTGACGATCGCATCGCAAATACTTCCCGAGACGGCGGCGTTGCGCCGGATCTCGCCCGCGCGAAGCGAGCGTGCCACATCGTCAAAGCCCTCAGGCTCGGCCGGGCGGACGCGCAGGGTGGGGGCCTCCGCCTCAAGCGCGAGAGCGATGCCCGCCGTCAGGCCGCCGCCGCCGCAACACACGATGACATCCGCATCGGTGATGCCGTGGGCCTGCGCGTCCTGCGCGATCTCCAGCCCCACGGTGCCCTGACCCGCGATGACAGCCGCGTCGTCGTAAGGTTTGACGAGGGTCAGGCCGCGCGCCGCACTCAGCTGTGCGCCGATCTCGTCGCGCGATTGCGTGTCACGGTCATACAGGACCACCTCGGCGCCAAGGGCGCGGGTGTTGTCGATCTTGAGCAGGGGCGCATCGGCGGGCATCACGATCACGGCAGAAGTGTCGTGCATCTGTGCGGCCATCGCCACGCCCTGCGCGTGATTGCCCGAGGAAAACGCGATCACGCCCTTGGCCCGCGCCGCAGGGTCCATCGCGCTGAGGGCATTGTAGGCGCCGCGGAATTTGAAGCTGCCGGTGTGTTGCAGACACTCGGGTTTGATCCAGACACGGCGCCCCGCAATCCGGTCCAGAAAGGCAGAGTTCAACAGCGGCGTGCGCCGCGCAAACCCGTCCAGCCGCGCGGCGGCGGCGCGGATCATCGCGATATTCATTGCATGTCCCCGATCCAGCGGCGCAGCGTGGCGACGGCCGTCGGCTCATCCAGAAACGGGATGTGTCCGCGGTCAGGCACGGTGGCCAGATGCATGTCCGGGCGGCGGATCTGCATTTCCATCACCGTGTCCTGATGCAGCAGATTCGAGTTGCGGCCCCAGATCAGTGCCAGCGGCAGGCCCTCCAGCGCGTCAAAGAACGGCCACAGGTCGGGCATCATCTGCTCGCCTGCCGCCAGCACCGCGTCGCGCAGGTGTTTGTCATAGGTGATCTGCAATCCGTCCGGCCCCTGGGTGTAATGCTTGTGCGCTTCTTCCAGCCAGCGGCCGTCGGGGAGGTTCGTGAACTCGGGAAAGGCGCGGGCCATCGCGGCAGCGGCCTCCTGATGGGTTTTGGCGGCGGGGGGGCGGCCGATATACTCCTTGATCGTTTCCAGCCCCTCGGGTGCGATCACTGGCCCCACGTCATTGAGCGCCACCCCCAGCAGCCGCGCCTTTGCTCCCATCGCAAGGCCCATTGCGTTTAGCCCGCCGCGCGAGGTGCCAAGAATCGCAACCTGTTCCAGCTCCAGATGATCCAGCAATTCGGTCGCGTCACGGCATTCCACGGGCAGGGTGTAGTTCTTCCAGTCGGGGTCGAAATCCGATTGCCCGCGCCCGCGGTAATCCATTTTGATCAACCGGCAGCCGTCCAGATGCGGGGTGACGTAATCAAAATCCGCCGTGGTCCGCGTCAGCCCTGCAAGGCACAGGATCGGCAGGCCTTTGCCTGTATCGGTGTAGAACAGCGACAGCCCGTCGGAGGTCGTGAAATGCGCCATCACACGCCTGCCAGTGCGGGGATGCCGCGCAGATCGGTGAGGGTGTGCGCGGGCGTCCACGGCAGCCGGTCCACGGGATCGCCGCCCCGGTTGACCCATGCGGTGCAAAAGCCATAGCCGGTGGCCGCCGCCGCGTCCCAGCCGTTTGACGAGACGAACAGCACCTCGTCCCTGGCGCAGCCGAATTCAGCCTCGACAAGATCGTAGACGCGCGGATCGGGTTTGAAAATGCCCACGCTTTCGACGGACAAAAGTGCGTCGAGGACCCCCTCGATGCCTGCGGATTGCACCGCGCCGCGCAGCATTGCAGGCGCGCCGTTGGACAGGATCGCGGTGTTGAGGCCTGCCGCCTTGAGGGATTCCAGCATTGCGGGCACCTCGGCATAGGCGCCCAGCTCCCAGTACAGCTGCAACAGCCGTTCGCGCAGCGCGCCGTCATCCGCGTGGCCGGTTTTTGCCAGCGCCCAGTCCAGCCCCTCCTGTGTGACCTGCCAGAAGTCGCAATGCGCGGCAGTGATCGCGCGCAGCCAGCTGTATTGCAACTGCTTGAGGCGCCAATGCTCGGCCAGCTGGGGCCAGTCGTCCCTGATCGCGCCATAGTCGGGTTCCGAGGCGGCCTGACGCGCGGCGGCTGCCACGTCGAACAATGTACCGTATGCGTCAAAGATGCAGGTGGTTATGGGCATGGGTGCTCCGGTCGGGTTGCGGGCGGGTTGGCATCACACTGGCATGGGGCCGTGCTGTGGAAAAGGGCGAAATGGGGGTTGCGGTTTAACGCGCGGCTTGAAAGGGTACGCGCATCTTTCGGAGCACCCGCGCAGATACGCGGCCTCCCTCTCACATTCCCTGACAATATTGGAGACGACATATGGCCGAGGTTAAGGCAGGCGACACTGTGCATTTGCACTACACGGGTACGTTGCTGGATGGCACGACATTCGACAGCTCGGACGGGCGCGACCCGCTGCAATTCGAAGTGGGGTCAGGCCAGATCATCCCCGGTCTGGACGTGGCCATCCCCGGCATGAGCGTGGGCGACAAAAAGATCGTCAAGATCGGTGCGGATGATGCCTATGGTCAGGTGAACCCCGAGATGCGCCAGGCTGTTCCGCGCGAGGGCATCCCCGCAGAAATCCCGCTCGAGGTGGGTATCCAGCTGCAGATGCAGACCCCTGACGGGCAGGCGATGCCCGTGACCGTGGTGGAGATGGACGAGGCAACCGTTACGCTGGACGCCAATCACCCGCTGGCGGGCAAGGATTTGCAGTTCGACATCGAGCTGGTGAAAATCGACGCGGCCTGACTGTGGCTGGCGGGCAGGGGCGCTGCCCCCTCTTGGCCGGGGGCCAAGAGTCCCCGGAGTATTTTTGGTCAGAGAAAATAGAGGTTTGACCTGATGCGCCGTCCGATGGTTCGGGCGGCGTTTTTTATGTGGTCTGGTTGCGGCTGAAGAGGGTCGGGAACCAGTCGTCGCGCAGGCGCTGGCCGGGGGTCATTGCGTGATCCGGAAAGGGCGGTGACGTGGGGCCGGGGCGCGCGGTGTAGCGTGCATCATCCCCGAGCAGCCGCAGCGAAAACGCGCGGCGGCGCGTGGTGCTGGTGTTGCCGCGTGCACCGTGCAGCGTGGCAAAGTTGAACGCCACGGCGTCGCCGGGCGCCATCGCCCATTCACGGATGTCCATCTGTTCCGCGTCGGGGTCCGGCACGGGCATGTAGGGGGCGGGATCAAAGAAGGGCTCGTTCTTGGCCCAGCGGGTAGGCAGCACGGGTTTCTCCCATGCATGCGATCCTGCCACACAGCGCAGGGTGGCATCGCTCACGGGGTCGAGTGGCGACCAGAAGCTGACGTTTTGGTGTCCGGTAACGAAATAATAGGGGCCGTCCTGATGCCAGGGGGTCGCCATCGAGGTGCCGGGTTCCTTGACCAGTACATGATCGTGGAACAGCTGGGTCGTGTGCGATCCCATCAGGTCTGCGGCCACTTCGGCAGCGGGAGAGGTTTCGATCACCTCGCGGAATTCGGGGATGCGTTGCCAGTTGCAGTAGTCGTCAAAGAAATGGCCCGTCTCGCCTGCTTTGTTGTTGTCGGAGGCGTAGGGGCCGGGGGTCTGCATGTTGCGCGCGACCCCTGCGCGCAGGGTCTCGACGTAGTCCTTGAACAGGCCGCGCACAATCACAACGCCATCGCGCTGGTAGGCGTCGATGTCGACCTGAGTCAGCAGCGGGTGCGGCATCAGGATTTTTTGCGCAGGCGGATAACGACGTCGACGCTGGCGATCTCGGCGCCCTCGGGGGCGTCGGGCAGTTGCGCGATCACCAATTGATCGGAGGGGGCATCGGTCAGGCGGGCCTCGTCCTCCCAGAAGAAATGCGGGTGGTCGTGGGTGTTGGTGTCGAAATAGCTGCGCGAGCCGTCGACGGTCACTTCTTGCAGCAGGCCTGCATCGCAAAAAGCGCGCAATGTGTTGTATACTGTCGCCAGCGACACGCTGTCAGCGCCGTCCTTGGCCGCCTCGAACAGGCTTTCTGCGGTGACATGGCGGTGGTTGCCATCGCCCACCAGCAGGGTTGCCAGCGTCACGCGCTGGCGTGTGGGGCGCAGCCCCGCAGTCGCGAGCCACCGTGTTCCGGTTTCAACATCAGTCTCAGACATGGTCGTCCTCTTTGCGTATTGCCTGCAATATAAGGGCGATCGGGGGGGGATATCAATTGCAAATGCTGCGGCAGATTGTGCCACATGGGGTAACAACGGGTGAAAACCTTGCGGCGTGGCGGGTGCGGGTGTTAGGTGCGGGGCAACAGATATACCCCAAGGAGCGTGACCAATGGCAGACTTTCCCACCAGCTTTGACAAAGACGACCTTTTGAAATGCGCGCGCGGGGAGTTGTTTGGCGAGGGAAACGCCCAGTTGCCCGCCCCGCCGATGCTGATGATGGACCGGATCACGGAAGTGTCGGGCGATGGGGGTGCGCATGGCAAGGGGCATATCGTGGCCGAGTTCGACATCACGCCCGACCTGTGGTTTTTCGATTGCCATTTCCCCGGCAACCCGATCATGCCCGGCTGTCTGGGGCTGGACGGATTGTGGCAATTGACGGGTTTCAATCTGGGCTGGCGTGGCTGGCAGGGGCGCGGTTATGCCCTGGGGGTGGGGGAGGTCAAGCTGACCGGCATGGTCCGCCCCGACCGCAAGATGCTCACTTATAAAATAGACTTTACAAAAGCGATCCAGACGCGCCGCCTGACAATGGGTGTGGCCAGCGGCACGGTAGAGGCGGACGGCGAGGTGATCTATCAGGTCACGGACATGAAAGTCGCGCTGAGCGAGAGCTGACAGATCACTGCGCGCTAAGTCTAGATGAAGTCGAAATTATCCGCACTGGCCAGTGCGGACCAGCCTGCCGGGTCCTCGACCCTGACCAGCAGGCGCTGGTTTGTGTCGTCCACACCGACCATTGCATATTCGACATCCGACAGCATGATGCGCGAGATGCTCAGATCGGCGAGGGTGTCGGTGTTGGTGAAGCCTGACAGAGTGATCCGGTCCTGACCGACCTCGAAGTCCTCGATCCGGTCCAGTTTTCGGGCGCGTTCCGCATCGCTGCCCTGCAAGCGGTCCCAGTCGATGAGATGGCGCGGATTGAAGGCAAAGGTATCCGCCCCCGCGCCGCCCCAGACGTAATCGCGATCGGTGCCGCCATTGAGCCAGTCATCGCCCGCATCGCCGCGCAGCGTGTCGCGCCCCTGTCCACCGCTCAGCACGTCATTGCCGTCCTGACCGTGGAGCCGGTCACTCCAGCTGCCGCCGCCCATCTTATCGTCGCCGGCGCCCCCCCACAGCGTGTCGCGGCCGGTGCCGCCCTGCATGAAATCGGCGCCATCGTTGCCATACATGCGGTCGTTGCCCAGCTCGCCGAACATCCGGTCGCCGTTGTCGCCTCCGCTCATCCGGTCGTTGCCCGCCCCGCCAAAGACCTGATCGCGCCCGGCATTGCCGCGCAGCACGTCGTCATCCTGTTGGCCATACAGCTTGTCATTGCCGGTGCCGCCCTCCAGCACATCTGCGCCGGTACCGCCCAGCAGCCTGTCGTCCTCGCTGCCGCCATAGAGAAAATCATCGCCCGTGCCGCCGCTGAGCAGATCCTCGTCCAGCCCGCCTGCGATGCTGTCGTTACCGGCATCGCCGCGCACCGTATCGTCGCCCTTGCCCGCGTTGATCAGATCGTCACCGCCACCGCCTGAAAAACTGCCGTCCGTCAGTTCCTCGGGCTTGGAATCGCTGCGCACGCGCTGGTCGTCGACAGCGTCATTGCGCCCCGTGCCGATAAAGTTTCGCGCATCCGCTGATCCGCTGAAACAGACGCGCGTGGCGCTGGCGTAATTCGGGTTGATGATGGCGGCCGGCACCTCGTTCATCTGGTCGATGAAGTTTACCTGCGCATCCGGATCACGGCTGGCCACCAGCATCGCCGCAAGGTTTTGGGTATCGAGAAAATGCCGCTCCGCACCGCCGTTGCGCGCGCCCTCCAGCGCATAAAACGCATTGTCACCGATCTGTATCCACTGCTGGTCGAGGAATTCGAACAGCGAGACCGTGGCGGGGAGATTGTTCAGATTGACCGTGCGCCCGTCGACCTGAATCCGGTCCGTGGAGGCGTTGAAATCGTCGATCCGGCCGATGATCGTGCCGCGCGCATCGTCTGCGTTCACAAAATTGAACGTATCCGCGCCGGATCCGCCATAGGCGTGGTGCCCCATATAATTGATCTGTTCCCCGTCGCTGCCGCGAAACTGGTCGGGGTTTTTTGTCAGATCGAGGACCAGCGTATCGTTGCCATCCATTCCGAACATATGCACCTGTCCGCTACCGCGCAGGGTCGCCGAGAGAAAATCGTTGCCATCGCCGCCGCGCAGCCCCGTCGTGCCCGAGGCATCGCCTACGATCAGGCGGTCATTGCCATTGCCGCCGACCAGCGTGTCGGCCCCGCCGCCACCGATCAGCGTGTCATTGCCGTTTTCGCCCTCCAGCCGGTTGGCGCTGCGGTCGCCGCGGATCTGGTCGTTGCCGTTTGTCGTTCTGCCTGTGATCATTTCGGATTCTCCGGTCTGTGTCGTGGACCTGCCATGTGTGGGGCCTCTTGTGCGGGCCGCATCTGGTCGGGTGACGTATCGCAGCAGAAGCTTTCCAAACCGTTGATCGTTTATTGCCAAACCCTTACCAGCGCGGCGCGGCCTAGCTGCTTGCGCCCTGCGGTTGGCCTGTCCTATGAAGGGACCGGACATAACAAGGAGTGCTGCACATGCGCCGCGTCGTCGTCACAGGGTTGGGAATCGTCTCGTCTATCGGGAATAACGCCGATGAGGTCAAAGCATCGCTCAAGGCCGGGACCAGCGGCATCGTCGCCAGCCCGCAGATGGACGAGCACGGCTTTCGCAGCCGGATTGCCGGCACGCTCAAGCTGGACCCCGCTGCGCTGATCGACAAACGGACCTACCGGTTTATGGGGCCGGGGGCGGCCTATGCCTATCTGGCAATGGGGCAGGCGATCGAGGACGCAGGGCTGGAGGAGGACGTCATCTCCAATCCGCGCACCGGCCTGGTCGCAGGCTCTGGCGGGCCGTCGACCTCGGCGATGCTGGCCGCGCATGAGGTGGTCAAAAATACCGGCGCCACGAAACGCATCGGGCCGTTTGCCGTGCCCAAATGCATGTCCTCGACGGTCAGTGCGAATCTGTCGACGGCCTACAAGATCAAGGGCATCAACTATTCCATCACCTCTGCCTGTTCGACCTCGCTGCACTGCATCGGTAACGCAGCGGAGCAGATCATGCTGGGCAAACAGGACGTAATGTTTGCCGGCGGCGGGGAGGAACTGGACTGGACCCTGTCGTGCCTGTTCGACGCGATGGGCGCGATGAGCAGCAAGTATAACGACACGCCTCAGGCCGCGAGCCGCGCCTTTGATCAGGACCGCGACGGGTTCGTGATTTCCGGCGGTGGTGGCATGGTCGTGCTGGAGGATCTGGAGCACGCGCAGGCGCGCGGTGCGAAAATATATGCCGAGGTGACAGGCTATGCCGCTACCTCTGACGGGCACGACATGGTTGCCCCCTCGGGCGAGGGCGGCGAGCGTGCGATGCGTTTGGCGCTGCAAACACTGCCCGAGGGGCGCAACGTCAGCTACATCAACGCGCATGGCACCTCGACGCCCGTGGGCGACGTAGGCGAGATCGAGGCCGTGCGCCGGGTGTTCGGGCAGGGCAGCACGCCGCCCGTCAGCTCGACCAAGTCCATGACGGGCCACGCCCAAGGGGCCGCCGGCGCGCTGGAGGCGATTTTCTGTCTGCTGATGCTGGAGGATGATTTCATCGCCCCCTCGATCAACGTGGTCACACTGGATGACCGGCTTGACCCCTCCGAGATCGCGACGACGCGGGTGGATGGTGCGGGCCTCGATTCCGTCATGACCAACTCTTTCGGGTTTGGCGGCACAAACGGATCCATGATCCTGTCGAAATTTAACGGATAAGGATCGCGGATATGACCGGATTACTGAACGGAAAACGCGGGCTTGTCATGGGTGTCGCCAACGAACGCTCGATCGCGTGGGGCATTGCAAAAGCGATGGCAGGCGCGGGGGCCGAACTGGCCTTTACCTATCAGGGCGAGGCCTTTGGCACGCGGCTCAAACCCCTTGCGGAAAGTGTCGGATCGGATTTCATGGTCGATGTGGATGTGACCGATGACGCCTCGCTGGATGCGGCATTCGACCAACTGGGCGCGCGGTGGGACACGATTGATTTTGTGGTCCACGCGATCGCGTTCTCCGACAAGTCGGAGCTGACGGGCCGGTTCCTCAACACCAGCCGCGCGAATTTCAAACACTCGATGGACATCTCGGCCTACAGTTTTATCGAGGTGGCGCGCCGCGCACATCCGATGATGACCCAGAACGGCGGCACGCTGCTGACGCTCACCTATCAGGGGTCCAACAAGGTCGTGCCGAACTATAACGTCATGGGCGTGGCCAAGGCCGCGCTGGAAAGTGCGACGCGTTATCTGGCCAATGATCTGGGGCCTGAGGGCATCCGCGTCAACGCCATCTCGCCCGGTCCGATGAAGACGCTGGCAGGGGCGGCCATCGGTGGCGCGCGCAAGACTTACAAACACACCGGCGCTAATGCGCCCCTGCGCGAGAATGCGACGCTGGAGGCCGTAGGCGGCACGGCGGTCTATCTGGCCTCGGACATGGGGGCCTGCACCAGCGGCGAGATCATCCACGTCGATGGCGGCTATCATGTTTTGGGGATGCCGCAGGCCGAGAACCTCTGAGCGGTCGGCTGTATGTAATGCTTTTGGCGGCTAGCGCGGGTGACGGTGCTGTTTTTGCGCCCGTGTCTCCCAGTGCATCGGTGCTCAGGGGCTCTGCCCCCTCTGCCTTTGGCAGAGTCCCCGGAGTATTTCCAGTCAGAGAAAATAGGCTTAGCTTATGTCGAGGGGCGGCAGGGATTTGACGACGTCATCGACGGCTTTCATCTGGGCGAGGAATGGCGCGAGCTTGTCCAGCGGCAGTGCACTTGGCCCGTCACACAGTGCTTTGTCGGGATCGGGGTGGGCCTCGAGGAACAGACCGGCGAGGCCCACGCCGAGACCTGCGCGCCCCAGCTCTGCCACCTGAGCGCGGCGGCCACCGGAGGCGGCGCCGCCGGGATCGCGCATTTGCAGGGCGTGGGTGACGTCAAAGATGATCGGCGCGTCGCCCGAGACATCGCGCATTGTGCGCAGGCCCAGCATGTCGACGACGAGGTTGTCGTAGCCGAAAACTGCGCCGCGTTCACATAGAAGGATTTGGTCATTGCCACACTCGCGCAGCTTCTCGACGATGTTCTGCATCTGGGGCGGGCTGATGAACTGGGGTTTTTTGACGTTGATGACGGCCCCTGTGGCGGCCACGGCCGCGATCAGGTCGGTCTGGCGGGCGAGAAAGGCGGGCACCTGAAGGATGTCGCAAACCTGTGC
>Ga0114953_1002422_pt1 | contig 12969 bp, 7 predicted proteins | sample SidtaG_FD_87298 | JGI IMG/M metagenome (GOLD analysis project Ga0114953, IMG submission 87298) | Marine algal microbial communities from Sidmouth, United Kingdom - Sidmouth_Male2 metaG | ecosystem: Host-associated > Algae > Red algae > Unclassified | place: Sidmouth, United Kingdom | collected...
CCGCGCTTCGGCGGATTCGGGGGCGGGGCGCGCCGCCGCCCGCACCGGCACCCCCGCCCCAGCGCCTCGACCCCGCACGCCCCCCCCCCCCCCCCCGCCACACGCCCCCGCCCCACCACCCCCCCCCCCCCCCCCCGGCGGCCCGCCCGGGCCCGGGCCCCCCCCCCCCCCCCCCGCCTCCCCGTCTGTGTGCGCGTCGGAGGGGGCGCCCCCCCCCCGCGCACCTCCACTCACCCCCCAGCCGCGGCGGCGGCAGCAGTGGCGGCGGCGGCGGTAGTGGCGGCGCAACGAAGCCCGCCAGGCGCCATCCCCCGTGCACTCCCCCGACCAGCGCCGCCGCAACGGCCGTCACGGCGGCGGCCGAGGGGAGGCGGAGGGCGACGAGGGGCAAGTTGCGGGGCAGCGTGGGGCCGAGCGCCCACGCGGTGAGCGTGGGCGCGACGGCGCCCGCCACGAGGGTCACCCCGAGGACTGAGATTGATGGTCGCCAACATACACTCATTATTAATAGAAAGCACTCTCCTGCACACGACGTTGGGAATCGGGCTCTTGGCTGGTATTGCTCAATAAACTTTTGTCCAAACAACGAGAAGATCAGCTCGAAGTACAGGGCGAACACGGCCAAATGGGCACATTTTTTTCAATTGGCAATGTGAAATGCTTGTTAATAATGGGCAGGACCAGTTATGATGATTCATCAGTCATGATGACTCATGATGTCTAGTCCTGACCATTCTCGACTTTGTCGAACTGTTCGCCATACCGTGACGGTCCTGGGTGCTTGCCTGGCGAGCAGATGGTGATTGGGGCGGGTTAGCCCCAAGACCTCGTCCACGCCGGTCGGGTGTGGAGGGCAGGGACTGCAAGATGGGGCCTACTGGATGCAGTCGGAGGCACTGATAGGCCCGCTCGGGTGTGGTGGGCCAAGAAAACCGGCTCCATATCCCAATTAGTATCCAGATCTTACGCCACGTGTCTCATGAGTCAATGGCAATTGTGGAGGCCCATCTTGTGCCGCCTGGCAGTCAGTTTCTCGCGGGGTGGCTGTTGGTCCTTTCGGCCACAGCAGCGCTCCGCGGGGCGCCACGCAGCCCGACCCGCGCGAGTGGGCGAGCGTGGCCCAGCAACAGCGGGTGCGCGTCGCTGCCCACCACCCTCACACCCTGCAGGCGCGCGCGCCTCGTCCGAGTGGGTGCCAGCACGCCTCCCCCACCCACCGGGCCAGCCAGCACCATTCGCCAGGCAGGGGTTCTGCCAGCGCTGGCCGACGTGTGGAGGCCTGCTGGTGCTGGCAGCAGACCGGCAGCGCAGCACTGCCGGCACGGCGCCGCCAGAATCGTCACGACTCTCCGGGGGGGCGCGACAGCTGGCTGGCTGCAGCCCTGTTTTTTTTCTTTCGGCTAGACCAGATTGGGGCCCGTCCAATCTGGTTTCGCACACGGTCACTTCCAGGTGCTGGCTGGCGGTGCGGGAGGGGTGTTCGAGGAGCAGGAGCTAGCCGTCTGGCCCCCACAGCCTGCCACACACACGTTGCCCTTTCAGTCTCGCGCAGCCGTGCCGCTTGTGGCCCCAACGGCACAGGACGCGACGCCCCAGTGGGCCCTCACGCCACACCCCCCGCCGTGGAAGCCCCCCTCGCGTGGCGAGCCGGTTGCGCCCATATTTGGGGGTGCGGCCACCCACCAGCTTGCGGGCGACAGCGTGCAAGCCCGGGCGTCTGGCGGAGTGGCGCGGTGTGCGTGTGTCGGCACGACGGTGGACGCCGCCCGCCTCGTGCTCCCGTCCGTCTCTTTGGCCGGGGCCGCCCGTCTTGCTCGGACCGCTTTTCTGTGCTTTGGGCTGTGGTGGCGTATCGTGCTGCCATTGGATCGCTTCCTCCGCCCTCGGCTTGGTGACTCTGTCGGCCGTATTGCGGCTGTTGCGTGTCGACGTTGCGACACTGCCACGCCTCGCACCTTATTTGCTTGTCTTCCTCTGCCGTCACAATGGCGGACAACCAGGCGGGCGACGCGACCGCTAACGCGAACACCGCCAGGGTACTGTGCGCCAAGGGCTGCCCCTTTTTCGGGTACGTTCGGGTTCATCCTTGCGTTTGCTTGTGTGTTTCTGGAGGATTGCGAGTTCGTATTTGCGGCGCGTGTTTGTGAGACAGTACGACGACTGGTGTGTGTTTGGCGAGGGTCGTGGTTGAGGCAGCCGTTGCACCGTGCGTGGTGAGGGCTGTGTCATGGTTTGGGAATTTCCCTTTCCGCTCAGGTGTTTGTGGCGCTTCCCCAGTGAGCTGGTGGCGATATCATGCGTATTGCGCCTTGATCCGTCGAGCGATTCCGCGTTGGTGCTTGTCGCTGACTTTTTCTGCGTTCTTTCACTCTCCGCGCATGTCGTCTCCTTTTTTTCTGTGTATTGCGGCGTGATCGCTCTGCTGCTTGCTCCTTTTTGCTGTATAGGGACCCGTCCACTCTTAACATGTGCTCGACGTGTTTCCGGGACCACCAGAAGCACGAAAACCCGCAGAACGGCGCGGAGACGGCGGTGTCGAACATGGCGGCTGCGGCAGCTGCGTCCATCGCCGCCGCGTCGGCGGTGGCGAAACAGTCGTCTCCCGCCACCTCTAGCCGTGCGGACAGCGGCAGCGGCTCCCTTCACCAAGCGCTGCCCCTTCTCCCCACGACCCCACCACACACTGCCGCGGACCTTGCTGACGCGGTGGCGGCCGCAGAAGCGGCCCCTGTTGCGTCCTCAATGGCTCCCGTCGCAGTGGCGGTGGCGAGCTCCCCTCCTCGGCTCTCTGCGTTGGCTGCGCCAGACTCGCCGCCAGAAGCCCTTTGCCTACCCGCCTCTGTTGGTGGCGCGACCCAGGCCACTACCCCGTCGTCACCTATGGCGCTGAAGCGCAAGGCGTCGTACCCGAGGGCGGACGTCGACATGACCACGTCCTCTGATGCGGACGTCTCTGCTGCCGCTCCCGAAGACGAGGAGCCCAGCCTCCCCGTCCGCAAGGTTCAAAAGGACAAGCGGCGGTGCTTCTCGTGCCGGAAAAAGGTGGGCCTCACGGCCGTGCCCTGCCGGTGCGGCTACGTCTACTGTGTCACGCACCGGATGGCCACGGACCACAACTGCGACTTTGACTACAAGTCGCACGCGCGGTCGGTGCTGGCGGGCGCGAACCCGCTTGTCGCTGCTGCGAAAGTGCACAAGATCTAATGCACCAGCGTGGTCCTCGTGACCAGCGTCACACGCGGCTCGAGTGCCACGCGGGCGCCACTTTTTGGGGAGAGAGAACCTGGGGAATGCGGCACTCAGTCGCTGCTTGCGGCGTATGGGCTTGGGAGCCGCCCTCCCGGCGGCAGTCGGGTCAGCTGGCACGATGCCTCGTCTGGCTGCTTCCTCTACCCCGGCGGTGGCGGTTCCGGTGACCGCTGCCGTGCATTGACCGTACTGAGTTGCCGTGTCTTACACGGAGCAATGCTCACACGTTTCTTTGTTCGCTGTGGGTGCGAGTTTGACCCGCTCGTGCGGCTTCACTTGTGTTCTGGTGGCGTTTGCGGTGGTTTGCGTGTTTTCCGTTAGTTTCTGCGCTCTGTTTTGTACTTTCGTCTTGTGTTTCTCCTCCTCATTTTTGTTGGGAACCTCTCGTTTGCACACACGCGTGTACCTTGACGGGGCCCCGTGCAGTGGCTGGACCTACGCCGAGTACCGTGCGACATATGCTATGCGGCATGGCAGCCACACCGCCCAACACCTCTGCACCCAGAAGCCTCCTTGCCCACCGCCGCTTCCACTTCCACCTCACCCAGCAATCAACCCTGCGGGTCCAGCGCTGCCGCCCACGCTTCTGCATCGTCGTGGTCGACGGCGCTGGTGCTGGCATGCCCGTCCCCCCTGCCCCCGCCGGCACCGGCCTCACCCCCTCCGGCGCCGGCGTCGCGCTCCCCCGCACGTCCCTCGCGTCGCCCCGCGCGGCGCCGTGCCCGCTCCTTGCGGCGCTCCCACCCGCCGTTGAGCACGACGACCAGCAGGGTGTCCAAGCTCAACACCTTGCGCCCGCTGAGCGCCGGCGGGGGCGCTTGCGTCCCAGTGGCGCCTCCCGCCGCCCGGTCGGCGCCGCCGCCGTCCATGCCCGGCGGCTCGTCGCCGGCCACGACCGACAGCAGCGCTGCGCGAGTGCGCGGGATGGACGTGCCGTCAGAGAGGGCCAGCAGCGCCAAGTGCGACGCGTCGTGGAGGGCGGCGGCGGCCTCGCGTCGCGCCTCCACCGTCTCAAAATCCTGTTCCTCAAACTCCTCGTCGGGGGCGGTGGGGTCCATGGCGTCACAGTGGACGTGGGCCGCAAAGCAGCTCTCTAAGAGCAGGGGAGCAGGAAGCGCACCAGGGGAATGAAGTGAATGGATTAGACACCGTTGGTGAAGTCACCGGCAGTCGACTGCAGTCCGAGGTGTCCCGACGGCCTGCCAAGCCAAGGTAACCTGCAGCCTCGCTGTCACGCGGTGATGAGACGTCACGCGGAACGACGTTGTCGAGTGGATTGTGAGCATCATGAAGGCTGATTTGATTGTTGCTGCAGCAGTTGCGCTCTCCCCCACGAGCGCCGCGGTTCGTCACCAGGACTAACATTACATGTATTGAAGTACAACGTTCTGGCAACACAATTGAATGACTACAATTGGAAACAGACTGGACTCGTGCGTGTAGGTGTCAGCACAGCAAATACTAGTGTCTATTTCCCTGAGAGGATCAATTGATCCTTTGAAGATCAATTGATCCTCGTTTGGGACACTTCGCGGAACCTTCCTGACGTCGGTTCTTTTTTTTTTCAACGTAGACGTCTACGTTTCAAAAAAAAAGAACCGACGTCACGTCTGTCTAGACAGACGCAGCGTGCGTTTCTTGCCCGTTGGACCGTTCGAGGGCACGTGAGAAACCCAAAACGTGCCCGACAAGGAAGAAAGATGCCATTTTTTTTTCCTAAGTAGGATCAATTGATCCTCAGCATCAGGGGAATAGACACTAAAACTTTTAGCTGAGTTCTCCCGTCGACCGACGGTTATAGCACGAAACAGCATTCCTCCTGGTGCAAGCCTTTGGCCGTCATATGTTTGAAATCGCATAGGCGGCTTGGACGCCTTCCCCCTCGTTTCCTGCAATGGAATGCTCGCTGTGGTGCCCTGGTAGGAGTGCGGGGGGTGCCGTCCCGCCCCACCACCACTCCAATGACTCCCCAGTTGGCTTCATCGACTTCCTAGATGACCCCAAAGACTCTGCCGAATGGCTCCAATGACACGCCCGTCGAGGTGATCGCCGTGTTGGCATTAGGCGTTGCGGCTAGGAGCTGTTCAATTGCGGTGTCGGCGGTGCCCTCACCGCCACCGTCATGGTGGTGTCGGCATCCGGCGGCCGGGATGTCAGTCGGGCGCGGCCGCCGTTGCGGTAGGGCCCGCCCTGGGGCCCCGCGACCACCGCAGTCGGCCCCTCGTCCCGCTGCCGCCACGGGACCACGATGGATTGTGCCGGGACTGAGCGAGCGTGCAGCGCCACGCATTGTACCGCGGTTGGGTGGGCTCGCGGCGCCGACTTGCGCCGCCGCTGTCCGCGGCCCCTGCCGATGACCTGCCGCCGCCGCCCGCCCACGCCGCCACGACGGTCCCACCCGCGTGGCGCGTGCCCGATGCGTGCGGCTGTCGCGCTGTGAGCGCAGGCGGTGGAGTACCGCCACGCCCCCACCCCGCACCGAGCACCATGCTGCCCCTGCGAGCGCCTCTACACCCCGCCGCACGCCGCACCGCCACCAGTACCGTCACCGCCGCCGCCGCCACCTGCACCCTCCCCGCCTGTTGGGCCCCCTTTCCCGGCGACCCCCGCCGATGCCCAACAACGCGCACGCAGCGGCTGCCGTTGGGTCACTCAAAGGGGCGTCGACGTCCCGCCGCCGTCAACATCGTGCCGCCCCATGGACGGCCCGTACTGTGGGCGGTGTGGCTGGCGCTGCGGTGGTGTTTGTGAGCGCGACGAGCGCTTTCCAGCTATGGGGCGGGACGCGAGGAAGACACGTGCGGCGGGGGTGGGGCCGCCTTCCTGGACCGAGGGTATGCCGGCAAGCCGGGAGCGTGTTGGGCGGGCGGACGCCCACAAGGGCGGGCGCTCGGGGGTAGGAGGGTGCGCGGGCGGCTCAGCTGGCGGCGATGAGAACGGTGGCGGCGGCGGCGGCAATAGCAGCTTTGATAACGGGGCTGATAGAGGCGACAACAACAGCCAGGGGTATGGGGGCAAGTGCTCCTTGTCGAGACGGTGGGATGGCTGCGGCGCGCCCCAATCCCCTCCCTCCCCCACTGGGCAACCGTTTCGTGGTTTCTTGCGACGGGCGCACCCCAGCCTAACCGCGATGGTCTGCCGCCTGCGGCCGACAAACGCCCCGGGTGTGGGGAACGGACACGTGCTGCGGCTGGCAATGGTGTTGACCGTCCTGTCGGCCGGCATCCTGCTATGTCCACCCCTGCCGCTGCTGCCGTCGGTCGATGAGTGGTTGCAAGGCGTCCGTGCCGAGCAGCGGCCCTTACTCGGCATATCTGGTGGCGGCGCTGACTCTACGCCGGCGCCGCGGTCGCCGCCTCTGATGCCCGGGGCGGTCTCCACCGAGGACCCCTTTGACGTTGTTCCCGACGAGGGCGGCGTCGAGGCGGAGCTCGCCCGCCTCACCGCCGTCGCCACAGATAAAGATGGTCCCATTGGCGGCGCGGGACGCCCGCCGCCCGGGCCCCCCCTCCGCCCCGCCCTCGAGGTGCACACGCTCCCCCCCGTGCCCGTTGGCGACCGGGCGGCCGGCGGCGCGGGCTTGTGTCGCTCCTCGGCGGCCGCCAACGGCGGCCGCGCCTCCCACCTGAACGGGCGGCCGACCTTTTGTCGGTTGCACCACGTGGGCGTCCACGCCAACGGCTCCTTGCTGCTGCCGGCGTGGATGGACGCGCCGGCCACGCGCGCCGCGCTGCGGCGGTGCGGCCTCCCGCCGCTGACATTTGCGTCGGGCGCGGCGGGCGCGCCGTCCCCACCCCCGTTGCGGTCCCTGTACGGCTCGGCGACGCGGGACCTGTTTCTCCTCCCCGGCGCCGCGCCGGTGCGTGACCACATTCCCCACTTCCTCTCGGATGTGCTGCTGCCGTTGGCGGCGCCCGCCGCGTTTCCACGCGTGCCCGCTTGGGGGGGGAACGTCACCTGCTACGCGCCCGCACCGTCGGCGGGCGGCGTTGTTACCGAAGCGGGCACCGCGTGCGCGGTTGGGGGGGGTGCCGGGCGGACGCCCTTGCGTCTAGTTCTTGCGGGCGTCGACAAGCTCGTCGGTGGCACCCTCGTCAGCCCTGCCGGCCGGTGGGTGCGGGGCCTCCTCTCCGATATCGTGCGTGGAGATGGCGGCGACGGTGGTGGCGGGGCGGGCGTCGAGGTGCAGCTTTGGAAGGCGGGGCAGGTGACGGGTGCGGACGAGCCGACGATCGATGCCGCCGACGGTCGGCCACTCCCGGTCCTCTACCGGTCTTTGCTGTCGACAGACTTGACATACAACTGCGTGCCGGAGGGGCTCTTTCCGCCGGGCGCGCCGGTGCTGGCCGCCCTCGGCCTCCCGCGCCGTCGGCCGCTGGTGGTGCCGCCGCCGCCGCCACGCCGCCGCTTGCATTTCCCGCGCGTGCGCCGGGATCTCGCTCCCCGCCCGCCGCCCCCCTTCCCCCCCCCCTGCGTCGTGCGCGTTGGCGTGCTCCTCCGCCCCCCCCCGCGGGTGCTCGTCGACGCCGGCGCGGTACTCGGGCGCCTCGCGTCGCACGCGCACCTCAATGTGACGGCGCTGCGGTTTGATGTGTCCTCCTTCCGTCGCCAAAAGGAGGCGGCCGCCGCCCAAGACGTGCTCGTCGGCGCGCACGGGGCGGGGTTGACCAACGGGGTGTTTCTCCGGCCGCGCGTGGGAGAAATCCTCGAGGTGACACCGTGGGGGATGACCGCGCCGCCGTACGCGGGCCTCGCCGCCGCGTTTGGCGTCGCCCACACTCTCCACGTGGCCGCGCCAGACGTGTCTGGCTACGCCGCCTGCGTTCGGGCGGCGGCCGCTGCGGCGGCGCCAGGGCCGGGTGACGGCGCGGGCGGCGGTGGCGGCGGTGAGACGAAACGGCGGGGGGACCTGGGAGCGGCGACGGCGTGTACCGCCCTTGCCGACGCGTACGTGCGGGCGGTTGCGGACGCGACGCGCGCGGCGACGGGCTGGTGGCCTGGCGAGGTCACGGCGGGGGTGGCCTCGACGCCATCGCCGCCGCCCGGGACGGGCGGGTGGGGCATCACGCAGCCGCCGGGGGGGGGAGGGTGCCCGGCGGCCTTTCGCTGCGCCCGCAACCTGCCGCTGGTGGTGGATGTGGATCGCCTAGAGGCAGATGTTCTCGCCGTTGCAGCGCGAGTGTGTGCGCGGCAAGCGCTCGCAGAGGGCCCGTAGGGCATCGGGGGATGCTCTGCCAGTGGTGCGTTTCGCGAAGAGAGCCGGACCGTGCGGTTTGTGTGAAAAGTGGAGTGCCGGGGCTGTGGCAGGCAGGAAAACCATCGTTGTCTGCTAGCACTCAGATCGTGAGGCTATTGCTGGTGGTCTCACGCGGACGCAGAGCGCGTGACCATGTATGGTGCGATGCACCAGGGTGGGCGATTCTGCTGGATTGGTCGGTTGGGGCTCCTGGTTGTTGAGCATACCTGGCCCTCGTGCTTTGTGCGCGGGCGCGTGACTGATCAACCTGCTGAAAGCTGCCATGGGAACTGTGTAGGAGAAGACGCGGACAGCCAAAGGCCAGTTTCGGTCCCAGCGTAGAGAGACTGCCAGTGTGTTCAAGTTGAAAAAAACCTCCCGAGTGAAAATGAAGACGCGAGATGGGCGATGTTTCTGGCCCTGAGCAGGGGAGAACATAGAAGGAAGCCTGTTGCACACGACGCGACAACGGGTACACGAAAAGGATAATCTCGTCTGCGCCTACACAGCGACACCCCACACGAAGGTACGCGAAAAAAAGAAAAATACACGCGACCACCATCACACCAGGAAACGCGACGAGATGCTCATCGGGAAGGAACTCGTCAACTGCGGTATCTGTTTGAGCCCCTTGGTCCGCATCTTCTTTCGCATCTCGACGAGCAGGCTCTCGTACGTGTACTGGTGCCAATCCCGCCCGCCGTGCTCGATCGCCTGGATGAAGCTGTACGTGCACGCGCCCGTGGCGTAGCCGCCCACCGCCCCGTGCGTGTCCGCCGCCGTCTGGTGGTCGGCACATGCGCTAAACGCAATCACCTCGCCGGCGTCGGGGTTGGGCTGGCGCTTCTCCACCAGCCGCGCCTGCTGCTTGCCGGTCATGGGGCGGCCCGACGCGCTCATCAACACCCCGGACAAAAGAGAGCCGAGGGAGCCGCCGCCGCCACCGCCACTGCCGCCCATCATGGGCTTCTTGCCGCCGCCCAGGGCAGCCATGGCAAGGCTGGCCAAGGCGGCGTTGCCACCACCCCCACCAGAGCCCGCCAGCAGACTAGTGAGGCCGCCGCGGGATCCTTCCGCTATGAGCGTGGACCCTTGGGGCCCTGCCCCGGGCGCGCCATGCACGTACGGCAGGTCCAAGCCCGTCGCCGAGTGGCACGCGTCAATAATAGCAGTGAGGCGGACGCCCCGCGGCAACGCGCGCACCAAGACGTGGTACATCTCGTCGTCGACAATATGGCCTGATCGCTGGTAGTCAGACGGCAGGATGGCCTCATCCAACCCGTCATCCTCGTCGCCGCTCAGGTCCGGAATCTGCTTACCGTGGCCGGAAAAGTGAAGGAAGAGCGAGTCACCCGGCTGGACACCCGTTACCAACGCCCGCATTTCCCCAAGAATGGCCGCGCGGGTCGGCTTTCCCATCCGAGCGCCGGGGACGTTGACCACCTCGTCCGTCAGGATGACCGTGTCGCACGGGCGGAAGCCCATCTTGGATGACAACAGGTACTGGATGAAGCGCACGTCATTGACGCAGCCAGCGAGTGCAGATGGGGTGCCCTTGTAGTTGATGCCGATGAGCAGCGCACGTTTGCGACCAGACGGGGTCCACCCCGTCACGGGGCCCGACGCGGCAGGGCCGTACACGGGCGCCGGCGCGTTGGGCGGCGCCTGGTAGCCGGCGGCGGGGTGGGCGGGGCCAAACGGCACGTGTGGTGTCGGCACGTATTGCATGGGCGGCGCCGTGCCATAGTTGGAAGGCGGCTGCTGCGACGCGTACGACGGCGCGTGGCGGGCAGGAGCACCGTACTGCTGCCCCTGAGGGGCCTGGTGAGAACCACCGTAGGGGCCTGGGTACTGCTGCTGGTTCGGCGCCTGGCCATACGGCTGTTGTTGTGGAGGGTAGGGGCCGAGCGACGCCCCGCTGCCACCGCCGCCGCTGGTATTCTCCCGCGCAATGCGCGCCTCGTACTCGGCGTCCGACCCGGGCGGTGGTTGGCCATAGGCGGGCTGCTGCCCATAGCCCCCGCCTGGTGTAGGTGCGCCGTAGGCCCCGCCCGACGGGGGAGCGCCGTGCCCGCCCTGCCCGTACGGGGGGTAGCCGCTGCCGCCGCCACCGGCACCAACGCCGGCATCACGACTGGACCAGGTGTCCGGGGGTGGTTCGCCGCTCATGGCGACGTCTGCCGCTGCAAACACGGCGTGTGTGGAAAGGTAGAGGAAGGGCCGGGACGGAGGGAAGCAAAACAAACCGCGCGCGAGAGAGGCGCAAGGCGCGGCGGGGCGACCAGACCAAACGACGACGAGCCGATCCGCTACGTGCTTGGTCACGGCGCGCGCTCTACCGGGAGGTGCGCGAGGGAGCGGGAGGCCAGGTGGCTGGTCTCAAGAAAAGCCGTGGGTGCTGCGAGAAGAGGCCGCGTGAAGGGGTCGCGTGAAGTGGCCGCGAGAATGGCAGGCCAGCACCCCCAGACGAGGCTGATGTGTACTCGTTCGTTCCGCTGTTCGTGTGCTGTCAGCGCGCCTTTCGTGTTGGTGCGCGCACGAGTCAACGCAGACCTTGAATCGTCGAATCTCTTCCAGCCAGGAAAAAGGTTGCTGATTGGTCCAACACCCTGCTCAGAGTACAGTCATGACGAGGAAGCAGCTGCCGGTTGCATTGCTGTGGTCGCGCTCATGAAGAGTTGTTGCTGCCGCTGTACTATATCGTGAATGCAATTGGGGTCAATTGACAGCGCCACAGACTCCAGGAGAGGAGCGACACAAGAGGAAAAAAAACACGCTTCACTTTTTGACAACTTGCACTACGTCCTCGTCTGCCAGCAGGTGCGTAAAACCCACACGTTGGGGGTTGTGCTTGGTCGACGCCCCCCACACCAAACAGTACTTGACCTGTGACGCGTCTGCCAAAGACCGGTGGATCGTCCGACACGCGTCCTCGACGCGCGCGCCCTCCCGCAGAACGAGCGGGTCCCCAAAGTCGGGCGCCGCCCCCCGCTTCTTGGTGTACACCCGGCACAGCGCGAGGGTGTTCCAAATGCGCTCAATGAGCGTATCAATGTTGAGCCGGTTCTCGCAACTAATGACGACGGTGTTGGGCTGCCGCGCCAGCCGGTCCACCTCCTCCAGCGACACCGCGTCGACCTTGTTGTACACGTACAGGCACTTGATGTACTGGCGGTTGCCCTCGACCACGTCCAGGAATTGGTCGACGGTCACGTCCTCCCGCACAATGACGTCCGCGCTGTGAACGGAGCGGTCGCGGAGGATCGCAATGCACAGCTTGGAATTGAGGTGCGTCAGTGGCACGGTGGCGTTGAACGACACGCCACCCGTCTTTTTGGGCTTGTAGTACACGTTGGGCGGTGACCGGTTGATGCGGATGCCGACCATCTCGAGCTCCTGCTCCAACAACCGCCGCTGCACGTCACTCTTGGTCGCGTCGAGCATCAGGAGCACCAGGTCCGCCGACCGCGCCACGGCAATGACCTGGCGGCCGCGGCCCTTGCCCTGGGAGGCCCCCTCAATGATACCCGGCAGGTCGAGCAGCTGGATGGTCGCGCCCTTGTACTCGAGGATGCCGGGAATGCAGGTGAGGGTGGTAAACTCGTACGACGCGGCTTCCGACTTGGTCTTGGTCACCGTCGAGAGGAGCGTCGATTTGCCGACCGACGGGAAGCCGATGAGCGCCACCCGTGCGTCTCCATACTTGACCACCTCAAACTGCTTGTCCGCCGAGTTGCCGCCGGTTTTGGGGCCCTCCAGGAGTTGGGAGCGGAGCTTGGCGAGCTTGGACTTGAGCAGCCCCAGGTGGTATTCGGTGGCCTTGTTCTTCTGCGTCTTGGCCATCTCCGCCTCAATGTCCTTTATCCGCTCCAGGATGCCCATGGCGGCGAGTAGCGGGGGGCGGCCCGCGACAGGGACGGTCACGGGGGCAGCCGCGGGCGCAGTGACGCGGCACACGCTGGCGGGCGCCGAGTCGGGAACAAGCAAGCAACGAAAGCCGCAATCGGGGAAAAAGCAAAAGGGAAAAGGAAACAATCGGGGGATGAACGACCGACCCGTGAGGGGATCGCACGTCGGGCAAGCGGCACCGGCGGGCCACCGTGCACGACGGCCCGCAGGGCACGGGCGCGGGCGCCCGCGACCAAGGCGCTGTTGCGCACGCGGTCCGCCCCACGCCCTCGGACTTGAGCCGAGATGGCATTTCCATCAAAATGTAATTCCAAGAAAAAGTCACCCCAAAATTTTCCATGTTTGCCACGTGGGTACAGGTCGCCCGCCGCTGGCGTGCGCGCACGTGCCGGCGGTGGCCGCGACCGTGACGCCGCCAGCGCAAACCGACAGCGCGGCACGGACGCCGCCGCGCCGCGAAAGCGACGCGCGCGCGCCACTGCCCCGACGACGCACCGTCACGGTGGCAGCGGGCGACGCCGCCCCCGCCGGCGCGCCCCCGCCTCGCGCGCGGCGCGCCCGCCCGCCCCGCCGGC
>Ga0114953_1002424_pt1 | contig 12966 bp, 17 predicted proteins | sample SidtaG_FD_87298 | JGI IMG/M metagenome (GOLD analysis project Ga0114953, IMG submission 87298) | Marine algal microbial communities from Sidmouth, United Kingdom - Sidmouth_Male2 metaG | ecosystem: Host-associated > Algae > Red algae > Unclassified | place: Sidmouth, United Kingdom | collected...
CACTCCGCTCGAACGAACGTCATCCCCGTCGCTGAGGATGTAGCAGGCGTCCCCGACAAACACCACGGCACCGCTGTTGCGGTCAACCGCCCTAACTGACAGCAGGTTGCTAGTCAGGTCAGGCAAGAGCATGGCCTCTGCTAAGACCATGCGCGCCTTGGTGTTGCCCTTGCCAACGTCCAAAGAGACGTGGCCATGCCCCTTGATGGGGACTTTGTCGCCATTGGCCAAGGTGACCTTGGCCCCGCTACCCGCCGCCTGGACGGTGAAGCCCTTGTCCCCGGCGGCCATGTGGTTGGTCGCACCGGAGCCGAGCACCCAGGTCGATGACCCGCTTGTGCTCCCGTGAGCCTTGCTGGAGCCGGGTTGACCGGACGAAGAAGTGTATGCCAGAGCGGCACCCGCCCAGGGCCCGCCCCCATGGCCACCGTCACGGCGGCCGCCACCGGGCTTGTTCTTGCCCTTGGCCTCGTCAGCCTTCCGCTTGTAGCAGTCACGCTTCATGTGCCCCTTCTTGTCGCAGTAGAAGGACACGACCGACTTCTTTTCAAAAGGCTTCTTCGGCGCTGCCACCGTGAAAGATTGCGACTTGACACCACCAGCTGGCTTCGACGAGCCCCCAGCAATGTTCCGCTGCTCGACTTGAAGCAGCTTAGCGGTCACGTCAGACATGACCAGCTTGACGTCCTTGTTCTCCAAGACCGTCCTGTGCATCCCATACGCGGACGGGAGCCCCGACAAGACACGCAGCGCCGGCGTGTTGTCTTCCACCGGGTTTCCGAGCATGTCAAGCTCGTCCCGGATCATCTTGGCGCGCGACGCGAACTTGATGATGTTCTTGTCGTCGCCTTTCTTCAAGCCGCTCAGCTCGTCCATGAGCCGAAGCAGCTGAGCGTTGTCGCGCGCCTCAAACATGACCTTGAGCGCGTCCCAAGCCTCCTTGGCCGTGTCGACCGACGTCACCGTGTTAAGATGCACGGGCTTGACCGACATCTGGACAGTGAGAAGGGCCGCCTCATTCATGGAGTCCCATTCTGCGATCACCGGGTCGGCCTTCTTGTCGCCCGACCCAGAAGCAGGACGGTCCGTCACGACCGCCTTCCACAGCTTCTCCTTCTTGAGCTGCACACGTTGGTACGCCGCCCACACTTGGCAGTCGTCGCCCAGCTGTGCAAACCGCGGGCCGCCAAAGCGGCCGTGGTCCGACACGTTGACGACCGTGGCACCGACTGGTATCACCCTGTCGACGCTAGCGGCTGTACCCGCCCAACCAACGCCGGAACGCACCGCAACCCGCGCTACGTCGTGCTCCTCGCGACCGTAGAAGAGAACGATGATGACCACCAGCGACAACTAGGCCCATAACCTGTCAAGCGGTAGGTAAGCGGGTGGATGCGTTGCTTTACTCGAGACCGGTCTGAGGCACGAGGCCAGCAGCCTCTTACCCTCCTCACGTGCCCCTCTCTCAACGTCCTGGAGGCACACCCCCGCCAACGCAGTGACAGGGCCCACAAATCGCGACGCCCCTCAAGGAGCCAACGAGAATCTCCCCGAGCTCAGCTCCAAAACGAGCTCCCCTCGAGATACAAGTACAAGTAGTTACCACATCCTCATACAGCAATGCATGTCAAAGGCACAGACAAACAAGCCGATTACCGCATGAGTCCTCTTGGAATTATCAAGGCAGTCCGCGTTATCTCCGACGTACCTGTGTGGGCTTGGGGGGCTGCCTCAACAGTACCCTGGGTCTGGTGCGGTTGTCGTGCAGGGCACTGGCTGGCGCCACCATCGAGACGCTTTCAATGACGCCGCGTCCGAAAATGTCTCTTTTCTCTCGTTGCCTTTTCTCGACCCACCACCTTCCGTGTTCCATTGACGTTGTGTCGGCTCTTCTCTTTCCTGTTTCTCATCGATTAGCTGCACCCCTTCACACTTGTGTTGTGTTTTGCTCTGCGTTAGGTCTGAGCTTATTACGTCACATCTGTCTCTCCCATGTGTCGTCACAACGTTTTTGTTGGGCACGCAATCCCCGACTTGTCGCGACACCACCTCTCGAATTCTTGACAGGGAGCTCTGTTGGCGCCCCCATGGACTGGAGTCCGGCGCATTCCTGATGATGATAGATCAGTCGCCGTACGAAGGGTCCATAGCGAGTATAATAATACATGTTGAGTAATTCTATCCTTGTAGGACCTACTGTTCTCGCGAAGAACCAGTTGAATGCTTTGCAGCCGCGCTATTGCCATGAACGACGAAGAAAGCGTCAAGGCTGCAGAGCATACACAAGACTGCACGTAGACGACGGCATGCACAACCTGGCGGCGCTCCAGTGTCAATGGCAGGTGAACCAGTGCGGTTTCTTTTTCTCTCTTTCGTCTTGGTGTTCGCATGTGAGGCGGGAAAAATGCAAGCGACCATGCACTTTCTGCGGTTTGGCCTTGGACAGGTGGTTCTGCCGCTGCGTTTCCCCTCATCAAGGGGAAAGCTTAATTGGCCTGGTATTAATATTATGTCCCCCATCTCAGCAAGAAAATGATAACGCATGGTTCCCGTGGCAGGCAGGCCACTACTGTCCGAAGGAAGACACCGTTCCACGACCAGGCCGGCTACAAAAGTATATTCTCCCAACAAACGGAACGAATTCATTACTTTCTATGCACGCTGTCGAGCGGCGCAATCACTACATCAGCGTGGGTGCCGCCAATGTGCTGAAGGGAATCGACTATTGGAGTTGGGGGGCCTGCCGCCACAAGCCAACAGTAACAGTGCGACGGGAAAACCCCGGCAGCGGTGTGTCGAGGGCGGACAAGGGACGACCGGTCCCTTTCTCTATCGGTTTTGAATTGACGATAGTGACCACGCATTCGACGCGCGCCCGACCCTGTCTCTCAGGCACTACCGCCGCACGTGCCCAATATTGTGCTGGACAGAGAAGTACCCACAACGACTGCGTCTACCATCGATAAGCCGGAAAATAGGCCATCCCTGCGGCCATCTCCGAGGATGTATGCAAGAGAGTGGAGGAGCGGGCCGATACCCGCTGTGGTGTACACGCCCATTGCCGCTCCTGTGCCGTTTGCAATTCACTCCGCAGAGACTCATCCACCCACCACCGCGCCTCTGCCGTCGGCGACGGCTCTTCTCTTTTGGGCCTCTCGACCCACGCTGCTCAGCTGTAGCGCAGGCGGCTGAGCGGAAAACTGTGCTGCTGGGTGTCCAGCCTGCACTCGGCTCGCAGCCGGAGTCGGGCAGCGGTCATCTCCATCTCCCTCACACGCCCCTCGAAGCAAAGTAGTCGCCGGAGAGTAGTGCGCATGCCCTAGGGGCGAGCTGTATTCCAAGCGAGATTGTCAACGGCCGATAGAAGCGGTCAACCATTCGAAGAGTCAGCTGGAGGTCGTGTGTCGGCCGCGGAGCGCCGCAGTGGACAGCATCCTTCATGGCATCTCAGTATTGCTGTCTTCCCAATTTTGGCCGATGCTGTCGATGTCAAGAGGGGTGATCAACTGTGCGAAACTGTTTTTCAGCCATCGATTCAGCCGGATAAAGTCGTTCGACCAATGGGCATTTGACCGAGACCCTTTCTTGACTTCGACCACATCGGCCAAAATTGGGAAGACAGCAATACATGTGGGCCTCCGTCGACGGCTGCGGGGGGAGCGGTTTCGAGCTCTCGCACGAAGGCAGCACGACTGCAAGAAAGAACGCTCACAAGCTTGACACTCAGCCAGACAGAAACACTGCACTTGGTCAAAACCCATGTGGGCGCCAGACGTGCGTAGAGAGCCGACCGCCACTTGAACAGCGCTTTGTTCACCTTCTCCCCTCCGCGGCCGCGGCGGGGACGATGACGGCGGCAGCGACGGCCGTATCCGCGACCACGGATGCTATCGGGACGGCGCTCGATTCAATGTCCGTCGACAAGACGGCGGCGGTTCAGCGCGACCTCGAAACTCGCGTCCTTGCAGATGGTGCTATCGGACAAGTGGCCGGGTGCAGTCGCAGTCACGCCTTGTTGGACGGCATCCCTCTCGCGATTTTGTTGAAAAACCCGAACGGCACGCCAGTTTTGGCCGGCCCCCAAGTTCGCCGACCCGCCTCTCTCCTCCGCACTTCGCGCTTCGAGGCCCGCGCCGCCTCGAGCTCCCCCGCGGGGGCTCCCTCCCCCCCCGCGGCACCGGCTCCTGCGGCTGCCGCCGCCCCTCGTCCCGTCGCGGACACCGAACTGTCGCTTCCATCCGGCTGACGCGGCCCCTCCGCGCGACATCAGGCGGCAGCCACGGCGGCTTCTGCGGCGGTCGCTGTCCAAAGCGGTGGCGCTGGCGCCCCGAGCGCTGGCCCCCGCCCGGCTGGCTTCCGCGCCCTCCTCCTCCCGCCTATTGCGATGGCTGCGGCGAACGCCGCCAGCTCCACCGACACGTGTTCCGGCCGTCGCCGCCACACCCCCCCCGGCAACTCCTCCATTGCTGAGATGTCGGCCGGCGCTGCTGGCGCTGCCGCTGCCCGGTCTGCGGCACCTCAAGAGGGCAACGGCCCCCCCCGCCACACATGTTCGAATGTCTTGGCCGCCGAATTCGGCGCTCCCCTCGGGGCCGGCGCTGGCAGTCGCGACCCCCAGAACAAAAACCGGCGCCAGGGCACAGGCGCGCGCGCCGCCGCCGCGGCCGCGGCGCAGACAGCGGACACGTTCGCGGCGTCCGCCACGTCGCGGCACCTGGCTGTGAGTTTGGGACAGCGCGTGACATTTCGGACGGTGTAAGTGAGCGGCATCGCGCGCGGGCCCCTCGTCTGGCGGCTGCGCGGCGTCTCGGCTGCCGTCAGGCAGCTGCTGCGGCGCGCGGTCGTGCAAACCAGCCGATCTAGCGAACGCATGGAGGACGGCATGCTCTTTGAGCACGCGGACGCGCTTGATGCGGTGGTAGCGCTCCCCTCCGACACGGGCGTCGTCACCCTCGTGTCGGAGGTCGATCCACCCTCTGCTTCTCTTCTTGGTGCCCACCTCCCGCGCTGGCTGCCGAGAGAGCGGGATCGTGACAAGGCGCATGACTGCCACATGGTGCGCTGCAGGGACCAACTGGCCTCCGTCGGCGGGCGGGTCGGGATCCCGGCGGCCGACGAGGCGGCCGTGGGTGCCGCCCTGATGCGCGAGCTGGCTCCGTTTGTGCGGGAGCTGGGGGCGGATGACAACGATGCCTCAGGTGCGACACGGCGCGGAGCGGACCGGGCACACCCCGTCACGGCCGGCCCCAGGGGAGCCGCGGCGTCTGTAGGTGGTAATCGACGGGGGGATTGCAATCCCCTTCTGCCCGGCTCGGCCACCGCATCGGCCGCCGGGGTGCCTGAAAATTCTGCACCGGAGCACATTACGACCGCCGAGACTTCCTCGTCAATCGCCAGTGCGGCTGCTCCGAAAACCCTTGGCCGCGACGGAGGTGCGGTCGACATGGGCGCGGGTGTGGGGAAGGCCCCGCTCATGACGCCGACGGCGGACCCCACGCCGAGCTCAGGTCGTGCCACACCCTCTGGCTCAGAAATGTCACGTCGGCACGATGTCCGCGGTAGCAGGAGCGTCCGAGCCGCCGCACGCCACCGCTACCGCAGAGAAGGCAGGGCGATTGAGGAAGACCCGCCCGCGGCGGGGCGCGTGTCCCTCGCACCCGGTGACATTTTTCCTGAGACTCCCGCCGTTACCGCCGCCTTTGTGGCAGACATGATATCGCGGCCACTGACAGCCCCCTCGACCCGTCCGCAACCCCCCTGGCCACCGAACCCCAACGAAGTACTTCCGATTTCCGCCTACGCACCCGGCGCTGTCCGCGGGGGCGCTCCTGCCCCGTAGACCCACGCCGACGGGCGACATGAGGCGCTCCGCGTTACGACGGGCCAGGTACGGTGCTTTTCGCGCGGCTTCTGGCTCGAGGCCAACGCGACAGAGGCCACCATGTCGTCGGTGGTGATTGCGCTGCTCACCCCCTCAGCGCCGTACGAGGAGGTCGACCACGCGGAGATTGCGGCGTCGCCGACGTCTATTGCTGGCGTCTGTGCGCCGCCGCCCAACCCCGCCGGCACGCCGCCTCACCAGCCGGCGCCGCGGAACACTCCGGCGGCGACGCCCGTGTTTTTGACGGCACGCTGGCGCCGGACACCCTACCGACGCACCCTGGCCAGCGCCGCAAGCTCGCCGAAGTTCCCGCACTGTGGGTCGCGGCGCTGGAGCTGATCAGTAGAGGGAACTTCCAACTTCTGTACCGGACGTTGCGAGACGGTGCCGGTCTGACCTCTTTAATGCGGAACCAGGCATGTTGCAAAGAGGGAAATGCGGCGGTGGCCGAAGCGGTCGTCGCGCCAAAGGATGAGGCGGCGGACGGGACTGCATCGGGAATTGCCGAGACCGTGCCGCCCGGAAAGAAAGCGCCCGCCTAGGACGGGGAAGATGGGCCTGACGCGGCTTGGCCTCCCCCCAGGAGGTCTTCCACGGACTCCAGCGCGTGTCTGGTGCAGCGCGCGGAGCTGGTACACCTCTAGGCACCCTCTCTCGTCTAGTGGCCAGCGTTCATCACGTTGGACGCCTACGCGGCGGACCAGATTGTCGCCTGACTGCTGCCGGCGTGGCGCCAGCTGGGGAGCTAGGCGCTGGCATGCGTGCGGCGCACGCTGTGCGACGCTGCGGTGCGTATGTTGTATTTGACGCTACCGTCCCTCGTCTTCGACGTCCCTTCCTTCCCAAGAGGCAGGCGGGTGCGTCCGTCGCCGCTGGTTCGGACGGCACCTATCGCCATGTTGCTCGACTGAAAACATTCTGCGGGTCTTCTTGACAGCAGCGCAGGTGTGTGGCGGGTCTCCCCAACACTAAGACGGCAGCCGTACCGACAGACGCAGCGCCGCCGCCCACTGCCCACCTCTCTGCCACGGGCCGCTTTTCCTCTCCCCCCCTTCCTTCCCGTTCCGTCGCCCCCCCCCTGTCTCGCCACACGAGTGGTACATGGATAGACATGCATAAAAAAGAGCCCTGCGACTGCCAAATTCTGATTTTTTTCCGCTTGAAGGGGAGTGGGTCGATGTCTAAAGGGAGAGCACCGCCCCGGCGGCCGCCATCTGTGCCACGACGCTCAGCATGATCGGGTCTGCGCCGTGTGCCACCCGAATGGCGCCAAGAGCCCCAACCGCCGAGCAGCTCCGCAGGCAGCGTAGGACTTCAGCGGGCTTGGGGGAGGCGCCTGGAGGCGTCACCATAAAGGTGACATATAGCCACGGAGGCGCTGCGTCAGCGACAGGCTTGAGCAGTGGTCCCCCCCGCTTCGGCCGGGCCCGCTCGGCTACGGCGGACGACGTCCGCAACGGCCGGCGCCAAGCGTGCAAAGATCGAGTTGACGGACCCTCACGAAGCCCATCACTCTAGGGTTTGCCTGGAGTCAGTTTTCGAACAGAAGCCTGCTTCAATGTCAAGGGCGGCCCGCAAGAAGTCCTTGTAAGAGCCTGCGTCCGATGTTACTACGAAAAAGACATCTCCGATGCTAGATTTCTGCGCTAGCGCACTTGCCTGCTGTAGAGGCATCCAAAGTGCCTGTATACGGGACCGCGTGACTGTTAGGACTGGCCTCATGGAAGAGTGTCTAAGACACAGGTGAACGGAGATTGTCTTGGGGCAACAGCTTTTAGATGCCCTACTGCCGAGAAAGTGCGCTATCGGGCGCGAGCGATGCCGCTCTTGCGCGAGTGGAAGGGTGCGATGATCGATCGGGTCACGATAATGACGTAGTACTGCTCCAGTCGTTTGGGGGAGAAGACATAACAGCCCAGGGTGACGAGCGGTTCTGCCTAGGAGCTGATGATAGGGAGGCCGGCGACGCCAAGCGCGCCGCCAGTGGGGTTCAGCTTCAACCCTTGCAGGCCTCGTAGACCTCAATGTGGCTGATATTTTTGTCGTCAAGTAAGGCGGCCGCCTGATCACATAAAACGGATGCCTTTTTTGTGCCCCAGCGGCGTCCTCACCGCTCACAACGATACTTCAATGGGCGTCTCCCATACCCTAGTCGCCAGTCAGAGCACGAGCCCAGTCGTAGAGCTTGGGCCGAGACACGAATCTCACGTGCTGCTGCGCCCAGCCCATCCGCCGGTGCACCCTCTGACACTCTCGTGGGCGGGAGAGCTTGGATCTGTCAAGAGCGGCTGGGGCTCATCAGCACAGAATCCATGTCAACGGCACGAGCAAGCAGGAAGCATTATCCCACAGGCTCATGGGCCGGCAGCCAACATCCCGAGAGCACGCTTACGCAGTGCGCCAGACGGGGAAAGCGAGAAAAACATTGGCACATGGCCAGCAAGGCTTCATGACGCTGCCTACCGTCATCTCTCTTGTCCACCGCAAAGGAATGTCAGACAGGAGCGCCCCACCGGTGAGCGCTGGCCCACGGCCGTGGGTTCGCGGGTTCCCACCCCGAACGCAACGTGAAGACTTATCACGACCGCTCGGACGGAAATCAACAGTACGGGCTGCTAGTTCTTTCTCTCACGAATCAGGACAAGGCCATTGTTTTGGATTTCTAGCCCGCTGGCCGTCCACTTTGGGAGTTGGAACGCGTACCGATGTGTTCCAATCGCATTTTTCGCCTCTGAGTGAGTACTGACGGGGGCTACAAAGCGCTCTTTACCGTCCTTAAGTGAGGACCTTGGCACCTTGGTAGCAGCGCCTAGACGGAGCTCGTGGAGGCCACCCCGGCGACGGGTGCTTCACGATGTTCGTCGACACTGCGCACGGCCTGGCGGTCGCATGGGTACTGTTTGAGGGCTTTTCCAAGAAGGACGCGGCTCGGCGTCTCGGCTGCAACCGTACGACGGTGTCGGGGTGGATCAAGGCCTACCTCGATTCGGGGGAATGGTGACCAGACCCCGTCATCCGAAACCGCCACGCGGACAATGTCCTGTACGACACCCACTTCCTGCGCGCAGTGGACGCTGTGCTGCGCTCGGACCCACAACAGTTTATCGGGGAATTAAAGGACGTGGTTACCTTCCATTCTACCTTGCCTGGCTACTGGGCCGAGTACAAGTCTTCTTTTGGGACATTGAGCAAGGCTCTACACGCCATCGGCTTCTCAAACAAGAAGCTCTACCGAGTGTGTCGCGAAAGGGACCAGTTCCGTCGAGAGGAGTTCGCTCGCATTCTGCTGGCAATCCCTACAGGGTGCATTGTGTCTGTCGACGAGACGCAAAAAGATGGAGGGGAATTGCGGCGTCGCAAGGGGCGGCGGCTCAGAGGACAAAGATATGAGTGCCTCTTTCGCGGCAGCAAGGGAATGCTGCGGACTTCAACCATGATGGCTGTTTGCTCCGAGAGCGGTGTCCTACACGCGGTCACGACACGAACTCCCCCCGCCCAGAATTTTGACGACTGGGTGATCTTCCTTAACGGTCTTTTGCGGGCAATGAAGCAGTTTGTCCCAGGACTCCCATGGGCGATGCAAGAGAGTAGATGTGATCTACTCTACGACAATGCTCCAATTCACACGGCGGCGGTCGACGCTTACATGTGGGCATGTGGCGTGTTCCCGCTGCGGCTTCCTCCCTACAGCCCCGAGTTCCAGCCGGTTGAGGAGGTCGTTAGCGAATACTCTTTCCCGCTCAGGTCGGCAAATCATCACTACCTGGGGATACCACATGCCTTTCTCCACGCTGTTGCTCTTTTTTCCTTGGATACCGACATTACTGCTTCTCACTTCAGTCACTCCTTGATGGAGGCCGCGCGCAACGTTCCGGAGCTTGGTGAGCCTGAGGGAGCGTTTGCGGAGGCGTTCGAGCCGCATCCTGTGGAGCGAGAAAAGTGAAAATAGCGATGGCGCCCTTCTTTATCGCATTAAAAACAAGAGAAAACCTCAGCGACGCGAAGCCACCCACGCGGCAACGCAGTCACGCAATCCCGCAGGAAGGTCATCAGAATCTTGATGCTGGCCCCCTTGTGGTCCCCACTCGCTCGAAATGAGCTTGACGACGGACGAGATGGCCATAGAGGAGCCGTCGACAGTGTGACCGCGCAAAACGTGGCCTCGCATTCTGGCCGCGGCCTTGCGCTCAAAGTCAGACCGGTCAGGATCAGGGCCGCTGCCAAAAAAGAATTGGTCAAACTGCTCGTCAGAGCGTTGGCGCAAATTTGCTGGAGAGGAGTCACCGGCGGACGCTCTGCTGGCTGAGCACCGGGGAGGTGTGCTTCCGCCGGCGGCTCATGCGCGGCGTCCTCGTCGTCAGCTCCATATCGAGAGTTACTGTGTGTGGTCACAGAAAATGGGCGTGCCAAGGATAAGCAACAGAGGGGACTGGACCAGTCGGTCAGGATAGAACTGAGGCGGCACGTATATCTCGATCGGGCGACAACGCGAAAAGAAACGCAGCGAAAGCGGTTGGAGAAGATCAGACACATCACTTACACTCGAGGGGAGCCAGCTGGACCGCGCAACCCTCCAAGGCGCTTGAACACGTTGGCCACTTGCTGGGCGCGCCTCTGGCGTGCCCGAATGTTGAGGGTTTTGTGGATGGCTGAGCACAACACCAACGCGTTTGGCACCGCCCCAATGTTGCTTGAGCCGAAGTTGGCGCCGGCCTGGACTGCTCCAGCGTAGAGCCGCGCCTCCCGCGGGTGTAGCTCCGCGCGCAAACCACGTGCGTACTCCATGTGGAAAACTGCACCCTGGCCATTTCGCGTGATGGCGGCGCGAGTAGCAGGTCCAGAGTGGGCCTCCAGAGCCCGGTCCATCACATCCGCGCGCCTAACAGCCGGAAAGTCCACAATACCAGGCTGGAGGGCGGCGGAGCGCCGAAGCCCCGCTGCGTGGTCCGCGTCAGCTGCCGCTGACGTCTCAAGTCTATCAGCGGCGGCGGCGCGCTCCAAGTGGATGGGTTGGACTTTGGCGCATACCATAAAAGCCACAGTGTAGGTAGCATTTCGCTTCTTGCAAGTAGACCGGCGACCAGCGGCCGACAGCTTCCACTCGTACCCTGTTCGCAGCGACATGGTGATTGGAAGGTGGCTTTGCATCTGACAAAGAGAGCAGCTACAGACGTCACACCAGAACCATGCAGGGACAATTGAGGCTTAGATAAGGTACTGAAATCATAGTTAGAAGGTGCGGACGCCCGATGGTCGTGTCCACAGGGGTTGTCGCCCTTTGAGCACTCAATGTATGGCACTCTCAATGTCCGGTAAGAACTGACAAAGACTTTGCCGTACACTTCTGCTTCGCAGTTTTTCCCGGGCACGTGCACGACGCTGTCTTGAACTCTCCGGGAGCCCCTGGGCTCGACGTGCATTCCCGGTTCACGGCACTACAACGTTGCATGTTGTGGCCGCGGTCTTCTTCATGTCTCTTGCGATATCCGCAGACGGTGCAAGCGTTACCGGCGTTGCCATCTCCAGCGCCATCTTCCGAATCTGAGTCGGATCGCTCGGCTGCCGCCGCCGCAAACGTTGCCGGCTGGCCCGAGGCCGGAGCACCAGGGGCCATTGTGCCCACACCACGAGCAATGGTCTGGATTAGGGAGGCACCCGCGGGGGTGGCGCCCATCGCTGCAGTCCCTGCAGCTCGGGGCGCGGTCGCGGGTGCAGGAGCTGCACCGCGAACCGCAACGGAACTGATCTCGCCTGTGGCAGACATAGCGCGATGTTCAGGTAATGAGACGCCGTGTGGTTGGGCACGGGGAGAAGATGGGTGGGGCTGGTGGCCAGGGCCATGGGGAGGAGGGGCAGTTGGGCTGACACCTAGGCTTAATGCGAAGCAGCCGGCACAAATTATAGATGCGTGCCGCTAACCTGTGGAAGCCTATGCAGACCGCTTGTCTTGAGGCCCCGTTTGGACATGTTTTACAGGGCTTTCTCGCCTTGACGCCCCATTTTACACCCGAATCAGCTAAAGACTCTCTGTGTGCATGTTTTGGTATTCACCAATTGCGTTGCGCATCATCCGAGGCCGATGAGAAAGACATGAGAAAAGGTTGGACTTAGTGCATCTTTCCAAGGCACCATCAAGACGGGCAGCCCAGAACCTCTGCATCCCCTGGCCACGAAGAAACAAACTGGACTGAGAAAAACCAGCCAGCACGGCAGAAGCGAGCTGTGTGACAGGAATGAGCAGCTGAAGGCGCTCCTGGATACATCGCAGCATACGCATCATGCCCCGCAAGCTGGTCGTCGTGGCTCACAATCGAAGCAGAAAAGGACACAGTCCATCGAATCGTTCCTGCAGGAACCGTCAAGGAAAGAAAGAAACTGTAAGAGCAACAGCAGGTGCCAAAAAGAAATGCCACACTTCAACACGACAGGGCCGTCGCAACACAGCTGGTAAGTGGGACACGTCGGGAATTGTGTGCCCGACACAAACGTTGTGACGACACAGGGGAGAGACAGATGTGACGTAATATGCTCAGACCTAACGCAGAGCAAAACACAACACAAGTGTGAAGGGGTGCAGCTGATAGATGAGAAACAGGAAAGAGAAGAGCCGACACAATGTCAAAGGAACACGGCCGGAGGTTTGGTCGAGAAAAGGCAACGAGACAAAAGAGACATTTTCGGACGCGGCGTCATTGAAAGCGTCTCGATGGTGGCGCCAGCCAGTGTACTGCACGACAACCGCACCTGACCCAGGGTACTGAAGGCTGCACGACAAAACGAGGAGACAGCGTATGCGAATGGCAGATGCGCTTGCAGAAAGGTGGGAAAGGCGGGGGAGAAACAAGACACCAAGAAGAATCGTCGGATGCATGGACACGAAAAGCAAAGCGGAAACGATCGGAACACAGGCACGAGCATGGGAAAGCAACCACTGGGAAGGAAGAAACAGGAGAACGGGGTGCTCGTGTACGAGCGCGACAAAGAAAAAAATAAGAACAGCTTAGTGAAGAGGGCGAGCGCAAGTATATTCAACAGACACATGCAAGAAGGACGGCGCAAGGCGTCAGTGGAGACGGGAGGAGACC
>Ga0114953_1002436_pt1 | contig 12933 bp, 10 predicted proteins | sample SidtaG_FD_87298 | JGI IMG/M metagenome (GOLD analysis project Ga0114953, IMG submission 87298) | Marine algal microbial communities from Sidmouth, United Kingdom - Sidmouth_Male2 metaG | ecosystem: Host-associated > Algae > Red algae > Unclassified | place: Sidmouth, United Kingdom | collected...
CCCACGCGGGGGGCGCGGGCGGCCGGGCCGCCGCGCGCCGCCCGCCCCCCGGGGAGGAGCCGCCCTGGGGGTCCGGGGGGGGCCGGGGGGGGGGCGCGCCCCCCGCGGGGCCCCCCCCCCCCCCCCCCCCGGGCAGCGCCGCCACCGACGGCGGCGGCGGGGGCGCTTCCGCGAGGTGGAAGCTCACCGCCGACGCGGCCGTCCAGCCGAGCGAGTCGAGCACGTCGACGCCAAACGAGCAGCACAAGCGGTCGAAAATCTCCATCACGTTGAACACCACGTACAACTTGATGACCGACTGCCCGCGGATGCTGTGGTAGACGCGCGAAATGTCAATGGCAAAGAGCGTGGCGGCGGTCGCCACCAGCAGCGACAAGTGCACAATGTCGACGGCGGCGCCAACGACGCGGCGGGTGCGGGCGGCCGCCGCCCGCCGTCGCGCGGCGGCCGACGCGGGGGGGGGCGTCGGCACGGGCGCCCAGCCGCGGTGGTGCGTTGCCCTCAGAGACCGCAGGCGGCGGGCGAGCCACCGGCCGGCGGCGGCGACCGCCGACGAGACGGCGGCAACCACCCGCAGCGGGAGGAGCGTAAAGACAGAGAGGAACTCGTCGGCGCACACAAGGACGCCGAGCGCGAGGAGGCGCTCGAGCTTGAGCGGCACCTGCACAAAGTTGTAAACGGCGCGGCGCTTGCCGGCGGCGGCGAGTGCCTCCTCCAAGCTGCCGCTGCCACCGTCACCACCGGCGCCGGCGGCGCCACCACCACCGCCACCACCACCACCACTACCACTACCACCACTACCGTCCTCTTCCCGCTCACCAACAGCGCCGCCATCAACGCCGACTTGGTAGTACAGGAAGCGGCGGAAGGTGGCGGCCAGCGCCGCGCCACCCCCCGGCCCGCCGACGCCCCCGCCCGGCCCACCCGTCCCCGGCGGCGGGAGGGACCCATCCCACGCCACCACACCGGGGGATTGCGGCGCGCCACCGCCGGCAACCCCCCCCTCGGTCGCCCGCCGCCCGCGGGCGGCCGTCGGCGCAGCGGCGGCGGCACCGGCGGCAGCGGCGCCGCCGCCGCTGCCGCCGCCACCGCCGCCGCCGCCGCCGCCGTTCCCCCCCGCCAGAACCCGCTCACCGTCGACCGTCGCCCACTCGCCGGCCATATCGACCACGCCCACCCACGGTGGCGGCGGGCATCGTGCGCGGCCGCGCGCCAGTGGGCGGTGGTGGCGGCCGCGGCGGCGGCAACGGCGACGACGGCGGCTGACGGTGGCGGGGCGGGCGTGTGGTGCGAGGCGGCGACGATCCCGTCCACGGGGCGCGCGTGGCAGGAAAACCAACGTGTGCAGTCGTCACGGTGACAGCGTGACCAAACTATCAAGCAGCGTTGTACACGTGGCGAAGTAGCTCAGATCGTGCATCTCCGCGAATCCACAGCTGTTGTGCTGTATGTATGAATTCAGTACTGGAGTCCTGTACTGTCAGCAGTGCACATGAAGGTTTGCTGAGGAGGGGGGTACAGTACAGGACAGTACAGCACGCTGCGCCCGTGCAGGACGCGTGCCGCGGCGCTGTATTCTCCTACAGCGGAGGCTCTGCATTGAAGCGTTGAGCACCCTGTTCATCTGCCATAAAGGTGTCCCTGCTGTGCTCCAACTCAGTGAGGTTCTGGAGAGGGCCCACGAGCGCTCCCCAGGCCAATGAGTTTCTGACGTTGCTGCATCGCCCAAGCTTGCTGCGAATTGCTACGCCAAAACCGAGTATTCTTGTGCTCACCCAAAAGGTACCAATGACGCAAAGCTGCGTTCGTCCACTAGCAGTGTCGTACTGCCTCTCGCGTACTGCTGTACCCTCTCTTCCAAGTATTTTGTTTCATGTTCAACAACCTCCTGTCGGCTGTACCTCCAAACCATAGCTTCATACTATACTGTGTCGTCTTCTTCGGCCTCCAACTCGATCATCTGTGTACACAGAAGCCACAAGGCTTTGACGCCCTTGGATTGGCCACGGCCGGTTGCCGTAGCGTACGTTTTTCAGGACGAATGCGCACCGAGGCGACGTCAAGTCCTGTGCTGCACACAAGCTACAAGAAAAGGGTACATGTCTTGAATTTGGGTGAACCAGTCAAGAATCCATCCGCTCGTCGAGCAATCAGCTGCTTTGTCGTTCTATTGATATGAGCAGTTCATAAGCGCATGTGCTCGTTGCGCTATGCTCCCCTCTTTGGTATGTCGGACACGCTTGTTTGCTGCCATGACAGCTGTGCGTGCCATGAGCCTTGGCTGTTCGCTGTGCACCGGTGCTCCGACGTCGCATCGAATGGGGGCTTATTGACGCATCTAATTGCGTCTGTGGAAATTCTCTCCCCGCAAGTTTGGTGATCTACCAGCTGTCTCTGAGTGCCATCAATTTCATTTGGTTGTGAGACAATCGATTAGATCGGTACGGCCGAGTTGTTGGAGGCAGGAATTTGAGCAGCAGACGGCGATCAATTTTCCTCAGTTCCCGGCGGGCACCAGCCCCGGTCGCAGTCGCCGTGGTCCACTCCAGCACCGTCTGGGTTGCCGTCATCCCCATTCGTCAATCTCTCCTCCCCTTGACCCCCTTGCACTTCTTCCTCCCTGAGTCTCAAGCCGGTCCACCACCATGGGTTCCGGGTACGTGACTTGGTTGCTCTTCTTTCGTATTCGCGTGGTTTGGAGACGCTAGTCGTTTGTGACGCGCCGTGTTTGTTGGTTGGCCGAGTCGTGGCGTCACGGCGCTTCCGTGGCGGTCGTGGAGCGTCGTCGCCGTGGTGCACTTGTGAGTGGGCGTTTGAGTGCTTGACGTGCGTCTTGATGTGGTATCATCTTGTGAGTTGAGTACGATCGTGGGGCGATGCTTCTGGGCCTGCGGTGTGCGCCCACCACGCACCGTGCTGACGCCGATTTGGTCGACCGTGACAACCTTTTGTCTTCATCCCCTCCTCTTGAATCGGTTGCAGGAAGCCCGCGGGTCTCCGCGCTGGCCGCAAGCTTAAGAACCACCGCCGGGAGCAGGTCTGGCACAACAAGAAGTATGCGCGGAAGCACTCTGCCACGGCCCTGAAGGCCAACCCCTTCGCCGGAGCCTCTCACGCCAAAGGCATTGTGCTGGAGCGGATCGGCATTGAGGCCAAACAACCGAACTCCGCCATCCGGAAGTCGGTCCGTGTGCAGCTGATCAAGAACGGCAAGAAGATTGCAGCTTTCGTACCCCGGGATGGGTCGCTGAGCTATGTGGAGGACAACGACGAGGTTCTGGTGTCTGGGTTTGGGCGTGCCGGTCACTCGGTCGGTGATCTGCCTGGTGTGCGGTTCAAGGTTGTGAAGGTTGCTAATGTGTCGCTCTTGGCGCTCTTTTTGGAGAAGAAGGAGAAGCCCCGCTCTTAGACTGCTTTGTAGGATTGTGTGTACGTCCCTCTCCAAAGGCGTGCGGGTCTGGTCATTTTTTTTCTTCGTGCGTTTCCGGCGTGCCCGTGCGAAACGCAACAGACCGACTTCAGTCAGTGCCTTCTCTCTTTTCCAGAGATGTGCCTCGACCCACACGTCTTCCTCCTGTCACGAACCAACGGGTGCTCGCGGTTGGACTCGTCCTGTCCAACTATCTTCGGCGTCAGTGCCACACTGGTCGGTCTTGTGTCTCGGTAGGGGACGACCACGGCGGTCCTCCAGAGAATGCGAGCTCTGAATGGGCAAGCTCAGAGTCAACTAGACAAAAAAACGGCGGAGCTGGCGGGCGGGTGGCAACTGAGTGTCACACGTCGTGTACACATTTGTCGCCGCAGTCACACCATGAGTCGCATTGTGCTGAGTATGCCGACAATGGGAACATTGATGCGGGGTCCTCACCTACGGCAATGATCTCGCCGGAAAGGCAGTGTTCGACGGGACGCGCCAACATACCCAACTCTTTGTACAGGATGCGACGACACACGTGAGCAACTCTTCTGACTCGACAAAAACGACAGTGCACTGCCAGCATGTGCGCATTGTACAGTTACTTTAAACAAGCGAGAACCCAAACGAAACCAGAGCCTCAAGAGACAAAAAAAAACAAAAGCCAAGATCGAGGCCCGGCAGGACTAACGAGATGACACAGAGGCACACCGTGCTTTCCCAGGTGCCGCCGAGCCCAGCGCCCCTGCCGACGCTCGTCTTGGCAAGCCCAAGGAGCCCACATCGGCGGACGTCATGGATGGGGAACCGCCGCCCGAGTCGGACGAGTCCATGGGTACTGATGCCGACGAGCCACCACCCGGAGCGTCATCTGCCATCTTGACAAAGCGGCCCTTGACGCGTGGCCTTCCATCAGCCAACGCCTTGCGGACAGTGTAGCGGACGAGCTTGCCAAACTTCCGGTCCCGCCGCTTCTGGCGGAAGCGCAATAGCGCAGCCTCCCGCGTCTTCTTCTTGAACTCCCGCGTCAGAGTCTCCTTCTCCGACTCTTCCCGGTTCTTGCGCTCCTCTTGCGTCTCCTTGGCGGGCAGCGCCGACGCGGCGGCAGAGAACTGGCCTGGCTGCGGGGGCACCATCGCATTGGGGACGGTCGGGTACATACCAACCGATGCCGACTGCTGGTAGATTTGTTGCCAATGCTGGAACTGCTGCATCTGCGCAGCCATTGACGCCGACGGCATGTACATGCCGAGGCCCGGCGCACCGTACATCATGGCCGCATATGGGGCCGGCAAGTTGGGCATGTTAGGCACGGCCATGCTCAGCGGCGCCGAGCCGGCTAACTTGGCCTCCGCATCAGGCGCAGCACCATCGCCAGGTATCCGGGGCGCCGTCGCGCCAACCGTCATCTGCGTCCCATCAACCACTGCAGCGGTGGCGGCGCCCTCCGCCGACGACGGCGCTTCGGGCTGCTCGGACGACGCACCGGGGGGGGGCGCTAGTGGCTTGGCCACAGTTTGCCCCGACGCGTTGGCACCCTCCTCCTTAACGGGTGAAGACGCGACGGCGGACGACGGGTCGGGCGTTCGGGCCTTCCGCTTTGGTGGAGGGGGGGGAGGCGGCCCGGCAGAAGCACCCACACCGGGATTGAAAGCACGCGCCACAGGCGTTGGCACCGGCGGCGGCCGCCCCACTCCGGGAGTTGACGGCAGAAGAACACTCCAAGCCGGGGAGGGCAGCCCAAACCGCATGTGCCCGCCCGCAGACGGCGGGTCGCCCAAATAGGTGTTCTGGTACTCGCGCACAACCGCGTCCTTCGCCGCCTGTCGCAAAAAGGGTGACGACAGTACCGCGTCAGGCCGGGCGGGGGATGGCGGCACGTCCATTGCACCGGCCGAAGCGGGGGCAACCGCCGTCGGCGCTCCGCTGAGCGCCCCAGTGGGCGGACATAATGCGGCCGTCGAGCCACCACCAACAACAATCGGCACCGCCGTCGAAAGCACCGGTGTCGGTGCCGTGAAACGCGGCCCAAGCAACGACGGCGACGGTGCGACGGTGCCCGACCCGAGAGACGGAGCGTCCAGCGACGGGCTGAACAGACTCTGGAACGAGTCCCGAATGTGTGCCTGCCGCGTCGCCGGTGCGAGACCCGTAGCGGTGCCGGTACCGGGCGTGCCGTTGGGCAACCACCTCCTCGATGGGTCCGGTGTCGACAGGTATTCCATCCCGCGCGGAGGCGGGTTGAGGGGTAAGAAGGAAAGGAGAGGATGCGAAGAGGGGGGCCGCGACAGCCCCACCACACCGACCGCAGCCGGCGGTGGCGGACGGTGGAGCGCAGGAAAACGAACGAGCGGACTGCACGTCGCGACGGTCCGCGCGCGCGCGCTTCCCCGGCCAAACGAGCGCGCAGCGAGTGCAACGACACTGCGAGCCGTGCCGTTTGGTGGTGTACCGCGGCCCGGAGGCGGCAAGGAGGTTGTTCACGGTGGGCGTGGTCGGACGGTGGGGGGCTGAAGGCGGGTCGGCGAGGTGTCGGCGCCGCAAACGTCCCAGCTGGTGGTTGCGGGGAGCGCCGGGCGGCTTGCCGGGGCCCTGCTGGCACCTAAACGGCGGCGGACCAAAGCCCAAGAGGGCACACGACCTCACTCAGAACCAATGAGATGCTGTTGGACCACTAGATACGCTGTGTTGGCGTCTTAATGTTCCCGTTGAGGGCGGTGGCCAAGCAGCGTGAGGGCTGCGGGGCCCCAGAGACCCCTAATCGAGCCTTTCGCGGGGCGGACCACTCGAACGGGCCCGGAAATGAAGGGCCAGAAAACGACGAGGCGGGGCAATTGGGACGCGGAACGACAGGAGGCTGGAGCAGTTAAAAAGACGCCATGCGGAGCCTGAGGCTGTCGTGAGTCGAGCAGCACGAAGAGTGGAAGGCACTGCGGCCAAGAAATATGACCACACCGCTTGAATATGGAATACAACAAATACTTTCACAAAACAAGAACATGTAAGCAGACTGAAGCGTGATGTGGCGGGCCACCCTTTGCACAGATCGCAACAGTGTCTAAGCAAGTACAGTACACGAGTGATGTATGCCACGAGTGGCCTCTCACCGTGAGAGGGCCACGACCACCCGTGCTTGCTCTCCCGCCGCCAACGACCAACCAAACGTCGCTCGGGGCCCTAAGAGCATCCTACTGCACCGTACGACCACTCATATCACGTGCTGCGGGCGATCTGCACTCCTCGAGATTGCCGTCTCGCCAGAACCAGTTGTCGCGGAACGCTCGCACATCGCTCAGTTGCACTATTTGCACCAAATATATTGTTGGTTGCTTCCTAGTAAATATAATCGAAACCGTAAACCTCACATTGACTACACAGGTTTTCTCAGAGGTCCGATCGAGACTAGGTCCTTATGGACTTTTCATCCACCAAGTGCGCCAGACTTTCTGCACTTTTCTTGACCGTCGTGGTCGTGTTGTCCAGACGCTCCAGTCAACGTCTGGTCGTCATTCTCTCTGTGCCGCAAACACTGGAGTGCGACGAGCAAACGCTGGGATGCTGCGGAAGACCGAAATACCCATGTCGAGATCCATCCATTCAGACAAGAGCTGTCGTACAGTCAGTTCATTGATGGGCTCAGTCGTGCGACACTTGCCACCCAGACTTCTGGTTTTCATTGCAGGAGCGAGGGGCTGCTATCAGGAGCGACGCCAGATGCTGTAGACGTGGGGCGTCCCAATGAAGACTAGCACAGTAGTAGTGCGACAATGATGTCATGGACAGCCGCATTTCACTGTCCCTGCCCCACAGCTGGCAGTTCACAAGGTGTGGCCCACATGTCAGGGAAAGCTGTTTGTCCAATCGATAACGTCTCTCCTATTCAGGTGGTCACGAACAGCTTGTTGGATGACCATTCTTCATGAAAAGTACATTTTTTGTTCGAGCAGCTCGTCTTCGACTGTTGCTTTTTCAAGCATGAATATACCGCTCAACATAGGGAACGCGATGTGTACAAAATATTCCGATGAAGACGATTCCATGTGAAACGCTCTTGGCGTTCTTCAACTGGCACACCCGCGGCTCTTCGCCGACGGCGGGCCACTCGTTTCAGCCTCACGTTCGCACAGGCGGCCCGTCTCGCATTAATGTGTGAGCAACTAGCTCGGGCCCAAGCGCGTCCACTCGAAGCCCCAACCGCAAGCCGTCAGTCGGCCGCAGTGTCGCCGGGCCCTTCGTTGCGCCAGGTGAGGCTGCTGGGAGGTGGGTGAGGGCAGGGGTCCCTCGGGCCTCGTGGCCACGCCGGTGGCCCGTGTGGTTCGTGGTGCCGCTGCTCGAGCGAGGTCTGCAGCGTGGGGAGCCAGGAAGCGGCCGGCGTGCACGGGGGCTCAAGCCGCCCACGCGGGTGCCTCACGCGCCGCTGCTGTCTCCGCCCGCGCGGACGTTACTCGTGTGGTGACTGCTGCGTCGATTGTCTGTGTGGGCAGAGACGTCGGTGCGGGGCGACGCCGTGCGGTGCTCGTGCGCAGGGCGTGTGCCCTTGGGGCCACGCCACCGACGGCAGCGGTGACGGTGCGGCCGCGTGCGTCCGCACTCTCGAAACGCACCGAGCGGACTCCCTCCCGCTCGCGTACTCTTTGGTTTTTCATTTTTCATCGGCTGTGTCTCTTGGGCACCGGCCGTCTTCTGAGTATCCTCGTCTTGGGGGTGGCCTTTGGTGCGCATTTGGCGTCGGCGCATGGTGTCTGCCGGGTTGGGCGGCGCCGACGCGCACATCCGGCGGAGGTAGCGTCGGCAGCCGGGGGGGAAGGCGGGTGTGATGCCCCCGTACCGGCGCGGGGGGGCTGAGTCGACTATTTGCCAGGCGGTTGAGACGGGGGGGAGGGAAGTGGCTGGTGAGACGACGGCCGGTGTGAAGCGCCCGGTACGTGAAGGGTCTCCGACGTCGGGGTGATTTCTTTGGTGGGAGCTGTGGCGGGTGGGTGCTTGGACCCTTGTCCTGACTCGGGCGTGTTTTGTTTGCGGGCGAGGGGCGCCAGGGGAGTGCAAGGTGGAGAACTCGCGATGTGGGGCGCACATGACGGCGAAGGGTGAGGCGTGCATGCTGTCGGTTGCTGGCCTGTTATGCGTGTATCGCGCGCTGTGCGAGATGGAGGAGTCTTTCCAGCGCGACCTGCCGCCCTTTCGCGATCACAGAGAGCAGACCGCATGCAGCCTAGCACCCTCGGTCGGGCGGTCGGCATTATGTCAAGCATACGTGCGTGCAGCTCGACGGGTGGACACTTGCTGGGAGAGCAGTTGTGGATACACTTCCGAAGGAGGCGACCTCGCTCTGAAGATGGCGAATGCATCCACGAAGTTTGTTCAATGCTTGGACGCGTTGCTGACGCATCTTTCCTTTCTCCGCTCTCTCTGGTCTGGTGCTTCGCCAAGCTTTTACTTCGTGTTCTCTTTCACTGTGGTTCTCTTGCAGTGGGAGAGCATTTCACGTGACGTCAACGACTGCCCGCCATCGCTGGACATGGACGCGCTGAGCGGGGGCGACTTGGCAGACCTGCTCCTTAATGGTGGCGACGCTGACGGCGATGGCGTTGGCGGGCGGGGCTTGGACGCATCAACCCGAGACGATGGAGGCGCCAGCGGAATGGCACAGGTGCCACAGGCCGCTGCCGCTGATCTTGCAGATGCAGGCGGCTGTGAGCAGTCTGGCGACTCCGACGCGGCGGTGTTTGCCGGACTCGGCTCCTTTTGTGATGGCCCCGGCGTCGGACTCGGCACGGACGTGTCGTTGCGGCGGGGAAGTGGCGGCTTTGGGGTGGACAATGATATGCAACAGTTTATGATGATGGGCGGCGCAGCGGAGGCAGGTGGCGCGTCTGTCACCGGGGCGGCTGGTGCGCGTGTGGCGGGGGGGGCGGAGGCGGCAGACACGGCCGACCCGGCGGGGTGGTCCTCGCTTTCAGCGCTGGGGGTAGAGCTGGACGGATACGGAGGGCTTCCATCGTTAGAGTACGACGTGAGTGGGATGGCACCGGCGTTCGCACCGCCGCCCGTCGATACGCCGCCTCCCGCCGCGCCCGGCACTGCGAAGTCGGAACCAACGCCCGTGGCAACACAGGCGCGGCTGCCTTCTCCACTTCCATCTACTCCAGTGCCAGGGAGCGGTGCGCCGAACATGGACGTTGCGTCGACGGATGCTCCCACCAACGCTCCTGCCGCCGCTGTGGCTGCGGCAGCGCTCCCTCCGCATTCCGGACCGGTGCCAGAAACGATGACAACGGCTGCTTCCGCAGTTGAAGCGGAGCCACCTACGACAGCCGCCGCTGCCGGGCACCCGTGGTTGTCCCCCCCGATGCCGACGGCTCCCACGAGGGCAGCCGCCGTAGGCACGCCCCGTGTCCGAGCGCGGACTATCAAGGTGCCGCTGCTGCCACTGGGCACGCCCCCTGCACCCATTGCTCCGGGTCCCGATGGCGATGGGCCTGGCAGGACGGGGGTGCCAATGTCACCCCTGCCCTCGGGGGGGCCCAACACGCCCGCCCCGTCTCCACCACCTGTGCGGCCGTCGCCCAGTGGGGCCACATCGACTGGTCCGACGGGGCGGGGCCGTGCCGCGACGCTTCCGTGCGACGTGTGTGGGCGCAGTATCTCGACCAACGGGGCTAACTATCGGCGGCACCGAGAAGCATGCCTCCGCGCTCGATCCCGCGCACGCGGTGCGGCAATCGCGGGCGGGGCTGCCACAGCCGCTGCCGTCGCCGCCACCGCTGCGGCCGCCTCTGTCGCTGCGTCACCCGGTGGGTCCTCGCGGGGACAACCTCCGCCAACGCCGCCGCCGCCACTGCCCACCGCCTCGTCGGCAGCAGCGGTGTCCACCGCGGCCGCGTCACCGGCGACGACACCTCGGACGGCAGTGCTCAAGACCGAAGATCCGTCGGCGCCGACCCCAATGGTCCTTGACCCGTTCCCGCCGCAGCCGCTCTCCTCCATTACGGCCGGAGATATCGGTAGCAGCGCCACGTCGGGGATCAGCGCGTCTCCGCCGCCACCGCCACCGCCTCCGCCACCGACCGCTGCGTGCACTCCAGTGCTCCTGACGGTGCCGACGGTCGGAGCGGGAACCGCCTGGGAGGCTGGTCACGGTGCGGCCGAGCGAATGGCCGTTGCGGCCCCGCCACGGCCACGAGTTGCGGTGCGGTCACCGTTTCCGCCCGCGGCAGCGGCTGCTGCCCTTGCTGCCGCCACCGCTGCCACGCGGCCCGCTCCGGCGGCGCCGGCAGGGCACCCACCCTCCCGGCGTCGGCCGCCCGTTTCTCTTTCAGCCGCTCGCGTGTCAACAGTGCGGGACGCGGCGCTGGCCCTGTCGCTCTCCCGGCTTTCGGCAGCCGCCTCGGAGGCGCTGGACGGTGGCGGACGCGCGGCCGTGCGCGATGCGCTGCTGGCGCTTGCCCGCAAGGCCGAGGGCCACGGCCCCCCACCGTCCCTCAGTGGCGTCGGGGGCTCCGGAGCGGGTCCCACCCCGCCGGGCTTGGGAGGTAGTGGTCGCCCGGCGGCGCCGACCGCGCCTGGTGGCCGCCCGTGGACGACGCAAGATATTGTCTCACAGTCGGCAGCGGAAAAGCTCGTGCTAAGGATGCTGTTCCTCGATCCAACGTCGGCCGTATCGGCGGCTGCGACCGGCAGCGGTGCGGGAGGAGCGCCGTCGCAGTCGGGCGCGCCGCCGTCGGCGTCTCCCAGCGACGCAAGGGGATCCGTTCCAGGAGAGAACGCCACTGCGCCCACGTCAGCCCCGACTTGATGCGCCGAAGAGTGCAGGCAAGGGTTAGGATTGGCTACTGCAATGGCGGACGTGCTGCCCCTCGTTGTCTATGGATGAAGTCGTTTTGTTGCGCTCTTTTTTATTGTGTGGTCCTGGTGCGGCGGCTTGTGCGAGGGCAGCGCCGCGCTTTGTCAATCCTTTTGGGCTTTCAGGTCCCTCCCACGACCGTTTTCTTCCTCCTTGTCCCTGCCTGCTTGCTCATTATTTTGTCGAGTTGCTCATTCTCTTCCAAGCTCCCCGGTCCGACTCCTCGTTGCGCTCCACCCTCGCACTTGCTTTGCCTTCCTCGCCCTCTATTTTTTGTTTCCACACGTGTCGCTGCTGCTTGTATGTCTCGCCACTGTCATCTCTGGCGGATAGGGCAATTGCCCTGTCCAGCCTCCTCTGGCGTTGGCAATTGCGGGCGGGACTTTTCATCGCAGCATGGGTCATTCTACACCCGCGTGCGTTTCTGCCAAAGAGTATGCGCCATACAAGACATGGATGCGGACCTATGCAACATGTGTCCCTTCAGTGTCCCTGCTGCGGGCGTCCTGTATCCCTGTTGTCCGATGCGTCCATCACAAGTGCGCAATGCTCGTCATCATGCCGGCGGTGTAGCGGCGGGTAGTGGGCTACGGCCATGTGGCGGAGGCGTCGGCGGGCCTGGCCCTCGGTGCTGCCTGCGCGCGTGTCCCCCGGGCCCATCCTTGATTTCCGCGGCGGTGGCGGCGTGTGCGGTGGTCCCCCCCCCCGCCCCCGCTTCCATCGGACGTGGTGACCGCGCGGGCCTGCGGCTGGCGGCGAGCGGCGGGTCGGCGTCGAGCCGTCGGCGGCCGCGTGGCTGCGCCGGCGGCGGACGGCGGGCCCCGCCGGCCCGTTGCGGCCGCGGGTGGGGGGGGGACCACCCGCCGCTGCTGCCGCTGCCGCCGCCGCCACCGCCGCCGCCGGCGCCGCCGCTGCCCGCCGCTGTCGTGGCGACGGTGGTGCGGGCGCGGGCGGGCGTGCGTGGGGGTGCTCGCGGAGGCGGGCGCTCCCGGGGCGCTGGTGCGTGCTGGCGCCCCTGCGGGTGCTGGCGGGTGTGCTGGCGCCCCTGGGGCGTCCCCGCCGCCGCGCGCCCCGTGCCGCCCCGCCGCCGCCGCGCGCCGGCAACCGTCCGCGACGGCGGGGGTGGCGGTCGCCACCGCGGGTGCGGCGGCCGCGGGTGGCGACGCGGCAGCCGCGGCGGGCGGCGGGCGGCCACGGGGTGCGCGGCGGGGGGCACCGCCGCGCGGGCGGGGAGGTGCCCCGGACGCGGGGGTGCGCGCGCTGCGCGCGCCGCCGCGACCGCACGCCGCTGCCGCGGCGGGGGCGACGCCCCGCGCCCGCCGCCGGCGCCGGGGCTGCGGGCGGCGCAGCGGCGGCGGCGGCGGCCGGGGGCGACCCGACGGGGGCGCCCGCCTCGGGCGACGCCGTCGTGGACATCTCGGGGCGGGCCCGACGCGTCGCTGCAAGCACCAACAACAGGGAAACCATTGTACACCACGGCGCTGACCCCGCACCCTCCAATGCGTCGGTGGCGCCGCCCGGCGCGGTCCGTTACCAAATATAAGGCAAGGCGACCACGCGCGGCGCGGCAGCGCCCCAAGCCCGACCCCGCATCCCCACCCCCATTCGTGTATCCCGCTCGGCGGCCCCCCCTCCCCCACCCCCCCCCCCCCCCCGCGGGGGGGGCCCCCCCCCG
>Ga0114953_1002442_pt1 | contig 12913 bp, 15 predicted proteins | sample SidtaG_FD_87298 | JGI IMG/M metagenome (GOLD analysis project Ga0114953, IMG submission 87298) | Marine algal microbial communities from Sidmouth, United Kingdom - Sidmouth_Male2 metaG | ecosystem: Host-associated > Algae > Red algae > Unclassified | place: Sidmouth, United Kingdom | collected...
AACGTAAGTGTGACGTTCGACCATCCCCAAAAGTACCCACAGAAATTGACATACGTACCTCAACGGCCGCGGAGGCACAGACCGGTCTCTGCCACCGCGCAACACAATTGGGTGGCGGCCGCGCTGCTCCAGGTATCTGGCCGGTGGTGAGGGGGTCCTTCCGACACACCCTGCAGTGGGTCGGGAGGAGGGGTAGACAGAACGGTGGCGGCACAAAGGCGAAGAGCCCCGAGGGAGGTGATCATGCACCCGACGGACCTGCTGTCGATCAGGACAGGTCTGCCAATTTTCTCTTTCGACCAACACCGCCGCCACAGCCTCTGAGACTCTCACAGGAGTCGCGGCGCTTTCATCCAATTCGTGTAATGCAAACGAAGCTTTCAGATCCAAAAGATCCACCTTGACTAGGCGTGCCCTCGCGGTGCGTCCTGGTTTGGGAGGGCCGTAGCAACCGCCATGAGATCTGAATAGCCAGTCTGCACAAAATCTTGACCATTCTGTCGACCTTCTCAGCAGAACGCTTGCTCCACGACATACAATGCATACAGACGGAAAGAGGAGAGCATGAAGAGTACGATAGTGCTTTCCTTTTTCTCATAGCGTGTGTTGGTAGTGAGTTATGAGCAGAAGAAGAAGAACTAGTGTAGTGGGATGTGTGGCCAATGTTGACCATCCGTCTCAGCCAATCATGCTGTTGGTTTTTTGACGTGGCGCGCCACACGACAATCGATCGGACGCATCGCAGTGCCTTTGCCACGCTCTGGGGGGTGGGGCGGCCTGCAGGGCGTTCTGAGGCGCCTCCTGGAGTGCCCAAGAAGTACAGCAAGACGAGAATAGAAATCAGCACGAGACAGCTGTTTGTGCCCGGTGTCTCATTCTTGGTCAGAAATTCAACAAGACATACATCGTCACGGCTTGCAGAATCCCCATCCAAACAGGTTTTGGATGGGCTTTGGATGTCTCCTCGTCACTCTTCGGATGTTGACGGATGGGCGTTTCCAGCTCATCCAAGCCCATCCAACAGAGGTTTGGATGGGATCCCGCTGGGCTTTGGATGGGCTTTGGATGGGCGTTCTCAGACGATGGCGTAGTCCAGAGTTCCGGCCGTGAGTTCTTCGAGTCGAGGTGGCCCGCTCGAGAGACAGTATGCGATCCTCGGCAGGCTCGGCCGTTTCATATTCAGAAACCCCAGTGTGAAACAAGGACACCATGTGATTGGCTACCAGTCGCACGTGATTTGGCCACACCGCGCAGCAATTTGGGCCGATCCAATTGGTCTGCTGATAGCTTAAGTACTACATGATTTCGAATGACAATTGCATACGCCGTGGTTGGAGCCGGCCGTCCTCATGATCGACTCCGAATCCAAAGCGGTTCAAATCGCGGCGGAGGCAGAGCTGCAACGTTTGTGACTCCAGTGCCACGGTGGATACACAGGAGACTTCGCACTGCCCTTTCTGGAGAAGCCACCCCGGAAGACACCGTGCAAGTGACGGATTTTTTGCACTCTCAAAGCGAATTGCGGAGCGTTGCGTGGAGCACGGCGTTTTGCGATGCCACCTACTCATCATTGAGGTCACGTCATCTTCTGTCGCTGTCTGTTGGCGTGAACAAGACGACCGTCTGTCTGGTCGTGACGTCGACGACTCGGATACAATCTACAAGATTTGAATATCCATTACTATGACTTGAGGGAGTTCTATCGCACAAAAGCAAGGACGGACCTCGTGCCGCCGACGCCGCCGAGCACGGCGGACCAGATGAGATTGGTACGGGGGCTACAGTTAAAAAGGGCCCTCCACAAGGGTATAAATGATGCTGGTCCAATGAGATGGCGTTATTGCTCCGCGGACCAGAGCGACAAGTGGAAGAAACGGTCACGCTGTGCAGTGCTGCTCATCCTTGCAGCTGTTCTTGACCCTGCCCCGGCTCAAGAATCCCATCCAAGACCTCTTTGGATGGGGAATCGGGGGGCGCTCACAGAGGTCATATATGCCCATCCATCTGATTTTTGGATCCGGATGGGCTTTGGATGGGGATGGATGGGGATTCTGTAAGCCATGACGATGCATACATCTGGAAAAAAAGACACTCTTGGATCTGCTGTCGGCCGTTTTCTGGGCACTGGTGCGCAGAGGATTCCCGCGGTGCCATTGTCCAGGTCACTGAATCGGCGCGAACGACCCCGTGGGGAGGTCTCGAGTCTTGTCACCATTTCCGGCGATGGTCGACATCTGACACAGCACTGCTCTAGAGGGTGATGTGGAAACCACAGCCTTCAGGATCGTGTTAGACACGATCCTGAAGGGGGACCACGATCCTGAAGGGAGCGGGAGCCAATGGGTTGTGTTCCTTGGGGCAGCTTTTTGGGTGTTCGTTGCGCCCGTTGTTGGCCCCCCCTGCACGTACATGGCACCCCATGCTTGTGTTTTCTTCGTGGTCTCGCGCTTTTGAAGTGGAAACGACACGGGCGGGGAGCACGTCTAGTTACGCCTGCTCTTTTGGGTCTGAGCATTACATGAAGGCTTCGAAAGCTCCAGAACAACATGTTAGAAATCCAGTGGTCAATAGAAAATTGGGTCGCGACCCAGTTTTCTAAGGCCTCTGCAGCCACTGTGAGAGGGGCTGCTGACGCCAGTGGATCAGCAGCTATCCACAGACCTGGTCCGTGCCAGCATCACGTCGCGACCCAACTTTTAGATGCCTCTGCAGGCTTGGTGAGAGGGGCCCTCCTGACCCGAACGGATCAGCAGCGGTCGAAGTCGTGATCCGGGGCGGATCACGTCTTGCTCGAGCGTCTTCGGTTCTGCTGCCTGCAGGCCATTCCGTGACGCCTTTTCCATCACCGTGCGTTTCCAGTCTTTCTGTGGGGGGACACAATATGGTCGTAGCTGAAGAAGGACAGACGTATGTTAAGTCTCTGCGTGTTACGAGTGTGGGATTAATGACGTTGGTTAAATGACCAGTAAGTAGCGACCGACCGTAGACGCACGATGAAGTGAACACTTACGCCTTAAAGGCGAGGAGGAAGAACCTTCGTTCGTGCAACATCCGATGGGGAGCCGGGGGTGCCGACGACGGCGAACCCCGGTCCCATGGTGCTTTTATTATCAGACGGTTAAGGGGCGGGGTCGATCGCCCGAGCGATCATAAAGATCGAATAACCACCAAAATAGAGACGATAAAAGAAAGGACAGATATACCAGACGGAAGTGACCTCCCAAAGGGCGAGCCATAAGTCATTTCAGTCCTCCACATGAATGCTGACCAGTCAGGAGGGGCTACCGGGCCCAATATCCAAATATTAAGGAGATATGCTACATACCCCTGTATTGAGATTCGAACCGTCCCGGCGAGTCGGCGCAGATCGACTGATCCGCCACCACGAACGCCACAAGTGGCAACCAATCAGGGTGTCGCGTAACGACGCGCGAAGGGGCGTGAGGGCGTTACGCCTTGGACGGCGCCTGCAAAGGGGATCGGGGAGACCCCTGACACCCTCGCGCGAGGTGGGGTGATGGAGCCTGCGGCGCGAACGGTCTCGAGCGGCCCAGAATGGCCGATGCGTGCCGGAGGGCGTGGACGGGCAGCCTCTGGGCACCCACCGGGCGGCGGCGGCCGCGCAGGCGTCAGATCGGCCCCTACAGGGGTGGGGGGGCCTTGTGCCCGCGTGCTGCTGGGGGCACAGCCGGGGGCAGCTTGGCGGGCCTCTGGGCTCGCCCCGCGGTATATATACCGGGGGGTTGGGCACGGCGAGGGCCCGTCCGGTTCCCCATGCCATCAGGCGTCCGGGTTGAGTAGCCCAGTTGGGCAGGTTGTGGTGGCCTGCGCTTGCGCACTTGTCGACCTCTGGGTCGTCCGTCTGCCGTGCCCCGTCCGTCGCGAGGTGAGGCTGTCACGGCCTTGCCCTCTGCGGGCGGGGGTCGTTGCGCTTTAGCGCACACGGTGGGCGGGGGAACGGGGTCGGGCTCATAGCCACTGAAGAGTCGGGCGCGCGGCTTGTGTACAGCCGGCTGACCCTAGGTCGTGCGGGGAGAGCGGGGGCTTGTGGTCACGAGGGCGGGGGAGAGGGCGTGGCGCTGGCCCAGGTCTTCCGCCCGACGCGGTGTGCCGGCGGCAAGGACAAGCCCAAGATGGCGGGCGGCGACAACGACGTCCAGATGGCCGACGCGGCCGGCTCGGCTGGGAGCGGTGCCAATGGCGAGGGCTGCCCAGCGGGGCGTGCCGGGTCGGGGGCGAGCGTCGGCTCGGGGTCGCGGAGAGACGGGTCGTCAGCCGACCATGGACGTGACATGCACGGCGGCGATTACCGCGATGGGGCGAAAGATCAAGGGGCCGAGCCGCTGCTCATCGAGGGGGCGGGGCCATCGCCGTTTCGGCGGAAGTACTTCAGCCCTCCGTCCCTTGGGACGCGCGACGTCGTCCCCGTCATGATTGACGACGTTCTAATGGACGCAGCGACAAACAACCGCCGCGTGGCGTTTGTTCGTATCGAACAAGGCCATTGGGGCGTCCCGCCGGCGTTCATCGACATCCTAAACGGGGTCCCCGATGACCATGTCGACTCCGTCGTGGCGGAGGTGCACGGCAACGCCAACTATGGCTACCAAGGTGAGTCGCGGCAGGCCTATGGGGTTCTGGCCTATGCCAACGAGTTGGTCCGTTACGGACGCCCGTTCCATGATTTTCACACGCGTCTTTACGCTTGGGCCCTCCTGTTCCCCGTCCATCAGATGGGGACCATTGAGGTCGCCGCCAACAACTTCGGGCGTCTGCGTCGGGCTTGGCCGGAGGCCGTCTTCCTGTCGCACCGTAAGGCCACGGAGTTGTCGGTGCCCTTTGCCCAGGATGCGGGCATGGAGGAGTACCTCGATGAACTCATCGAGGCATCTCAAGAGGTGGAACACGCCGTGGAGGGGAAGTTTGACGCCCGCACATTGGCTTTGAATTCCCCCTTTCGGGCGCCGAGTTATGCCCCCGACCATCGGCATGCTCAAGACGCGGCTCGCATCTCGAGCCGAGGGCTCCTTCCCACAGATTGGTGTTCCGGTGTTATGCGGGCGCCCCGTCACCTCGACTTGTCGCGGTGGTTTCCACGCTACCCCCGCTTGTGGTTAAACCTCGGGGTGCGGATGGAGGTGCCTTACGCACTGTCGTACATGGATCACAAGCTGGTCGACGAGTTCAGTGCCGTTTGGCACGTCATCAATGGGGAGTATTACTACTTCCCAGCGGCCAGGTGGGTGCATACCCTGCTGGCGGACAAGGTCTTTGCCTGGCTCGATGCCAAGGCCCTTCGGCGTATGTCCAAGTTGAACCTGCACCGGATGGCCAGTGGGCCGGGTGGCCAGGCCATGTTGGATACTTTCCACAAGATGCACAGGGCCACGGAGGTCTTCCCGTGGACCATTGTGGTCAAGGACGTCATTCGAAGGGACACGCAGACGCGTGCGGCGCGTCAGGTGCACGTCCATTTGGACTCGTCGTCCAAATACGAGTTCGTGTTGAACCACCCTTGTCGGGGCTTTGCCTCTCTTCCAGTTTGTGGCGGGGGGTCGGACGGCGATGGCGATACGCGCGCGGCGGAAGCTCAAGGAAGCGGCGGTTTTGTCCGCCAAGGGACGCGGGCGGCCGGTGGGCCTTCGCGTCGGGCTGCTTTTCCTAGCCGTCGGTCGCTCTCGCCGGTGCTCGAGACGCGCATTACCGCCGCGTCCGGAGGACATGCGCGTTCGACGCAGGAGGCCATTTGGACTTCGCCTGAGGCGTTACAGGAAGCGGTGGCCTTGTTTCGTGACGGGCAGAGTCGTCGTATGGACGGGCAGCGCGTACCTCGTGGCGTCGGGGCGGCCGCCCTGGCTTCGGCGTGGAATCGCCAGACGGAGGCGTTGCGCCGGGCGGTTCGTGATGCCCATGGCTATGTCCTTGAGGATGCCATGCCGGTGTTGGCTCGGGCCATGAGCGTGGCAGCCGACTCGGCGGCTGCCTTCGACCTGTTCTCGCAGGAGGTCGAACGTCTGCGCCAAGTGGCGGCGGCGCCTCCCTCGCCTGTGCATTTTGACGCTGGCGACATCCTCGGCCGGCGTCTCAGAAGTGACGACGAGGATGAGGAGGAGCCTCCGCGCAATACGCGTGGTCGCAGTTCTTCGGTGGACGAGGGTAGCCGGGGGCACTTCCGCAACTGAGGCGGGTGGTCTAAGAACGGTGCGGGCTCGACTTATGTCTTTGTTTTGTTTGGCTTGTTTTACTGCCGATGCCCGTCGGCAGGTGATGCTGTGGCGGTGTTGTATACACCTTTCCCGCTCATGGGTTGCTGTCATTTAGACAGAGAGGGTTTGGCTTGTGTCGCACTGTTGGTTTTCCTGCTAAAGTGAAAGGCAACAAGTGCCCATGTGGTCGTGTCAATATGGTCTTTTCACGCATGAGGTAGTACCTCGTGCGATGCACAAGCCGCTTTGGCGTCGGCGGACCAGGGGGCGCTTTTCCATCTGGGGGCTAGAAGCGTCGCCTCTGTACTTTGGTACATCAGGTCCTCAACCGTTGTGGTTAGGTCATGGACCAAAGGTAACAGTAGCCCGTTAGGCTCGGATCCAACCCCTTGGGTAACAGGCGCGGGTGGCGCGTCCTTGCCCGGTAAGGACGGGGGGCAGGGCCACACGTAGGTGTATGGCCCATGCCACTCAGAAAGCTCGGCGAAACGCCAAAGCGCCAACCAGGGGTCGTGGGAGATGTTACGCGTCCGTTCGGGTAATGTCACTCGAACCCAACAAATCGGTAAAGTCTCCTGAACCGAATTCGATTGGGAAATCCTGATCCAGTTCCGTGTGATTCAAATTTCGCCATGCGAATTCGAAAACACTCCAACAATGGTCGGGGACCACTTTGGTTCTTGGCGTTGGGGGGTTACTACCAGCGCCGTCTCGGCTTGATTAAGCCTGGGTGATCGGCAAGTGCCCCGAGACGGGGGTTTGGGAATACTCCACGAGTACCCCGCAATTTTCTTCTTTTTCCGTCGGAGAACTCGGATGACCAAGTTCCGAGGAAGGTTTCGCAAGGGTTCCCAGGAATCGTCCTTGGGACCATAGTCAAACCATCGGACCTTGACACAGTAGATGCCATTGCTCCGACGGAGCTTCAATAGGCGGTCAATGACGTATTCGTCGGGTACAGGAGGTGTGCTCTCAGGATTATCGAGTCCGTCCAATAGTGGATGTGGTGTCTCGTCTGGGGTCGAAGGCCGTGGGGCCGGGGTAACATGGTCACTATTGACTCTTCGCTCTTCGCCATTCACGTCTACGACGTAGGTAGAATCATCTGCGTCAAGTACGACGAATGGGCCGACGGTCCAGCTTTGCAGCTTGTTCTTTTGTTGGTGGTTCGTCGTATAGACGTAGTCACCGACACGGACACGTTTGTTACGTGTATCCACGTTCGAGTCGAAGTTACGCTTATAGCGTTGTTGAGTCTTTTGCAAGGCCTCTACGACGGCAGGACTTTGCTGTCTTAGCTTGGCCATGAACTCACGCTTGCGCTCTAGGGGTGATCCATCATTGAGGGTACCCGTATTTGTCAATGGCGTCCCTGGGGGGAGGTTGCGTACCGACAAACTCGGGATTCGTCTCGGGATAACGAGTTCGAACATCGACAATCATTTGGCCTTTGGACTTTGGCAGGGCCAAGATTGGTGGTACAAGAAGCGCTTGCCGCAGGTCGTAGAAGGCCGCGAGGGCTGCGTCGGTTGGATTTGGTAAGTCTAGAGGGACCTCCGCGCGGGTCATTGCGTTGAGCGGCTTCGCTCGTTTAGCAAAGTCTTTGACGAAACGTCGATAGACATTACACATCCCCAAGAAGCTTTTAAGATGGGTCTTGGTGGTGGGGAAAGAAGCGTGCTTCAACGCGTGGACGTTCTTATTATGAAAATGGAGTTGACCCGGTCGGACAATATGTCCACGGTACTCGACTTCGTCGGAGAACCAGGTGCATTTCTCAAGGTTGAGAGTGACACCGGTTTCACGCAACCGCGTTAAGACCACATCAACGACCTTGACGTGTTGCTCTGCAGATGCAGAGAAGATGATGACATCATCTAGGTAGACGAGGCAAAGCTGCCACTCGAGTCCAGACAATATAATGTCGAGGGCACGTTGAAACGTCCCGGGGGCGTTTGTCAGGCCAAAGGGCATGGACAGCCAATGGTAAATACCCGCATGTGTTGTAAACGCAGTCTTCTCTCTGTCGGAAGGGCGTAGGGGCACTTTCCAATAGCCTGCCGTACAGTCAAGGGAGGTGAAGACCTTCGCATCTCCTAAGGAGTCCAGGAAATCCTCCATACCGGGAAGGGGATAAGCATCCTTCTTGGTGATGTTGTTGAGTCGTCGGCAATCGACACAGAAGCGGGCCTTACCATTTTTCTTTGGTACGATGACGACGGGGCTTGCCCATGCACTGTGGCGAGGTTCTATGACCTTGAGATTCAACATCTTGTTGATTTGATCAGCTATGATCGTCCGCTTGATGGACCCGTGCGATACGGTTGTTCCCGGATAGGGACGGCATCCGATGGGGTTACAATGGCATGCTCAGTGGCGTGTACAGTACAGAGGGTACCTTCCCACATCGTGGAATGCGTGCGTAGCATCTCCCGGATTTGCTTGTGCAAGTGCTCCGGTGCTTCACTAAGGTCCACATCCTCGACAGGGTCGTCGGACGACGATGTATCCTCACCGGTTGGTGTGTCTTGGGTTGCCTTCTCCTCTGTTATGGCGGCCAAAATGGGCCCTTGGGATGGTTCGGCGAAGCCTAGGATGCTGTTCTTACGAACTATGGCCTGGTCCGGCCCGAAGTTGCAGACCTTAACCAAAAATGGTTGATCCGGCTTGACCAGAGCAACGCCACGGGCGACTACCACTTACTTGTGCCGACATAGGCGGATTTTGGGCGAGATGGTGACGAGGCCAGGGGTTGCGCAGGTCGCCATAACCCATTCTTCCTTTCGTCCTTTGACGCGAACTTGGCGACATGCCCTTACCTTAGCAGGTTGGTCTTCCCAAGACTGTTCCCACTTGTTGGCAAGTACGGTGGCGAGGATAGGCGTTCGCCTCAGGTTCCCGGTGACATCATCGACATGGTTTTGCCACACAACCTTCTTTAGGCGTGTGAAGATGGCTTCGACATGGATCCATGAACTCGGTACCGAGAATACATGGCACCGATAGGTGTTCTGCGACAAAGAATCGGTCGAAGACCTTGGCGCATCCAACATCTATGTAACGATGTATAGCATAATGTGCTATGAGGCGGTTGTTGTTTGCATCTTTGATGCGGGGTGTGCGCTCGATCTTCTCAGCATAACTCTGCCAGTTGGCGGGTAAGACATTAGGTCGAACCAAGTTCATGCCGGCCCCAGTGTCCAAGACAGGACGACAGCTGTGCATTGCCCGTTGGCAAGGGCCAATAGTGGCCGCGATTTCATAGTGCCGATGTGCCGGGCTTAGTATCCTTGTGACTTTACTTCTTTCACCAGTTGGTGATGATGCGCCGGGCAACCCGCTAAGGGGCACCCGGCTCATTCGTTTTTCGAGTCGATGGACTCGTTGCTATCGCTTTCAGCGGTTGGTTTGGTATCCTCCGTTACGGAGTTCGCGGCAATAACGGGTGTACGGCGTTCACGTGGCCGATACGGCTCAGCGCATTGCGCAGCGAAGTGACCGGGCTTGTTACGGTTGTAACCAATGTCGGTCCTCGCCTAAGGCGACTCCTTCGGAGGAGGGGAACGGGACCGGGCCCGCGGTCGGGTAACCGGGAAGGGGCGGTCGACATTGGTATGCCGGGTTGGCATGGGGGAGGCGTACGCCACCTTAGTCTTCTGAAGACGAGGAAGCTTAAGCGATAGGCGAAGCTTAATCGTTCCGTCCCAATACATCTGCGCGGCAGAGATGGTGTCCGCCAGAGTGCGCTTGGGGAAGTGCGATTGGATAATCTTGGACAAGCAATTGATGAATACATCCTTGACATCTTGAGCGTGGAAAAGGCCGTCTAGGCGGTCGCACTGTGTCTCAACGCGGATCCCGAAGGCTGTGGGCGACTCATTGTCTGGTCGACGCATTGTAATAATGTCGTGGTACGCGGAGGCCATTACGGCGTGGGTGGCATACTTGGCGAGAAGCCAGTTAATAGCGGCACCATAGGTACAGATCGCATAAGTGCGGTGCCCGGCTGTAGAGTTGAGGGCACTCGAGAAGGCACGTTTAGCCGCGCCTGACAGGCGAAAGGCCAAGAGAGTAAGGGCTTGTCCGTGTGTCAAGCCAGCTACGTCACAGGCACGACGAAAGGTCGTCAGAAAGGTGAATACAACGAGGGGGCTGGTGCCCGTAAAGGGCTCTTTCCCTTGGAATGCGCCGTCCAGGCGGCGGTTCATCTTGTGTGTTTTCTCCACTAGGGAGGGGGGGAGAGACAGATCACGTCGGATCAGGAAGTAGGTACGATAGACCAATGGGTACTTGAAGCGTCTGTTTGAGGGTCGAATGACCTTTAACCGATCGGCTTTCTCCAACCGCTTCTTCGAGTCGGGACGACCCTTGTACGGACCCGGGCGGGATCGTCGAGACGCGGCGTCCGATGACGTGTCCGAAGACTCGGAGCTTGAGCTCGACGACGGGGACTACGGGGAACCCGGGGATTCTCCGGAGTCGGAGGACGAAGAGGAAGTTGTCCCACTGGACGAGCTTGACTCGTTCGCGTCCGACATGTTGGCGTTCCCACCTGAGGATGTTGAGCGGGCCAACTTCGTGTCCTTGCGGATCTTACGCAACTTCTTGCGAAGCTTGCGCTCTTGATCCCGACGTTCGGTCGCTCAACCAACTGGCTCTGGACGGGAGGAAGACGGCTCGCCCCACTTGGGGTCGAGCTGGACCTTTGTCTTGCTCTTCGTCTTGCGACGCGACTTTGTCGCCCGGGCATCGGACTCGATGTCCTCCTGGCGCATAGCGTCCACGTTTGTGATCAGTTCGTCGCTTGCTTCCGCTAACGAGCGGTTAGTCGCTTGTTGGGCCTTCAGACGGAGACGAAGTGACTCCACCTCCGCCTTAAGGCTCTCCGCGTCGAGCGGTGGGCCAGAGGCCGCCGCGTTCAACGCAGGTGATCCCGAGAGGAAAACACCCAGGGTGTTGGCGTCGCGCATGTTCGTACGAACGCCTCCCGGCGGGTCGTATTCGGAAGGCAGGGCGTTGCCCTTACCCTTCCCATTGCCACGTTGCCCGTCGGCACCACCAGGGGTCATTGCTCAACCGGCACAGTGCCACCAGAAGCGCCCCGCGCTCCAATTGGAGATCACCTCCCACGACGCCCAGCGTTGTGGCACACACAAGTGGGAGACGCGCCCTGCGCGTCAAGCCAATGGGTGCAATACCCGTCACCGTGCCACTTCGCAACAAGAGACAGCTCTCGGGCACCGCGTGCAGATGCACGCGGCAGGCAAGAGTATCCCCTGCTGCTCCACCAAATGTGGGATTGATGACGTTGGTTAAATAACCAGTAAGTAGCGACCGACCGTAGACGCACGATGAAGTGAACACTATCGCCTTAGAGGCGAGGAAGAAGAAACTTCGTCCGTGCAACATCCGATGGGGAGCCGGGGGTGCCGACGACGGCGAACCCCGGTCCCATGGTGCTTTTATTATCAGACGGTAAAAGGGCGGGGTCGATCGACCGAGCGATCATAAAGATCGAATAACCACCAAAACTGAGACGATAAGAGAAGGGACAGATATACAGGACGGAAGTAACCTCCCAAAGGGCGAGCCACGAGTCAGTTCAATCCTCCACATGAATACTGACCAGTCAGGCGGGGCTACCGGGCCCAATATCCAAATATTAAGGAGATATGCTACAGCGAGTGCAATAAGGCGCCATACAGGTGGGGACGGGGCGGGAGAGAAGATATTTTCGGTACATGATATCATGCGAGAAGCGAAGTCACCTCTCCCCCCTCCATCATGGCGGCACGTGTCCACTCCAACGGTCCCTACATGGGCCCCCCCCGCTCCTGTGTACCTCTTGAGAACTCTGGAAGCGGAGTATCAAAAACGCGGGCGAGAAAGAAGTTAGGCCACGGGCACTGCCTGACGAGCGTTTCTGCCTATACAGCGTCGGCATACGGGTAGGAAGTGGTCAAAGCCCGTTTTTTCCTGAAAAATAGTGCTCGGCACACCTCTTTTAGGTGGACTGATGAAAGAGGAGCTCCCAGTTCTTTCTCTCTCATGAGCCGGCGACTCCCCCCTACGCCTGAGCAGAGGTCAGACGGAGCCAGTCCGGTCTGCCTTGATTTTGGCACCAGGGACTTGAAAGAACGTGTTCTGACGTTTGCCTCAAGCCTTGTGAGAGCAGCGCAGTGCACCTCGTTGCTGGATCCACCACGAGCTCGGATCGGACTCAAATTGCTCGTAAACGCTCATTGAAAACGGGCTCATGCTCGCACGCTGAGAGTGTTTGCTCGTATCACGTTCAAGACACTCGCTGTGGCGTGGTGGCGACGAGATTAGGGCGTGATTAAGAGCTCTATGAAGTCCGCTCAAGTTCTTACAAGTGCGACTTGATGCACTAAACGGGTGCGGTGCTCAGTGCCGGATCTGTGCCGCGTAGGGCAAGAAGTATGTAGAAGGACACCATCGTGCAGCCCACGAGCAGAGGAAGGCTGCGCCCACTCCGGGGCGGTGGGTGGGAAGAGAGCAGGAAGTTTTCGCAGCCTGACGCCTCTCTACCGGAGTGACCCGCTCTGGCCGCCGCTGCCAGCATGGGGGGGGGGGGGGGGGGGGTGGGGGGGGGGGGGGGGGGGGGGCCCGCCGGGGGGGGGGGCGCGGGGGGGGGGGGCGGGGGGGGCCCCGCCCGGGGGGGGGGGCGGGGGCCCGGGGCGCGGGGG
>Ga0114953_1002443_pt1 | contig 12912 bp, 10 predicted proteins | sample SidtaG_FD_87298 | JGI IMG/M metagenome (GOLD analysis project Ga0114953, IMG submission 87298) | Marine algal microbial communities from Sidmouth, United Kingdom - Sidmouth_Male2 metaG | ecosystem: Host-associated > Algae > Red algae > Unclassified | place: Sidmouth, United Kingdom | collected...
GGGGGAAACGGTGAGCGCTGCCTGTGATCGACTTAGTTTGTTCGAAAAGAGACTAGGGCAGCTGTTAGACGCGACAACGTTGCCGCATCGGAATGTTTGTTTTCCGAGGTTGACTGACTTGGAACTGAGCTTGCGGGAGAATGAAGCGTCCTGGGGGAATGTGTTGTGGAACGTAGAGGGGTCTGGAGGTGTCGAAGTCGATGCCGGCCTTCTCCATAGAATCCTGTCTGAGTTACTTTCCAACGCATCGCGCTTCGGGTCCAAGCCTACGACCGTCCGATTAATTGGTTTAGCAGACGGGCTTGTCGAGCTACGAGTGGAGGATGCAGGAGCAGGCATCGCTCCCGAGATGCGTGATCGCTTGGTGTCGCCGTTTCAGCGGGGAGTCACCCCTCAGCATAGTAGCGGAGCAGGTATGGGACTGGCGATCTGTCGTCAGGTCGCAGGCGTTATTGGGGCTCGCTTTGGTCTGGGAGAACTCGACGGCGGGCAACAAGGTCTTCTTGCCGTTGTTCGTATGGATTCAGGGCTTGGGTAGGCGCACGACCGAGAACCAGAAATCCTCGAGCTTTTCTATGATCTCGTAGAATTCCTCTAGTCCGACAGGTTTACTAACATAGCAGTTTGCTCCTAATTCGTAGAGTTTGACGATGTCTGCTTCAACTTCGCTGGTGGTAAGAACAACTAATGGGATTGCCTTGAGAGCTGGATCGGCTCGAAGTTCGGTGAGGAATTCTTGACCAGACATTCTGGGTAGATTTAGGTCGAGTAGAATGATGTCCGGAACGGCGGCGCCGTTTCGCTTTTCCGGACTGCGTAGGAATTCTAAGCCAGCTTCTGCGTCTTCGGCGACGTGCAGATCGATCCTGATTCTGGATCTCTCCATGGCCTTCCTCGTCAGAAGGACATCGGCCGGATCATCCTCGATCATTAAGATGCTTCCTAGAGCGTTAGGCGCTGGCATATCGGGGAACGTTGTTCTTTCTCACTTGATGTGCAATCGAGCTTTTTTCTTTGGTAGTCGGAGTTATCTTAGTGGCTTCTATGGAGATGAAAGACGCGATCCTCGTTGTGGAAGATGACGACGCTGATTTTGAGCTGTTCCACTTGGTTGCCAGTCAGGCAGTGACGGAACAGTTCCGTCCTCGCTATGAGCGAGTTCAGAGTCTTGCCGAACTGGCTGATGCAGTGGATCGGGGAAGCTGGTCCGCCGTTCTCGTGGATTTGAACTTACCCGATAGCTATGGATTGGACACGTTACGGGCGACCTTGGCCCAAGTGGGCACGGTTCCAGTGGTTGTATTGACCAGTGTGAGCGATCCGAAACTAGGACCTCGCGCGGTTTCCCTTGGGGCACAAGACTACCTCGACAAGGACCAGCTGACTCCAGAAGCGATCCGAAAGTCGTTGTTGTTTTCGATCGAACGATGCCGACTTCGTCGGGAACTTGATGCTAGCCGCGAGCGAGCCTTCGAGGCGCGGATGGTTTCGAGTGTTGGCAAGATTGCTGAAGGGATAGCACACGAGGTGAACAATTCCCTAATGAAGATCACCGGGCTTGCGGAAATGCATCGTGGGGAGTTCGATGAGGCTTTAGCTGGAGATCTAGGTAGGATTGAGTCGGAAGCGGGCCGGGTGGCGCAACTCGTACACAAGCTGTTGCAGGCGGGTGGTCGCGAAGATGTCGCCCGGAAGGAGGACGACCTGAGCGCTTTGGTGGCTGGAACGGTGCTCTATCTGCAGCGGTCCATTCCTGAGCGTATCGAACTGGCGACGAAGTTGGCCACTGGTGTTCATGCGGTAGTGAACGAGCGCCAGATTCATCAACTTGTGGAGATTCTGGTGTCAAACGCGGTTGAGGCAATGCCGGATGGGGGCAAGGTCAAGGTGGTCTTGAGCCAGACAGAGGACGTCTGTTCTTTGGAGGTGAGCGACGAAGGTGGCGGAACAGGCGGACGGACTTTGGCGGAACTTTGTGAGCCATTTTTCACGACAAAGGAAGCGGGGCACGACGGCCTCGGTCTCTCTGTGGTCGCGGGGGTTGTCCGCCAAGCGGGGGGAGATCTATCGATCGGGCCTAGTCCTGAAGGAGGGACATTGGTCTCCGTGCACTTGCCGAGAGTACTACCTTCGGATATTTCGGATGTGTTGCTGGAAATTGAGGATACTGATTTTGGTTTGGAAGCGGTCGAGGAGGATCTAGGGATTCTCATCGTAGATGATGAGCCGGTCATTCGGCGAATTCTTGCCACGCATTTCTCTCGCGCAGGGCTCGCTGTGTTCGAGGCTGGCAACGGTTTGGAGGGGTTGGAGATGCTGGAGCTGCATGGGGATGTCATTGGCTTAGTTGTGTCGGATGTCATCATGCCAGAGATGCGCGGGACTCAGATGGTCGAGGAGATTCAGAAGCGCTATCCCGGTCTACCGTGTATCTTCATGACAGCTACTTCCAAGGGAGGATTGGCCAGTGAAGAGTCGGCTTTAAGCGACGGCTCGATTCCTATTGTTCATAAGCCATTTTCTCTTAAAGGGTTGTGCGATGCGATCGTTGGTGTTCTTGACCGAGCAAGCTCCGGAAAGTAGGAAGAATTTCAGCGGTTGGAGTTGGCGGTGTTCGGCACTTTCGGCCCATCCTGCCTTGCATTGGGTTCCGGCTCCGTTGAATCATGTTGCCCTGTAATTTCCCCCAATCTTGTACCGCATGAAGCGCGTCGCTCAGATCACACTCCTTGTTCTCCTCGCCATTTTCTTGGCGGTGCTCGTTTTTGCGCCGAAGCCGTGGAATATCGAGACCATCCTTCGGGTGAACCTCGGCTTGGGGCTTCTGCTACGAGATCACGTAGCTCAAGGGGTTTGGTCGGGGGCGGCCTTCGGTTTTGTCGTCGCTTTGCTGATGCTCGCGACGGTAGATCTGTGGGTGGGGTCGAAGAAGCCGATCGGAGTTCCTGAAGCCATTCGAAACAGGGTTCGGTCACGGCTTGGTAAAAAGAAGGCCGGCCTACTGGTGCTCGTTGCTGCCGTGGGAATGGGGGCGGCCGGCATCGCGGCGTATCCACGTCTATTCCATAGCCTCTGGGGAGACGAGGACTATACGGTTCGGCTTCACCTGCTCGGGCACTACAAGCGCGATGTGAACAAGCCCGGGTTTGAGGACGGGCGTCCGTTCTTCCGTCGTCTGAGCTGGCGCGATACGGCCTTCGGTTATCGAACCACCAACAACCATTTCTTATACACAATCGTCGGCAGGGTTTGCCTTGAGACTTGGCAGAAAGTGAAGGGGGTGAAGGGCTACGTTTTCAGTGAGCCGATTCTGCGTATCACTCCTTATATTCTCGGACTGTTTTCGATCGCTGCCTGGATTGGCCTTGCTACAAGAGTGGGTGTTCCGTGGGCGTCGATCCCGATGGTGCTTCTGCTGTGGTGTAATCCGTGGTTCATCCGCTACATCTCGGAGGCTCGTGGATACGCCTACATATTCCTGTTTATTCCACTCGGGATCTGGGCTCTGGTCGGAGCGCTCGAGACTGGTCGTTGGAGAAACTGGGTGCTTTACGGGTTGTTCCAATTTCTGGCCCTCTACTCCTGGCCGGGAGTGGCGATGCAGGTGGTATTCGTTAATCTCTTGGTCGGTGGCCTTCTTCTCTGGCGGTCGATTCGGCTGCCGAAACTCGATCAAGCCGACTTGTCTTCGAAGGAGGACAATACCGAGGCAAAGTCGCACTGGGCTCCCTATCGGTTGGAGCAAGGATTCCGCTGGGCGGTAACTAATACTGTCTGCGTGCTTATCCTGATACCGCTGATTGCCCCGGCCTATCCTCAGATAGCGCACTATTTAGAAGAGACTTCGCTACAGCTTCCGGTCACTGGTGGCTGGTTGGCCAATTTCCACAGTCAGCTCATTATGGGCACGCCGTTCGTGGACTACTACGCGTTTCACCCGGGAGTGAATCCGCTCTATAACTCGGTCCAGAGCATCGCGCGCGATCACACTTCATTGGTCTACGTTTATCTCTATGTCGTCTACGCCTTCTTCCTGATCGGCATCTTCTACTTCGCCCGTCGGGCGCTTTACGGCGGTTTGCTTCTGATCGCGCTTCTTGGGGCGGGGGTTGCCTTCTGGAGCTACGGCTACTTCAACGAGAAGTACTTGTTTCCGTGGTACTTCACCTACCTCCAGCCGTTCGTCCTCCTCCTCGCAGGCGTTGGCATGACGGGAGTGGCAAGTTTCATCGGCTCCCGGATTAAGGGAGAGAACAAGGCGGGACTACGCCGTGGCTTGGCTATTGCTGGGATCGTTGTCGTAGGTGCCAGTGCACTCTATTTCTCGCACTTCCGCCTCAGCGTGTTTCGCAATCACTCCATCGACAAGTTACGAGAGAGTGTGCTCTACGTTCGTGGAGATCTCGACCCGCTTGGGGACGGGATGTACGACACCCTTCTGGCCCACGTGCATTACGGTGCCTTCTGCTATGACGCCCACGGATTCCCAGTCGACAAGGCCTTCTCCAACGACGCTGTAGTCCCCGGAGTGACCCGAATGATGCGGCTTTCCGACACGCTAGGCATGCCGCTGTTTTTCACCATGGGGTTTCCATCCGATGCCCGAAGCGTGCTTCCTCAGGTGATGAATATGCTCGACGACCGTGAGCTATTCGAACCCCAACGAGTCTTCTGGTCGTCGGAGCCACAACTGGTTCGCCAGGTGTTTCGTTACCGAGGCGGATTCTTTCCCGGTTCGGAGAAGTTCGATTGGACGCCGCCAGAATGGGCGGAGCAATATGGAGCCCCGGTGCCGCCTGAGATGCTCCCTACGGATGCAGATCGGAGGGCTCAGCAGGAAGCGGCGGATGAGAAGGCCAAGGAGGAGCTGTAGAGTAGCTTGTTTCTAAGATGAATCCTGATTTCAGGTAGCAGACGTTCTGGTAGTCCAAATTGGGTGGCGAGAATGCCTTCCATCACTTCATTGCCGCAGCTTGGGCAGGTCATGCCTATTAGTCATGGTAGGTTGTGGAGATCGACGATTCAAAATTCGGTCTAACATTATCTGTCAACCGAGTCCTAGGCACCGCATTTTGAGCAAGGCGGCCACGGATAGAGCGTCTTGAATTTCATTCCGCATGGCCATATCGATGGCCTCGCTGAGCGGTAGCCGCTTAAGCTGCAAGTCCTCGCAGTCCTCTGGTTCAGCCTCGCCGATCGTCAGGTCGCGGGCGATGTAGACGAAGCCGACTTCATCCGAGACCGAGTTGGATGGTTGGGTGCCGGTGAGGAGTGGTTCCCAGTTGGCGGCGGTGATTCCGGTCTCTTCGAGGAGTTCCCGTTTGGCGCATTCCAAGGGATCCTCGTCCGGCTTGCCCCCGCCCTCGGGGATCTCCCAGCTGTATTTGTCCAAGGTGTATCGGTACTGTCCAACCAGCCACGTCGTTCCATCTTCGGCCAGTGGCACGGCTCCGACTGCCGTGTGGACAAAGTGTACGACGCCGTAGATTCCGGGATTGCCTGATGGGTTGAGGACATCGCTCTCGGTAACGCGAATCCACGGGTTCTTGTAGACTTCGCGGGTTTCTTTCGTCGTCCACGGGTTCTTCGGCTCGGCCATGATGAGAGTAGAGCGCAGGTCTACGGGGGGACGCAATATTTGCGGGAGGAAATTCTTCGGGCTAGATCGAAAATCTGTTACGGCTTGGTAGTGCATTTAGTGCTTTAAGGGGCGACCACGAAGTTCGGTAAGAAGGCGACGCTCGACCGCGTCAGCCTGGAACATCCCGAGGGCTAGATCGTCGCTGTGGTCGGGCTGAACGGCGCGGGCAAGACGACGTTGCTGCGCGCCTTGGCCTGCCTCATCTCTCGACGAGGGGAGCCTCTTCTGGGACGCGGAGCCGCCCGACCGGGATGACCTCGATCGTCGGAGGAAGCTTGGGATGATCCCGGATGTCCTAATCGTCTTCATCGACGAAAGTGTCCTACGAGACATTGGAACCTACGTCCCGGCTTTACGAGACGCCGCGGGAGGCTATCGATGAGCGGGTGGCGAATTACTCGTGGCGCTCGACTTGCTTGAGTCGCGGACAAGATGGTCGGCACGCTGTCACGTGGGTAGGTCTACAGGAAGTCGGAGAAGAGTCTGCCACATGATGCTGGGATTTCGGTGTTGAGGGCGAAGTGACAGAGGATAAAACTTGGGCACGAGTGGTTGTCGGACACAAAAAAGCACCCCTTGCCCAAATGGGCAGAGGGGTGTTTTCAAAGTCTGAGGGGTCTAGGAGGCTGCTGCCTCGACACCTTTGTGACCGTGCGCCTTGATGGTGCGGTTGAGCTGTTCAAACTCGACCGGCTTCTTGAGCACGGTGACCGGGCCACGAGCCAAGATCTTACTGAGGATCTCGCTGTCAGGGTAACCGGTAATGATGACGATAGGAAGGTCTGGATGCATCTCCTTGAGCTTGACGTAGAGCTCATCACCCGGAATGTCGGGGAGCTTGAGGTCAAGGAAGACGAGATCGAAATTCTGCTTTTGAGCCTGAGCGATCGCTTCGGCACCGGAGCCGACAACAACGCGACCGAAACCGGCTTTCTTAAGATACTGCTTAAACAGCGCCTGGAGAGACGGGTCATCATCGACGACGAGGACGGTAGGCTGTCCAGTTTCTTCGTTGCGGAGCACGTCTCGGTCGAGAAGGCTACGCTTGATGCGCCAACGGCCACCGATTTGGACGGCGGGGAGTTGGCCTCGTTGAACGAGATAGTAGACGGTTGGCAACGGGATACGGAGATAATTGGATGTCTCCTTTACCGTCATCAATTCGGGTGGTTCCTCTTCAGACATGGTTTGATCAGGTGGGTTGTGTGAGTCTCTTCTTAAAAGTGAGACAGAGCGTCCCACCTAGTTTGTGAATTCCTTCAATAGGGTATAAATACTTCGAATGATTATACCTTGATGTTAGAAGCCGTTCAAGATAATAAGTGCAATTTTTTGAATTACCATATCAAAAGGGTTCATATGACCTAACCTCTAGAGGCCTTTCTGTCAACAATGAGACGCACTATACAAAATATTTTCGTGTTTGATTCAAAATTCCACAATTTCTCGTAAGCGTCTGAATCCCGCCATTTAGCTGGAATCACTGAACATGAAACGTAAAAACTCGCTATTGCCGATCGACGAAATAAATCGGCAACTTTCTGAAGCCCTAGCTTCGGAACCGCTCCGTCGCCTGGTCATTGATGCTCCGACAGGATCCGGTAAATCAACGCGAGTTCCCCAGTTTTTGGCCGATTGCGAGGATATTGAGGGGCAGATTCTGGTGCTCCAGCCCCGTCGTCTTGCCGCTCGGATGCTGGCACGGCGGGTGGCCGAAGAGAGGGGCGGCGCTCTAGGAGAGGAGGTTGGTTACCACGTCAGGTTTGATCGAAAGGAGTCAAAGCAGACTCGGATCGTGTTCATGACCGAGGGAATCTTCGTTCGGCGGGTGCTTGGAGACCGCAATCTGAAGGGGGTGGGCGCTGTGGTTCTCGACGAATTCCACGAGCGCCACCTCGATACCGATCTCGGCCTAGCTCTGGGGCTGCACCTTCAAGCGACAACTCGTCCAGATTTGGCGCTTCTTATTATGTCGGCGACCCTGCCGGGCGAGGCACTTGAGGAGCGTTTAGCTCCCTGCCGACGTCTGGCCAGTGAAGGGCGCACCTTTCCGGTCGAGATTTCCTATGCCAAGCCGAAGGCGGCGGTGGTCCGGGGACGGTCTGGACCAAGGCGAGGTGGCGGCGGTGGTGGGCGTCCGGTAGGGCACGAGCCGGTGTGGGAGTCGGCGGCTAGGGCCTGTCGATCGATCATCGAGGAGACGCCAGGGAATGAGGGTGATATTCTTGTCTTTATGCCCGGCGGCTTCGAGATCAGCCGAACCATTCAAGCGATCCAGTCGGGTGGCTGGTCGCGGGGCATCGATGTGCGCCCTCTTCATGGCAATCTATCGCTGCAAGATCAGGACTCGGCAGTCACCAATGGTTCGGGCCGCCGTATTATTGTCTCGACGAACATTGCCGAGACGTCGCTGACGATTCCGGGGATTACGGCGGTAGTCGATTCCGGCTTGGCTCGGATTTCTTCCTATGATCGGGGACGGGGCATCAACACGCTTCATATTCGCCCGATTAGCAAGGCGTCGGCGGATCAGCGCGCCGGACGGGCGGGACGGTTGTCGCCCGGGCATTGCATCCGCCTGTGGGGCGAGCCCGAGCATCAGCATCGGCCGGACCACGACACGCCGGAGATTCACCGCATCGATCTGTCCCAGCCGCTACTGGTCCTCTTAGCGAGCGGGATTAGCAGTCCGATGGAACTGCCGTGGCTGGAGCTTCCCCATGCCGACTCGATGGTGAGGGCGGTGGGGCTTCTCGCTGACCTAGGGGCGGTGGAGCGTCCGGCACCGGGTGTCTATGAGGACCTAGTCATCACCGAATTAGGAACGGAGATGTCGAGGTTCCCTGCACATCCCCGTATTGCCCGAATGCTGTGCGAGGCGGCATCGGCTGGTTGTTTGGAGGCAGCGGCGATCTGCGCGGCGATCGTGTCGGAGAAGGACATCTTCCTACGGGGAAAGGGCCTCGCCGCTACGGTGGACCGACATGCTGAGCGTGGAGACGCGTCGGACTTTTTGCCCCGGATTCGGGCGATGGCGGCGGCGAAGGCGCGGGGATTCCGCCTGGATGCCTGTGGCGAAATGGGGGTGCATGCGCAGGCGGCAAGAACGGTGGAGCAGACGGCGGCTGCGTTCGTGCAGGTGGCCGAGCGCCTTGGCTGGGAGCGTGGTGGGCGCTGGGACGAGTTCCGCGATGGAAGGGCTTTGGGACGGGTCATGCTGGCGGGATTTTCGGATCAAGTGGCGGCCCGTCCGTCCCCAGGGAGCAATGTCTGTAATTTACCGGGTGGCAAGAAGGGCCGTCTTGTCCCGGAGACCGTGTTGCACAATTCAGAACGCCTTGTCGTAGCGGCAGAAGTGATTGAGATCGAAGGCCGAGCACTGGAAGTCCATCTCGGGCTAGCGACGGCTATCGAGGAGGCCTTGCTCGAAGAGGTGTATCCTGGAGGCATTGTCAGTGAGGAGGGCACGACTTATGATGCCAAGGCAAAGCGGGTCATCGGATCGAAGCAGCGGGAGTTTCGCGGAACGGTCCTGCAGAGTAGTGAGACCGGGACTCCCGATCTGGACCTAGCCGCCGAGATCCTAGCCGCCGAGTTCATGGCAGGTCGGCTGGTCTTAAAGAAGTGGGACGCCAAGGTCGAGGAATGGATCGCTCGGGTGAACTTTCTTTCTGAGGCTCAACCGGAGTTCGAGCTACCGGCCATCGATGATGAAAGTCGGCTGTTCCTACTAACTCAGATCTGCCACGGCGCTACCAGCCAGAAGAACCTCAAGGACAAGGATGTCTGGGGCGTGCTCGGCACGTGGCTCTCTCAACCGCAGAAGGCGGCAGTCGAGTCGTATGCACCGGACCGTGTGGTCTTGCCAAATGGCTGGAATGCCAAGGTCACCTACGGCGGCGAAGGCGGTCCGCGCCTCAGTGCGAAGGTTCAGGACCTTTACGATCTCAAGGAGAACCCTGCCATCGCAGGCGGGAAGGTTCGTCTTGCCGTCGAAGTCCTCGGCCCGAATCGTCGGCCGGTTCAGACCACCAGCGACATCGCCAGCTTCTGGGAGAACAGCTACCCGGCGATTCGAGCCCAGCTAAAAGGGCGCTACCCAAAGCACGAATGGCGGTAGAGCGGCGGGCTCCACTGCGTATAGTAAGACGGAATGCTCCATATTCTCATCCCAGCAGGCGCCATCTTCGTTGCCATCCTGATTTTGTCTGGAGCGGCCCGGGGTTTTGCCAGCCGTCGTCTGACGGAAGCGCGCAAGACGAAGGTTCCTTCCAACCTGAGTGGATCGGAGATTGCTGAGCAGGTTCTGAAGGAAGGCGGTGCTGGGAAGGTCCTAGTTCTCGAGTTCGATGGTTACCTCACCGACTACTACGACCCGGCGAACCGGAGGCTTCTTCTCTGCCGGAAAAACTTCCGCGGTCGATCGGCCGCCGCGTGGGGGATCGCCCTTCATGAAGCCGGGCATGCCCTGCAGCACAAAGATGGCGAGGGTTCGTACAACGCCCGGATGGCGGCGCTTCGTGCGTGTCAGTACTTAACCGGGGCATCTCTGGTCTTTTTCGCAGTCGCCGGTTTGTCCCGAGCGGTTCCGTTTCGCGTCGGTGCCCTCATCGTCATAGGCATCTGGCTCGCCAGTTTCTTGGCCAACGTCCTGACCATGTTGGTCGAATTTGATGCTTCGAGTCGAGTCCGTGAACTGCTAGAGCGGAATCGGGCCGCCGGAGTGCGCCGCGAAGAAGTCGAGGATGCCATGACCGGAGTCGCCTGGCGGGATTTGGGTGTCGTGCTATCGACCATCCCTACCATCATCTATCGCCTTCTCCCGTGGTCTCGCAGCAAGCCAAGCCGGCCAGTGCGCAAGGCTACAGGCAGTGTGGTTTCTGATGACGAAACTAGTATTCCTTCGAGTTCTGGGGATTGAGCTTGAGAAATTCCTGTTCGGGCGGACATTTGCCTAAGCGGATTTGTGTCCGTGTCCCAAAACACTTAGAACGACATGCGAAGAAATACCCAGGGCCGAGTGCTCATCACGGGCGGCTCAGGATTTATCGGTAGCTCCCTATGTTGGGCATTGAACAACCGTGGTCAGCAAGACATCGTACTTGCGGACATCCTCGGAGAGGACGAGCGCTGGAGGAATCTCGTAGGGCTTCGCTACCTAGACTATGTCGATGCGAACGATCTAATCGACCGTCTTGAGGAAAACCCGGATTACCTCGGAAACGTCGGACTGGTTCTTCATATGGGGGCCTGTTCTGCCACGACGGAGAAGGATTCTGGCTACTTGATGCGGAATAACTTTGAGTATACAAAGCGTCTTGCTCGTTGGGCGGTGGGCCACGGAGCTCGCTTCCTCTATGCGTCCTCGGCTGCCACATACGGCGACGGAGCCCAAGGCATGGACGATCGCGAGACTGACCTCAATCGCTTCCGTCCACTGAACATCTACGGTTACTCGAAACAACTCTTCGATACCCACGCGCAAGCGACCGGACTGGCTTCGCAGATCATCGGTCTGAAGTACTTTAATGTCTACGGCCCCAATGAGGAGCATAAGGACAGCATGCGATCAGTAGTCGGCAAGGCCTTCGACCAAATCCGTGACAAGGGCAAGGTGCAGCTATTTAAGAGTTCCAACCCCGACTACAAAGATGGTGAACAGATCCGCGATTTCCTCTACATCAAGGATGCCGTCGAGATGACTCTCCACCTAGCTCTCCGGCCTGCACATGCAGGGCTCTACAACATCGGCTCGGGTACTCCGAGCACTTGGGTTCAGCTGGTCACTGCCATCTTCGAGTCTCTAGGGCTTACTCCAAATATCGAGTTCATCGATATGCCCGAGCAGTTGAAGAAGACCTACCAGTATTACACTCGGGCCGATATTTCCAAACTCCGACAAGCAGGCTACGATCGGGCCATCAGCCCGCTTCCCCACGCTGTCTACGATTACGTAGCCAATTACCTAGCTCCGGGATTCCGTCTCGGCACGGCGCCAGAGAAGGAGTCAGAAGCTCCCCAGGAAGAGCCGGTTGAGCCAGCTCCGGAAGCGTCGGCAGCCGTCGTGACCGCCACCCCAGAAGTTCCAGCAGAGCCCTCGGTGGGCAGCGTCATTTCGCCCGACCCGGGGGCAATGGACCCGAATGAGCAGGCACACGTGCAGGCTCAGCCTCAGCCTCAAGAAATTCATGTTCATCCACAGGTGCACCCTTCAGCGGTAGTCGCCGAGGCGATGCCAAACCAAGCGCTGTTTCCTCAACCACCACATCCCGTGCCCGCGCCTGCAACGGAAAAACAACAGGGCTCACAGCCCCAGTTTGATCCGGCGACCGCTACCGCTCCGCAGCTCACTGTCGAGCCTGCAGTTCCCACGGCCGAGGCCGCCCCGAAGGCTGAGCAGCCTCTGCCACTGATCTCTCCTATGGGCAGTTCTCCATCGCTGTTCAGTCAAGATCCTCCCCCGCTTCCGGATCCTCCTTCTACAGAAGAGCGGGGGTTCGGAGAATCGTTTGGCTTCACTCCTGATCCGGCGGCTAGTGGACGCCCTCCTGCTCAGTAGGGGATAAAGAGGCTTACCGACAGACTACCATCATCGATGCCTCGAGGTTTTGAAACTCGCTGGCACCTCTTCTTGGAGAGGCAGTTCGACAGCGATGACTTCGAGGACCTCGTAACCTCGCTCTATCGCCAACTCCCTCCCGGGAGCTTGGTTGCGGAGTATGGCCGGCACCTACGGCTAGAACGGGACGAGAAGAAGGCCCTGCCGATCGATCTGGTGGAGTTTGCTGAATTGCGGATGACCACCCGCATCGACGCCATCCTTCCGTTTCGAATTCCGGCCGTCAATGACTTAGCCTACATCGCTACCTGCTTTCTCGACGATGTGGAAACTCTCGGGCTCGACACACCGCCCCGGGCCGAACGAGGTCCGCTGCCCGAGGAAATTTCGATCTGTTTGCTGGCACTTCTCCATCGACGGCAGTTTCGCCTAGCTCATCGCCTCCATATGGATCTCCAGGTCGAGTGTCCTTACGTGGGCGGCACTGCCCGAAAAGACCAACTCGTCTTGATGGGCGATCTGCCACTCGGAGGAAGAGCCGTAATCTTTTCGACTCCTCTTAAAGCTGTGCGCTGGCTGGCGATGCCGGCGGCGTCGGTCGAGCATGTCCGCAATCTGGTTGCTATTCGAGGCGAGAACGGCCTGCTCCAGCTAGCAGAGGCGTAGGCTCGAATGCATCCGAGATCCGAGATCCGAGATCCGACGTCCGAGA
>Ga0114953_1002444_pt1 | contig 12909 bp, 16 predicted proteins | sample SidtaG_FD_87298 | JGI IMG/M metagenome (GOLD analysis project Ga0114953, IMG submission 87298) | Marine algal microbial communities from Sidmouth, United Kingdom - Sidmouth_Male2 metaG | ecosystem: Host-associated > Algae > Red algae > Unclassified | place: Sidmouth, United Kingdom | collected...
CCTTTCTCACACACAGGCGGGCCACGCGCAAACGGAGACAGACCCGCGCCCCCCTCCATCTGCTCCAGAGCAGGCCGTGTGCCATCGCTGGGAGACGCTTCCAGGCCCCCCCCCCTCAACAGAGCAGGGCGGAGGGACCGCTCGTCGCCGGGAGGCGGCACACTCCATCAGAAGCGCAGCGCACAAGCGCCGCGGTGGTGACACCTCGACTGGAATTGCACGAAACGGGGGGTGGGTGCAACACATTGTTTATTTGGTTTCAAAACGCTTGTGGCACGCACGCACAGCAGCCGTAAAAATAAAGAACCGAAACAGGCCACAATGGTCTTGGAAGTGTGGTTAAACCTGCGCAGTCAATCCCTTCAGAATGGATGCGAATCCTGTGTCAATTGCAATTGTGAGGGTTAGGGTGACGGTTCTAACCTACAGAGCGGGCCCGGTGAGTGCACCCGTGGTCTCCACTACCACTGCCGAGGCTTTGAGGTCCCTTTGCACTACGATCTAGTGCATGCCACGTGGGCGCCACGCACACATCCGACAGCGGTTGTTTCCGCAACCGCCCATCGACGCAACCACACGCTGTCCATATGATTCTGCTGAGCACCCAAGCAAGCGCACACACCCTCGACTGGCCGCCTGGCCGACTAGCGTTTCAGAAGCAAGGTAGAGAGGCAGTGAGTGCCCACTGACTCGCCTACAAATGAAGAACAGAAGGGGGACACCCCACCCCACAGCACGTTGCACGGAACACCACATGCTGGTGGCCCAGGCAATAACCACAACCGTTTTCGCTCATTTTGTTGCCAACTCCCGTTGCCAGCCCAAAAATAAGGCACTTGGTGGGCTACATGAAACGAAGTAGAAAGTCTGATTTTTCAGCGTCACGTGACACCGTCAGGGGCTACAAACGAGGCCGCACGGAATTTAGCGCCAATTCAACACGTGAACAGTAGCGCTAACGTTCGCTGCGCCGTCGCACCCCACTCACGCCGATGCGGTTCTCGAGCCAGGCAGGGTGGTGACACCGCGTCAGCCCGAGACGACAGCGACGGCACAGACGACGGCGATAGACACCGTACCCCCGTCCGGATGACCTGACTGCATGTAGAAGGTCTCTCTGGCACCGCCCCCCTCCCAGCGTCCGTGGTCCTGAAGCAAGCGACTTGTGTGCGGTGTGGCCGCGAAAACCGCAGCAGCATAGCAACGACGCGCCGCTTTCGATGTCGATTTTTTCTTTCTTTGCGATGAGAGTCCATGCTGTCTCTTAGGCGGGGGGCACGTATGACAAAATCTTGCTGCCGACCATTCTCCTTCGTTTTCCTCTGGGTCGGTACTACGTGGTTCGGACAAAGGTCCTCATACAAAGATACTCGCTCACGCCCTGGTCACACTCTCTTTCCCGTCCCTTTACGCCACCATGTCAGCCGCATCGCGTGCGCCACTACCTGTGCAAACAAGACATAGTTCGGCACCATAGGCCCCGATGTCAACCACTTGCCCAAGTCGTCGACAGAGTGAGCCGGCCGCGCGTATGGGCCCCAGCACAGAAGCTCGGCTGGTGGTGTCCGCAAAGCCAGCCGTCCTTCTTTCCCGAAGCAAGGGCCAGGCCCAGGCGGCAAACACGGCGTTGGCATCCAGTTGACACCGCACGCCTCAAGCAGTGCGCCTTCAAAGTCATGCCGCGATGGAGACATCAGCTGCCGGGCCTTGAGCGCTTGGAGAAGCACCACGCGGATAAGGAACAGCCAACGGCAGCCGTACACCCCCATCGCACCTGCGCGGTGCGTGCTACCCAAGCCAAACTAGCCGGAACGCACCGTCGTTGCCGACAAGCACCCTGTGCAGCGCTTGCCACCGATGGGCACACGGGCGGCGGAATCCCACGACCGCGGCCGATTCTTTCACGCGCGAAAGTCCGCCGACTAGCAAACGTCCACGCGCTTCGCCGATGACGACGACGCGCGTGCGCCAGAGGTCTTGAGACACGCACAGCATACGCCACGAAATCAATGCTGCAGCGAATGGGTCGACACCGCAGGAAAAACTGGCTGCGCCCGACACCACGCGCAAGGCACCGGATGCGCTTACAACACTGGGTGCATCGCCAGCGAGCGTCGCTGATCGCCCAGGCGTGCATGGGGACAAGGGAGGGTGCATCCCTGAGCGCGCAGGCGACGCAACCGCGCGCTCTGCAGATGCCGCCGCCGTTAACGCCGCACGCGCCGCCACCACCAGCGTCCCGGGGGGGGGGCACCAACTCGAGAAAACGCCTCTGTCGGAGAGGCACGTGCGCCGCCAGGTGCCTGCGCCCGTAGGCCCAGCAGCACGATATGAGGGCGGCGCGGCGGCGTTAGCAGCTCGCCCGACCGTCTTTCCGGCGTCGCAAGCTGCATGCTGCCCGCTGGCATCTCCATCACAGGGGTGGGTAGCAAACTCCACCCGTAGTCCTCGATTTCCGCGACATCCCCGGTGGTGGTGCGTTGGCGGTGATTGTAGCCACCACTACCACCACCACCGCCGCCGCCGCCGCCGCCGCCGCCACCACCGCGACCGATACCAGCGCAACCACCTCCACCGAGGCCACGACCGACACAGGTGAAAGCACCGCCCCGGCCACCGCCAGCCTCGCCGCCGCCGCCGCCGCCACCGCCACCGCCACCGCCACCGCCGCCGCCGCCGCCGCCCCCATCGCAGCCAATGTCGCCAACAGGCCGGCGCCGATTGACGCCCACCCTGGTCGGCTCCACCGCGTCATTTCCGTCGCTTTGTGCGAAAAAGTCGCACAGCGCAAACCCGCCACGCCTGCACGAGATAAACGCGTCAGCCGGGATGCCGTCGAAATCCTCGTCGAGCATCTGCCGCCGACAAATAGAGGCAGGCCGGCGCGCCCACTCCTTCGCGTCACCGACCGCAGACATGTTGGAAATCAGCCACTCGTCGTTGTTCATGGCGCGCGTGTACCTAGGAAGGTGCCACACCACCGCCGTCGCAACGTCTGATGCGTTGCGGGCCAGGTGGCCATATTCTTGTGCAAGGCTCAACAGATGCCGCGGGCCGAGGAAGAGCGCCCATGCCGTATCTCAAAAGACCGTGCCAGTTGACACGGCAGGAAAGCCGACGACAATAACAATACCAACGCCTAGCTGCCGCCGCGCTTTCTCCACGGCTTTGAACACCGACCCGGGAGACAAGCGACCCCGACGACAGCCAGATGCGTCAGCTTCAGGAAGGAGGCCAACGCGTTAGACTGCAGCCGAGTGGTATAACGCCTCCAGCTCCTGCTCACGCACACCACCTCCTGCAGAGGGACCAGGACTAGCACCGCCGGCATCGGCCCGCGTGTTGCCATCAGGCGCTGCACCCTGCGAATAAAACTTGAGGATGACGACGTCGTCAACGTCAGAGGCCGACAGTGACGCAGTGGAGTCCGCAAAGGCCAGCGCCGTCAACTGTGCGTGCATGTGCTTGACACTTCCGTCGACCTCCACGACCGTCTCACAAAAGACCCCAAGCACGGTCGACCGACTGACCTTGTCGCCGCTGGCGTTGCGCACCGACGCCGCCTGAAGCAAAACCCGCAACGCCACAGCATGGTGGAGAGGGCCGTTACCCCCCCCGGCAGCGTGCGTCGGCCGACGGTTGAAGGGAGCTAGTGACCGCTCCACCGTGCAGCGCGTATTTTCGCGCCGCGTAGAAGGCGGTCGAACGATCGAGACGGGGCGCTCCGCGGTAACGCCGACGGCTGAAAAGACAGTGTTGCACAGCTTGGGCGGCATCGTCGCCGTCAGCAGCAGCAGCGGGCACGGTAGGGATTGCAGCACGGAGCGGAGGTGGACCAAGTCGTCACAGAAAGTGGAATCGAGCGAGACGAGATGCGCCTCGTCAACGAAGTCGCGTGCGAGGCGACCGACGTCGGAGAGCCGCTTGGTCACGTCCGTGAAAACCGCCCGGTCGCGTACCGCCGTGCATATATCAAGAACGAAAAGCGACGCCTCTCCTGCGTCTCAGCCAAGCGGCCAGGACCCAACCGTCACCCCCACACGGTGCGCCGCTGCGATGGTGTTGGCCGTAATGGCGCGATTCGGCGTCAGCACAATCGTCACGGGCGGGAACCACGATGTTTCCGCATCGTCACCACGACCGCCAGAACAACCACCAGCAGAGGCAGCCGAAAGGGCCGCCGTCGCCTCACAATCGGCCGGAATCAGAAATGTGGCCGTCTGGCGACCCGCCGTGGGCAGCACGACCAACTGTGTCACGGGGTCGCGCGCCGCCAGCACCGCGTAAATGGCGCGCGGCTGCGTCGGACACCGGTACATGCCCGCATCAAAGAACGCCTGCGTCCGAGCGTCGGCAGCGGCCGCAAAAGCTGCAGGTGAGAGCCGGTGTCGGCGAGCAAGCTGCCACTGGTACCCGACTGCACGTGGCCTAGTCGAAGAAGGAGCAGCAGAGCCAGACGCAGCGGCGGCAGCGGCCGTTGCAGCTGCTCCTGCCTCTGCCGCACATGCACGGCGACGACCACCACCGACACCCCCACCGCCAATGCCAGCATCGCGGGACGTACGAGGAGGGAAGGCGACCGCACCGCCGCCGCCACCACCGTCGCCAGGCAGCGGCTGCAGAGGGTTCCGCAGGCCGTCTGCGGGATGGTCGTGCTACACACCCAAGCTAATTTTCCACCTGTTGGAAAACGTCCAGTAGAGGGAAAACGAGGCGTTGTTCACGCCCTTGACCGTCTCCCTCGCGTCGCCCGCATGGGTAGTCGACGCCGTCGTCGGCGCGTGGCCGCTTTGTAGCTCCAACACGCGTCCCCAGTCCACCATGACGTCCCCACCACCCCCCATCGTTAGCAGACCCGCCGTCGCCGCGCTGCTGCCGACATCGCCAAACCCGCCAGGAGTTCCCACAGCCAGAATGTCGACCTTTGTCACGTGCTTGGCCGCCGCCGCCGTCCATTGCCGGTACGCGCGCATGCCCGTAAAGTGGTCAGCAACGCCGTCAAGGAGCACCGTCGCAAACGCCGATGAAAGCGCGTCTGCAGACAGCTTCGCGCCGCGGGCGTCACGAAACAGTAGTGACTGGTCCAGTGACTCCTTCGTGTCGGCCGTGGCAAAGAACGCCTCGAGGGTGTTAAAAAAAACCAAGAGAAGAATCGTCATCGTCGACGTCTCACCGTCCATCCACCGAATATTTGGGCGGCCGCCATCGCGCGACGCAATCGACGTCTTGTTGTACGTCAGAACCGTAAAGAGACGACCCTGATGCACGAACACCATCTGCTGTGACCGCGCGGCCGACGGGACCACGGTCGCGCCGAGCACTTCCGTCCGCCATCCGGGAGCGCCCCCGAGGGCAATGAAGAGCACGGCGAGACGCAGCCGAACGCGTTCCGCCTCTTTGCGCCAAGACGCCAGGCCCGCCGCGTCGACAACGACGGGAGACGCCGTCGGATCGACCTCTGGGACGGTGCGCTGAGGATGCTGGTGCTGCTGCTGCTGCTGCAACAACGCCTCCGCCGCTGACACCGCCGCCGCCGCAGCTGCTCCTTCCCGTTCAGTGCCGCCCGCCGCCGCGGCGCTCTTGAACGCCGGGCGTACAGGGCAGTCTGGGTGGTCCAAGACGCCACTGGCCAAAATATGCGCTTGCCAGCGACGCACAAGCATCTGGTTCACTGGGAGCTCCAGAAAGCCCACGCCCGGGGTGTGAACCGACGGCTGGTCGGCGAGGTTGCGACCTGCAGCGAAAACGCCAGACCCCGTCGGGTCGTACCCAAACGTCAGCGACTTGAACAAATGCCACAGCTCGACCTGCAGCTTGTCCACGCGCCTTCCAAGTTCGAGCGTACCCAGGTGAAAGCCTCGGTCAAGCAGCGTCCCGCACACTGCCGACGGCGGACAGCCAGCAACGTGTGCCGGGTTGTCGCACGGAACAAACACGAAAAGCACCTCCTCCGCCCGGCTGACCTGTTCGCACCGCGAGGCGAACATTGTCACGTAGCCAGACGCCGTCGCTGTGAACGGGTCTCTCGCCACCCGAATTTCTTCAAATGCAGCCTCCACCGAGCCGCATGCGCCACGCATGGCGAGGGCGGCGGCGGCACCTGCGGCCACGGCTGGCGTACGACCACCACGACTCTTTCTGCCGCCGCCACCGCCGCAACCGCCGCCCGGCACACCGGCGACGTTGAAAAAGACGAGCGTTTTGACAACCCGAATGGCAGACAACATAGACGACGCCATATGTTGCCCCGTCTTTCCCTTCATGTACGCCGCTGCGGTCCGAGTGCGGGTGGCGCCGCCACGACTGGACGACAACGGCGTTGGCGCGGGAAACAGCAACGCGACGAATGGCATCGCAAAGCACACGTCCGGGCCCGCTTTATCGCCTCCGCCGATTGCCTTTGGACGCGGTGCATACTTCTCATGGAAGAGGTTCCACAGGAGTGCGCTCACGGGAGCGGCAAAATCCCGGCGCTTGCCAATACGCGTCGCCCGTTCGGCTGCAGCAGCAGCGGGAGACATGCCGTCGGCAGCGACGTTAGCGCCCCCATCACCATCAGCGGCAGCGTTCTCCGCCTCTGTGACTGCAGCAGGAAACACAGCTCGCGTCTTTGCCGCGGTTGTTCTCGTCGGGTCCGAAAACACCGGCGCGTCACGGACGTCGGCCAAGCGGGCCGCGTCAGGGCGCAGCGACCAAAGCGCCAAGCGGGTGACCGTGAAAAGCAGAAGGGCCATGTCCTTGGCGTACCGCTCAATCGAGGTGTCTTTCAGATACATGTTAAACGGCGGCCGGTTCGGCGCGTCTCTGTCCGTGCCGCCAACGCCGCCTCCGCCGACGTCAAGCCTGGCGGCAATGGTAATTCCCCAGTTTCGAAGCTGCCGCGTGGCGTCTGCGAATAGCCCTGTCACCGCGACTGTGATGCAGCAGTACATCAGCCACCAGTCCGCGGCGATGCGCTCGGCCGTCGCCGCAGCCGCCGCCGCAGCCACGTCAGTAGCAAAGCCGCCAGCCACACCATCAGACACCCCGGGAGCCGCCGCCGCTGGCCCGCCGCTCGCGCCGCCTGCCGGTTTTCGGGCATCGGGTGGGAGCAGCGAAAACTCGTCGACCACCTGCTGCGCCGTCCAGTGGAGCTCCTTGATACAGTCCGCGTACCGATACGTGCGCACCAGTGCGCCGCTCTGGTTGTCGGCCGTCGCCTCTGAGGTCACCAAGTGCGTGCGGCAGTCGCGGCCGCTGGTGCCGAGAAAGACGTCAAGAGGCAGAGTCGTCGCAGCAGGTGCAGGAGCAGCAGGCGGCGCCTTCGTCGCAGCCAGAGTGCTGCTTCCAGGCCCCAGCGGCGGCCGCACAAACGCAACGGGGAACACTAGCGTCTTGTTGCCTTGCTTGAGCGTCTGCGTCATCACCGTGTGGACGGTGGCCGGAAAGCGCGACGGTGTCGGCGCGTTCTTCTTGGCAAACTCGCGGCCGCTGCCAAACGCCATCTGGCACCCGTAGCACGCCACAAACTCGTGCCGCACCGACAGCAGCGGCACCGCCGGCAGGTGCGGCGCATCGGCCTAGCGCGGCCACGCCTTGCACTGGTAGCGCTCGAGGGTCGCCACCTGCGCCGCGCCCGATTCCTTCTCGAGGTGCGCCTTGCACTCGTCGAGTGTCGCCACCGCCTCGGCAACGCGTGCGTCCGCCGGGAGCAGCGTCCCATCGGCCGCCGTCGCCGACTCCAAGGCTTTCTTGTGGCCGGCGCCTCCCACGTGCTGACGCAGCAGCCCAGAAGACTGGGCGACGACCGTGTCGCACAAGACGCAAACGACCGCGGCAGCGTCGTCCCAAGTGTATAGACCAGTAAACGGCGCTGCCTCGCCCGTCGAGTGGGTGGGGGGAGTTGTCCCGCCCGGGGTCACACCTACACCCTCAGTCGGCGTCGGCAGCCAGTCAGGCGACGGGGTGGGCGCCTCAGGCGATGTACGCCGCGCCTCTTCCATGAGTGGCGGAAGCTGATAGTGGGAGAAAGTTGGGGAGCGCGCGATCGTCGAAAAAGGGAGGCAAGGGCGCATTGCAAAGACGGCGGGCACGGCGGGGGGCTCAAACTGCAAAACGCACGCCGCAAAGATGCAAGGGACGGGCTGAAACGGGCTCGAGGTCGCCCAAACGGCGCCTGAGATGCAGAGGCGGAGGGGGCTTCATAGTGCTGGTGTGCGCCGACGGACGGCCAGTGTGGGGTGCTTCGGTGGACCTCGAGCGCGCTGATGGACTCGCAGTGTCAGTTGCGCCAAGGCTGGGTAGCGCGCGTGGCGCCGCGCTGCTGCTATACACCGTTTTACACGCGCGCGCTCTCAGCGTGGACTGTGGCTGCAAGGATGGAAAAAAGGCGCGCGCGGATGCGGTACGTCCATCGAGGGCCTGGGGGAACCTGAAAACCGCTGTGCAGGAGAGAGAAACACTCACCTGGGTGGGAAGGGAGGGTGCGCGGCTCACAGTGGACTGTGACTGGTAAGCGACGCGGCAGAAGAGGGGGAAAAGCCGTGTCATACGTCATGCGTCACGCAGCGAAACGAGTGTGCGTCCACATGCGAGACACAACGGAACACATGTGCCTCCCTGTGGATGGGGGGGCGCGCACGACCTGACAAAGGGACGCTGTCTGCTGAGAGGTACGGCGTCGGGTGCGGACGCTATAGGACACTGGCCCAATGCAAAAAGCGCTGGGACTTAGTGCACGCAGCCGGGGGCGAAACACGGTCGGGGGGGGGGAATCGACGGACTCGCGCATGCGTCCGCGCCGAAATTGACAGACACGCCCACAGATGCCTGGGCGGCGGGGTCAATCGACAAGCAGGGGGGGCTAGGTGAAACTGGAATCTACGGACCGTCCTGCATCTAACATAAAGGGGGGTGCACCAGATGGATCAGAATCGTGGGGTTTGAATCGACGGAAACACCCCACAGAATCGACCGCATTCGGGGGCCTCGATTCCATCCGATCTGGGCCTGTCGGTCGATTTCAGTACCGGCCCAAATCGACCGCGTTCGGGGGTGTGTTGGTCGATTGTCCATTACCTTATATGAGGCCGCACCCGCTTTTCGACTGCATTGGACGCACTTGACATGTACCGCACCAGCTGCTCCCGTCGTGAGTCTTTTCAAGGTGGACCTTTCTTTGTACCCTGATGCCTCACTCAATGTGGGGAGGGTGGAGCACCTCACCTCTTCGAGGCCGACGAGGCTCCATGATTCTACAGTCTTTAGCGCCTTCGGGATTATCTGAACAGTAGGTCTCGATATAACGCCGGTTCTGGTGCCTTTGTCGTGTGCCACACCCGTTGTCCCAACAGTGACAATCGCCTACGACTCTGACCCTCACGAGCCGCACCTGACTCTGATTCTCCGCAGCTGCCCCTGCTTCCACGCGTAAAAACTCTAACACGGTGTCTGCCACGAAATTCGCACCGTTCTACGCTTCAAGTATCCGAGCTCTCTCTCTTCGTGTATAGTCGTACCGGCGTCTTTGTTACTAATGTCGCATCCGCACAGAATCCGTTTTTTGCCCACGCGAGCTGCGCACAGATTTCTACACCACTAGCGGCACCGACCTTCTGGCCATGGAGAATCCACTGCTTGTCGACTACGGGTTGGCTGCCTGGAGAACCGAGGTGTCGCATAGTGTTCTCATTAGTTTGTTGACAACATTGCACTTCACACACTCTTGGTGCACGATATTAGAGTCATTCTATGTCGTGGTCGCTGTCCTTCTTGTGGAGCTGCGCGAAACGTTTTCCACGTCCAGCCGCTTGTACGCTCTTCTGCCTTCAACCGAACGCATTGTCAGTCCCCATGTCGCCACACAAGTCGCGTAGATGCCGCAACGCTTCAAGACTCTGTGGCGCTCACGCACACCAAAACTTTGTTTGGAGATTCCCACTTGACTTCTTTGTAAACTCCGTTGGACGCACTTTCCTTCCCGTAGTCGACCCCACCAATGTGTTTGCGAGCGCACGCTGCAGCAAGAAAGCCGTCGCGCAATGTTTTTTTCCGCCCCGATGCCCATAATAACCCGCACAGATCAGTGGACGTTGTCGTACCTGCCGTGACCCCAATGGTGGCCCATGATAAACGGAGTATCGCCGCCGGTAGAGTGTGCGCCGCTGCCTCCTTCCCTGCAGAGCATCAAAATGTAATGGAAGAGTCAATGTGAATGACATTGGCAGCTGTAATTCCCCGTGCGTCGACTGCACAAGGGCATTCCGTTCGAAATGGTGAGTGTTTTTCGACCCCAGAAAGACGCGTACAATTCTCGTACCAGAGACCGGGTCAGCAACATACGACGTTCTGACCGCACCAGCACGACCAGTCGCATTCGCGCTCCACGGTGCCGGTACGCGTGCACAGATTTGCTCGTGTATCCGAACTGTAGTTCTCGTCTTGCACAGCGCACGATACAAGTTTGAGTTCTCGTCTGCTCGCCGCGCTTAGTGCCCTACGAGCTATGCTGTTCTCCTTCAATCTTAGGCTGAGCGAAGAGCGTTGAGTCCGCCGCACACTGTGTTGAAGTGGACGCTCAAGTGCTTCCGACGCTCATCTTGGTGTCGCCAGGTCACAAACTTGTACCGGGGAAATTTTCTCACACGAACTTGGCTGCTGTCATCGTCTGCGACGAGAGTCATCCCGTTCCGCTCTCTGGGCCGGCGTCAGCCATGATCAACATGGCCAGTGCGGATAGGACTTTCGCCACGCACTTCTCGCTACGGAGTGGTGTCTCTGTGCGCGTGACTCGCGAGTGCATCTTGAAGCATCTACGGAAGCTGTAATTGTGCTCCTATCCAAGCCATGCTCTCTTCCACCTGACGTTTGGCCCTTTTTCATCTGTGAGTTCGTCTTTGTATGCTGTTCTGCGAGCGCTGTCAATCATGTCATGGCTATGGCGCGGGGTCGGCATGTATTATGTCTTTCTACCGACCTCAGTAGCTCATTTACAATTGTAAAATCCCACGGAGCACTCGCTATGCATTTCGCGTGTTTTATCGGCAGCATCACGCTCGAAGTCGATGTTCGTAGAATATGCGCCAGAGACGCTCATCGCACAAACTCAACCGAGCCTCAATCTTTATCATCATAACGCTCTTCGAGAGTCACGCAGCATCGAGACACAAAACGCACGCCCCTACACAAGAGGCGCGCCCTTTCTGCAGCCGCCGCTGCTGCTGCTCATCCCCTGCTGTAGCTCATTCTCTCTATGTCACAATCTAAGCGTCCTGCCGTCTCCTTATAGAAGAGTAATAGAAATCTACGAACCACTCCCCTCAGTCGGATCAAAATTGCCTGGTTCTTCCGATGACGAATCAGGCCCCAGTGGTCCGGATCGAATGTGGCCCGATTGCAGCCCCCCCGGCCCGGTTCGTCCTGGAAGATTCTCCTTTGACGAACTGTTCCCCAGGGCCCCATGTAGCAAGATTGCGAGAACCCGCCTGGGGGCCCTATCTCGCCAGGTTCTTTACTGACGAGCCTCCAAATGAGCGCACGCTCGGCCCCACGTCGTCGATCTCCGCTAAAATCTTGTCGATCTCCGTTAAACTGTTGCCACGCAGTCGCCTGTGGGGGAGGCCCCGCCTGGTTCCATGCGTGCCGGCCATGTTTCTGCACATAGTCCCCACCACGCCTATATTGCAGATAGTCCCCACGCGCCGCGCGCACCCCGCACGCCCGCCCCGTCCACTCAGCCTGTGCCACGCTTCGCGCTGCGGCCTACCGAGTGCCCGATGCCTCCCCTCTGCACATAGTCCTCGCGGACCCCCCCGATCGCCGTATTCGCTGCGGACCCCCCCCCCTGGCCTTCGGTTGGGGTTTGGGGGATGCAATTGCCCTCTTGCACCACGCCATGGTGTCCCCATTTGTGTGGCCATGGAACAACTGGGCAATACAAGCCCACCCCGCCGCAAATGGGTGGGTCCGCGAGGTCGCGACAACCCGAGATAGCCAGATAGTTCGAATGTGACCATCCTCAGGGCATCTGCGGGAGTGCAATGGACCTCTTGCACCACGCCATGGTGTCCCCAATTGGGTGGCCATCGAACAATTGGTTGGGGTAAGAGGTTAGGTTTAGGGTTGGGGGTTCGCGGTAGGGTTCGGGTTAGGGTTAGGGTTAGGGTTAGGGTTAGCCCCCCATGTTGTGGCCTGCTGGCAAGGACCTTGTTGAAGGGTCGAGCGCATCAGTCTGCCACCTGCGCGACCCCCTCGCTTTCTCGTCCGTTGCGCTCGGCGGCTGCGGCGGCTCCCCGTCGGAGCCGATGGAACCCACAGGCCACGCGAGGGGTGGATGGGCCAATGCACGGGCTTTTATGCGGAGGAGCTGCTCGTCTAGCGCTGGCGGCGGGGTGAAACGGCAGAGCCGAGGTGGCCCAGCCGAGGGGGGTTCGAGGCCGCGACGAGCGGGGGTTACCCGTGCGCGTGCGTGCAGGCCCGAGCGCACGCCACACGATCTTCGCCTCGCGGTATGTGGGCTTGACGACTCCCAGCGTGCCACCCGCCTCTTTTAAGCAGCCACTGCCGTCCTCAAACACCTCCGCCGACACCGCATCACTCGCCGCCCATCGTACACGTCTCGCACTCCACACTCCCAACCTCCTCGTGCACCCTCCTCCCGACTGCCGCCTGCTCCACACTCCCGACCGCTGGCGCTGTCGACCATCTGTGATAGACAGCCGTCATCCTCTTGTGTCCCTCGGTTGACACTCCTACGCCCCCCACCCACTCTTTCACATCGATGCTCGCCGTACTCATCTACGCACCCCCACAATGGACGTGGTCACCATTGTCTTCACCGTCATCTACGCTACCCTGCCGACCTTGTTCGACTTGACTGCCGCGGCAGTTGAGATAACCGAGGCGAGCCGCCACGTCGTTCAGGTGCTCGCC
>Ga0114953_1002446_pt1 | contig 12907 bp, 9 predicted proteins | sample SidtaG_FD_87298 | JGI IMG/M metagenome (GOLD analysis project Ga0114953, IMG submission 87298) | Marine algal microbial communities from Sidmouth, United Kingdom - Sidmouth_Male2 metaG | ecosystem: Host-associated > Algae > Red algae > Unclassified | place: Sidmouth, United Kingdom | collected...
CCCGCGCCCGTTGGGGGCGGGCGGCGGGCGCGGCGGGGGGCGGCGCCCGCGCCGGGGCGGGGGCGCGGGCGCGCGCGCGGGGGGGGGGGGGGGGGGGGGGGGGGGGGGGAGCGCAGGCCTGCGGCCTTGGAGCGTTCGTTTTGGTAGGGCTGGCGGACGAGCAGCCCGCCTGCCGCACGTTCGCACCGTGGTCGACGGGGCCGACGAGGAGCAATTCGGACGGTCACCGTCGCGCCCGTCGCTGGCGCTCCCGAGTGGTCCACAGCGTCGGCGGGGCACTGGGAAGCTTTTTGAGCGCGTGCGGGGGGTAGCTCGGAGGGGGCGGTGGTGGTGCATAGCGGGTGGTTGGCGTGAGCGGTCTTCACTTCGGTAGTCCGGTCAGGTGGACGGCAGCGCTGGCAGAGTCGTCACGGCGCCATGTCAACGACTGCGGTCTGGATGGAGACGTACCTCAGGGCAGTAACTTTGACGGTCAGGCGCGCAGCGCTTGTTTGGTGGATGTCCCCTCTGGTGGGTGAGGGCATTTCCCGTATAGGGGTAGTCGCGACGCGAGGCGCTGCCACTGAGAAACGTGCTGCACCACGGGGCGGCATGCTCCAATAGACTGTTGGGAATCATAGGGGCAGCCCATTGCCGTTGCGTGGCTTTCGGGCGGGGAGCTGACTTTGTTCAGGCATCATTCTTTCCGCACGTACTACGGGTAGCGTACCTTCTACCAGCGTAACCTCCAGCCTCGTCCGCCACAGTGAGTGAACGCCCGTCGCTCCATAGTGTTTTGTGAAACCTATTTGGTTAGAGACACGCGGGGCAGCTAGATGCATTAGAGGAAGACTGAGTCGGCACCCTTCTAAGACATGTGGGGGAGAACAATGCGCATCGGAAACCGTGTGCTGATTTTCCATCTTCACCGCTGTCACGCACTCCCACTACTCCGAACACCCCCCGACCCATACACCATCACACCTTCTGCATGAGCCCCGGCGCGGGCCCAACCGGAAGCAACTCTCGGCAGGTGCAACCAGGCACCTCGCAGTGGGAGACCATCACCTTGTGAAAATATGTCTCAACGGGGTAGTGTTGAATCTCCTTGGGCTGCTTCTTCACCCCGACGCGCGGCCGCCCGCCAGCCCGCAGCGCGGCGTCCCGCCTCTGCGACACGCGCACGTTGTTGTGTGCCGCTATGTACCTCGAGCGCACGATGAAGCGCGTCTGCGTCATGTAGGACAGGGAGTTCTTGGACTTCTTCTTTATCGAGTGTTGCCGCTCCGCGCCGGACGTGTCGTGGCCGCGCGTCATCTCCGGGTACTGGTCCGCGTCAAACGTCGGCGAGCACTTGTGGTTGCACCTGTGGAAGCGGTCGATGAACCAGGCCGTCACGGCCTCGTGCAACAGCCACGGCACGCGGCGGAGCGCGTTCCGCTGCGCCTGACAGGCGGTGTCAAAGTAGATGACCTTGGGGAAGACCTTGAAGGGCTGCGCCAAGGAAGCAACGACGTGTGCTGGGCTCTCGATCTCCCTCAGCATCTCAAAGCCCAGGATGTAGCCGCACGCACACATGTAGGTCATCACACCAGGCGCCCGCAACACGTCGGGAGGGTAGTAGTGGCGGCAGTCGTCCTTCTCCCACGACGGCTTTGGCTTCTTCTTCTTCTCCTTCTTGCTGCTACGCTTAGTGGCCGCCTTCTGGCGGTCCCGCTCGCTGGTCTTGTCCTCCATGCACGCTCGCAACGCCGCCCGCCCGGGCCAAACTTGACCCGTGCGCTCCTCGTCCGCTTGCACCACGACGCGGTCAAAAGACTCGTCCCCCACAGAGAGGTCGGTCTGGGGTGGCGGAACGCCCTGCTCGCGCAGCCACTCTTGGTACTTTTCGGGGGTCGCGTCCGTCCAGTAGTCCCGGAACTTCTTGGCGTCCACCCCAGCGGTCGCCTCCCACTTGGATACGGCCTCCGCCACTGTGCCGACGGAGAACAACAGGAGCTCGCCAACCGCCCGCGACAGGTCGAGCGACTGGTCCATTGCCCGCCTCACGAGGAGCAAAAACTCCCAGACAAACACGACCGGTTGGATCCAGTCGAGGAGCCCCATCCACTGCGCGCTCTGCTCGCCGTCCATGATCTTGATTGCCAACTCCTTGACGCCGACCATGTTGCAGCCCGCAAAGACGTTGAAGGCCGGCTCTGCCAGCATCGCCGACACGAACAGCCGCATCTTGCGCCAGCGGTCCTTTTGAACGCGCTCGTTGGTGGTCGGCGAGAACGCGTTGGCGAGAGCCACGCACACAAGCGTGGTGCGACCCGGCGCGCCTGCGGGCGCGGCGGCGCCGCCCTCGTCTGAGTCGGACGAGGAGGAGCCGCCCTCATCACTGTCTGATGGGGATGGTGGAGGCGGCGCCGCGCCACCAGCACCGGCAGAGTCACGGCGAGGGGGGAGCACCGGAGCGCCCGCCGGGAGCCCACGAGGGCCAGGGAGAGGGGCAGCTCCAAAATTGTTGGCGACAAGAAGAGGTGGCATAGCCGCGGCGGGGGGGCTAGGAGAGGGAGAACTGGCTCCAACGACGGCGGGGGTACCCGATGGTGGGGAGGCGGCCGCCATTGGCGGTCGTGCCACCGGGTACGGGGCTGCAGGTGGGGGAGGTCGCGAGCGCTGGATGTCGGTGGAAGAAGGCGGTGTCGGAAAAGAGAGGGCCGGGGAGCAAGGAAAGGAGGCTGGCGTCGGGCCCAGCGTCAAGGAGACGGTAGGGCTAGCAGCTCGGGGTGGGGGACACCCGAGCACATCAGGAGAGGGAGGGCCCACCAAGACCGCCGGAAACTTCAAGCCCAGTGCCCCGACGCGATGACTGACGATGCGCGGCCACCTAGGTGGCAGCGAGGAGCAGACATGGCGGCCACTCAAACAACAGCGAGCGGCCGCCCATCGAGGGGGCGCGCAGTAGTGGATGCGCGGCCGGCGGGTTGCCGCGGGGCGGGGCCGGGGGGCTGCCGCGGGACCGACAGAGCCGTTTGCAGCATCAGCAGCATGAAGTGACCCACGAAAGCCGGAACGGCGGTCTCAGGTCGGCGGCGTCATGGGTCTGCAGGTGATTGCAGTGGGGGTCCGATCAGAGGGTGGCCGCAGGCGCGCCCGCTTGTCACGGCCGTACACCGTGGGCGACTCGAGGTGGGCCGTTGGGCCGCCGAGGGGGCAGGCAAGGAGCGGCAGCCGCGGTGGGTCGGGGGGCGGGGGGCGGATGAGAGGGCGGTGCGGGTGGCTGGTGGTGGCCGACAGGCTCGCGACAACGCCGGCGGCAGACCCGAGTGCGTCACAGAGCCGGCCGCCTTCACCGCGCGGGCGTGTCACAGCCATGCAGCGTGGGCGGGTCTATATCTCCCGGACAATCAGCGTGCTCCAACGGCGCATCAGCTACAGGAGCTGGCACGCCGCGATCGCTTCCCACCGTGCCTGGAAGAGGCTGACGGACGGGGGCCTGCGGACACATCATCGCTCCTAATGCGATTATCAAGCACGACTAGGGGAATTGTTGCACCTGTACTGAACAAAGCCGGCGCACTGGAAAGATTCAGAGTGCAATGCTTTCACGAAGACTGTAGCCAGACACAAACTAGACGCCATCTTGACAAAAGCGAAGCAATCGTGGTACGAACCTGAAGGCGGCGCCCTGTTTATGATGAAGTGACTGGTGATGGAAGCAGCATTGGTCGGACGACAGCTGCCAGAACCATATATTTTGGCAGTGGGACAAGAAGCGATGGCACTGCCAGAGTGGGTAAAAAGACCCATGGGTACATCAGTGAAGCTATACGCCGGCTGCTGGATGCTCCGTTGCACAGAAAGGCACACACTCGTTCCAGGTTGTAGGCGCCTGACCGCTTTTATTCAAGGACAGCACGGCACTGCATGGGGCACGCATCGGACGACAGGACGCTTCGTAAGAATGAGCAGACGCATGATTCACGTATGGCCAAGGCGATCGGCTGTATAGGAACGGGGTGCGCGCACTCTACCTTGGCACGTAAACGGCCAGACGACATGATACTAGAGAAGAGGAGAAAAACCATAACGCAAGTAAGCACACCTAAACATAGCCCGTCACAACAGCGTCATGGCCAAGAGCTCAGCCGCCGTCCGCCGCCGGTAGTAATTCATGCTGCCGGTCATGCGCTCGGGCGGAAGGCCACGGGAGATATAGTCCATCCTCTTCAACACGAACACGCCGCAGTCCTTGCCATTCTCTTGCTGCCTGCACGGCACCTTGTGTCTCCTCCACTTACCGTTGTGGTGGCCGTGTGCGCGGAGGTCGTCCTTGCCCCACTGCACGAGGCACTGCACCACCCAGTCACTGGCACAACCCGACGAGTCGTACGTGTCCACGACGCAGCGCTGCGGGTAGACAACAGCCAGCAGCCAGTGGATATCCGTCAAGTTGATGGGAATAAGCACCGCATCGTAGTCCTTCAAGTCCAATTGCCGTGACCAGCGGGTGACCGCGTCGTAGTTGTAGGCTCCCTCTGTACCGGACGTCAGGGTGTTGAAGAAAAACGTGTTGAAGAAGTGGAAGCGCAGCGACCGCTGCTCCGTCGCCGCCCACGCCCTCTCGCGCCGCTGGAGCAAGCAGATGTACGCGTTCATCGGCTCGTCGTGTAGCATGACGGTGGGCGCTACCCGCCGCAAATCCCACAGCCGCAGCGGGATGTTGTCAATGACGACGAGCGGCTCTTGATCAGCCGACGCCGACCGGGCGCGTCCGTGGTAGGGCCTGATCTGCGACGTGACCGACACCGCGTGGGGAGTCAGCGGAGAGAGCGGGTCCATCGGGTCGCAAACGGTCAACTTGTCCGCGCCCGGTGCCGTCTCGTACGCAATGTATGAGAGCGGCGTCCTCCACGCATCGGGTGTGCGCGGCACAAGATCGGTGTCCATCTCGACGACGCCATCCTCATCTGCAGCGGCAGGCACTTGTGCCTCATCGGCATTGGCGGGCCCATCAGGCTCGGCGCCGACCGGCGGCCGCCCGTCGGCGGTGTCAGCGGGCTCGTCCAGCGACAGGCGCCTTGTCTGGCCGGCCAGGTCCACGGCACTGGCGCCTACCGCGGCAGCGTTGCCGTTGGGCGAGCCGCTTGCCGCCACCAAGTCGACCATCGACTCGTCCGATTCGGTCGTCTCTACGGCGACGTCATCTACTTCACTGCCGTCGCTGGCCGCAGCGGCCAAGTCGTCTGCAGCGCCACCGACGACCACAGGAGCCCCAAGCGCCGCGACTGGGGCAGCAGCTGCCGCTCCCGGCGCCGCCACTGCCGCCGGCTGCCGCTCGACGCTCGTGATCACATCCCAAAACGAGTTGAAGAGAATGGCCGACGACCACTGCAGCGCGGCCGCCTTCTCGGTGCGAGTGCGGGCGGCGATGACGTCGCGGCCGCCGGTGGGGCGAGCGCCCAGCCGGGCCGCTTGAAAGACACGCCACGCCGTCGCCTCCGCAGTTGTCAGCGCCGTGTCGTCCTCGATGGCGGCACGCACCCGGTTCCGTACGAGCCGCCGCACCTTAGCGCTGCGGATGGCGCACGCAAAAACGAGGGAGAAGTCAACCCGCGGGGCATTCATGCCAGGTCGCAGCATCTCCACCACGTTCTCTTGCAGCACAGAGAGCACCTGGCCGTCGCAAATAACACAGCGGAAGCGGCCTCCCGTGTGCTCGTCCGCGCCGCAATGGTGGCACCGAAATGCGGTCTCGGGGATGACGAGGGTGCTTGAAAACTCTCCGCACGCGTCCGAGAGTAGCTGCCGCGCCTGTCCTGGCTCGTCCTCCGAGAAGGCCGCCGTGTTGCGCAATAAGCTTGTCAGAAACTCGCTTGCCGCCGCCATCGTGCTGCGCGCAATCACGCACAGCTCCAGCACCGCGTCAAGGAAGGTGCGCGCGTAGACGCCGCCACGCGTCGCGACAAACAGCCCGTTGGCCGACCCGTCGTACTCCACGACGCGCTGACATGAGCCGCATAGCCACGAGCCAATGTAGATTGTCAACCGTCCGCGGATGCAGTACAGAACGACCTCCTCTGGTGTCACCGGGGTGTCAACGCCCCGTACGGTGTCACAGTAGAGGCACTTGGACTCGGCGTGCGTGTAGTCAAGGACCTTGTCCTCTCCCGCCGTCCTGCACGCGTCAACCACCGCCGCGTAGCGGTCGCACTGGCTCACCTCGTTCGTGCACGGGAACATGTTGCGCGCGCGTCGCAGCCGACTAGGCAAAGGCACGGCAGGGGCATCCACCGTTGGCGGGGAAGGATCGGTCGGTTGCTCCTCCCCGTCTTCGTGGAGGTCGCCAGCAGGTCCAAACTGCAGCGCCTCGTTGAACTGTGCCGCCGCGGCTGATGCTGCCGCGGCCTCCAACCGGTTGTACTCGTTGACAGCTTGCGCGTGTAGGCAGCCCCATGGGCGGCTCGAGCACGACAATAGAAAGCACGTGGCAAGTTTGTGCTTGTTGGCCCGGCGGCGGACGATGGCGGGGCTCCAGACGCCCTCGTACTGGATGGCGAAGATGGGCACGTCCTCCTTCTTGCCCTACTGGAAGGCCAGGTGAACAGCCGTGTCCTCCTCCTTTTCCGCCTCCTTGTCCTCCTCCGTGCCGGCCAATTCGGGGAAGAGGTCGAGCAAGTCGTCGATGCTGTCCGCCTCGTACTCGAATTCCAGCTCGTCGTAAGCTAGGTGTAGCGCGCGGGCGTGACGGCATGTGGACGACTTGTCGCGAGCCACTTGCAGGTTGACGTGCTCGATCTTCTCCCCAGTGAAGGTGTTCCTGCCGCTACCGAGGATGCCGCCGCAGGAGCAGAACGTCAGGAGCGTGCCCGCCACCGACGCCGACCACACACAGACAGGGTCGAACAGCTCCACGAAGACGAGTACACGAGCGCCGCTAACACAGCGCGGCGCGACGGTCGAGGACTCGTTGACACAGACCATTCGCGCCGCCAGACCGAGCGCGACCCGGAGCTCGACGAAAAAGTCGGCGTGCAGCTCCTCGATTGCCAACGGATCCGCCCCGAGCTTGAGCGCGCGCCTTGGGGGGGCGGCGGCAGCGGCAATAATGTTGGCGTACTTGGACAGGTTGGGAGGTCGCCGCTGCGGCCGCGCTCTTGTTCGACGAGGCGCCTGACGCGGCTCGTCGCCGTTGTTGGCGTCCTCTTCGGAACGCCGTTGCTCGTTGGTGGATGGCGTGTCCCCGTCCTCGGCGCCGTCCGAGTCCTCCCAGTCGCGCTCCCCCAACTCACCCGCCGCCGTGGCCTCCATCCACGCGTCACGTGCCGAGTCAAACAATCCCGCGAGCGACGCACTGCTCGGCTCGTAAATGTCCGCCGAGCGGTCCAGGAAAATAGGCGCGTCCTCGATGAAGCCGCAGCGCAGCGCCGTCGAGCGCGCCGGGGCGTCGCCGTTGTCAGACATGATGATGTTGCACCGGGAGTACCGTTGAAGACGACGGGGAAAGGCCCGGGGTAGGCGTGGGGCCGACGAGGGGGCGGACACGGACGCGACGCAAGCGACGGGCGGCGGTGCGCCGGCCGTAGCCGCCGCGCCGGCGGCGGTGATGGCGGTGGGGAAAGCCAAGGGCGCCGCGACCACGAGTACCGCGAGAGACAACAGGGCAAGGCCGGGGGTAGGTGTGTGGCCGTGCCGCGACGGCCGCGGTGGCTGCCGCGGGTGGGGTGGCGGTGGTGGCGGGAGTAGTGAATGAGAGTAAGCGCGCCAGTGGTAGAACGACAGGGGGCGGGTGGTCGGGGTTCCGACAGTTGCCTGCCGGCAGAGGCGGGGGCGCGGGCAGGCCTAGCCGCCGTGCGGGTGCGGACAGCGGCCGATCGCGGACGACGACGGTGGCGGCGCGGCGCGGGCGGGCGTCGCGGCGTGGTCCCTGGTGGCGCGCGTCGTGGGGTGCTGCCAGCGCTTCCAGAGGCCCCGCGATCTCGATCCGGGCCCGCATGGTGGCGGATTCCGGGGCAGGCTGGAAATAAAGGGGACCTATGTCCTTGCATGGATATTTTGGTGGTGCCCAAACCAGCGGTCAGGAAGCCGATGGATGTGCGGTGGACAACTGACGGCGTACTGGGGGGCTTGTTTGGGGGACCAATCAGCATTGGCCAAGCGGGCGGGCCGTAGGGCCCTGAAAAAGTGACCGTGACTGGTGACAATCGTGAGCGATAACCTGAGAATCGTGAGCGAGCACTGGCGGTAAACCCCCCCTAGATAAGCCGTACTGAGGGGTATTTCCGGCGTGTGATTGGCTGTTGCAGTGGCACGGGAGAAATGGCACCACATGGCACGTGCCAAAGTGCGATTGCAGGCCGTGTAGGCCGCTGTTGGAGCGCCTCCAAGCCGGTGCGCCGCGCATGCCAGTGGATTCGGTAGGTTCCTTTGTGCAATCAAACAACTTGCGTCCGAATTGCAGCGAGGCACCCGACATGACGCCTCCCACGGCCCCCCTCGCGGTGGTGCCCCCCCGGCGGGGGCGCCACCGTCGGCACGGACGACCCCAGCGGCGTCGCGGCATCGCGCGGCGGCGGTCCCACGGGTGGGGAGCGGCGCCCCGACGGCCGCACGACTGGCCGGTCGCCCTGGCGCGGTGCCGCGGCGCGGCGCGGCGGTCCACCGGCAGCGGGGACGCCCCTCTCCAACCCATCGCCGACGCGCCGCGTCGCGGCAGCGCCGGCCATCTTGGCCGGGGGGGAGAGGCAGGGGTGCGTGGGGGGGAGGGGGAGAGGAGAGAAGCGAGGGGAGGAGAGGGAGATGAGCGGGGGAGTGGGGCGGTCGACGCGCCGCAGCGGGGCGCCCGTGTCGCGATGGCGGCCCCGCGGCGGCATGTCGGCGGCGGCGAGGTAGTCACCGCCGCTGCGTACGGGGGCCGGCAATGGCAGCGGCGGCGGTGCCGGAACATACCGCCGCGGCGGCGCGGCCGCGCCGTCGGCGACGCCGGCCGTCGGGGCGGCCACGTGGTCCGCCACCGCCCTCCCCCCTCCTGGCACGCGGGCGCATGCCCGCAGCCGCGGCAGCGGTGGCCGGCGCCGTCGGCGGCTTGCGCGGCGCTAGTGGTGGCGTGCGGCCGACCCGCGCATCCCCTAGCCGCTCCCGCATCCCGCCGTCGAGGCGGCGGCCGCCGTGGCCGTCGCCGCAGGGGGCGCCGAGGAGGCCGCTCGTTCGCCCACGGGGCGTGCGCGGCGCTGCGTCGGTGGGGGGGAGGGTGCTCGATGGCCCCCCCCCGCCTCACGGCAGCGGCGTCCAGCAGAGACCGACGGGCCCGCGGTGTCCCCCGCGTGTTGGCCGACGGGAGAGGCGCCCAGTTACCGACCGTGCACGTTGTGTAAGTGTGCGTACCAGGGGGGGGTAGGGGAGAACCCGCCGCCGCCGTGGGCTCGACCACGGTGGCGCGGACCCGCAGTGTGCGTGTCGAGTCGGAAAAGCAAGTCTACCTAGGCCCATGCGCCGGCCACGGTGGTCGCGCAGGCGGCGCCGACCGCGTCCCGGCCAAAAACGCCCGCCAGCAGGCCGGCCTCCCCACCCATACCGCCGCCGCCATCCTCAGCGACGCCGCGCCGCACGCACTGTCGGCGCAGCGAACGCCGTCAGCCATGCCGTCCGTGCCAACAACGGCGCCGCAGCGTCCCGTGCGTCGGGGTGCGGACGGAAATCCAACTCTCATTCCTGCCACTGCAGCGCAATACAGGCCCGACCGAGTACGCCCAAAGCCGCGTTTTTTCACGAGGTGAAAGCTGGCGGATGAAAGCACTGATCGCCTTGACACGTCAATTTTAACTATCTTATTTCATGTCGTCCGATGGTTTGATTCCTCTGGCCACGGTCACTCAGATTGATTGAGTCTCGTAGGCCCGCCATGAAAGATCGATAAAAAAAGTCGTCGCTGATTGGAAGCATAGGCTCATGCCATGGAGAGGTTGCCGAGACCGAGTCACTGTTGTTGCACGACAGGCCAGCTGGAGCTTGTCAAAGAAGTGCTCTTTGATATTATCCCTTCACCTGAAACTCGCCTACTTGCACAAGGTCCATGGCTTGGAGTGTGGGTGCGTACATACATGTATGCGTATGCATGCCAGTGTTTCTCGACAATCGCAGGTATCTCGCCAACTGGCTTGCCCCCTGAAGGAGACAGTAGCGGTCTGGTGATGGACAGACCTGTTGTGCGATTGATTGGGCTGACCGGCGAGGGGCAGCGCTCGGCAGTCTTGCCGCAGCGCGCCGGCTGTTTTGGCGACCTGATGAAGTGGGGGCAGGTATTCCCTTCAGACCCGTGGCATGAGTGGCGCACGTCTAGTCCCGACGGTGGTGGCCACTATGGTTTGGGGACTACGGCGCAGGCGCATGACGAGCTCGAGGTGCGTCGGCGGCGACCGCGCGCGAGGGGTCTTCGAGCCAGGGTTTCCGTTGCTGCCTGTTGCGCAACAGTGACGTGCCGGCCTCTGACCGCCGGCGGCCACCCAATTCAGCGCCCGAAGGCGACGGAGCGCCTTGGTTGGCGCCCAGTGGAACCTGCATTCAAGGACAGATGGTGGTGGGGGCGTGCGGTCCCCCCCGCATGGACGCGTGGCAGCGCCGAGGTCTGGTGGCAAGCGTTCTTTGAGAACTTCCGCGGCGCCACGGTGCCGCAGGGTAGCAGCCGTCCGAAGCAGAGTTGTGTCAAATGCAGCCACAAAGAGTGGAATGCAGTGGGTCATGGTTCGTGTTTTTGATAGGTCTCAACGAGAATGACGGAAATCTTCGTTTGTGCTGACGTGTTATAAAATTATTGGCTTATGTTTCAGACAGACCATCATAACCACGAATCAGACTCGGCAACATGAGATGCTGTTGATTGATTGGTCGACTCCTCGTCCCCCCAAGATTGTCGACATCGAAACAATTTTTATTGTTCCACTTGCTATCATCGACACCACAGGTCCAAGGACCTCGGCAACCACTTCTTGGGTGGCCGCACTGGACGGCACTTGTCGGCGGGTGGCTCACCCCGCCTCTCCAAGACTAGGAAATGGGGGCAGCAAGGCCCGGTGGCCTGCTTGTCGACTGCTCCCCGCACCTCCGCAGACGCGGAACATTCTCGCCCGAATCTCGAGCCGAGATGCACGACCGGCGGTGGAAGGCCTCGCTGTTCTCGGCCCACGCCCGCCCCCTGGTAGGCCATCAGTCGCTGCCCGTCCGCGAGGGCGCCCGCCAGATACGGGATTGGAGAATATGACGCTTGCCGCTGGGCGGTTTGCGTCGGTTCTCCGCGACGGCGGAATCCATTGGGCCCCGTGCGCCCGTCACCTGCGCCCTCGAGCGCCGGGCCGACAGCTGCGGCAGCAAAAGGGAGCGGCCGGTGTCCCTCTCCCGGATTCCACGCGGCACCGTCGGCCATTCGGCTTTGGTGACGGCGCCGGCGGGGGGGGGGAGGGGAGGTCACCACGGCGCCTCGCTTCCACCTGGCAGCCGCCGCCGCCTCGCTACGCGCTCCCCAGTGTCTCGCGGGGCCACCGCAGCGTTGACTAGGGACCGGATACGGGCGCGCCCCCCCGCCGGCCCGGCCGCGAAACGCCGCTCGAGCGGCGGGGGGGGGGCGCGCGAGCGGCCGGCGCGGCGCGCTGCGGGCTGCGCGCGGCGGCCACGCGACCGCCTGGGGCGACTGCCACCGCGGCGGGGAGCCCGGCGGCCTGCGTGTGGCGCCCGGCCGCCCATCCCCGCTGTTGGGTCGCCGCCGGGACTGGCAGTCGCCCGCACCGTGGCGTCCCGCGCGCCTCCTTGACACGCGGGGGCGCCGCCGTCGGCCCCCAGTGGCCGGCGCGTTGCGCTTCCTTCCCGGCCGTCAGTCTCTCGCCACCCTCTCCCATTTGAGGCAACAGCCGACACCCGACGCTGCCCCAACCGCCTTCCCCATGGAGCACCGCCCTCCCCATCACCCACCCGTGCAGCCGTCCGTCGCCGCGCCCCCCGCCCCCCTCTCCATGTCGGCGACCGTCCCCCCCCTTGACGGCGCGCCCGCCTCTGGCGCCCCCACCGACGCTCTGACGCCGCGTGCCAAGGCCCGAAGCCGCCGGCGATCGCGCCGATCACGCGGTGACGCCGTCCCCGTCGCCCTCGACACGAGCATGCCGGCCCACGCCTCGGGTAGTGGCCACGCGCGGTCACTGCCAGACGCCGGCGCGAGGTGGCCCGCCCACCCGTCGGGCGCGCCGTTGCCGGCGCCGCCCTCGGCGTGGCCTATGACGGCGGTGCTACCGCCCAAGTGGGCCCCCGCCCCACCGTCGGCGCCCGTGGCGGCGGCCGCGCCCCTGGCGGCGCCCCGCCCCCGCCGGTGGTTGGCCGTCGGTGGTGGCGGCGGGTTCGGCGTCGGGGGCCCTGTGGAACGGCTCCACTCTGACACTTCTGGTGCACGCACGGTCCCGCCGGGGACGCTCTCGAGCGCCGAGCCCAGTGACGTGTCTGCCGAGGAGGCGAGCGACTCGGCGCGGCGGGAGCGCACGCCTCCCCCCCACGCCCTCGGCGGCATTGTGAGGCGGCGGCACCCGCCATGGGGTGCAGGGCCTCCAGCGAGCGGCGGCAAGGCGGCGGCCGACGCGACGCGGCCGGAGGGTGACGGAGACGGCGTCGGCGGCGGTGGGAGGGTGGCTGCCACCGCCGCCGCCGCCGCCGCCGCCGCCGCCGACGGAACGGACCCGCACCTACTCGCCGCGGTGGCCGCCGCCGCCGCCGTTGCGTCACGCGGCATGGGCATGGTCGCCGCCGGCGCGTCGCTCGAGGGTGTGCCGGCGGTTGGGGGCGCGCCACCCCCCCCCCCCCCCCCCCCCCGGGGGCCCCCCCCGCGGCGCCGCCCCCCGGGGGGGGGGGGGGGGAGGAGGGGGGGCGCGGGGCGGCCCCCCGGGGGCCCCCCCACCCGGGGCGG
>Ga0114953_1002450_pt1 | contig 12900 bp, 15 predicted proteins | sample SidtaG_FD_87298 | JGI IMG/M metagenome (GOLD analysis project Ga0114953, IMG submission 87298) | Marine algal microbial communities from Sidmouth, United Kingdom - Sidmouth_Male2 metaG | ecosystem: Host-associated > Algae > Red algae > Unclassified | place: Sidmouth, United Kingdom | collected...
GAAACCGTGCCAGCGGCCGCCGGCACGCCGATATTGCCCAACCTCACTGTCCTACTCAACCTGCGGCTTTTTCCACCCAGCCTGACCGTGCCCTCGCCCAGATGACGTGCGTTCGGCCCCCCCCCCCCCCGGCCGCCGCTCCGAATTGATGCCCGTATGGCAATCGGGCCTGTAGTACATGAAATTTAGTCTAGTACGCGTCTTAGTACACGTCTAGTATGCGCCCCACTTTCCCGACGATCCCGCTTGAGTTCTCGGCTGCCCTCTGCCGGCCCCCCCACCATTCACCGCGCCCCTTCCTCTGCATGAGTCTCTCAACAAATGCCAGCACTGGGACCAGCCAATCACACCAACTGACTGACTAGGGCGGGACATTCAACGGCCGCGCCACCTTGCAAGAAGTGTGCTTGAGCCGTACTCCACAGCCCGGCTCCAAGCAGCTCGGCCGTAAACACGAAAATCTGTGCACCACCGCGGCTGACTCTTTGAATTGCCGCAGTCGCAGCAACGGCGGGCAGGCGGTACTCCCCACGAGCGGGCTGGCCGGAGCGGCTACCTTCCCCCCCCACCGCCACCCCGCGCGACGAAAGGACGGCAACAACCTCCAGCATGCGCGCGTAGAGGTGCTCTTAGAGGGCAAGAGTTGGACGCAAAATCCGCGAACAGAAAAAAAGGGGAGAAAACACGTGGCACTGAAGGGGAGAAAGCGACTATGCGACGGTCAGCAGTGGTGCGGACTTCGCCACAAAACTACGAACGCATACGACCCTCAAACGTCTTTGACCTCCCCCTTCAGGGCTATGAATGCTCGCAGACCAAGTCAGGCGGCAGAAGAGACTACTGGACCCACACTCGTTGACAACCCGCAGTCCACTACACTACTCCCCCCCCTCGCACCCGCCCGCGGACACAAGTGGGCCCCCCGAAGCAGTTGTGGTGGCGTAACGCGCGGAATCGGTGGAAAAGACGCAGCCGCAGTGGATGCCTTTGAACATGGCCACAGCTCCCTCGGGGACGCGCACCGATGCCTCACCATACCCAAGCGCCGGCATCGCAGCCGCGAAGCTCCGCCTTCCCAATCTCCGCCGCCGCGAGGCTCCCACATACGGTCGTTGCCCGGTCGTCCGCCAGACGACTGTCGACACCGCTTGCGAGGGCCCCCATCCCCGCTGCCTTCGTCTCTGAAATTGTCGTCCATGTCATTGTAGCCCCGACCGCCGCCACGGATACCACCTTGATGCCCGCCTCGGCAAAAATTGCCGCCATTGGCGCGGCTACTGCTTCGGCTGCCTCCGCGGCCGGCGGCTCCGCCGCAGCTGCTGCGGCTGCTAGCGCCGCTGCTGCTGCTTCCACCGTCAACAGCGTCCGGCGCAGAGGCCGCCGCTCCTACACCTGCATCCACTCCATCAGCCGCCCCGCCACCACCGCCAGCTGCCTCGACCACCGCCGGGAGGTCGTTCCAAGCGGCCGCGTCTTTGGATTCGGCCCGTGCCGCATGCAGCGCGTCGCGAAGAACGGGGACCATGTTTGCTACGACGACACGAACGCTGGTGAGGGGAAGGTTTTCCAATTGCTTGCTGTGGGCCTTTCCGGCCGCGTGGGCTAGCAGGCTGACATCCGAGTCGTTGAAATTCTCGCATTCAAAAAATTCCAGAGCGGAGTCGCCGAAGGAGCACCCTCATCGCGTGCCTGCCCCTGGAGGGGCCTGTTGGTCTCCTCGTTGCGCTTGTGCTTCTGTCCCGCCTCGTGTTTCTCGCAGCTGTAGCTCAAATCAATTGTGCGCAGAAAGCTGCACCACAGTGACCCCAACGGGATGCCGCAGCCGTCCGGGGGCGGCATCATTCCCAGCATGGTTAGAAAGATGGCAAGGAAGAAGAGGAGGGGATGGAAGCATGGCCGGCTGGGGCGTGTGGGCGGACGACCAACAGGGCCCGGGTGCCGGCAAGGCGGGATGGGAGGCGTAACCGCTGCGGTGCGTAGGACGCGGAATAGTAAGGGCGCGTGGGAGAGGGGTCAGCAGGTACGCGCGGGAGGGACAGCGGAAAAAGTCTCTCTCGAACGCGACAAGGATGTCCAAAAACAGCGATGGACCACGTGCACGTTGCGACCAAAAACGGGATTGCGACAAACAGGAGGCCCCGGCAGCGCCATGACACGCGCTGGTAAAGTCGAAATCTGCTCTCTTGGCCCGTAGCCACCTCTTCCACGGTGTCGCGGCATAGACAATCCGGCCAGCCGCACTAAGAAACCCACTGAATGCGCAAAACTTTGAACTCCAAACGAATGAGACTCCTTGTCTCTTAGCTGAACTACAAAAATGCCCATGCGTTCACCGTATTTCAGACGAGAAGCTCTTCCAATACACACTTCCTCTGTCCCGCAAACTTTCGACCGCCCTGTAGTAGTTGTACTGGCCTATTAGAACCACCTACTTAAGATTAGCCTGACTGGGGCTAACCCGGTCTCGTGACGCGCTCGGCTGACTTGGCCGAAATTGTCCCATTTCCGGACGGAAATCCGGCTCTGGTTATCCAAGCTATTTTCGCGGACTAGTGCGATGTTATTGCTTTGTTTTCTGGGATTTTTTCTCGGGAGCCAGACGGATATTTTCCTTCCCCTAATGTTTTGGGGAGGTGTATGATTGGTTGCTTTTTGTGTACATTGTTTGCGTGTCTGAGGGTTTTTTTCTCAGTGCGTTGCGTGCTTGTGTGGGATACTTCTGGGTTGGACAGCGGGGCACGTCGTCCTCGTCCCTTTCACCAAGTAAACACCGTCTGGCTCCAGCACTTCTTGTTCGTGCTTGACGAGGGCGGCAACCTCGTCACACGCGATTTGCGTGTTGGGTCTTTGAGGTTTTGCTTCCGGTACCCTTAACTGTGTATCGAGTGCCACGGCCGCCCAACCGAGTTGGGAAGGCGGGTCGCGTGGTACTACTTTTGGTGGATCAGCTGGGGAGGGAAACCGACTTTGGTTTCTTTCGTCCTTGGGACGGCGGAGGTCGAGTCGACTCCCTCCCCTCTTGGTACCGAGACTCTGGTTTCCAAACAGCGTCTTCTTCGTCCTACCGGTCGGCGGAGTGACAAGGTGAGTGACCTCTGTCTAGGTGGGGTCGAGCGAGTGACTAACCCCCGTGGCTTTCCTTGCGTTAGGCGTGGGGCAAGTTACTCCTCCCCCGGGCCAACGATCCCGACTCTGGGCTTCGTAACGTCATATTTGCATCTCCGCTTGAGGAGCCATGGCGTTGGGTGGAGGTGAAGACCCCCCCACTGGCCCGAGTTTGACTGGGGAGGGGAAACAAGTGAGTCCCCCGCATGGCGTTGAACCCCCGAGTCAGGGCAGTGCGGATGTGGTCGACTCAAGTGGTGGGTCCCGAGATGAGAGTAATCGGTTTCTATTCAGGCCACTCGCCTTGGAGACTGGTGGAGCTAGTCCTCCTGTTGTTGGGACTTCGGGCACGAGTTTGCTGCCGGGGGTCCGGCCTCAGGATGCTAGCACCCACTTCGGCGGAGGACAACCAATTGGGATGTCGGGAAGGAGCGGAGACTCCGCGCTCCCGGCTGGTGGGTCCAGGCCACACCCTGTTCCGGAGCCCTCGGGTGGCAGCTCAAGTCGAGCACCACCGGGGTCTGCTGGATTCTTCGACGAATCGTGTAAGAGCGTCATCGCACAAGTTGTGCGTGACGAGGTTGAGAAGTCGCTGGAGAAGTTCTCTCCATCGACTCGGGAGAAGCCCTCCCGACGTTCCGAAGGGCGTTGGCGTCTCAAGTCTGCCGCACGCCGATATCTGAACTTCGACTCGAAGTCCGAGTCGACGAAAGATTCTGGGGCGAGTCCCCCGAGGCGCCCGACCACACGTGTTCGTGACGACTCGCCACGAACCGTACCAGGGAAGATTGTTGTCAACAATCCCCAGTACACAGCCGTCTTTGACTGTGAGAAATACGGGCTGGCGAACAAGTCGTTATGCTATACCCGTAGCCAGGCCCGAACTCTGGGCCGGCAAAAGAAGGACGTCTCTCAGTCATTCGGAGTCCGGTAGTAGTGGGACGGGACCCCGGTGCTGAAGGTTTTCCAGTTTTTGCGGAAGTTCGCAAAGGCTTGTGATGACAACGACGTCTCCGAGGCGGAGTCGTTTGATATGCTCCAGGACTTTACCAAGGAACCACTCCGTTCTGAGGTGATGAACGTCATGCCGAGCCGGCATGGTGGCAACCCTGGAGAGGTGGCCTCCTACTTGGAGCTCGTGAACTGGCTACTCCGCCGTCACGTTGACGAGGCCGAGTTGGCTGCTCAAGTCGAGCATTTCAATCGGGCTACCCAAGCATCGGACGAAGACGAGCTTGTCTTCGCCGAACGTCTTTGACAGAGGAACGTCCTCTGTTGGTTCATTCACCCACAGGGAGTCATCAAGGGGCGCTTCGTGGAACGTGTCCACCGCGCCGCTCGCGCGACTGTGCGCTAGCGAAACACTCCAGCCATGACTCTGGCGGAGTTGGCCCGCATCGCCAAGACTAAAGGCGACGAGCACCGTTGGCTCGTGTCCGAACAACGGAAAGAGCGCGAGCGGGACGCCCGAAAGAACGCGGAGACAAGTCGCCTTCGACGCGTGGCAAAGCGAGCAGCCTATGCCCAAGCCCCTTACCTCGTTGGTACCGTTGCTCCTCAAGTGGAGGAGTCGGCGACGGTGTCGATGACACTTTCGCCTCTGTCTACTCGACAGAAGGCACCCATGACGGACACGGAACGTCCGTGCTGGCAATGTGGCCGAGTCGGCCACTGGGCGGCACAGTGTCCTAAGTTGGACCCGCGCCTCCGTGCACAACTCGCCGAAGTTCAGGAGCGAAAGACACAGAGAGCTCCTCTGATGTCTTGGACAGAGTCAACTCGCTCGGTTGCGTTGGCACAACCACATGCGGTTGAGGCCAGCTCCCCAACTGAGGAGGGGGAAGACTCTACCCCGACCTCCGGCGAAGGGAGCGATTCTCCTTCCAACGCGGGAGGGGGAAACAAGTAGCCGCTGGGGATGAGACCTCCCCAGGCACCCCGGCGGCTACGGGATCAAAGGAGCACCCCATGACTTATGGGAGTGTCCGGGTGACACAACGTCCGAAGGGGGCAAGACCCCGGGACCAAAGGCTACCCGCCGGCGTCGACCAGAGTCGGGTCGTCGCCGTCCTGACGGGGACAAGTTACCAAGTTGCAGGCCGAATTTGGCTGCACGAGGGATATGAATATGCATCTCGCATCATCATTGATACGGGTTTCGGCGCGTCCCTCATCAGGAGAGAACTCCTCCCTGACGAGGTGCAGATGGGTCCAGTTGATCCATCGCAGTATTACATGTTTGATGTCAATGGGGAAATTCTACCCCTTGTGGGGTCTATTGCTTTGCGTTTCTGCATTGGGTCATACGAGACTGAGGTGACCTTCGGGGTAGTCTTCCGTATGTCGGTCCCAGTACTCGTGGGAACCGACGATACCGACGTTCACGTGCCCATGATTTGTGGGCCAGAGCGGTACATCAGCTTGGGGAATGGGGAAAACTTCCCTCTCCTCGGCAAAGGGAAGACGGTGACTCCTCCGTCTCCCGAGGCCAAGACGGCCCGACCAAAAACTCAAGGGTCGAGCGACAATGTGGTGCTCGCCAAGGGGGTGAAGTTACCCCCAAGGTCTAGAGGGTATGTGTTGGTGCACTCCACCTTCCGGGGGAACGGCGTGGTTACCCCCCTCGATAGAGTCTATAATACACACCAGGTGCAAGTTGCAGCTGGGCCCATGACTTGTGGGAAGGATAAAAGCTGGTGGGCTGAGATCCTCAATACTTCGAGGCAACCCCGGTGCCTTCCCAAGGGTATGAAGATCGCCTTGATGGACTACCACGAGGGAGCCGTCACTGCTGTGACTCAACAGCAGTGGGATGTGCTTGGTGCACACTCGAACCAAAGCTCAACTCCAAAGTCGGAGAAGAAGACACCTCATGTCCACCGGAAGAATGTTCCGGCGGAGCTGCAGCATCGACTAGATGGTCTGCTTGAGAAGCACCACAAGTTGTGGGACGGTGAGCTTTTACTCATGAAAGCCACCGAGCACAGACTCGTGCTCAAGCCAGGGGCCAAGCCAATCCGCTTGAATCCCTACCGTATGGGCCCTCGCTCCCGAGAACTCACTCGGAAGGAGGTCCAGCGGATGATGGACCGCGGTGTGATTGAAACCAGCTCGAGTGAGTGCGCAAACCCCGTAGATCTGGTGCCCAAGCCAGATGGCACTGTGAGATTCTGCATAGACTACCAAAGACTCATCGAGTTGACGGTGAAAGACAGCTATCTCTTACACCGTATAGAAGACTGCCTCGACTCACTCGGTGAGGCAGCGTTCTTCTCCACGTTGGACTGCAACGCGGGATGCTGGCAGCTCCCCGTGAGTCCGAAGGATCGCCACCTCACGAAGAATACTTAGAACTGTGGACTCTACCAATGCACAAGGCTTCCATCTGGGCTATGCAATGCACCTGCGACTTTCCAGCGTGCTATTGATATGATTCTCGCAGGCGTCAAGTGGAAATACGCTTGTATGCCTAGATGACATCATCGTGTTCTCCAGAACTGCTTAAGAACACTTTTCCCACTTGGACAACGTCTTTACCTTCATAAGTGAGGCGGGTATCACACTGAAGGAGGAGAAGTGCCACCTTTGCAGAGATGAAGTTGAGTACCTGGGCCATATAGTCAGGCCAGGGCGGAGAAGCGTCAATGAGAAGAACCTCAAGGCGCTCCGCAGGGTGAAGCTTCTCAAGACACAAACACAGATGAGGAGCTTCCTAGATTTGTGTAATGTGTACCGAAGATTCGCGGCGAACTACGCCAAACTGTCAGCACCGTTGAGTCGCTTGGTAAGTTCCAAGTTGGACAAGGACTTGAACCCCCCGACTCAGGAGGAACAGAGTGCTTTCGACCAGTTGCGAAATTTTCTCTGCAACCGACCGGTATTGGCCATACCAAGACCCGGCGCCCACTACATCATAGATGTGGCCGCAAGCTACGACAAACTCGGTTGTTGCTTACTGCAGAAGCAGCCTTCGGGTGAGTACCTGCCCGTTCCTTACTTCAGCAATGGTCTGTCCCCGGCACAGAAGAACTACTCTGTGACAAAGCTCAAAGGTCTGGGCGTAGTATGGGCGGTCTCCATGCTACGTGTAGCAGAAAACCCGGGTTTTCCAGACCGGGCCCGACCAGTATGCACGGGTCGGGCCTGGGGGCGTTGAGCGCACCCGCCGTGCGGACGCGGGGGGGCGTGTGACGCGATCCGCGCACACAGCCGTGCGTCCGACGGGTGACCCACTGGGTGGGCGCTCGGGGCCCAAATCGGGGCCCCTTGCTGGTGCTGGCTGGTAAGCAAAGGGGGGGGGATCGTTTGTATTCTTAGTAGCCCCCGTGACTCCCGATTGAGGTTTAATCTCGATCGGGTGTGGTTCGCCCTTTCGGGGACTGCTACTTCGTCTGAATTGTTTTCTTGTTTTCCGCACCGAATGATCGTTCGCTCTGCGCGATCGTTCTCGTGTTGCGAGACGCGGCCGCGGGCCGTTATGTTGGCCCGCACGCATGCGTACGGGTCGGCGCGCGCCGGCTCGGCAGCGGTGGGTAAAGTGTTTTCTGGTCTCGTTTTCTTGTCTTTCTTGGCACTGCGTTTCCTCCTTCTCTTTCCGTACCTCTCCTCCCTGGGGCTTCTGCCACGGCAGGAACCACCATTTTGCTACATTTGGTGGATCAGCAGGGGATATCTTACGTGCTTTCGCGGTGCGGGTTTGCCCGCACCGACGACGCCGACCGGGTGACCCGTGTTGCTCGTGGCGATCCGGTGATTCTACGTGTTGGAGTGCACGCACACGGCGCGCGACGTGCCGGGCACGACGACGCGCGCGTGGTGGTATGAGCGGGGCTCACACCCAGGGTGTATCGCCGCGTGGTGTCCGAGACACCACGGGCGACCCCGTCTCTCAAGGTCAAGCCTCGTCGACGTTCCGTCGGCCTGACGATGCCGCCGCGACGGGCCGCGACGGGCCCGGAGCGCGCGCAGTCCGCCACGAGGGGGGGCAGTCGTGCGACACCCCCGGCGGAGACGAGCGATGACCAAGGTCCTGCTGTGCCGGGGCGCACAAGCGACTCGTCCGACGGCGAACGCTCGCTGTCGGATCGGGGCTCGGCGGAGCTCATGGCGCTCCGCCGGGCGCTGGAGGACGCCCAGCAGCAGAACGAGCGGTTGGCCGAGGAGCTCGCGCAGAAGCGAGAGCCCGCGACGGCGCCGGCCGGCACGTCTGTGGATCCTTCGACCACCGCGGTGCTGCAACAGCAGGTACAAGTACAGATCAAGCTGCTCGGCCTGTTGGAGTCGATGCAGACTCCACGGCGCGCCCGTGGACGCTCACGGACGCACCGTGGGACGGTACCGACTTCGTTCCCGTCACCGTCCTGGCCCTCGACGTCGTTCTCCTCCTCGGGGACGACGTCGTCGGTCCCGTCGAAGCAGGAGCGGTCGTCTTCCGTGCCGTCTTCCCGCTCCCTGAGCCGCGGGGAACGGACGCGGCAGGCCGGAAGGGGGCAACCGGCAGCCGGGCGCAAGACGGTGCGCACGCAGCGGCCGCCGGTGGAACGGCCGGTGGCTGAAGTCGAGCAATATGATCGGCGGCTGCGCATCCGGGCGGCCAACACCCGTTTTCGGTCGCTGTTGGACTACAGGACGTACTTCGTGCTGGACACGCGCCTCGCGTACCCGCCTTGGATGGGGCGCAAGGCGCAAAAGGTCAACAAGAGCCTGGACGGCGGGTTCCAGGGGATCGCGCCGTTTACCGGCGCCGACCCCCTGGCGGTCTTCACGTTCCTGTCGACGTTCAAGCGAGCGTGCGGCGCGTCCTGCGTTTGCCACGGCCAGGCGCTTGTGCTGCTCGGTTTTCGATTGGCTGGCCAGGCGAAGCGGTCGCTCGCAAGCGCGACCGCGAGCCGAGCCGCGCGAGACAGGTACGCCATCCACACTTATGGGGATGCGATCAACTGGCTGTTGCAGAAGTACGCCACGCCGGACCTGCTGAACAAGGCGTACCAGGACATCATTGTCTTGGCGCAAGGTCCCGCGGAGGCCCCACGGCTGTTCGCCGAGCGCGTCGAACAGCAGTGCGACCGCCTTGACGGGCTGTTTCGCACGGCGGATGTCGCTGACGTCTTCGTCATCGGACTCCACCCGGAGATCAAGGCCCAGGTGATGGAAGTCACGGTCCGAGCGCCCGGGCAATCACTGCCCGAGACGGTGACCACGCCCCAGATCAACTGGGACGGGATGCAGAAGCTCAAGGAGGACCTGCACAAGGCCCAACGGACTGCCCTCCGGGGGGTAGTCCACGCCAACGTGGTCACGCCTAGTGGCGAGGCCCCGGGACGAGACGAAGCAGAGTCTTTCCGCGGCTCGCGCTGCCGCCCCTCCCGGTCTCCCTCACCCGTGGCTTCGGGAACGCAGGCGGAGCTCTGCTATGTATGCCGAGCTCCCTGTCACTTCGCACGGGAGTGTCCCACGCTGCGTCCGGACCGGTCCCGCGAGGAGGGGCCGCCGACCGTCGTCGCCGCCCCTGTGGTGGACGACGAGGGTCCAGAGTGGCAACTGGACGCCGAGCCGGGAAACTAGGCGGTCGGCGGCCGAAGGGCGCCACCGCCTACCCAGTTCGGCGCCCACGTGATGAGGCGACCAGGACCCATTCGGTCCTGGCGACCAATTATCATCACTATACGGTCCCGCTGTGTGTGGGACCGACTGTGAGTTCGTTGCGTGCGATGCACCCGACGTTGGACACGGGTGCGGGGGTGAACCTCATTCGGGAGGACATGCTGCCCCAGGACTGGCGTCGTTTCGCCTTCCGGGAAGCGCGCCGACCCCGGGTGGTCGACGCGAACGGAAACCCGTTGCTTCTCCGGGCTTTCCTGTATTTGTTTGTGGATACGGGTGCGATAAAGATGATGGCCCTCTTTCATGTGACACCACGAATGGCCGTCCCGGACATTCCGGGCATCCGGTTCATCAATGAGCACGTGTTATCCATATATCCTCGTCGCCACAGGGTGTACTGGGCGCACACACAGGCGCCGACGAATCCGTCGACGCCTGTGTTGAGTGTCACGCGGGACGGAGTGAACACGCCTACTCGGTCGGCGCGGCCGTCCAAGGTTGCTTAGCCAAGCGCGTGACACTCCCGCCTGAGGAGAAGTGCACCACCTCCGCGGTCAGTACCACCCCTGGGTTGGTGCTGGTGACCGCGAACTCCAGGTTGCACCAGAAGCATCAAGTGCTCCTGGCGAACGGGCTCCACGCAGTCCGTCAGGAGGAGCCTTTCGCGGTCCGGTTGTGCAATATTGGCACAGCCGCGCGGTTCAAGAAGGGGACGGTCCTCGGGTTTGCGACCCCGTATGACGGGTCAGTGTTCTCTGTCGGAACACTGCCCGAAGAGGACGTCAGCGACGGCCCGGCGTCCCCGTTGGACGCCGTGGACTTGTCTGCCGTCCCGGAGTCGCTTCGCGACCGGGTTCGGGCGATGTTCCGGAGGCACCGGAGCATGTGGCATGGCTCCCTGGGAGCCATCCATGCGACGCCGCACCGCGTTGAGACGGAGCCGGGGACGACTCCCGTCCATTCGCAGCCCTACCGCACGGGGCTGCAACGAAGGGAGCTGATGACACGGAGGTCAACCGCATGCTGCGGTTGGGCGTCATCCAGCCCAGTCAAAGTTACTGGGCGAGCCCCGTGGTAGTCGTTCCAAAGAAGAACGGCAAACCACGGTTTTTCGTGGCCTATCGTCTGCTCAATGCCGTGACGAAGAAGGTTACCTATCCGGTGCCCCAGATTGACCACTTCCTTGACTCCCTTGGCGAGGTGCGGTTCTTCTCGACGCTGGACTGCACCGCGGGATATTTGCAGATCAATATCCGAGGGGAGGACCGCGAGAAGACGGCGTTCGTCTGTCACAGCGGCCTGTTCGAATGGCTGCGCATACCGTGTGGGTTGACGAATTCGCCAGCCACGTTCCAACGCGCCCTCGACGTGAATCTGACGTGGCTGAAGTGGAAGATCTGCCTGGTCTACCTAGACGACGTGATCGTCTTCTCCAAGACGGCGGAGGAGCATATTCAGCACCTCGACACCGTCCTTACGCGTTTGCGTGAGGCCGGTGTGGCGCTGAACCTGGAGAAGTGCTCCCTGTTCAAGACCGAGGTGGAGTACCTCGGTCACATAGTCTCGCCAGGGATGCTCCGGGTGAAAAACCGAAACACCGAGGCGCTGCGGCGGGCGACATACCCCACGACGGATGATGAGTTTTCTGGGGGCGTGCAACGTCTACCGGCGGTTCGTCAAGCACTACGCCAAACGGGCGAAGCCCCTTACGACTTTGACGAAAAACGTGGTCCCCACGGACCTCCCGCCGCCGACGGACGCCCAGCGGGCGGCGTTCGAGGACCTCAAGGCGGCGTTGATGTCGCCGCCGGTGTTGCGCCTCGTCCACCCGGACCGCCGTTTCGTCGTCGAAATGGACGCGCGCGCCGACCAACTGGGCTGCGTCCTCCTTCAGGCGGACGCCGAGGACAACCTCGCCCCGGTGGGTTTCTACAGCCGCACCCTCCGATAGGCGGAGCAGAACTACTGTACCACCGAGAGGGAGTGCCTCGGCTTGGTCTGGGCCGTTCTGACTCTCCGGCACTTCCTGGAGGGGAGCCGGTTTACTGTCCGGACGGACTACCAGGCCTTACGGTGAATCTATAACACGACGGATCCCAGCGGTCGGCTGATGCGCTGGCGAATACGCCTAGCCGAGATCGATTTCGACGTGGTGTACAAACCCGGTGCGAGCCATCACGCGGCGACCTTTATGTCACGCGCCGACGTGGACGGGACCGACGACGAAGACGTCGGTCCGGCGGACCTCGATGACGAGGTCCCCTGTTTCGCGTTGGCCGGAACGGCCAAGAGCTTGGTAAGGGGGCGGTATGCGGCCGACCCTTCGCTGACGCCTATCCTGTTTTCGGACATGGTCTCGGCGCAGCGATCGCACCCCCTGTGCTGCCGGCTACGGCGGAAGCTGCTCCAGGGCCTCGCCAAAGCTTTCTTCACCAAGCCCGACGGAGCGCTCTACCGGCGCTCCGCGGACGGTGAGCAGCTCGTCGTTCCCGCCCGGTTGCGGGAGCGGCTCATGGACCTGGAGCACTACCCCACTACGGCGGGGCATCCGGGGACAAGCCGGATGTACTACGCGATGCGCCGACGCTACTACTGGCCAACCATGGCCACCGACATCTACGGCATGGTTGGACGTTGCGCGCTTTGCGCGAAGATCCGCTTGGCTCTTCGGCGCCGGCGGACGCGGCTTAAGCTCTTCCCTGCGGAGGAACCGATGACGGACGTCCCGATTGACATCTGCGGCCCGTTGGTCCGGTCGGAGGCCGGCAACCGGTTCGTCCTGGTCATGACCGACCGGTTCTTGAAGTTGACGAGAGCCGTGGCGCTGCGCAATATCACGGCTATTACCGTCGCGTCGGCGTTCTCGGAGACGTGGGTGGCCAGTTATGGGCCACCCGACGCCCTCCTGTCGGACCAGGGTGCCCAGTTCCTGTCCAAGTTCTTCCTCGCGGTCGTCCGGGCGCTGGACGTCGAACCACGCTGGACGACGCCCTACTACGCGCAGACGAATGGGCAGGTAGAGCGGTACAACCGCACGTTCATCGGGCAACTCTGCCACTACGTGGCGGATATTGTCGCATGAAACGTCGTGTCACCCCAGCCCACAGAAACAGATAGGGACACCTGCCCAGCTGAGGGAACCCACCCGCACACCCTTGCTCTACTCTCGCCCGGTGACACGGTCACCTAGGA
>Ga0114953_1002453_pt1 | contig 12890 bp, 19 predicted proteins | sample SidtaG_FD_87298 | JGI IMG/M metagenome (GOLD analysis project Ga0114953, IMG submission 87298) | Marine algal microbial communities from Sidmouth, United Kingdom - Sidmouth_Male2 metaG | ecosystem: Host-associated > Algae > Red algae > Unclassified | place: Sidmouth, United Kingdom | collected...
CGCCCCCGCCGCCCCCGCCGCCCTCGCCGCCTCCCTCGCGCCGCCGCTGCCGGATTTTTCGGAACAGACCACTTTGCTGCCTCCTATGACGACCTCGCCCCCCCCCGCATCGGTGGCGTCGGCCGCTGCCGCCTCTTTTTCCTTCGCCGCGGTGTGGGGTTTGCCAGGGGGTTTTCGGTCGTTGCGCCGGCCCAATTACATATGTGGCGGTAGGTGGGGCCGCTTGGCCACCGGGCCGTCAGTCTGCCGCGCTTCGCGTTAACAGCAATCGCTCAGATCCACCGCTTTTGGCATTGTCGGTGGGATCTCGCAGCGTGTCGGACGGGCCCGAAAGCGCGTTCGATCACGAGCAACGACGAGAGAGATACGTGATACACTCCAAAGATCAGGACCGTGACGCCGCGAGGAAACGCGTCCGTCGACTTCTGAGACCCTACCCATGCACTTGTTGCATGTCTTGTACTTGTGCATACTCGAATTGTTCGTCTCATAGTGGGAACCCTTAGCTGGGGTGAGCTCGGGGGGAGACTTGTGTGGGGATGTGCATGCTCCGATTTGGGAGGTGCGCCGCGGCCCTCGCGCACTGAGAACTGTGGCACGTGGGTGTGCTCCGATAGCGAGCTTCCCGACGACCCGTTGTGGGGCCGCCTGAGGTACATCAGGTGGCTGGACTCAGCCCAGGACCTCTGCCATAGTAAGGTAAAGCACCCACTCGACAAAACCGACTTCACAATCGTCGCTACTAACGTTATCATTATTGTCCGAGTCTGTCACAATCGACTTGAAAAACTCGAGATGCTCGGCCTCGAGGTCGTAGCCACCCGTAAAGTTGACGTTGGTGTGTAGAGAATGAGCTTGGAGACCTTTTCGTGCGTGAGTATGTTGCGCACAAGCGAGCGGACCGACTTCTGCAACGAAAACGAGCGCTCAACGGGGCAGGAGGAAGGTTCCATACCTGTCAGCTGCTGACCAATCGCTTTGAGCTGCGGCGCGCTCTCACCGTACGCAGACCACCAGCCCCACAAGTCCCATTTGGAGGTCATCACACCCACTAGGACCAGCGGCGCGCCCGGAGTTCTTGCAACGGCCGGTCCGTACGCAAAAGACCCGGATTAGGCCGCGTACGTCGTAAACTGAGGGCGGATCTGCCCCATGCGGACGTCTTCGTCCATCGTCTGCAGCTCGTCACCGGTCAAGACGGTCGGCGAGCGGATGAAGCACAGGTAGATGGCGCGCAGCGCGCGCTCCTAGTCATCGGGCACGCCAATATCCTGGGAGTAAAAGCCTCGCGGGTCCAGCGCCGCCGCCAGATAGTGGATGCCTTAAAGCAACAGCACACGGACATTTCTGCCAGTCGGTCCGTAAATGCGCTTTAGCACTGCCTCCACCAGCAAAGAGAATTCCTCAACCGAAGCTCTGCAGGCAACCCCCTCGAAGCGCGTCTGCAACTCCATGGCCGCAAACTTCTGCTCACGGCGTCTTGTGGCCAGAAGCACGAGAGACGAGCGGCTGGAATGGCCGTCGAAGAGTCGAAGGTAGGCACAAACGGGGCCCAGATTTCTACTGGCGGCGGCCCAGTCCCGAGTCTCAAAAGTCGATTCAGCCGCGGCAGTGAAGTCGGCCAGCGCCACCCGTGCATTAGCAGTCCTCAGCATAATCAGGCGAAAACGCTAGGCTCCATTGTCGAGCTCGAGAAGAATTCTCAAAGCGGGGCGGTTTGGCGCGCACGTCAGCAACAATTACAGAATTTAGAGGAAGCCCGTATGGCTAGGCGTAAAGTACGCCACCGCCGTCTGCTTCTTCTTCGCCGCTTTCACGTGCAACGACTTCTTGTACGAGTCTTTAGACGAATCGTACGACGCCAGCAGGCAGTGTTCCCGACGTAAGAACGACGGCACGGCAGTGGCCGTCCAGAGCCGCATCTGCAGCCACGGCACCTTGCAAAGGTCGCCAATGAGAGGGTTGGTCACGTGGGCCTGGTCCTTGAGGGAGACGAGGGCAGGTTTGGCTGCTGACACAAGCAGGGGCTTATGAATCTCCCGATTTTCGGTACACTCTGATATACTCAACATTGGCATTTTTTGAATCAGATAAGACTTTTGACTCAATTTCTTGAGTATGGATAGGATATATATCCGAAACCAAAAATTGTACTATAAGAACAAGAATAGGGATTCCATTCTAATATATATCAGATTCTGCAACAACAACTTCAGATGGAAAGTACTTGCGCTGCTGATTGCCATGGATTAACAAGGAGCGGGTTGTGGTGGAAGGTGTGAACGAGACTTATGGGGGCACATGACACGCGCGCGACAGAGAGTGCCAGGCAAGATGCGCAAGAATCATTGCCCATCTCGCTACCATGGTGAACCTTCATGGCTGACAAGTGCTTTGAGTCTTACAGGCCGCCCGCCAGCTGCCGCGCGTGAGAGAAAAATAAATAAAATTTGCCCAGTTTGCCATTCACTTTTGCTGTCGACGATGTGCGCTGAGTTTGCTCACTGCTATCCAGTATGTGTTTAACGTATTACTGCGTGTTTCGTGCCGGCTTCGAGCTTTCCGATCCGCCTGGCGAGTCAAGCTACCTGAGGTAGTGGGATGCCTTCGTTTGACGACTAGTATGTCGTTGTATTTTCGTGTATCCGCTTCAGAGCCATTAAAATGGCGGTGCTATTCACATAAAAGAATGCATAATCGGGCTTGTTTTTCCAGAATCTGAGTATAGCCGAGTATATCTATCCACTTTATCAGAGTGTCATTTATTCACGTAAGCCCCTGGACACAAGCCGCCACATCTCCACGCAAGCCGACGCGTTGTCGGTCGCCAGCGCGGCAAGTGAGCCCGTGCCGCTGTATTGATACCGCTTTTCTTGTACGAGACGCGCCTGACCGACCGCATCTTGACCCTCGTCCCCGCAGTACACCGAGTCCGAAGAGACAATCTTGTCACCCACCACCGCCAGAAGTCACCCCGTTCTGTTCTGCTGCTTGTTCTTATTGACCGTACGGCAATGAGAGCACTTTCCACTGAACTCAGGCAGCACCTCAAACTCCATTTTAGAGTCGCTGGCCTTCCGACCACCTCGACGACTCAAGAGTGGAGCTGCCAAAGGGTCCCCACCGTCCGCGGAAGCAGGCTCTGCTCCTCCAGTGGCGTCTCCCACAGCTGACATGGCCGTGTAAGAGCGTGTCCAGCAATGGAGCCAACCGGACAGAAATCCAAAAGTGGCTAAACGTGGCACCGTTTGGCCAACTGGGCGCTGGTGGCCAGATCGAACTCCAAAACTAGGGTGTGACGGTCCAAAAATAGCCCTTCCTCACGTATTGCAGTCTTCTAATCGGTCTCGTGTGGGGCCTGCGCGATCGCTTAGTTTGGGAGCTGGAACGGCAGAGAAACGGCACTGAGGTCCAAGCAGGCCCATTTGGCGGCGCTCCCAGCGCTCCGCCAAAACATGGTTCCGAACTAGAGCAACGCTGTCTTCCGGAGTGAAACTTTTCGTCTCCCCTTCCCCTTATGACGGGCGAAAGGCCGTAAGAAGGGCCCCCAGAGCGATTCTAAGTCCGAAGCCGGCAACCATTTGTCGTCACAAAACGACGTTCCACCACCCACTGCCCGGAGTTCTTTGTATCATATTGGTGCTCGTTGCACCGTCCGACTGGTCCGGTCGCCCGATCGCCGTCGCCACCCGCCTCCTCGCTCCCGCCCCCCCGCTTCGTCGTGACAGATTCGACGGTGGCCGCGGCAGTGGCGCGAAGAAATGCAATCTGCGCCTGTGAAGCGCCGCTGGGACACTCGGGACACTGCGAAGGAGACACATTTGTAAGACAGCCTAAGAATTTCACGCTACGTGAACTTCATGGAGGACAGGGTCTGTGCGATGGGCCTGGAAATTTTCTTTAAGTTTCACAACGTGGCGTAAGAATGCACATCTCTGTTCCGAACGTGGCCATCCAACACCAATAGGATGCGTGCCCCGTGGCATGCAGGCACCATGGCGTGAGACCAGGGTGTCCACTGTTACCTTCAACCAAACCAGGTTCAATCAAATATATAAGTTGGAGTTAACGACTGGGGATGGCGGCATGTTGAATTCAAGGCACAAGTGTGCTCCAAGTCTCTAAAGGGGGAAGACTTGCAAGAATGAATTGCGCAGAAACAATGTTACTCGTGAAGTGCGGAGCGACATTTGCTCAGTCCGGTGCAACATTGTCAATGTGCGTGGGTGCACAAAAGCCAACTCCCCACGTTGGTAGCCCTCAAGCTAGTCGTCACAACCCAGCACCGACACCTTCGTCGTTCCCGCCCCCCAGCATCGCCCCCGCCCTGGAGTCCACTCGCCCCGGCGCTGTTGCACCTCCAGTCATGCAACCCTGCTTCACGTGTCGCCCGCGCCGCTGGCACGCTTTTTTGTGTTTTTCTGCTTGTCTGCTTGACAGGCGCTCTCTGCGAACAGGCGCCTGATTGGTCCTCCTTTTTGGCGCTTCTGCACGCCCCCCCCCCAGGCTCAGATGAAACTGCATCTTCCTCCTTTCCATGCTGCTCTTGCGCGCGGCGCGCCGCATGGTACCTGCGATTTTGATGTCGGTCATCGCGGCGGGCGCGCTGCTGTTGGAGATGCCCACCTCCTCGACCATGACGCTGACGACCTTCACGGCCTTCTCCATTTTCTTCGACCAATCGCTGATCAAAATAAGGATTTTGAAGCACACTAACGAACGGGACGTCAACGAGGGGGGCAGATGCGTGGACGCGGTGTGGCGGGATGGCGAACACATGCAGGGGGATGAGGGTTGCGTGCAGCGCGAGCGCGACGATGGTTCCAATGGGACTCTGATACACTGGATGGCTATACATCTGTTAGACCTTTTGCGCTTGAGTGCCTAGATAAGGCGAGGCCTGGCCCACCGAGGATCATGGCCATTTGAGCACAGCCTGCGGCACACGCATCAAAGTCGTATGTCCCGCTTTTGATAGTCCTTTGTACCTCGTGCTGAGGAAGAGGCTGCTTGTGTGTCCACAAAGGTGGGGGTTGTAGGACAAGACGCCCGCCTGACCACCACTCGGTGTGGAGCAAAAACACTGACAACTGTAGTGACAAATTTTAACTCCCATGGACGCTGCATGGTACCCCATTAATTCCACCACCTCCATGACCATTTTTTCCCTCGCTGCCCCTGCAGCGAGAAAGTCCATCCCGTCCTCACAATCAGATCCGACCGCGTCGGTGTCCTCGGCTGCCTTCTCACCGACGCCCAACACTGGCGCATCCACTGCGTGGTTGCCGACGCCAATGGGGGGATGCGCTTAGGAGCGAGAGTTGTAGTACACGTAGAAGAGCTGATGGAGGCGCTCGTGGGCTATCCGGGTGCGTAGCTTTGCCTGGAGGTGTGCGGCGCTGGAAAACGAGCGCTCACCAGCGGCAAATGAGAGGGGTAGCATCATCACCTTCTGGGAGATGGAGAGCAGCGTCGGCAGGTGAGATTCCCACGCCTGCCACCAGCTCAGCGGTTGCGAATAGTCCCCTCCTCCCATGTGGTGTCCATGAGGAGCTCCCCACCCGTCCGCGAGCAGAATTCGGTGTACTCGAACATGATTTTGGTGCTGGTTGGGCGGGGGAAGTCCGTGGGCAGCTTGAACACGTCCGTCTCGTTGGCCTCCAGCAGGGCGGCCAGTGTGTCATGGTCCTCAGCCGGCACCTTGAGCACGGCAACCGCCTCACCGGCCTCAACTCCGTCCGACTGGTCTTGGGCGCGGGAAAAGCGAGGTCCGAGCCAATAGGCGAGTGTGTGCACCGCGCGAAGCAGTACGTCCGCCTTGTCGCCACACATGAGAAGCAGTAGTGCTTCAGCTGCCTCCCCGCCGCCGTCGCTGGGAAGCTGAAAGAGTTGAAATGCCTTTCCATCAGGATGGAGTGCATGACCAACCCGAGCCCCCCCGTGTCCTGCTGCCCAAAGTCGAGGGCCATGGCCACAGGCTTGGGCAGCTTGACGCCGAGGGCAACGGCGTCCCACTTGGCCTCTTCTGTGATCTTCTTTACGGCCTCCGCCGCCGCTTCCCACTGCGCCGCCGTCTGGGACCGCAGGCATAGGGAGCGGAAGCTGGCGTCGACGGCCGCCTTCTCCATCGCCGCCTGCGTCTTGATGAGGCACTCGGTGGCGGTGACCTGCGACTTTCAGCGCGTCGCGCCAGGCCGCTCCATCTGGCGCACAACTCCGTACTCGGACGTCTGGCACTATTCCAGAATCTGCTTAGGCGTCGAATGGTGCGGCCAAAACTGGGTCATGTTGTTAAAAAACTTAAGGCCGTTGGCAAGCAGCACGTGCTCAGACAGGTCCGCTAGAAGTCAGTTTTAGAAATGGCTAGCACAGGGTAACACCAATAGCCACGGGTACTTGAGCTTCAATGACGCCCACACGGCCTGCATCTTGTTCTCTGTGTCAGAGACGAAGGCAAAAACGTTGCGGGGACCCAGATTCTCGATGCGCTTGACATAGAAGGCCGTCGTGTTGTCCGCCGTGTTCGGCTCCTCGGCCCAGACAGCCGTCGTCATGTAGACGGGGAAGGGGGTAAAGAGGACGATGTTGTTGATGCTGGTCAGGATGGAGTCCGACCACTGGTCGCCGTCGATGACGAGGTTGCCCTGCTCCTTTCTCTGGCGGACCAACGGCTCCACAACCGCGGTTTGAGCCACGAAAGCATTCTTAAGGAGGCGGCTGGCCATTGAGTGCTTGGAGGGAAGCTTTTACGCCGGGTTGAGCTTGGACAAGATCTTCTGTAAGCTAGCGCTGTCGGCCAGTTGGAACGGGAGCGCCTCAATGTAGACCCACCGCGAAAACAGCTCGTCAGCCGTGTCGCGTTCCTGCTCCAACATGACCGTCACGTAGCTGTCCACCGTCGGCTGGCCAATTGCGACGCCAGTAGCCGACTTCTTGCCCCCTGCCGACTATCCGTTTCCCGTCGCCTCGTCCAGTTTTCGCTTCAGGCGCCGCATGCGGTTGGTGTCGACGGCAGCCTTGTGCTGTCAAGCCGACAGGCGATCGGCTATCTTCCGCTTAACGTTTTGGGGGTCGGTGCAGAAGCTGGAGGCAATTTACCGCTCGAGGTAGGTGACGTTGGATAACGACTGCTTTTTGCAAAAGTTGCAGACAGTACGCTTGGGGACGGAGCACACTGTGGTGTAGGCACGCACGGGGTCAGACGCTGTACAGGAAAGAAAGAATTGTGAGGGGATGGGGGAAGGAAGGAAAGGGGAAGCGGGGTGGGGTTCTTGCTGGCCGTCGAGTCCACGGTCAATCGCCGATGCTGCAGTGGATGGGGCATGTGCTTTTCAGTTGGCCGTGTCTCAAGGAGTTCACGTGGGCGGCTTTTGCCGCCACCAGAAGTGAGCTGTGTGGGCGCTTGGGGCGCCAGGCGAGTGTCAGCTGCTGCTTGGCAGCTCAGGCTGCAGCATGGCTGGCGGGAGCACATTGCAAACAGCCGAAATGACGACGGATCTCAGAGCAAGCCCAGCAGTGCGTACCAGCACCATAATATGGTGCTTTCTTCCGGAATCGTGGCGTGATGTGAGTGGCTCCCCTATAACATGGTGCCCCCGATAATCGTTGTGCTCCAGCGGTGCGCGCACCACGACGCGGAATGTTGTTCTGGCTTTCTCGTATCCATTTTGCACTTTCCATCCAATTGTACCTCATGCTTCCATCTGTCCTCTGCGCGGCACAATGTGGCGTTGTCGACGTCGCCGACTCTGGGAGCCGACAACGACATCGCATGCCCCACAAACCCCACGACCCCTCCTCTCCCCTTTCCACGACGCCCTAATTGTAGTTGTCATGGATCCGGACGCGGCCGCCCAGCTTCTTTGAAGCACTTCTTCATCATCATCATCGTGTGCGGAGGTGGTGCTGTCTGCAGTGGCGGCCGCGGCGGCGGTCGGCCTTCTGTCTCGCCATGCTCTTCACCGCCGCAGACTCCGCAACTCGGCCCGTTGTGGTGGGTCAACACCAGGGCGGCTGCCCAATTCATCTTCTCTGCGGCTGCATGCGGCCAGGGGCTGGACCAGGACTACTTCTGTCGCGACAGCGACAGACAGACGGCGGCTTCGCCCGCCCGATTTCCCCAGCAGCGGCGCATATCGAGGGCTGTGTATGAGCGCATTCGAGTAGAGTTGGTAAAGGAGTCCTACTTTGACGAATCAAGGCGCGACGCGACCGGATGAGCCAACTTCTTGACAGTTGGCTCCATGGCGGAAGTTTTCGGGTGCGCCGCACGTTGACGGGGTAGAGCGGTGGCGATCAGTGGGGCTGAGGCGGTGTCGTCGGCGTCGTTCTGGGCAGGCGCGGCGTCCACGGGGAGATGATGAGTTGAAAAGCACAGAACCCATTCATGCCCCTGCCATGCCCCGCCCTGGCGGCCTGCGAAGACATGTTGGACCAACATCGTGACACTCAAAGATGGTGTGGCAGTGAGAAAATTAGACAATTGGCACGCGCAGAGCGCTCGGCTCGGAATTGCGAGCGTCGTGGCACATAATCATGCAGTATATTTTGTTACATTTCAATGGCCTGACTCTTTCCGATCGGGCGTTTTTGTAAGACCTCTGGCCTTTCACGCCACGTGGAACCCTACTCTCAATATTTCAAACATCACTTTCCATGTGGCATACTCCCTTCCTGACTCGCTGTACGCGTCCAACATCCGCTACAACGGCCTCCATCTTTTTAGTGGAAGCTACGGACGCGCCGATCAACCTGATCCGGCGAGAGGCCATCCAGCGCCCCGCTGACTCATCATGACGCGGCGTCTGACTCCGGAGAATTCGGCATCAGCTCAAATGCACCAATGGGAATTGGTTTCAGTCGCGTAGGCCTATGGGGACGCGATATCATTGTCAGCGCCCCTGACAATCCGTTACTACGATCCGGGGCCAGCAGGGCTGGGTCGGTTATGCCCTGCTCTTGGGGCTGTCGAGCGCCGCCCTATCCAATGGGAAGTGCCCTCTGTTCTCGGATTTCGTGTCGAAAGCCGCCTGCTTCACCACGTTTCTTTACCTTCGTTTCTGAGCCATTTGGTGCTGCGTTTGGCGGCACACGCCCATCTTCAGTCGTTTCTGAGCCATTTGGTGCCGCGTTTTGGCGGCACACGCCCGTCTCCCTTTGTTTTGGCCCGTATGGTGCCGCACCGTGTGGAGACGAGCGCATGCATGTTCTGGGGCACCTTAGGTGCCCCAGGGAGAGTATATAGTCAAGCGAACCGAGCTCCTTCGGGGGGATCGAGAGGGGCAGACTCAGTTCGAAAGACAACCTTTTCCCTTGTGACCACTCCCGACCTTTTCCACCGTCGTCACACCCATCGACATCCCTAGTGCCCTCTGTCTTCGCCCCCATCGTCTTCGACGGGGCCTTCCCCGTCAACCGTTGCCCCTTCCGAGTACATTTGATTCGCCACGTGTCCTGGCGGTTCTCACAGTTTCCCCCATACGCTGCACCAAGCGTTGGGATAGTGCAGATCTGACAACCACCGGATTATGGTGTCGGATCGACACCCTCCCAACACTTGGTGCGGATCGTGACCTATAAATCTGACCGCTGGGCACCCTTCCGCACCATAATTCGGTGCTGCACTATAGTTTGGTGCAGAATCCGCACCGCTGGGCTTGCTCTCAGTGGCTGTGCTCCATGTCGCAGGAGTTAGCACTCAGACACGTGGTAAGTATTCAGTAGAACTCAACGTTAACGTTTTCTTGAATTGACGATGAAGGAAACGCCTCTGCAGATACTTGGTTGAATCTCGCAACCATGAGTGAAATTCCTTCAACAGATTCTTCGGATCGGAGGGCCGGCCGGCCACAACACCGACGCCGATGTCCGATATCCCGGGGAGTGCCTTGCCCGAGCCCAAACATGAGATATGACGTGCCTAGTTGTGGCTTGGGTGTTGGAGAGCCAGTCGCAGGGCCACATGTTGCGCACACGTGGCGGTTGGGTCGGGCGGTTGCCTCCATAGCTGGACACGTCCTAAGGCGGCCGGGCCGAAGGAGCGGGATGCTGGGAGGAGGGTACTCACACGACGCGGCTCCGCGGAGAATATCGGGCGAAGTAACGCGCCACGGTCACACAATTTACTTGCAATACAGTCAGTCCCCAAAGATGTCCGCACATGATCCAACTGGCGGCAGCGAAATGAATGTTGAAATCCACAGCCCTTGCAGACCACTTCGGAGTGCAACTTTACAGGGAGGCACGGTCTTGCATCCGGTGGCTGGACGTCGCCTTCCCTGCACACTCGCGGCCCCTGCTTGCCCCAGTCCCAACGCCGATCATCGCCTCGGCTGCGAGACTCCCTTGCCACGGTTGGTGGGCGGGGTGGGCAGGGGCGGGTGGGTGCCGCCATGTTTACGAATCGGCCCCATTGCGCTGATTGTTGTATGGCTTGCATGATGCGCATCTCGGGGAGAGGGGGGGCAGGGTGACGGAGACGCGCGCAAGGCCGTCACGGCCGGGGAGTCGCGGCGGGCGGGGGCGGCGGGGGTGGCGGGGAGCATTTTTTTCTGAGTGTGTCTCGGAGATAAAAAAATAAAGCTCGTCGTATCAACCTTGAACTGACAATCAAAGCTCGTTGTCGACCACATCCTCCAGAACATTGGCATCCTCTTCTGCTGCAATCCACCCCAGCACACTGTCGTATGTGAGGGGGGTGTAGTCTGCATACAGCTCCGCAGCTGCCGACTAGGAGCCCCCATCGGCTTCATGCTCGGCCCGATAAATTGCAGCTGCCCCAGCCACCGCGCCGCGCCGCGCGAGCTCCATAATTTCTTGAGCCGCCGAATGCGCGTCGGCGTCGCCGGTCGGCCCTGTGGGTGTGCGGGATTGCTCCAAATGGGCCTTGAGAATCTCCTCTGTAGCCGATGGCAGACACGTGGATTCAATCCAGCATCGGCAAAATTGACTCGCTCGGCAATCCGTCGAAAACCTGCGCAAGCATCAAGGCAGCGTCAAAGACTTGAGCGTGCCGGCCCTTCCGCACCCCAAGAGAGCCACGCCGCGCGCGTCGCTCGAGCCGCAGTCGCTCACGCCTCTGCTCCTCGATTTCATCGTCTTTCCGCTAGAGTGCGGCCAAGATCCACCGCATCAGCGCTCGGCGGTAGCGCGATGGGATCATCTTAATGGGCATGGACCTCGTCCATGCGCCCCTGCGCCTCTGCCATGTCGACACTCGCCGCCTCGCCGTTCAAGTGTATCCGTCGGACGGCGTGGCTGCGCTTCCACCGGCTGATGAAGCCTCGGGAGGCCACAAAGCGACCACCAACGCTGTGAAGACGGGCCAGCAGCAGCGCCGTCTCCTGCATCGCAAGCAATGAGATGAGGGCCTTCTTCCGACCAGCCTGGCGGCGTCGGAAAAACCACTCGTACAGAGCCTTGTCGACGACATCGACTCTGCTTCGCTGTGCACAGTGCCAGTTGAGGAAGATGTCACGCACGCACGTAGCGAAAATCTTCTTACGAGAGTGGTAGATTTTCTGGTAGGTGGTACGGTCCACGTTGAATTGCGCAGCAAAGAGGGAGGGCGACATCTTGTCCTCAACCCGCATAATTAGGTATAGCTTTTTACGCGGGCTTTGCGACCTGCGACGCTTGCGTGGGCGGGGAATAAAGCCTTTTGCGGGGGGGGGTGCAGGGTTGGAAGGGAAGGGAGGGGGTTCGCTCCCCGATGCCATTGCCGTGAGCACTTCCACGGCATCCAGAACCGCAGCGGCGGCGTTCTGGGCGGCCTGACGCGCATCTGCCTCAAGGTCCGACGCGCGGCCGCCGTGTTGTGTAGCCCTTTCAAACGCAGCCACGACGGCTCCCAGGCCGGAAGGCTCCACAGGACTCTGGAGGGCGGGCTCCTGTGAGAGCCAAAAGAAAAGGCCCACATCACAGGAATAAATTCAGCAAGAAAGGCGGTAAAACCGGGCTTGTCGTGTCAGCGGGCCATCTCGGACGACAAAAAGAAGAGAAAAACGACGCGAGGAACGCAGGCGACTACAAACCCACACGTTTATAAGCTACCGACCGTACCTTTTCTATATGCGAGCCTCAGTCGGGGTTCGCCAGGTCAGCGAACAAGCGATGAACCGAATCGCTGGGAGGCGGGGCTGGGCGGGCTTCTTGCCGTGCACCGCCAAGCACTTTGTGCGAACATGTGGCTGGATATTCTGTCTCAGCAGCCATTCGGTGCGCGCTGCTAACGGGGCCATCCAGTGCGCAGCGCTGACGTGCCACGGAAAAAGAAGACCATGTTCACATGACCTTAGAGCAAGCCCAGCGGTGCGTATTCTGCGACGCAACCGATCGCAAACGCCATTTTTAGGGGAAAGGCATGTCCCAGCGGTGGCTTCTCAAAAGTTGGGACCGTCCCTAAAAGCTGGTATGCAGCAGATCCTTCCCTAAAACCAGGCCGTTTGCGATCGGATGTGGCCTATACTGTGATTTGGGTCCGTCCTTTGCGGCCATTTGCACTTCGAAAGCGCATATATTGATCAGATGAAGGCAACGAGAGATCAGTGCTTTCAATATATTGCTTGTCACGACGTAGAGCCTCCCCCCTGTTGTGTGCGCATGGCGAGACGCACTCAAGAGCGATCTTTTCCCTTCGACGCAACGTGGTGGTACCATGCAGCCTTGCGTGGCTCCAGGAGGATCCCAAGCAGGCAGAACCCCACTTTCGTGGCCTCCTCCCCCCCCCACCTACCCCGACCTACGCCACGCTCGGGACTTTCTCCAAGCTGCGACCTCCCCACCCCCTTTTTCGGCGCCGACACCCCCCCGCCCCCGCCCCCCCCCCCCCCCCCCCCCCCCCCCCCCCCCCCCCCCTCCCCCCCCCCCCCCCCCCCCCCCCCCCCCCCCCC
>Ga0114953_1002459_pt1 | contig 12874 bp, 10 predicted proteins | sample SidtaG_FD_87298 | JGI IMG/M metagenome (GOLD analysis project Ga0114953, IMG submission 87298) | Marine algal microbial communities from Sidmouth, United Kingdom - Sidmouth_Male2 metaG | ecosystem: Host-associated > Algae > Red algae > Unclassified | place: Sidmouth, United Kingdom | collected...
CCTTGACCTTGACCTTGACCTTGACCTGAATTCAGCGCGCTAAGTAAATCCGTTGTTACGTTCTGCCAGTTGCCTGAAAGGCGAGTACAGCGTTGCGATGGGCAACCCTCTATCAAGTGCCGTCGCTTCGCGACTCGAATGTAGTCGCTTTGTGACTCGAATGCCGCCGCTTCACGCCATACGGTTGGGTCCGATCATTCCTTCAAAAAGCAGTGATGCGCCGCAGGCCAAGGAGCGGCGGTTTCCAACCGCCGACAGTGGTGTCGAGACCACGGACCCGTCCATCTAGACGGTCAAAGGCCAACTTAAAGTTCAAGAGCTCAAGAAATCGCAGCGCGGGCGGGGGATAAAAATACCTCAACCTCAACCTCGCCCGCCGAACCTTTAAGGCACAAAAAAAGCGGGTCCCGAAGGAGCCCGCTTTATCAAAACTGAAGTGCTTCAGTTTACGCGTTGTATTCGTGTGGGTTGCACACGCGGAATACGATTGCTGCCAAGAGGCCACCTACGAGAGGTGCTGCAATGTAGACCCAAATGTGTGGGATCTGACCACATTTTACAATGTGTCCAATTCCGACGGCTGGGTTGTATGCGCCACCAGAGATGCCGCCACCGGCGATTGCGCCGCAGACAACCGTGAAACCGATTGCCAATCCGTAGAAGGAGTTGTTTGGGTGATCTTTAGAGGTTGCTGTGTTCAATACAACCGATGCGAGAGCAAAGGTGAAGAGCACTTCGTTGATCAAGGCTTGGACTAATTTCGTGCCGTCTACAACGTGGGCTGGCGCGAAAGCAGGTGCCGCGACGGGATCAATCACTAGGTATGCTGCGAGGAATGCACCGGCGAGTCCACCAGCGATTTGCACAACCCAATAGGCAGCTGCATCACCCCAAGAAGTCGCTCCGCGGAGCAAGCATGCCAAGGTTACGGCTGGATTGTAATGTCCGCCAGAAATGTGGCCACCCATGAAAATCATGACCATAAGGGTTCCGCCAATGGCGAGTGCTGCAAGTGCAGCGGCTTCCTTAACGTATACCGCAGTCAAACCGACCACCAATACGAGGAAGAATGTTCCAATAAACTCCGTGATATATTTATTCATACTTCTACTTGTCCTTGTTATACTTTCTATCCCGAGGGATTGTTTACTAGATTGACTATTCAATCGTCCAAACGGTCACATATATCAGTGTTTTATCGTGTTTTTGTGCATTCGACCTCAAGTTGATCTAGAAAGAGCGCGTCGGCCTCACCACTGATAATTAGGCGGAGTGGGCGATTTGAATCTAAGTTTACCTGCGTATTTACCCGCCGCCATTCTCCACGTGGGATCGTAGCCTTAAAAAGCTCTTTGTCGGTACCATTTGACCCGATTTGCTGGAGTTGAACCGAAATTGGGGCCTCACTTCGGGGGGAAACCCAAAAGCTTATGTCGGCCGCAAGGCAGTCGGAGTTTAAATCGATCGGTATGGCGACCACTGGTCCGCTAAAGGTCAGCATGGCCTTGCTTGAGGGATCCGCGTCACCAGTACCCGAAGGTGTGACCGTCTTCGAAGGGCCTGATTCTCTGTTTAAGGTGCCTAACAGGCGAGCGTTCATCACGCGTTGGAGTTGATCCTCGTTAAGAATTCGCGAAAACACCGCAATCTCATCCACAATACAGCGATGGTCCGATTGCTTTGTCTGCTGTCCAATTCGTAACTGGGCCCCCGAATGCACGTGTGGCGTCGCGGTATCTGAGCGGATATCTAACGTCGTTGGTCTGCCATTAACGAACAAGGACGACTGTTTGGCCTTATGCGAGCCGGTTTGCGTGAAACCGAGATGACTCCATTGCTCCATGGGCAGGGTACCCTTTCCTCGAATTTCCATGACTTGATTCTTTCCGGACTCGAGCCGGACCCGAATTTGGCCGTTTTGCAGGTCTACCTTCATGCCCTTGACTGCAGAGTCATTTTGAGTTGTCTGCATGGTGCTGAACAGTTGGATGCGTTCCCCTTCGATCGGATACACCCACAGGCTGATGCTATAGGGCATGCCGTCCTTAATCTTCCAGACGGTTCCCAAATTTGCATGGCTCAGGCCGCTGTCGCAGAGCAGGGCGTTCTGATATTTTCCTGCGACCCAGGCGGGGTCTCCGAGAACCTTGCCAGCAGGAAGCATCTGCTGGTTTGCTTTAAGTAGGGTCACGGTATTCCCATCAACCTCATCGAGCGGGGCATAAAAACTGAGGGCTGCATGAAGCGACTCGGTTGCTCCACTGCGGCCCACTTCAGGTGCGCCATCCGAGGCTGCAGAGGACGCCGAACGAATCATCAAAGAGCCATCTCCGAACCGATGCTGCTCCTTGCTTAAAACCGCTTCGAGTCCAGCGGCTGGAATCAGGCTATCTTGTCCGTTACGTTCAAAGTCCTCGCTATATTTTTCCAAGCTATGAATGGTCGCGCGGTTCCGTTCAGGCTTCGCATGGGAAGCGTCTGCTGGATCCACCTTCTGGTTCTTTTTCCCCGAAGATAAAAACACCGCGACTGCGATACCACTTAAGACCAGCAGCCCGAGTAGGGCTGGGATGAAAAACATTCGCTTCCGAGTCTGCTTCGTTCCTTCTGGAACATGTTTGAGTTTAACACTGGATCGAATTCCTGAATCAATGGATTGGGCTTCTGGGTTCTGTCTTTGGCCGAAACCCGACGCTCGCTTGACCGCTGACGCTTGCTTGGCCGCTGGCGTTTTCTTGGCCGCTGGCGTTTTCTTGGCCGCTGGCGCTTCCTTGACCGCTGGCGTTTTCTTGACCACTGTAGTCTCTGCGTAACGGTTCTCTACGGCAGCTCCGATCGCCACCGTTTCCTCATCCACGAGCTTATCAGGAATTTCATCCATTTCGATGAGGGTATTCACTTCGTCTGGTCCCTGTTCGTCGTACTGCTTTCGAAGGTAGGCGACTTGGGAGAAGGAACCATGTGCATCTTGAGCTGCAGCTTCGACTAAAAGCAGGTCATAGGGAACACGGTACCACTGCACCGTGCGTTTTTCGTCGTCAAAAATCACATAGCAGGCGCGATAGTCGCCGTCTCGTGACAGCCCGACTGAACCGGTATTGATGATGTAGCGGGAGCCTGCTTGCAGACGCATAGGGTGGGGGAGATGAATCTGATATTGACCATCAGGGCGGAGCTCATGCACCCGTGGTACATGAGTATGTCCGACAAAGACGACGGGCACCTTGCAATGGTCCCAGGTCTCGCGGGCGTTTTCTTCATCTTCCAAATAATGAAACTCTTCCGGTGCGACCATGTCGCAGTGAACGCAAACCATGTCATTCCCCTCGATGATGTAGGGCATGTTCCGAATCTCTTCGAGGTCGTCGGGGCTCACATGTTCTTGGGTCCAATTGATCAACCACGCTGCCGCATGGCGGAAGAGGGTGACGTCCATGAGGTCAACACAGGCGGCTTCATGATTACCAAGCAGCATCTGTGCCCCGCGCGCGTGAAGCAGGTCCATCACCGATTGGGGATAGGGGCCGTACCCGATCATATCCCCGTTGCAGAGGATCTTGTCGACATCGCGCTGGTCAATATCCTCTAGCACCCGCTCAAGGGCAGGCAAGTTGGCGTGAATATCAGATAGAATTGCGATGCGCATAAAATAGGTCCCTCGCTAGAAAACCCCGAAACCCCAGGGGTTCCAAGCAATTTTTACCTGCAAAAACGCATTGGATTAAAGAAGTATTGTCGTGCGGGTCCGCTGGCCGCAATTCATGGACTGGCGGCAATTTATGGACTGGCATCCATGGCTATCGAATGGCACCGCTTCACGGTTTATCTCCCCGGCTGCTGCCAAAATCAGTTCGATGAAATATGCGGGCTAGATGTGTTTGTTATAGTCTGTAAGCACCGAAGCCTACGTTCTTGCTTCACACGCATCCCGTTGATCCTGTCAAATTTTACGCCTGAGCAAAGACGGGATGAGCAGGATTTACAGGGTGAATTGGGTCAACGGTGCTGGGTGAATATTGCGAGCGTGTTCTTGCTTCTAAGGCGCTGGCGTCATTGGAGTCGTGACCGGAGGAAAGCCCGAAGGCATGCTGCTGCTGGCTTTCACGCCTGCAACTCCCATGAAGCCAATCATGACAAACCAGAAAATGAACATGGCGATCATCATGCAGCCTGCAAACTTCCAGAACTTACGATGTTGATCTAGCGCGTGGTTCAGATCTTGAGTTGAATGGCTGGTGGCTAGTTTACGGACCGACTTCGAAAAGCCGAGCATGCGCATGGCGGGGTAGATGTACAATAAAGCCAGGACAATATAGAAGAGACCGTAAAATGTCCCATACTTTGCCAACATGGATCCAGCTGGGCCAATACCTGGTGTGCTAGCTATTCCTTTGGCTAAACCAAAGGCCATGCCGATTCCGGCCAGAACCATAAAGGCGGCACCAATGAGCCAAAGAATAGCGAGAAATTTTGTCCAGCCTCGGGTGCGAAGCAGGATGTCCAGAGCTTTTGGCGGGAGGCCAGTGCTGGAGCTGTCTGGGGTGATGTTGGCCGAAGGGGTCGAGTAGGGATTTTCTACCATGAGAGTTCCTCTTAAAATAAAATAATAAAGTGTGAAGTGGGGATAGGGAGGTCTTTTGAGCGTTTTGGAGCCCAATCCTTCTCGTCGCTTAGGCGAAAATAGCGCCGAGAATACCTACGATAAATGCGAGAGCGTAGACCACAAGTACTACAACCATGATCACCCCCATAAATCTCCAGAACTTTTGGATTTGGTCCAAGGCTTGGCAGAGGTCGCTATCTGATCCACTGCTTAAAAATTGTCTAGATGCCTTCGAGTAACCAAGCAGGCGCCGTGCCGGATAAATGTAAAAAATGGCCATGACAATATAAACACCCAAGACCACTACTCCAGTTCCAGCTCCAGTGGCCCCCATGCTTGCGTATCTAATAGCTACGAAAATACCTGCAACAATCATTAAGATCGCAATCACCATGAGAAAAATACCCACAAACTTTGTCCAGCCTCGGGTACGGCGAAAAATATCCATGGTTTCTGCGTTGATCACGCTGTCGGATCCTGACTCGTACGAGCCGGGGGGTGCATAAGTATCTTCCATAACATGTCCTTGTTCGACGGCTACTTAGCTTGGTTCCTAAGCGTGTTCGTTCGGTAGCCGGTTAGCTTCTGTGATAATGTAAATTGAATGAGTCTTTCGTAGGGATCACGAATGAATGAACGCGTAACGAACTGCTTCCCATCAGTCATTCGCAATCGTCGACTCACCTTCTCCTACCGCTCCTCTACCAGATAACCGCCCTGCATTCTAGAAAAAGCGGGGACGAATTTGTCGCAACGTTATGCCAACAGTTTGAGTGGGTACCCATCTGTTTGCGGGCAAAAAAAAGCCCGCGTCCTAAATGCTTAGGTCGCGAGCTTGGTATTTAAGGCGGCCTTTGGTTTTAAAGCCCTTGGACCGTCTGCTTCCGAGGCCAGCGGAAGGTTAGAGCGGAAGGTTAGAGCGGAAGGTTAGAGCGGAAGGTTAGAGCGGAAGGTTAGAGCGGAAGGTTAGAGCGGAAGGTTAGAAGGGAAGGTTGTTTTCGTCCGGATTGTCCGCATCGAATGGCTCAGAGTCCATGATCGCGGTCATGCGTCCGTCTTCGGCTGCAGCGCCGCCGCCGCTTCCGCCGTCCGTTGGTTTTTCAATTTTCCAGGCCTGGAGGTTCACGAAGTAGCGATCCTTCCATTCGTTGCCACGGATGTTGAAATGAACCGTGATCCGATCGCCTTCTTTTAAGTTTTCAACCAAGACCACACGATCCTGCGTGGTTTCGATTTTCACTTGTTGCGGGTATTTTTCCTCGGTTTCGACCACAAATTCACGCTTGGTAAAGCCGCTATCAAATGTTTGGGCATCCATGATGACCTTTACGGTACCTGTTATTTCATACATATATATCTCACTTTCTTTGATCCTAGCTAAAAGCGATGATTTGAGCAAATCAAGCAGAATTCAGATTTGGTGGTGAGATTGTTTATATTTACAGTATCTTTGCCCCAAGGTTTCCGGTTTGTAGAGGTATATTTGGCAGTTTTAGCTCGGAAAAGGAGGGGGCGAGTCAAAGGAGCATTTTTGCCATTGAGTGGCAGCGCCTCTTTTTTTCCTGCCATTGACTGGCAGATAAAGCCGATGGGCGTATTCGTGGCACGGAATGTATTCCGTGTTTGTCGGGGCGGAATGTATTCCGCCATAGCTGGAATCGGTTTTGTTGGCTGCTGAAACGTTGACGTGAATGGTACGGTTCTGCTGGGGCACTCTTCTACGGATTGCAGAGGAAGTGCACGATGTCATTTTCCTGCATGACGTATTCTTTGCCTTCGACGCGGAGGCGCCCGTTGGCGCGGATCTCGGCTTCGCTGCCAAATTCTTCGAGGTCAGCTAGCGAGAAAATTTCGGCGCGAATAAAGCCTTTTTCGAAGTCGGTATGGATGACGCCGGCGGCCTGAGGTGCGAGGCTGCCTTCCAAGATGGGCCAAGCCCGAACCTCGACTTGTCCAGCCGTGAAGAAGCTTTGTAGACCGAGCAATTTGTAGGCGGCGCGAATGACGACGTGCAATGCGGGTTCTGCCATGCCGAGGCCTTCGAGCATTTCTGCGCGTTCTGCCGGTTCGAGTTCGATGAGTTCTTCTTCGATGCGGGCGCAGACCATGACGGTCTCGCCACCAGTTTCGTCAGCGTATTTTTGCAAGGCTTTGTAGTAGTCGTTTCCACCGTCGAGGCTGTCTTCGTCAACGTTGCCGACGTAGAGCATTTTCTTGGCGGTCATGAGGCCAAAGCCGCGTAACACTTTTTGATCTTCTTCGTCGCTGAGTTCGAGGGCGCGGAGGGGCGTGCCGGCTTGTAGAAGCTCGCGGCATTGTTCCAGAACGTCCACCCGACGCACGGCTTCTTTGTCGCCACTGCGGGCTTTTTTCTGCGAACGGTTATGAGCGGATTCGACGACTTCGAGGTCGGCGAGAAGCAATTCGGTTTCGATGGTTTCGATGTCGCGAACCGGGTCAACCGATCCATCCACGTGGGTGATGTTGTCGTCGTTGAAGCAACGGACCACGTGCATGATGGCGTCGACTTCCCGAATGTGGGAGAGGAATTGATTGCCACGGCCTTGGCCCTCGCTGGCGCCTTTGACTAGGCCCGCGATATCGACGATTTTCATCGCGGTCGGGATGACTTTATCGGTGGGGATAAATTCTTGAATGCGCTGCAACCGTGGGTCGGGTACAGCAACGACGCCGACATTGGGTTCGATCGTGCAAAAGGGGTAGTTTTTCGCCTCCGCGCCACTCGATTCCGTGAGGGCGTTAAAAAGGGTACTTTTTCCTACATTCGGTAGTCCAACAATTCCTGCTTCCATAGGCCGATTTCAGGAACGTATTTTCCTGCAAAGATCAAGCGAATTGGCACCTGAGTACAGAATGGGATGCGAAAGGCGGTTGTCCTCGCTTGGATCCGTTCACTGGCACGACGTAATTGGCAAGGATTACTGGCAAAAGCTGTCGAGCGCTTCGACAAAGGCTTTGCCGAAGACCGCGAGGTCTTTTGGGGTGCGGGAGGTGATGTGGTTCCCGTCTACGACGAGGGCCTCGTCACTCCAGATCGCACCGGCGTTGCTCATGTCGTCTTTGATCCCGACGGTGCTGGTGGCTTTACGTCCTTTAAGGATGTCAGCCGAAATGCAGATCCAGCCCGCGTGACAGATGTAGGCGATGGGTTTGTTGGCCGCGTCGAATTCGCGGGTGAGTTCGAGGACCTTTGGGTCGCGGCGGAGTTTGTCTGGGGCGAAGCCGCCTGGAATGAGGAAGCCGACAAAGTCGGATGCATTCATGTCCGCGATGCGTGCATCAGAGATGCAGGGGTATCCGTGTTTGCCGTCGTAGCTGACCCCGGCTTCGGGAGCGGCAACAACGACTTCGTAGCCGGCTTCTTCGGCACGGATTTTTGGATACCAAAGCTCGAGGTCTTCGTAGATGTGATCAATAATCGCTAACACTTTTTTCATCAATTTTTTCCCATTGTTTTTCGACCAGGATGAGGTCTTCAGGAGTGAGGACAGATTCGTCGAAGGGGCGACCGCCGTTGACGACGTAACCGTTTACCCGCCACATCCCGTCTGCGTCATGCGAGAGGGAAATGAACTCGGTGGTGCCGAAGCGTTGGCTGTAGCGGCCGATTAAGCGGACCAATACGTATTTGCCGGGGCCCCAGCCGGGGAGCTCGGTGTAGTATTCGCTGCTCATGAGCTTGCGGTCAACATAGACGCCAAGTGGGATGCGGACGGTGCCGACCATGCCGGCCCATTCGTCGGGACCGGATTGGCTGCGGAAGTCTTGTGACATGATGCCCCAGCTTTGCGCGTATTCGCCGGCGTCGACGTAGCGAAGCCATTCAGTGGCGGCGCGTTCGGCTACAGCGCGTTCGGCGCGGTGTCCGCTGGAGCCACGATTGGCTTTGGTGGTGCTTCGGCCGCTGTTCCCGTAGCTCGATCCAGAGGTGCCGCACCCCACGAGGCTCATTCCGCTGAAGGCAGTTAGGCCAGTCAGAAGGAGCAGGGCGGTGAGTCGAGACAACGCGGTGAGTCGAGACAACGCGGTGAGTCGAGACAACGCGGTGAGTCGAGACAACGCGGTGAGTCGAGACGACGCGGTGAGTCGAGACGATGCGGTGAGATGGGAGCTAGATGGTTTCATGTTATACAAGTGCTACGGATGAAAAAGGGAAAGCCAAGCAGAAATCAAATCGGCGGTTATTTATGAGAAGTCAGTAGGCGGGTGGGCTTGGATAAATTTTACGATGGCGTCTGGGTCATCTGAAATCGAGAGGTAAGCCGCGTAGTCGCGTCCCTTTGCGAAGCGTTGCAGCATGGGCCATACCCCAGTTTTTTCCGTGTAGTGTTCTTGGCCGAGAAAGACCATGGGGCTGACGACATCGAAGGTTTTATAGTGGTTTTGGCAGAGATCCATGAAGATTTCCTGCATGGTTCCAGCGCTTCCGGGGGCGTAGACCACGCCGGATGTCGCCAACGCGAGAAGGCCGTCTTCGCGTAGGCTGTTGGAAAAATATTTGGCGATGTGAGTGCCGAAAACGTTGCTTGGTTCGTGGCCGTAAAACCAGGTGGGGACGGCGAGGCTTTCCTGTCCGGCTGGAAATGCCTCGAGCACTTGCATGGCGCAGGCATGAAATCCAGGGGTTGTATAGTGGGGGGATGGGGCGAGGATTTCGAGGGCGCGATCGATGGCGTCACGGTCGTAGGCGCCGAGCCAGGCTCCGAGGTTGGCCGCTTCCATGATGCCGGGGCCACCGCCAGAAACGACGTAGTACCCGGCGCGGGAAAGTCCCCACGCGGTTTCGACGACTTTGCGGTAAAAGGGATCGTCACGGAGAGCGCTGTGTCCGCCCATGATGCCAACGGGTTTGCGGCTGCCGTCGAGCAGGTCGTTGAGCGCGTCGTCGATGGCGTGGTCGTGAATGCGTTGGGCGAGGGCTTCGATGATGTCGGCGTCGTTTTTACTGGCGCTGAAGTGATCGTAGATTCGACGGTCGAGGCTTTGGTCGTTGTCTTCTTTGAAGCCGTCGAGAAGTTCCTGCCAGGTGTAGAGCTGTGGGCGATAAGGTTGGTAGGGTAAGTCGGGAAGGGCGGGGAAGATGAGGGCACCGCTGTCGCGTAGTTGGCATTCAAGGTTTTTGCCGTCGCTTGTTTCCTCGTCAAAGATACAGCCCATAAACACGGCGCCGGTTAAGTCGACTTCACTGAAAGTGAGGCCTCGAAGATCGAGCCCTTGAATGACACAGCTGGTCAAGGGATGCTCTTGATCGAGGAGTTCTTTTACGGATTCAATCTCGGTAACGATGGACTGGGATTTCATGCCTCAGCCTATACCCAACTTGGGCGGATAGGCAAAAAGAAAGGAGGCTCAACCCTGCGGTTGAACCTCCTTGTCGGGGTTGCGCGATCTTGCGACCGTCGCGAACCTGTGACCGAGCTTAGCTTAACGTATCTTCGCCTAGTTTTGGGTCGCGTTATACTGTTTCCCTTTGGAGGTGAAGCCTACGATGCCGACAATAAAGAGGACCACGAGGAAGACCAAGCCGGCCCAGCCAAATTTTTGGCCGAGTGGATTGGATCCGGTTGCTTTACCGTAAAGGGCCCAGACGGAGCCGGCGGTGGCGACGCCAGTGGCGAAGAGCATGAGAACATTCCAGACAATGCGTTTACCACCGGTGGGAAGGCTGTCCCCGAGGATGCGCTTGCTATTCATCATCAAGAAGAAGGTGAAGTATGCGATGGGCAAGAGGGTGCCGCCAATCACCGAGGTTGGAATCGCGAGGGCGGCTTTTGCGTCGCCGGTCCAGAGAAACGGACCGAAGAAGCCACCGATGCCTGAGACGAGGCAACCGAGCATGTGCAGCGACTTGTTACCTGGCTTGTTGAACATTTCGCAGAACACCACGCCGTTGATGAGCATGAGGATGATGATGGTCGAGATCGCCATGCCGAGAACTCCGATGCCGAAAATGATTTGTGCCACGGTGTTGCCGACGAGCGGTGCGAGGGTGGCCGCGAGGTTGAAGTTGTCTCGATTGGCCAGCATGGCGGCTAAGTTGCGTTCGCTGGCAGGGAGGGCGAGGCGAGCCGCATCGACCGCGCTTGAGGCAACTGTGATCACGGCTTTGTCGTCGCCTTTTTTCGCTTCTTTGAGGGCATCCAGAGCTGCTTTGCCTGAGGCTTCTTTGCTCAAGCGGCCATCGAGAATTTTGTGGAAGGGAGCCGCCATTTTGGGTAAGACTTCACCCTGTTTGGTGATGATGGCACCTGCAGCGAATTTAATGTCGCCTTTTGCGAAGCCTTCTCCGTCGGCTTCGTGGAGAATATCTGTTTTTGCCACGACGTTTTCTTTAGCGAGAACATCGGTAGTCTGGCCGTGGAAAGAAGCCGCGGCCGCGATGAGGACGCATCCCGTTGCTAACATGAAGGGAACGATGAGTCCGATGGAGAGGTCAACGATGGCCAAGGGACGGTGCTCTTTCCCCCAGCGTTTTTTCAGCATGGAGTAGGGGAGGAGGAAGGTCATGTTGATTCCGACCGCGGTCGCGAAGGCGGCGAGAATTTTATCGCGTTGGCTGCTGGAGATCATCCCGCTCCAGAAGTCGGCATTGTTAGACTGCGCCACCGCGTCGGCCAGGGCTGGGGCTGGGCTAAAGAGGGCGCTGAGGTTTGGAATGAAGCCTTTGAAAATCTGTCCCCACTGGATGTTGCCGTTCATGGTCAGCGTGATGACCACGAGGAAAAATGAGATGACGACAATTCCGACGAGGATTTTAAGGATTCGTTCGAAAATCTGGATGCCTTTGCCGCCTTTGCCGTAGGCGCTATTGATGATGAGGGCAATGATCAGAAAGACAGCACAGATGGCGAGGGTTGAGTTGGTGCTTTCCCCAAGGAAAGGCATCAGGTTTTGTTGCACCGCGGCTCGGCCGAGATTAAATTGCGGCATGCACCAAATGATGTTGGCCATCAACGTGGCGATAAGCCAGGACCAGCCGAGAAGAGGGGAGATGTTTCGGTTGATCGACCCGAAAGGGCGCTCGTTGGTGGATAGGGTAACGTAACCGATGGCGGAGAGCATGATCACGCCACAGATCATAGCCAGGGGTTGGAGCCACATCAGGCTGTAGCCTGAGATGATGCCCAGATAGAGTGCGCCGGCAAGCGATCCGCCACCTAAGGTGATCGCTCCTTGCATCCACCCGGGACCTGATTTTTTAGCGTAAAAGCCAAATCGAGTTAAAAAAGGCTTCTTGTTGATCGCCGCGAGTTCTGCGCGTTCCTGTTCCATCGGGTCCATGTTCATGATCTATCTCCTGAATTGTGAATTCTAGATTACTTCTAATCGTTTTGCGGCTTCGGTGGCAATGGCGAAATCTGAAGTCTGGCGACAAACCGAGGTTTCCATAGTGCGTATCAGCAAGCTGAAGCTCGGTTCTCTACTATAATGCCTCTAAATCCGTGAAGTGGCAATTTATGTTGGGCCGCCCACTTCGGGGCGGATTCCAATAATGTCACATGTCGCAGAAAATAGGCTGGACCGTCTATTTAAGTGCCATTGATGTCAGACTCATTCCTGTTAACTCGACCGTTTTGATCCGTCGGCGGTTGGAAACCGCCGCTCCTTGGCCTTCGGCGATTCCCACGATGTCACATGACGCAAAAAAATACGCTGGACCCCTTAACTTAGTGCCATTGGAGTCTGACATCAATGGCACTTAGATAAGCCGATTTGTATCAAATACGAATGAAAATCCAGACGGCTTAAGGCGCGTAGCGCTGACACATTGATAGCCATGGTTGACGAACGGAGTGAGGAGGCCGTGGTTCGGTAGGTTTCGCCTCTAAGCCGCGTAGCGGCGACACCCTAGCGGATGAAAAGAGTACAAGAGTACAAGAGTACAAGAGTACAAGAATACGATAAACGATTCCGAGTAATTTTGGAGGTCTCGTTTTAGTGGATTCCGAGCACAGCAGGATGCAAACAGGATTCAAACTGGGCGGGGCTAAGTCCTGCGCCTCGGTTCGCGTTCTCTGCCAATATAGCGCCTCCCCCTCGTTGCCTCTTACGCCTGTGTTTGACCCGGCGCTGCGACCGCTTCGCGGCCTTGCACACGGGCTACCCTATCCCGCCCCCTTGGGGCGGATTCCCACGATATAAAATGCTGTAAGAAATACCATGATGGCTTATTTAAGTGCCATTGGAGTCTGACACCAATGGCACGTAGATAAGCCGATTTGTATGGAAAGGAGTTCGCTCTGCCCTGAA